>VFSW01000106.1_pt1 | contig 100759 bp, 72 predicted proteins | sample 5358111 | NCBI WGS metagenome assembly VFSW01 (sample SAMN11554181, study PRJNA540505) | mine drainage metagenome | isolation source: sediment from site ElyBrook_90M | place: USA: Ely Copper Mine, Vershire, VT | collected 2017 | reverse complement strand
GCTGGAGCAGTATCTGCTGCAGTATCCCTTCGCCTATGTACTTATCTCGCACGACCGCTACTTCCTCGATGTGACCGTCGACCGCATCATCGAGATCTGGAACAAGCGCGTTCACTTCTACAGCGGCAACTACGAAAAATATCTGGCGCAGAAACAGGAGCGCCGCGATTCGCTGCTTGCCGCCTACAAGAACCAGCGCGATCGCATCGAGCAGCTCGAGGCCTTCATCAATCGCTTCCGCTACCAGGCCACCAAGGCCAAGCAGGTGCAGAGCCGCATCAAGGAACTGGAGAAGATCGACCGCATTGGCGTGCCGCCGGATGAGAAGAACATTCACTTCAGCTTTCCCCAGCCCAAGCCCAGCGGCCGACTGGTGGTGGAGGCGACCGGCGTAGCCAAGAGCTATGGCGAGAAGGAAGTCTTTGGCGACGTGAATTTCACCATCCAGCGCGGCGATCGTGTGGCGTTGGTCGGCGTCAACGGGGCCGGCAAATCGACGCTGATCAAGCTACTGGCCGGACTCGAGCCGCTCACGGAAGGCGTGCTCCAGCTCGGTCACAACGTCGAGGCCGATTACTTCGCGCAGGACCAGTACAAGGAGCTCGATGCTTCGCGCCGCCTGATCGACGATCTCTCCGATGTCGCGCCACAGAAATCCACGGTCGAGCTGCGCGGCGTGCTCGGCTGCTTCCTCTTTTCCGCGGACGACGTCTTTAAGCCCATCGGCGTGCTCTCCGGCGGCGAACGCAATCGTTATGCGCTGGCGCGAATGCTGCTGCATCCCTCGAACTTCCTGCTGCTCGACGAGCCGACCAACCATCTCGACATGCGGGCCAAAGACGTGCTGCTGGAAGCGCTGGAGAAGTACAACGGCACCGTGGTCTTCGTTTCGCACGATCGCTACTTCATCGACAAGCTGGCGACCCGCGTCTTCGAGATCGGCAACGGGCGCGTGGAAATTTTTCCCGGGAATTACGAAGATTACCTGTGGCGCAAGCAGCGGCAAGAAGCGGGCGAGAGCGACGCGGAGCAGGCGGCGTGGACTCCCACATTGTCGGATGTCCCGGGCTACGTCTCCCCCAAAGCCGAATCGCAGCAACCGGAGAGCGCAAGTGGACGCGGTGGGAAGAAGCGCATCAATCCCATCAAACTGAAACAGTTGCAGGATCGACATCAACAGGTGGAGCAAGGAATCGCCGAACTGGAAACCGGCATCGCCGAGTGCGAACACGAGTTGCAGTCGTTCGTCAGTGCCGAGGAGACGCAGAAGTGGACGGAGCTGCTGGCTAAACGGCGTAGCGAACTGGAAGCGATGATGGGCGAGTGGGAGACTTTGTCGCAGGAGTTGGAGCAGGCGAACGCGTGAAACAGTTGTTGGTTGTCCGTTGTCGGTTGTCCGTTCCGGTTAGCGGAAAGAGCGCAGCCCCGGACTTTCCAAATCTGTCATTCTGAACGAGTGCGTCCAAGGTTCGCAAACCTGCCGAAGGCGCAGCCAGCCTGGAACCACGGGCGTGAACCCTTCAGGGTAAGCCGCGGCTCTTTTCGGGCCAATCCACGTCGAAACAATGGACACAATTTAAATGGGCCCAGTACCAAGGAGCGGTGACGATTTCCTTGGCTCCGGGCCCATTCGATCCTGAAATGGATCGGAGGTGATATGTTTATGTTAGCGCCGGATGTGGAAAAGTCAAGAAGAAACCGCGATAACTCGCTGAATTTTCAGTAGTTGTGCATTTTTTGGCCGGGTGTTACAAGTGTCTGAAAACAGTGGGGATGAAGGACCGAGCCAGCGCAAAGCTTGTTGCAGTCAAGTTCAGCTTCGGACGGCGGACCCACCCTCGCCCGACGAATAAGTGCAAAAGGATGCACAATGAGGTATCTGCCAGCGTTCTTTGTTTCGGTTCTGCTGCTGATCTCGGCCGGCAATCTCGCCAGCGCGTCCAGCGCGCCACCGCCGGCGGAGTCCAGTTCCGTATCCTCCCGTCCGCTCTTGCAGTATTCCTTGCCTCCCGACAAGCTCGCCAAGGCTTACGCGCTCTACCTGCTGGACGGCGCGCTCTACTTCATCACCACCCTCTGGAGTTTTCTGGTGCTGTGGCTGATGCTGCGCAAGCGCTTCGGCGCGCGCCTGCGCGCTTGGGCGGAGAAAGCCTCGCGCCGCCGCTTCGTCCAGGCGGTGATTGTAATGTCGCTGTTTGTGCTGGTGTTGCAGGTGGCGCAACTCCCCTTCGATCTGTATGAGCACCACATCGGCCTCAAGTACGGACTCTCGGTCCAGCATTGGGGTTCGTGGTTCAGCGATTGGAGCAAGAGTCTGCTGCTGGGCTTCGTCTTCGCCAGCATCCTGGGCTGGATTCTCTATGGCATTGTGCGACGCAGCCCGCGACGGTGGTGGTTCTATTTTTGGCTGGCGCTTGTCCCCATTGCGCTCTTCGTGCTTTTTATCGAGCCGGTCTGGATCGAGCCGCTCTTCAACCGATATGAACCGCTCAGCCGCCATCACGCTGCGCTGGTCGAGCAAATTGAGCGCGTGGTGCATCGCGCCGGCATGGACATTCCGCCGCAGCGCATGTTCGAAATGAAAGCCAGCGCGAAGACCACCGAGCTAAATGCCTATGTGGCCGGCTTCGGCGCCACTAAGCGCGTCGTGGTGTGGGACACCACCATGCGGCAGATGACTATTCCGGAGATACTATTCGTCTTCGGGCATGAAATGGGGCACTACGTGCTGCACCACATCCAAAAAGAAATGGCCATCGACCTGGTGGTCTTGCTGGGGCTGCTCTACCTTGCCTATCGGCTGGCGAACTGGCTGACGGCGCGCTATGGAGCAAGCTGGAGCATTCGCGACCTTGCCGACTGGGCTTCGCTTCCGCTGCTGGTGCTCGTCTTGTCTGTGCTGGCGTTCCTGGCGACGCCCATCTTCAACGGGGTATCGCGTCATTATGAGCACCAGGCCGACCAATATGGCCTGGAGGTGATTCACGGACTGGTGCCCGACGCCTCCCTTACCGCCGCCGGAGCGTTTCAGAAATTGGGAGAAGTTTCCCTCGACTATCCCTATGTAAACAAGTTCTGGGCGTTCTGGGCATGGAACCACCCGAGCATTCGCCAGCGCATGATGTTTGTGCAGACCTACGATCCCTGGGCTGAAGGCAAGCAGCCCGAGTTCGTGAAGAATTCGCCGTGACCATCCCCTCTCGTGAGTATTAACCGGGATGATTCATGGCGAATCGCGGGTCTTGAAGGGGCACGGCTTCAGCCGTGCCGTAGAATGCTCTTCTCGCGGAGGCTTTAGCCTCTGAGGGATCTCGCCTTGAACAAACTGCGAACTTCCTCAGAGGCTAAGGCCCGGCTCAGTCCGCTTTTTATGACGCGGCTGAGGCCGCGCCCTTTCAAAGGATTTCCTGAGCGTCATGAATAATGAAGATTAATCCAGTGTCATCCTGAGCGGAGGAGCGTCCGCATGGCGTAGGCGCGGGTCGAAGGACCGCATGCTGCGATGGACCGCTCCTACGCGCCTCCGTACCCTATGTGGCCGCTAACCAGCCCCCCTCACATTGCCGGGTGACCCGGCTCACTGCGCCTCGCTCCCTGCGGTCCATACTGGAGTTGTGCGCGGCTGCCTTTTATTGAAGCAAGCGGAAGCACCGCTCACTGCCACAGCCCTGGCTAATCGGGCGTGGAGCGCCGCGCTGGAGGTATGATTTATGGCGACCGTCAGCGAACCCAAGGCCGAGAAAGAACCCAAGCCGCAACTGGTTCCACCTGCCCGCACTGAACCGGAGCTTTTTGCCGCCGAAATTGAAATGGAGCGGAAGTCGCATAACTTTCTGCCCGTGCTGTTGGCTCTAGCTTTGGCGGGGCTTATTGGGGGCACCGTCTACTACGTGTGGAAGACCGCGCATAATGTGTTGCCCCCTGCCGAGGCCACGACCAGCATCAGCAACATTCTGAAGACGCAGGCTCCCGCAACCGTTACCTTCCGCATCGGAGTCGTGCAACCGAATGGCGGCCCCCAGGACCCCGCGTACAAGCTGCTGTCCAAAGCCGGCGTCGTGACCACCAAACCGAAGGGCGCGGCCGCGCTCGTCGTCTCCGTCACCGCGGCAGGTGAGGACTTGCTTAACAGCATCACAGGCGTGAAGAAGGTTAAGGACTCCGATGCGACGACCGCCTACACGGTGCCGCTGGCCGAGCGCAAGCTGCTGTCAATTGACAACATCACGATGGTGAGGCCGCGTGTGGCGCAGGTAGCCTACACCTGGAAGTGGGAGCCGAACCGCTTAGGCAAGGATTTTGACGCTGCCGGAAGCCTGGTGCGGAGCTTCAGCAACTGGGACCGCCAGACCCTGATCCAGTCCTACGGTGTGGACTTCTATAACGCCGCCCCCAGCAAGGCCGGCATTCTCCTGATGCAAAATGACGACGGCTCATGGACGAGATATAGGGATTAGCTGTTAGCAAGTAGCTGAATCAAAGCGGTCGAGGACCAGCCGGACTCCGCGGTCTCCTATGGCAATAACGGTCGCAGTGGGCAGGCTTTGCAGTTGGGCTCTTGTTTAAGGCAATAGTGCTTGCCCACCTGCACGAAGAGTCCATGCATCTCGTTGTAGGTTTGCGCGAGCGAACTGCGTTCAGTCGTGCTCATCGGCGACGGCCCATGGATTTGCAATTCGTGCGGAGGGCGGCACTTCAGCGGCTCGCCCTTTGAAGGCTTGATTCCTCGCAACGCACGCTCCACCAGGACACGAATTTCGTCATATCTCGCCTTCGCGCCCAGCAGTCCGTGACGTTCGAAAATGCGCCGGGTGTAGGCATCGACGACAAAGATCTCGTGATTGCCGGCGTAGAGCAGAATGGAGTCGGCGGTCTCCTCGCCAACACCCTTCAGCGCGACCAATTGGGTCCGCAGTTGAGCGGTCGGGGTCGCCAGCATCGCTTCCACTGAACCGCCAAAGTTGGCATCGAGAAAATTGACGAAGTCCTTCAACCGTTGCGCTTTTTGCCGGTAATAGCCGGAAGACCGCACCAGTTCCTGCAATTCCGGCAGCGGCACAGCGCGAATGCCGGCCACGTTGAGCGCGCCCGCCGAGTGCAAGCTGGCCATGGCCCGCTCCACATTGCGCCAGGAGGTGTTCTGCGTCAGGATCGCGCCCACCACGACTTCAAATGGGGTTGCTGCAGGCCACCAATACTGCGGTCCCCAATTGCGCGCCAGTGTGCGATACATGGCGCGCACCATCGCTTCCGCTCGGGATGTAGGAGTGGGCTTCAACGGTGCGTGGATTTCCTCTCGTTATACTTACTATACCGATGCGCAACATCCTACGATTCCTGTGGAACGCGCCTCGCGGCCATCGCTTGGCTCCGTGGCGCAGCCCGTATCTGCGCTGGCGAATCGAGACCTATACCGGCATCAAGATGCACAGTATCGGTTTTCTGGAGTTTTGCGGATTTCTGTGGCGCGAGCGGGAAGAGTTGACGCGCTTTTTGAAATGGACTGGCGAAATGGAACGTTATGCCCGCACCAAACCGAAGAACCCGTGATGGGAGCCGCGCTATCGTTCCCGTATTTGCGACCTTCAATCCTGCCCCAGGACAATCACCACCCGCGTCCCGACGCCCGCTCCCAACTTCTCCCTGGCGGAAGCTTGCCGGGAGGCGACTTCCAGACATCCCGAGCTTCCGACGATGGCGAATAGTTCGTCGCCTTCGCCGTGCGCATAAGAGTGGCAGAGTTTGGTGATGGTTCGTCCGGCGATGGACAGCTTTATCGGCGGCGGGCTGGGGTGGAAAAGTGCAGGCGCATCCAGCGCACTGATGTTGGTGATGAGGTTGCCGAACTTGTCGACCCTGATCACCGTGCCGCGCAAGCTGTCCGGCCCGGTTCGTTCCACTCGCGGCAAGGTAAGTCGAACATAGTCGGAAATCTCCGGCCCGAATTCCGAGGGTGCGGCCCCGGCGCTCAGCCATGCGCCGACCGCAGCAAAGATGTCGCGGCCATGGAAGGTCTGGCTGACCGGCTGCAGGAAATACTTTTCCGCGGTGATGTGCCGTACTGCGAATTTCGGCTCGCGAGCTTCGATCATCGAGAGCACGCCGTTATCGGGAGCAACAAAGACGTAGTCAGCGGTTTCCGCGATGATTGGCCGCCGGTGGCTGCCCACGCCGGGATCGACGACTACGACGTGAACGGCCTGCGGAGGGAAGAAGCGGTAGGCCTGGGCGATGGTCCATGCGCCGTCGAGAATATCGTAGGACCGCACGGCATGACAGATATCGACAATCGTGGCATTAGGCTGAATCTTCAACACCACGCCATGCATGATGCCGACGAAGGGATCATTAAGGCCGAAGTCGGTGGTAAAGGTAACGACGCGGCGGCTGGACATGTATTGGCAAAGTAGTCGCAGCAGCGGTGGTAGTCAAGCCGCACTGCATAGAACTACCGTATATTGACGTCTCCGGAGCCGGTAGACACTTCCACCGCCGGGCCGCCGCCATGCACCGTGCCTTTGAGTTCATGGCTGCCCAGCGATCCCTGCACCGTAATCGGCACATCGGAATGGATTGATCCTGAACTGGTATGCGTATCGAGATTGAAACCGGCGCCGGAGCCAACTGCCAGATTGATGTTGCCTGACCCGCTATGTAACCCCCACGGGCCGGCGACAGTGCCGGCGGCTTCGATGTCGCCGCTGCCCGTGCGGGCGCGAACGCCGCCCTTGATACCACGCATGCGGATGGTTCCCGAGCCGGTCTCTACGTCAACGTCGCCGGATCCATTCAGGCTGGCTTCGATATTACCGCTGCCCGCGTGAGCATAAAACGGCGCTGCCACGTCTTCAGCCCGAACATTGCCCCTGCCGGTTTGCGCGTGCAGACGGCCACCCAAATCGCGGAGGCGAATGTCGCCCGAGCCGGTCTGCGCCTGTACGCCGGAGCGCACTCCCGTCACCTGTACATTGCCTGAGCCGCTGTGGGCCTCGAGGCTGGTATCAGCCGGGACGGTGATGTCGTAGTCGATGGAGACGTGACGGTTGGCATTTTCAGGCAGGTTGTAGCCGATGCGAATGCTGTTGCCGCTCTGCTGAATTGGGGGATTGGATTCGACTTGGCGGACGCCACTGTCGTTGCCGAAGAGCCAGTTGCTGCTGTGAATTGTCCCGTGCACCACGACCTGGTCGGAGCCGCCGGTCCTGACGGTAACGTCGCCCGAACCGGTCGTCACGTTGAGACTCACGGCCCCTGAGACCTGGAGCGTGCGATCGAAGTGGCCTTCGACAGCCGCATGTAACAGCACTGGAAACAAGAAGACGCTGAGCAAGACTGCGGTGCAGCGTTGGTTCATAAGAGCTATCCTGAAGGCTAGATTAGGGAAATTCTGATTCAGTGAGCACGACGCTTGTGGGGCCGCACCGATTTTGCTGCTCCGCACGGACGGCCTAAAAGCCTTCCCCCGCACAAACCAGACTTAATCAGCCCCTGGGCATCGTGTACCGTCTACTGCTGTAGCACGACCTCGTCGCCTTGCTTGAGGCCGGCGAGGACTTCGGTCTTGACCCCGTTGGAAATTCCGATCTTGATGGGAATCTTCTTCATCCCATTCTTGGCGCTAGGGACGGGAATATCCACGGAGGCGTTCTTGTCCTTGTCGTACATGATGGCGCCTTCGGGGACCATCAGCACGTCGCGATGTTCGGCGAGGATGATCTCGGCGTTCGCGGTCATCTCAGCCTTCAACTCGCCGCCGGGATTGTTGATGGAGACACGCACTTCGAAGGTGGTGACGTTGTCCTTCTCGACACCCATGGGCGAGATCTTGGTTACGTGGCCGGTGAAGGTCTTGTCCTTGAAGGTCTCTACCCGAATGCGGGCGGGCTGCCCGAGATAGACTTTGCCGATATCGCTCTCATCCACTTTGCCTTTGACGTAGACTTCGCTGGTATCACCGATGGTCATGACCAGCGTTGCCCCTGAGCCCAGCACCAGAATGGAGCTGACGGCATCGCCCACCTCCACATCGCGCGAGAGCACAACCCCGTTAATGGGCGAGGTGATGGTGGTGTAGCTGAGTTGTTCTTCGAGTTGTTTCAATCCGGCCCGCGCCTGCTCCACATCGGCGCGCGCCTGCGCCACCTTGGCTTTACTCACGGACAACTGCGCCCGGGCGACATCGCGCTTGTTCACCGCCATGATGTAGCTGCGTTGCGCGTCGTCCAATGTGGCCTGGGAAACTATTCCTCCTTTGGACATCTCCTGCGCGCGCTTGTAGGCGCGTTGCAAGGTGGGAATATCGACTCCCTCAGCGTCCACCTCGGCGCGCTTTTCATCCGCGGTGGCGCTTTGCAGGTTGGCTTGGGACGAGAGCAGTTGCGCCTGGGCCGAGGTCACCTGAGCTTCGATCTCCACCTTGTCCAGTTCGGCCAGCACCTGGCCCTGCTTTACCCGATCGCCGGTGTCCACGTAGAGCTTCTTCACGATGCCGCTGGCTTTGGATTTGATTTCGACCTTGGTAATAGGCGTGATCTTGCCGGTGGCTACGACACTTTTGGCCAGATCGCCTCGTTCCACCTTGGCGAGCTTCGTGGGATCGATCTTAGTGCCACCGCGGGTCGCCGCCACCGCCACAACGATCAGTACCAGCACCGAGACTGTAACAATGATGGTGATGATCCAGCGTTTCTTCTTATGATTCTTGCCGTTCGCCACTGCTCCCTCCGCCTATGGGTAGCCTTCCCTGCTTGTAAATACGTGGAGGAATAGAAATTTGTTCCGGATGTTGAAGAGAAACAGGCGGAAATCTGTGGAACAAGCTTGCCGCCTCCCCTATTAGACCACTTTTGGGAGGAATCGATAGCAAGCACGAGCGAAGCCAGGCCGTTCGCTCTACCGGCAGCGGGCGACGATCAGCGTCATGTCGTCGGCTTGTTCGCCCTGGCTAAAGCGTTGCACTTCGGCGATGATCGCCTGCAACATTTCCGGCGCCGCCAGCGTCTGGTGAGAGCGCACAGTTTGCATTAACCGTTCATCGCCAAATTCCTCCGCGTCTTCGCTGGGCGCGGCTTCGGAGATCCCATCGGTATAGATGACCAGCACGTCTCCAGCCGCCAGTTGCTGCTCGGCCACGCAGCAGTCCCATTCGTCAAACAATCCCAGCACGGTAGCGGTAGCTTGCAACCATTCCACAGCGCCGTTGTGGCGCAGCAGTAGCGGCGGGTTGTGTCCGCAATTCACGTAGCGAAGCATTCGGCTCTGGTCGTCATAAATGGCGAAAAAGGTGGTGGCGTAGTTATTACTCTCCGTATTTGCGTAAAACAGGTGATTGACGGAACGCAGCAGGCCCGGAAGATCGGCCATCGCAAGCGCATACTGGCTGCGCAGATTGGCTTGCAGATTGGCCATCAGCAGAGCGCCGGAAATTCCTTTGCCGGAGATGTCGGCCAGAACCAGGCCCAACTTGCCCGCGCCGAAGTCGAGGAAGTCATAGTAGTCGCCGCCGACCGCCCGCGTCTGAATACATTTGCCGGCGCACTCCAGCGTGGCAAGCGAGGGCGCCTGCTGCGGCAAAAGCCGGCTTTGTACCTGGCGGGCAATCTGCATCTCCTGCTCGCTGCGGCGCTCGGCTTCCATGCGCTCCGCCATCTTTTCGGCGAGCGAGATGCTGCGCATGGCGATGCCCGCCTGGGTGGCGACCGAGCCCAGCAAGCGGCGATCGCGCGCCGAATACGGCTCTTCCGAAAGTCTCGGGCCCAGAGCAATTACGCCCTGCAATCCGCCGCCTCCTGAGCCGAGGCCGCCGGCAGCTGCCGAGTTTGGCGGCGTGGTAGAGCCGCGAATCGGGACGAGATACTCAGCGTGCAGACCCTCCATTTGAGTTCCACGCAAATCTCCCGAGTCTGCTTCGAGTGTGTCCGTGCGTCCCCGCAACTGATCCAGCCCAAGGCTCGTCGTCGCCAGGCTCAGCGCCGGCTGCGGCGGATGGCCGGCATAGGCGCGAAGAAGTCCGTCGCCGGCCAGCAAATACACATACAGCGGCACGGGATGCAAGGCCTCGTAAATATGCTGCTGCAGCAAGAGCGCCAGGCTTTCACGGTCGGCAACCGCCAGCGTGGTGGATGCCAAGGTCTCCAGAATCTGTTGCGTGTCGTAGGCGCTGCGAAAGAAAGCGCGATCCAGGCGGGTACGCACTTGGCGGTGCACCTGAGTCGCGCCGCCCATCAGCAGAATGCCGAAGGCAGCCCCTACCGGTATGGCAGCTTTGGATCCCGCAGAAAAACGCCTGGAGAACGCCTGCCCGAACCAAAGCATAATGCCTATGGAAACCAGTAGGATCAGGATGGCAAAGCCGCGTTCCACCAGCAGGTAGCGCGCGCTGCGGCGCAGCAGAACGGGAATGTCCATTACGCGGTGCTTTACCACGGCATAAGCAAAAGACAGTGGGATCAGGAACAGAAAGACAACTTTGATGAAGGTCGCCCAAAACGGCGTGTCCTGCCGGGAAAGATCGTAAACCAGGCCGATTAGGATGGCAGGCGTGACTCCAACCAGCGTTCCCCACAGCATCACTTTGAGTTTGCGCCGGTCTTCCACTCGGGGTGCGCCCAGAACATTCCAAATCAGTGAGGCCACGCCCAGCAGCACCGTCCCGTAGGAAACCAGGATTCTTGCTAGGTCAAGGTGCGCCGGCCTCGCCAAAGCATTGATAAAGGGAAGCGCTTGGTAGTCGCCACGGCGCATACCGCCCCAATCCAGGCAGGCGCCGACCGCAAGCAGCACCCATTTAAGCCACGGTAGCTTGCGATCAATGGGGGAACGCACCGGAAAAACAGCGAAAAAGAAGTAAAACAACCCAGGGAGCAAGCCTCCGATGACGGTGGCATAGCCGTACAGGAAGCGCAGCAGCGGGTCCGGAGCGACGGCAAAGCCCAGCGGCAAAGGAGCCACGGTAATAAATCCGGCAAACATCAGCGCCAGCAGCCAGGCATTGCTGTCGTCAACGCGCAGGAATAACACCGCCAGGCCGACAATCAAAAACAGCAACGGATAGAAGCCAATGATCTCCGCCGCGCTTCTGCGCGCCAACGATTGCACATCGCCGCTGCCTGCGGCCGCGCGGAAAACCGGCGTAAGCGAGAGCGACTGGGTTTCGCCGGGCCGCTGTATGGTCAGATGAACAGGTTCTCCTGGATGGGATTCGTACCACACGCGGAACAGGACATCGCTGCACAGCGCCGGCGCGATCAGCGTGCGGCCATTGATGGCGGTGATGACGTCGTTCGCCTTCAGGCCGGCTTCCTGCGCGGGGCTGCCCTTCCAGACCCGGGTTACGATCATCCCCGCCGGCGATGGCTGGTTGTCGATGCCTATTTCCACCGGAAGGTTCGACTGCCGGATGCAATACATCCACGCCACGCTGTAAATGAGGGTGGCCGCCGCAAATACGATCGCCGCTGCCGGCAGCAGCGGCCGATATCTTGCAACTCGCAGTGTAGAAACTACCATGCGGCGGACGGACTCCTGAGATTCATGTTGGCAGTAGTGTAGTGCATCCGCAACCAATAAGCAGGCCGGAAGGATTTCCTTCGTGATCAGTGAGAGAACGATGGAAAGGCGCTAGTTCTTCAGAGTGTAGCCACCATGGGAGGGTGACCTTTTTGTGTCGCCACCCACAAGTGAAAGGGACCTTCCATGATAGGGGTGCTTCCCGTCCGGCCCCACTACGCGAGCTAAGCAGATCACGGCGGCGGGCGGGTCGGAGGTTAGGTCAGAAAAATCTGTGTTCCAGATTTACCAAAGCAGGTCGCCAGAGGCTACCTGCCAGCCTGGAGCCGAGTACCACAATGCGGGATAGCGAATCGTTATCGCAGTCACCACCCCAACGCTGGTACCCCAATGTGGTATATCCTGGCATCCCTCTAACCAGTCTGCGAATTTTACAACATATTCACGTTGCGTTGATGTAGCTCGTGCCTACGTCGAGTAAGCTACCGTCAATTGCAAACCTGATCGGAGAGAGAGGGGAGATGGCCAAACAGCCGCTCCCCGTTTTAGTTGTCAGCCGCCAATTGTGTGCCTCCCATTCACGCAACTCCGGACTGGAAACGCTCTTAACAACGGATCATCCAACGACGAACCCCTGACCCCTGGCATTTTCCGGCCCGCCGCACTACCATTCTCGTGTTATGTCAGTCGTTACGGATACATCCGTCTCCGCTTATACGCCGGTGCATGCGCCGCGCGGCAATCAGCTTTCCTGCAAGGGTTGGGGGCAGGAAGCTGCCATGCGCATGCTGATGAACAATCTGGATCCCGATGTCGCCGAGCGCCCGCAGGACCTCGTCGTCTATGGCGGTACAGGCCGCGCCGCGCGCAACTGGGAGTGCTACCACGCCATCGTTCGCTCGCTACAGTCGCTGGAGAACGATGAGACGCTGCTGGTGCAATCCGGCAAGCCGGTCGGCATCTTCCGCACTCATGATTACGCTCCGCGCGTGCTCATCTGCAACGCCAATCTCGTGGGCCATTGGTCGAACTGGGAAAAGTTCAACGAGTTGGAGAAGATGGGCCTCATCATGTTCGGACAGATGACGGCAGGCTCGTGGATTTACATCGGCACGCAAGGCATCATCCAGGGGACATTCGAGACCTTTGCCGCGGCGGGCAAGAAGCATTTCAACGCCGAGCTTGAGGGCAAGCTGATCGTCTCCGGCGGCATGGGCGGAATGGGAGGCGCGCAACCGCTGGCGGCCACCATGACCGGCGCCTGCTTCCTCGGCATCGAGGTCGATCCCGAGCGCATCAAGAAGCGCCTGCGGACCGGCTATTGCGACTTCATGGTCAACTCGCTCGATGAAGCGCTGCGCATCATCAAGAACGCGGTCCGCAAGCACGAGAACATCTCTGTCGGGCTGGTTGGCAATTGCGGCGACGTCATTCCGGAACTGGCCGAGCGCGGCGTTGTGCCCGACATCCTCACCGACCAGACCTCGGCCCATGACCCGCTGAACGGCTACGTTCCGAACGGCATGTCGCTGGAGGAGGCCCTGGAGTTGCGTAAGCGCGATCCCAAGGTTTACGTCGAGCGCTCGCTCGACACCATGGCGCTGCACGTCGAAGGCATGCTCAAACTGCAGAAGATGGGCTCGGTGACTTTCGACTACGGCAACAATATTCGCACCTTCGCCTTCGATCACGGGGTGAAGAACGCCTATGATTTTCCCGGGTTTGTGCCGGCTTATATTCGTCCTCTGTTTTGCGAAGGCCGCGGGCCGTTCCGCTGGGCGGCGCTCTCCGGCGATCCGGCGGACATTCACACCACCGATGACCTGGTGCTGGAGATGTTCCCGGACAACAAGATTCTCAGCCGCTGGATTGACCTGGCGCGCACGCGGATCAAGTTCCAGGGGCTGCCCTGCCGCATCTGCTGGCTGGGCTACGGCGAGCGCGCGCAGTTTGGCCTGGCGCTCAATGATCTGGTGAAGAAGGGCAAGCTCAAGGCGCCGATCGTGATGGGCCGTGATCATCTGGATTGCGGATCAGTGGCATCACCATTCCGCGAAACCGAAGCCATGAAGGACGGCAGCGACGCCATCGCCGACTGGCCGCTGCTGAATGCGCTGCTCAACACTGCCAGCGGGGCGTCCTGGGTGTCGATTCACAACGGCGGAGGCGTGGGCATCGGCTACGCGCAGCATGCCGGGCAAGTCACGGTCGCCGATGGCACGGATGCCATGGCCAAACGCATCGAGCGCGTGCTGACCAACGATCCCGGCATCGGCGTGGCGCGCCACGCGGACGCGGGCTACGACGAAGCGAAGAGATTCGCGAAAGAAAAAGGAATCAAGGTACCAATGGAAAGCGGCTCTTAGCTCTTGGCTTTTGGCAAGGTTCTGTTGGAGCCTTATGGATTGTGCCCCGAGCTTCGGATCTGAGTCCGAGTAGAGGGATCTGCTGTGTCTAGCAATGAGAGAATTCCTTGGACCTCGAACGTCAAACCACTCCCACGACCCTTCTTGCCCATGCTGCCCAACTGCTAACGCTGCGAAGTGCCGACCCACGTCGTAGTTCGCAGATGCGGGAGCTGGGCATCGTTGAGGATGGCGCGGTGCTGATTTCCGGCGGCAAGATCGTCGCTGTCGGAACGACAGATGAAGTCGGCAAACATGAGCTCGCGAAAAAAGCCGAAGCGATCGATTGCTCCCACAATGTGGTACTGCCCGGGTTTGTTGACTCCCACACTCACCCCGTTTTCACTGCTCCGCGCCTGATTGACTTCGAAAAGCGCATCGCCGGCGCCAGTTATGAGGAGATTGCGGCTGCCGGGGGCGGCATTCGCGCCAGCCTGCGAGGAGTTCGTGAATCCCCGCAAGAGACTCTGACCAATCACGTCCTACGCGCTCTCCATGAAATGTCCGAACAGGGCACGACCACGGTCGAAGCGAAATCCGGCTACGGCCTGAGCTTTGACGCCGAGATAAAGTCGCTGCAAGCAATTCGCGCTGCGGCGCAGCAGTGGCCGGGAACTGTAATCCCGACGCTTCTCGGTGCCCATGTCGTCCCGCCCGAGTATCGCGACAACGCGGACGAGTATGTGCGCATCGTCTGTGAAGAGATGATTCCGGCGGCGGCAAAGGACAAGCTCGCGGCGTTTGTGGATGTCTTCTGCGAGCGTGGTGCGTTCACCCTAGAGCAGTCACAGCGCATCCTGCGCGCCGCTGTTGATCATGGACTGGGTGTCCGCGCGCATGTCTGCCAGCTCACATCGGTGCAACTTGCGCCCCTCCTGGAGGCCCATCCCGCATCGCTTGACCACATGGATCACGTCAGCCAGGAAGACATTGCCGCGCTGGCGAAGCTCGACACTGTGGCGACTCTGCTGCCTGCAGCCAACTACTTTCTTGGCCTCGGATCTTTTCCGCCGGCACGTAAGCTGATCGATGCCGGCGTGGCTGTCGCTCTCGCCACCGATTACAACCCGGGCACGGCGCCCACGCCGTCGATGCCGTTCGTGCTGTCCGTCGCCTGCACGCACATGAAAATGTTGCCGGCTGAGGCGATTGTGGCCGCCACCTACAACGGCGCCCGCGCGCTGCGCATGCAGGATCGAAAGGGCAGCCTGGGAGCTGGCAAAGACGCGGACGTTGCGATTTTCGATGCCACGGATTATCGCGAACTGGCTTACTGGTATGGCGTGAATCGCTGCCGTCAGACGTTCTCAAGTGGAAATCTGCACTCGTGACTTGCCGATGCCGCCGAATAGACTTCCATGGAGACTTACCTGGCACGTTTGGAGGCAGACGGCTGCTCTTGACTGGGAAGCTCCGCTGTTCTGCGTGCTTCCTGCAAACCTAGAACTGCGGTTTGGATTGAATTGATGGCTCGTCCCTGCTCTTCGACGGCATGCGCCAGCCTAGCTTGAAATTCGCGGACAGAGTTGATGGCTCGTCCCTGCTCTTCAATCGCACGGGCTACCGCACCATTAAAGTCTTGCAAGGGGCGCGTGTACCAGCTCAAAGCACGCTGCATAAGCTTCTTGAATACCTGGATCACCTGATTCAAGAGACCAGGATTCCTGGGATTGACCCGTCCGACAGCGCAGTTCGAATTCCATACCTCCGCAGAAAGTTGAGCAATCCTGGACTGATCGCCACCGGGAACTTTCGGCAGAGCCTCCCCGGTCTTTCCTTCACCGGCATGGCTCAAATCTCCCACCGCTGCGGGAATTTCGCCAGCCGCGGAATGGTCCAGGCGGGAGACCACGACCTGAGCTGGCAGGCTACTTCGATCATCGGACCCAGCGTTCCGAATGCGAGCCACCTGGGCCCTAAGAGCCGACAATACCTCTTCGTCGTCCATTGATTCCCCTGAAAATTACCTCATCAGACAAATCTTATTTTTGGCGCGCCGAATGCGCTAATCGAGCTGGAGTCTGGAAGGTACGGAGCGCACAAACATTCCATCACAACTAAGTCGAATGCGGCGGCCGTTATGTGAGACGGGTTGTCTGAAAAGCGCCTCCTCCATCTAATTTCCTTCCATCCTCGGACCCAGCTGCAGCAAAGTTAATGGGGTTCCACCAACTCTTCTACCCGGTGAATCTGGCGGCCTTCCGCAGCGCCGAAAAGGATGTAGTGCAGCAGCGGGTTCATTCCTCCCCGCGCGACATCCGAATATTGCTGCAAATACCAGGATGTATCAAAGTTTGGACCGGGGTCGCGGTCCAACAAATTGGCATTCCACAGGTAGTCGTAAGCCGGATCGAAACCGTTTACCACGACCTCGGGATATCGCAGAACATACCACCCCGATTCAAATAACGGCGACTTGCGAATGAGCCTGGCTTGTCGCCACTGCCGGAAATGTTGTCCGATACCGCCCAGAAACGTGGCCTTGTGAGTCGAATTCAGTAGCACGATCGTGTATCGCAAGCTGGATTCGAGTTGCAAAATCCTTTGCTGTGCCTCGTCCCGCTCGCGCGCGTTTTGCGCCTGGAGCGCGGCCCATTGGGTATAAGCATTGGCCTTGTCGCGCTCGGCTTGTGCATAGAGACTGGCCTTGTCGCGCTCGGCTTGTGCATAGAGACTGGCCTTGTCGCACTCCGCTTGTGCATAGGCATTGGTCTTCTCCTGCTCGGCTTGTGCGTAGCGCGCATTCGCTTCCGCAGCCCGGGCCAACGCCTGGTCACGCTCCTGCTCGGATTGCCGCAGTCGCGCCTCCATTTCTGAAGCACGAGATAAGGCATCGAACGCTTCCGCGCGAGCGTCTGCGGCTCGTTGGCCGGCCCGCGCCCGCAACTGCCGGTCGGCAAAACTTTGCCGGGTAATCTCCGCTCGCAGTTCCTGTAATTGCTCTTCGAGGCTCTTCTGCGTTTGGGCAGGCAGGGTCACGTCCGGCGGCAGATCCGCCCCTGTGGGGGCGAACACATCCGGGCACGGCGCGGTATTCGACAGATCGCTCGCGTTAGCCTCCGGTAACTGCCCCGGCTCGGTTCGGTGCCGGCAGGAATCTCTTGCTTCTGGGTTCAAAGTTGTCCACCATCCATCTCACATTCTTAGTCCATTGTCCACGTTCTCACAAGGCCCATTCTTCTGCTTCGTGGCGGGAAGACAGGTATACAAACCTCGTCCCATCCGAATCGCAAGTTGGGATTGTGAAAAGGATCATCCGTCGTGCCAAGTCTTCCCCAGGTTTTGCAAAAATACTGCCGTTCTTGCTCTTCCGGCGCTAGTTCCTCGGCACCGTTCTGGTCCCGGCTTTTCCGCGAAGCCGACTCATGATGAAGAAGCTCAGCAAATGGTGTCCAGACGATCTTGTATCCCAAATCCCCCAGGCGCAGGCATAGGTCAATATCGCTGAACGCAACAACCAGGTGATCTTCATCCAGACCACCTAGCTCTTGATAAACAATGCGACGAATTGCCAAACATGCGCCCGTGACCGCCGAAAGTGACCGGGTTGCTCGAAGCTGTCCCAGATAGCCTGCGGCAAACCGGGAAGCCAGTCGTTCGAGGTGAACTACCGGCCACCCTGCTTCTTTGGGGGCAAGAACAACACCTCCATGTTGCACTCGGCCGTCGGGATACAAGAGCTTAGCCCCGACCGCACCTACTTCCGGCCGAACGGCGTGTGAGACGATTTCCTCCAGCCAGTGCGGAGAGAGCACCTCGATATCATTGTTGAGGAGGAGAAGCACGTCTCCTCGAGCCTGGTGCGCTGCCCAATTATTGATGGCCGAGTAATTGAAGCGGCCGCAATACCGCAACACTCGGACGCGGTTATCTTGTTCCGGGATAGCGCCCAGGAATTCCAGAGCTTCGTCCTCCTGGCTGCCGTTGTCTACGATAAGAAGCTCCAAGCGCTTATAGCTTGTCCGATAGAGTACCCCCTCCACACATGGCTTTAAGAGATCTAACCGATCGCGCGTGGGGATGATGATAGAGACTAGCGGAGCTGGCTCGGGGATCGGACGGACTACACGAATATAGTCCGAATCCGATGCTGCAATAAACCTGGCTTGTATTCCCTCGCAAGACTGGAGGTGCTCGCTCAGGATCTTAGTTTGGATTGCATCGGTAATCTCTTGCGATTCGCCGATTAGATGTGGCGACTCCGGTTCTCCATTGCTTTTCGCATACCTGTGACGGTGATAGCAAACCCAAGGCAAGTGGCGCACGCGATCCTCTGCAATAACCGCAGCCGTCCGTAATAGGAGGTCCCAATATGCGTAGTCGTGGCATTCCGGCCTCAGACAACCAATTTGCTCTACCAGGAGACGGCGAAAGACAGTAAATTGGCCGACATAGTTACCAGCCAGAAGCATGTCCCTGTCCCAGCCCGGCTTGAACTTGGGTTGTTGGCGGCAACCGGCGGAGTCGATAGAGTCTTCATCCGTAAAGAGCATGTCCGTCGCGCTATCGCTATTGATCTCGGTGACAACTTGGAACAGCGCGTCCTCACCAAGCCGGTCGCCTTGAAACACAAACCCTACAAACTCGCCCGAGGCGACTGCGAGTGCAGTGTTGGTTGCCTCAATAGAGTCCGCGTTGTCCGGAGCCTCGACCTTTCGTATCCTCCTATCTGCCCAAAGATGCTCCAGGCCAGATTCTGAAAGATAGCTTCTAAGTTCGGCATTAACCGGGAGACAAACCTCCCAGCCGCTGTATGCTTGTGTGCTGACCGACATGAGCGAATCGCGGAGCAAACCAGGATCCAAGGGTGACTTGCCGGGAGGAATGACTATCGAGATCAGGGGTCTGCGCCTCAACCACAGACATTGCTGGTGAATGCTGACGCGCTCCGCATCGCCCAGGGTATCGAACTCTGCAACCCAGCGGGCATAGTCTTCATTGATGGCGGCGTCGCTTATTTCGCCTGCTGGATGTGGCCTATCGCTGCAATTGTGGCGCGCCATGGTATCAGCCGAGGGAGCATGGGCAACGACGTCTCTCAGTTGCCAGAGCTTTTGGTTTGTCTCACGGCAGCAGAGTTCTTCCAAGCGGGAGGCACAGCTCACGTAGTGGCGGCGAACATCTTCACGAACAACGGGGGAGCTGTCAAAGAGAAGCTCGATTAACTGTGAATGCCTTAGTGCCCGTTCTTTGCACACAACACCGAGGCCCCAGCTATGATGAAACTCAAAGGTATCCGGAAATTCAGCCTTGATCTCATCCCATAGGCGCCAGACCCCGAAGTCCTGATGCTTGGCGCAAATGTCATGTAAGAGGACTATTCCGTTCTTATTAACTTTCGGCAGCCAGGAGCGAAAGTCATGAGTAACAGCTTCATAGGTGTGCAAACCATCGATGTGTAAAAGGTCGATAGAGTCATCGGCGAATTGCGTGAGGGCATCATCGAAGCTGCGCCGAAGCAGGCGAGAGAAAGGGCGATAGTAGCGGTGGTTATACTCATTGACTTCGCGAAAAACCTCGTCCCCATAGTGGCCGGCATGGTCGTCCCCCCGCCAGTGGTCGACGGCATAACACCGGCAACTGAGGCCGTGTTCTTCCACCGTCTGGCAGAAGGTGAAGTAGGATTCCCCCCAGTGCGTGCCCAACTCAACGATCAGGCCGGGGCGGATGGCCCGAATCAGATCGTTGGCGAACGCGAGGTGACCCGACCAACTCCCGACATTTCGGGGCTTGTAGCGGCGCGGAAGGAACCTCGAGTGGGGGAGTCCAAAGGGAGGATTCGTCGCTTTGGTCTCTTCTACTTGCAGGATTGACGAACCTCCAATCACAAAGCTCATAGGCCGCAACGCAGCACCGGGGAGCCAGCCATAAATGTGCTTACAAAGGAAGCCCCACGGGCTGCTGACTTTCGACCATTATATCGTCTCTCTGCGGCGAAACCTCGGGCGGCGCATACAATTCAATGGGGCGATGTTGCCGGGCGAGGAAATCGTGCAGGCTCCTGGTTACAGGAGGCGCAGGCTACATCAGAAGCGTGGTGCGGAGCGCCTGCTCCAGGACGGGCACGCAGTAACGGTGCTGGACAATTTCAGCAAAGGCAGCGAGCGGGCCGTCGCCGGCCAGGCCAGGCTGATCGTGGCTAATACTGGGGATTCGCCCAGTCTCGACCGCATCTTCCAGGCGGGCCATTTCGATGCCGTCATGCACTTTGCGGCTTCCATTAACCCGGCGAGTCGATGGTCGCGCCAGAAATCTACTTTGAAAACAACGCGGCCAAGACGCTCACCTTGGCTGCGGTCTACGGCGAGCCCAGTCGGTTGCCCATCATGGAAGACGAGCCGCTGCAGCCGACCAATCGTTATGGCAAATCGAAGCTCATGGTCGAGCGCCTGCCGGCGTGGTTTGATCAGATCCACGGTCTCCGCCTCTCCCTGCCGCACCGATCGACAGCTTCGCTCACGGTCGGATGCGATAAAATCGGATATGTAATATCTGGGCTTGCCTAAGCAGTTGCCTTCTGACCCGAAAGAGGTTCGTCCTACGTGGGTAAGGGTCCGCAGCACGTATTAGACCGGCGGAGCTTTGGTGACGGGAAAGACCTGATGCCCGGACAGACCCAATGACAAACATCGACGTTCCCTTGTCCTCCAGCGGCGCGCGAAGCGCAGGGGGAGCGACTGTACCGGCAGTGCGCTCGCGAGACTCGCTAGCATTAAGCCTAGTCCTGTCTTTTTTGATTGGTCTGCTTTATACAATCCTGTTCATGGGGCCGCGGGTATTGAATCCTGGCGATATTGGCTGGCTAACTTCCGATCCGGTGATGTACTACGTTGCTTGGGAGTCATTCCGCCACGATCCGCATTGGCATTGGCCGCTCACCTACACGAACTATATAGGGTACCCGGTCGGCGAAACGACTGCCTTGATGGATTTCAACTCAGTGTTCGCGATTGCGCTGAAACCGTTCTCCTCTGTCCTTTCCGAACCGTTTCAGTACTTCGGCATCGAGATTGTATTGTGCTATACCTTGCAGTTCTTCTTTGCCTGGAGATTGTTCCGTTTGCTCGTGGGCCCGCATGTCGCAGGATCCCTGCTGGCCAGCGCGTTCTTTTTGATCGCACCACCTCTCACCTATCGAATGCATGGCCATTTCGCGTTGTGCAATCAGTGGATCCTGCTTGCTGCGTTGCTCCTGTTTCTGCGACTGCACTTCCCCCCGCGACTGACGCTTCGCAAATTCCTGATCTTCTCGCTTCTGCTGACAGCGATCGTGGTTCCCATCAACGCTTATCTTACATTTGAGGTCCTGCTCGTCCTTACCGTTGCTGTGGTCAGTCTGGTCTGGCAAAAGCGGCTGTCCTCCTCGCAGGCGCTTGGGTTGATGGCTCTGCTGATGCTGACTTGCGTTGCTGTAGCGTACATGCTCGGCTTTTCTTTCGGTGGGGCGCGCAACTACGCCGGCAGCGGTTATCGCTATTATTCGATGAACCTTCTGTCCCCCGTCGATGCTTGCCTCAGGCTAAACGAGCCCCAGGGCCGCTGCTCGATTCTATTCCCTCGCCTGCCGCGGCTGACGGACGGGCAATATGAAGGCTACAACTATCTGGGAGCGGGCGTTCTTTTGCTGGCGATACCGGCTGGGTTGCTCTTGTGGTTCAAGCGCCGCCACTTCAAGTCGCTCGACAGGCGCTGGATCGTTCCTTTGTTCTTGTGCTGTTTGATGCTGACGTTGATGGCGTGCTCTACGCGGATTTCCTTCGGGTCGCACGTCGTTGTGGACGCTGATCCACATGAAAAGCTAAGTCCCTTCCTTTCTGCTCTGCGAGCCAGCGGCCGCCTCTTCTGGGTACCCTATTATTTGATTGTGACCGTTGTCCTGGCCGCCCCGATGCTTTGTCTGCGCAAGATGTGGGCGAACGTGATTCTGGCCGGCGCCCTCATCCTCCAAGTAGCCGATACCGCACCTCTTCGTAATTGGGTGGCCTCCTACAACAATGGCGATTCTTTCCGGCGTGCATACTCCCAACCCTTACGATCTCCTATTTGGTGGACCTTGGGGTCATCCTACAAGAATCTTGTAGTCTTTCCGGCGTGGCAGTGCGGCAGTTCCTATACGCCTGGCGGGTCTGAGGGCTACGGGATCTTCGGTCTGCTAGCGGTCAACCAGAAGATGCGGATCAACAGCTACTATTCTGGCCGCTACACGGAGCAGTCCCGTGAATTTCATTGCGTTCAATCGATTACTGACCTCGCACAGAAGCCGCTCTCTCCTGATACCGCGTACGTGGTAGCGCCGACGGTGGCGGGCATGATCGCCAAAGGACCGACCGGGCCTGGGAAGTGCCATGATCTGGATGGCTTCATTTTGTGTTCCATAAAGTCAGACTTTGGCTTGAGTCCGAAGCTCAAGAGTGCGGCTGCGGCCAATCCGCGATCCGGGATTTGAAGATGATGATCTAGCGCTCTGGCTGCCGTTTGAGGCATTGTCGGGCGGAGCTGGCGTTTTAAGCGGCGGGACGGGTTTGGCGATCGCGGGTAGTTTCAGGCTGTTCCGCCAGGCGCTCTAAGGTGCATCGCTAAACTTTGCCCACCTTGCTTATGCCCACCTTGCTTATTGACGCCACCTCCGTTTCGTAGTAACGTTTCGCGAGCAAACGGGTGTGGGACCCACAAACAACTGCCATGAATCCGCCGGAGGGGGCGGCACTGTAAATCTGCGTCGCCTTAACCGGCAAATCCTACTACACAAGGAGTAGTTGTCATGCAGCTCCGTCGCGTGGCCAAGCGAGCCTCCCTGCTCGCCCTGGCATTCTGCTTCTTGGCCGTCCCCGCCCTGCCTGCGCAGACCCGGGTGGTATGCGGCTCCAAGGAATATCTCGACAGCTTGCCGGTCAAGCCGCCCAAAGATCCCAACACCAAACGACAAATCCAATTGGTCAACTGCTCCGACCAGGTCCTGCTGGGAGCCACCAACGCGGCGCACGAGGCCGGTCAACCACCGTGGCCGGTGTATCCCCAGGAAGGGACCTGGGTGATGCAACCGTTCAACCCCAATGACCCGACCAACGATTCCAATGTCCTGACGATTGACATTCCGCAGGAGTGGTATGGGCAGTTCAAGAAAGGCGGTGTGGCGCCGAACTTCTGGGCTCGAACCGGCTGCCGCTACGATGCAGTAGCCAACCGCGCAGAATGCGAGACCGGCGGCTGCGGCAGTCAATATGATTGCAGCTCTGCCGACATCGGGCCGCCGCCGGCCACCTCAATCGTGGAGTGGACGTTCTATCAGCAGTTCCAGCAGTACTTCTTCGATTCGCCGGACATTAGCGCCGTGAACGGCGCCAACCTCACCATCGACGTCTCGCCGAAAGGCGGTGACGAGCTGGATCCTCTGAATCCGAAAGATTGGCACTGGTTGAACTGGAACTATCCGCTCACCGTGCACAACACCGATCTGCGCGAGCCGGGCAATTGCCAGAACGTTAATCCCAGCGGCGGCATCTTCAAGGTTTCCCGTTCGGATATCGACCAGACCAAGAGCCCTCTGTCTGGCTATCCTTTGCTGGGGTATGTGATTGTCGATGGCAATGGCAATCCGACCATGCCTGCTGGTAATAATGTTCTTGGATGCCTAAGTAACTGCGCAAAATACAAGTTTCCGACGGAACTCGGATACGATGGCTGTAACGCCAAAACCGACGCCAACTGCTATTTCTGGAAGACGTTTTGTGCGGGTAGCCTAGATATAAATTACGGTAATAAGTGCAATACGGGCATAGGCAACGGATACCAATGCAACAATGATAACGACTGCCTGAAGTGTAATCCCGGGACAGACTTCCACATTGCCTGCTTCAAGAAGTCAGGCCCTGACAAGCTAGGCACGTGCGAGCTGCGGGCCTTCTTCAAGGGCAGCGTGGCCCAATGCAACGGCCAGGCCGGCGCCAAGTGTGGGCCATCCGGCAGCCAGTGCGCCGCGCCGACTTCCACCATTGCCTGCACCAATACCTATGGCTCGATCAATCCGCTGGATGACCAGGAGCAAACGAAATACGATTATGCCGACCAGCCGCTCGTCGGCACCTGTGACAGCGTGGTGTTCTCGGGAACGGGCCAGAAGGCAGCCTGTATTGGCGACGACACGCTGCACACGATCCTGCATGGCGCCTACACCTGGCCGAATGATCCACAGGTATACCAAGGCGACGCCTCGGTCTATCGCATCGTCTTTTCACCGGAAGGCAGGGGCAACGCTCCTATCACCGCGGCCGAGCCCGTTCCGGCTTGCGACGATCTGCCTGCCAATTACATGCCGGCCAGCAATCGCCAGAACTGCAGCATCCCGATCAGTGGCCAGAACTCCTTCTTTGGGATTGGCGTGGTGCGAAACCAGCCCCCGCAACAGTGGAAATCGAGCGGAAGGGACTGGCCTTGCTTCGTCCCGCAGAGAGCGGATCCCAACAATGGCGTCCTCTGCTATTGGACTCCGCCGCCGGCGAACTACAGTTGCGTGGCGCCGAAGACCGATTCGACCTATGTCACCAACAGCGCATGCGGTCGTATCGACTCCGGGACCTCGCTGGTTTCCGGCTCCATAACCCCGAACAATAATGATCCTTTGTTTGCCGAGGTATCGATCCCGAAGGTGCTGAACACGGTAAGCCTGCCGACTTCCGTCAGCGGATGCGCCGGCTCGTGGATGCTGGTAGCCTCGCAGGCAGTCCACAGTAACCAGGGCATCGTCGCCTGGTACAGAGGGGTGTCTAATACCAGCTCCGCCTGTCAGGTGACGGTGACGATGGCCAGCCAAAATCCGGCCGAAGTCAAGGTCTACGATGTGCCCAAGTTCAACGGCACGGTGGAGACCATGAGCACGGCCTCCGGCGATTACAGTAGCCAACCTCCGCCTTATACGGTGAGCGCCGGTACGGCCACGACCCGAAACAACGATTTGCAGTTGGCCGCTCTGTTGATGGTGGACCAGCAACCCACGCCGGTTACCTATTGGGACACCTGGCTGAGCAATGGTCCCACGAACATAGACTGCCTGGGCAACAACACCAATTGTCCCAGGGATGACGGGACCGATTTTCTACCTGGTCACGGACCATACTCGGCCAACTCGGACGTGGGGCACAACTTCGTGATGCCGGGGGCGCAGTATTTCCATCGCGACGCAGGCATCGTCCTGAAGCAGTCAAGCTTTTCCTGGGTGGGCTTGGCGATTTACGTCCAACTCAACCAGTAGATTCAACGACTGAGCGGTGCAACATGCGAGCGGGGACGGTCTGCGGTTCCGTGGCGACGGCGAAAAGCAGATCCCTCGCTTCGCTCGGGATGACAATTTCGTGGGTTCGTCACTATATTCTGCAAACATCAATAATACTCAGGCGCACTTCACCCGCGTCGCCAACTCAAGCGGGACAGCGCACATCCAACCCTGCATAAGAACGAAGTTGCCGGCAGCGACTTAGGCTTCATTGGGAAGCCATTGGGGGGTCAGGATGAACAGTTCGCAAGCAATCAATTCGCAGGAGCTCGAAGCTTTGCTGAGGTTGACGCTTGCGCCAGCCAACTCATCTGTGGCGCTGGAGTATATCGCAGCCGTGAACGAGGTGGACCGTAAGCAACTGCTCGCGCTGGCACACGCAAATCACGTTGTCGTGCGTGCCTTTCGCGCGATTCAGCAAGGGCCCAACCGTGCCGGCCTGGCCGAGTGGGCGAGCGGCGTACTCGCGCAAGAACAGAAGCGCATCGAAAACGCGCTGACCTTTCTGCATCACATTTGCGATGAACTGGAGCGCGGTGGCTGCGCCACAACCGTGATGAAGTCGCTCGATCACTGGCCGGACTTCGGCAGCGACCTCGACCTCTACAGCACCGCGGACGAGCGGCGCGTGGTGCAGGTTATGCTCACTCGGCTGGGAGCGCACATCGAGCCGCGCAGTTGGGGCGATCGCCTGGCCAACAAATGGAATTTCGCTCTGCCGGGCTTGCCGGAGTTCGTGGAGATACACGCCCGGCGCCTGGGGCAGACGGGCGAGCATACGGTCATGGCCAAGCGCTTCGTCACGCGCCGCGTGCCGAAAAGGATCGATGGCCTCACCTTCCTGGTTCCTGCGCCAGAGGAGCGCGTCATCGTTGCCACGTTGCAGCGAATGTACCGGCACTTCTATTTTCGCGTGTGCGATATTGCTGACACGGTGGCCCTGCTGGACGCAGGCCAACTCGATTTCGACGAGTTGAAGAAAGCCGCTGACCTGGGCGGCGTCTGGCCTGGGGTGGCGACCTATCTGAAAATTGTCTGCGATTTTGTCGTGCGCTATCGCGGAGAGGGCCCACAATTGCCGCAACCGGTGCTCGCAGCCGCACGCTTTGGAGCCGACTCCGTCTCGGCTCGCGGCTTGTTTCTGCGCGTACCCATTTTGCCCCACGGTGCCGATCTCTACACCCGGCAGATCACAGATACCGCCTTGCGTGGCGACCTTTCTGCAACGCTGCGTCTTTCGCTTCTTCCCTACCTGGCTTCAGCGGCGGCAGTTGCCTTTCGAATTACCGGAAGCGACAAAGGAATTTGGTGAACCCCGCTGCCCACAGGCAGCATCTAGCCCGTTTATGTGGGGTTGTGACACAGTTTGTTCTTGGGCTGGCACTCTGGTGCCGGGTTCGAGATTTTGCAACTGAATTGCCAACAAACTGTTGCCCATCGCTTGATGGGAATTGCTCCAGAATTGATAATAGAAATACTGCGTGCGGGTGAGTGGGTTATACCTTGTCCGCGCGTGTGATACAGACTGTTGCGTTGCAAAGATCGTTTGCGCCGTGCGAGTTTTCACCCCCTTTCGGCCGTCTCTGCAATCCCTATACTCTCCGTCTGCTTCGACCCCATTGCGCCAAAGCCGCCGGCGCGCTGGGGGCACCGACGCTGCGCCGCACATTTCGAGTGCAACTCAACGAATACAGACAGTAAAAGACAGATCGATTCCACTCGAGGAAGAGGAAATTCACTATGCCAGTCTCCCGCATTGATTTCCCGATTGACGAACTGACGCGCCCTCACAGCGAGGAAGAGATACAACGCAAGCTGGCGCAAGAGCGCGCACGCCTGGCTAGCATGATGGGGCTCGACAGCGGCCCGGTCCATCACTTTAAGCGCCCCGTGGAACGTGCCTTTGGGGCGGAAGAGCGAAAGAAAGTGACGATTCTCTTCGGTGGCCTGACGTGGAAGCACGAACGCGTTATTCAGGCCGTGTTCCAAGGTTGCGGCTACAACTGTGACATCTTGCCGGTGCCCAACGTCTCCGCTTTTCAGATCGGCAAGGAGTACGGCAACAACGGCCAGTGCAATCCCACGTACTTCACCGTCGGCAATCTGGTCCAGTATCTGCAGTTTTTGGAATCGCAGGGGATATCGAAACAGGAAATCTGCGACAAGTACATCTTCTTTACTGCCGGTTCGTGCGGGCCGTGCCGCTTCGGCATGTATGAAGCCGAATACCGCCTGGCGCTGCAGAATGCCGGGTTTGGCGGCTTCCGGGTGCTGCTCTTCCAGCAGAATGACGGCGTGAAGGCGGCGTCGGGCGAGGCGGGCCTGAAGTTCACCGTCGACTTTGGCTGCGGCATGTTCAACGCACTGAATCTCGGCGACATCATGAACGAGATGATCTACCGCATCCGTCCCTATGAGGTGGAGAAGGGCAAGACCGACGCGGTGTGGCAGTCGTCAATGGACACGCTCTGCACCATGCTGCGCGAGCGCAAGCCGTTTGAAGATCACGAGGACCTGCCGGAATGGATGGCAAAGAAGGTCCGCGCGCACAAAGGCGCGAAGTGGGAGGTGTGGGTTAACTCGCTGCTCAAGCTGCGCGAGCAGTTATACGGACATCCGTATAAAGAGGCGCTGGCGGCGGTGCGCGAGGAACTGGCGACGATCGAAGTCGATCGCCTGAAGGTGAAGCCGGTGGTGAAGATCATCGGCGAGTTCTGGGCGCAGATCACGGAGGGTGACGGCAACTTCCACATGTTCGAGTTCCTGGAGCGCGAAGGCGCGCAGGTGCTGGTCGAACCCATCGGCACCTGGGTGATGTACATGATGTATCAGGTCAAGGCACGCGCTGCGGCCCGGCGCTCGCTGGACGCTCCCTACAAGCACCCGAAATGGTATGAGCTGAAGAAGCAGGCGGCGAATGAGTGGAAGTTCCGCTCCAAGCAGTGGATGTGGAGCGTAGGCGAGCGCATTTATGCCCGCCAATATCAACGGGCGGTGGAAGGGCTCGGCAACATCGCGCATGAGCTGATTGACCAGAAAGAAATGGCCCAGATGGCCGACCCGTTCTACAACCAATTCGCCCGCGGCGGCGAGGGCCATCTGGAAGTTGGCAAGAATGTTTATTACACCAAGAACCGTCTCTGCCACATGGTGCTGGCACTGAAGCCTTTCGGCTGCATGCCTTCATCGCAATCGGACGGCGTTCAGTCGGGAGTAGCCAACCACTTCAAGGAGATGATCTTCCTGCCTATTGAAACCTCCGGCGAAGGCGAGATCAACGCTCACAGCCGGGTGCAGATGGCGCTGGGTGAGGCGAAGGTGAAAGCTCGCATGGAATTCGAGCAGGCGCTGAAGTCCACGGGACAGCGCCTGGACGACATCAAGGAGTACGTTGCGGAACATTCGGAGCTGCGGAACGTATTTTATCCCGTGCCCCACGTTCACGGATACGCCGGCGTGGCAGCGAATTTCGTGCTGCACGTCAGCGACTTGATGAATGGCAAGAAAAAGCTGGCACGGGTTCCCGTGCAGGCGCCGCGCAAGATGGAAATAGCGGCGGCATTCGGAGATTAAGGGCGAACTAGTTAGGGCTGGCCTTCCCCGGGGTGCTCAACACGACGCTGGAGTTGCGCTGAGCGAATTCGCTGATCGTTCGCGTGGATGGCGCGCTGGCGCCCTGCTTCCCCATGTACTCTGCCGGCTACGACTGGGGGACCATCGAGAACCACAAGTTTGAAACTACGCAGTTGAAAGAAATGAAGAAAGTCGTGCTTTTCGACGTTGAATCACATCCTCGCCTTCTGCTACAACGACAAGCGTGTGATCGAGTGGTTGTTCCGGCAGGCCAAGCACGGGTTCAGGAGGGTGGAAGGCAACTTCGGGGAGGCGCCGAGGCGGGTAGAGCGGACCTCCAGGCTCGCGAGGTTTATCCTGGGAACACGCACATGTGGAGCGGGGCTTCAGCCCGCACGAATCAAGCGGGCGCCAGACCCGCAGCATCACGGAGGTTTCGTGAGTCACTCTCACCAACACGGCAGCCATGGGTGCTGTGACACTCCCAACCCCAAAGTTGACGTCTCTCTCAGCGCCCTAACTACTTCTGCGCCCCATGAGCAATCCCTGCCCGCGCGCGTTATGGCAAAGTCGCGCGAGGTGGCGGCCCAGTCCGGCCACCAGGCGGTCTATACCGTCGGCATGGACGTCGGCTCGACCACGGTCAAAGCCGTTGTGGTGGAAACCGAAACCGACAAGATCATCTGGCAGGATTACCAACGGCACGAAACCAAGCAGCCAGAGAAGCTGCTGGAGTTCCTCCAGCGCATGGAGGGCGAGGTCGGCATTGCGCCGCACAATTGCCGCATTTTCATCACCGGCTCGGGCGGCGGCGCGCTGGCCAACCTGGTCGGGGCAAAATTCGTGCAGGAAGTCACGGCGGTTTCGCTGGCGGTGGAGAAGCTGCATCCGGAAGTCAACTCTGTGATCGAACTCGGCGGCCAGGACGCCAAGATCATCGTCTTCAAAGAAGACGAGAACACCGGCCGCAAGAAGAAGATTCCGTCGATGAACGACAAGTGTGCCGGCGGTACCGGCGCGGTCATCGACAAAATTAATGCCAAGCTGAAGATCCCTGCCGAGGAGCTTTGCGATCAGGGCTACACCGGCATCAAGCTGCATCCCGTCGCCGGCAAATGCGGCGTCTTCGCCGAGACTGATATCAACGGCCTGCAGAAGCAAGGCATCCCGCCCGATCAGCTCATGGCGTCGCTGTTCGATGCGATCGTCTTGCAGAACCTCACGGTGCTCACCCGTGGCCACACGCTGCGGCCACATGTACTGCTGCTCGGCGGGCCGAATACCTTCATCCGCGGCATGAAAGAAGCCTGGCAGCAGAACATTCCTCGTACCTGGGAGGAGCGCAAGGTCCAGCTTCCCGAGGGCGCAAAGCCCGAAGAGCTGATCAAAGTTCCGGAAAACGCGCAGTACTTCGCGGCGCTGGGCGCGGTTGAGTTCGGCAAAGATGAAGATGCCGAAGTCGGTATCTACATGGGCACCGAGTGCCTGGAGGACTACATTGCCGTAGGCCGTGCGGCGGAGAAGGCGAAGTCCGGCTCGGCAGGCCTGAGCGCCTCGGCGGAAGAGCTGGCAGCATTCAAAGAGCAGTACCGCGTTCCAAAATTCATCGGCGCGAAATTCAGCGCGGGCGAGACGGTCCGCGGCTTTGTGGGTCTTGATGGCGGCTCAACTTCGACCAAAGCTGTCTTACTATCTGAAAGCGGCGACGTACTTTGCAAAGCGTATCAGCTCTCCGGCGGCAACCCGATCCAGGACACGATCGATATGTTTGTCGCGCTGCGCCAGCAGGTGGAATCGCAAGGCGCAACCATGGAGGTGCTGGGCGTCGGGACCACCGGTTACGCGAAAGATGTCCTGAAAGACGTGCTCAAGGCCGATGTGGCGCTGGTGGAAACCGTGGCGCACACCGAATCGGCAATGAAGTTTTACAAGAATCCGCACGTCATCGTCGATGTCGGCGGGCAAGATATCAAGTTGATCGTGCTCAAAGACGGGCGAGTGAAAGACTTCAAGCTGAACACGCAGTGCTCGGCAGGCAACGGCTATTTTCTGCAAGGCACGGCCGAATCGCTCGGCTACAAGGTCGAAGAATACGCCGACATCGCTTTTTCCGCCGGCACCATGCCGGTCTTCGGTTATGGTTGCGCCGTCTTCATGCAGTCTGACATTGTGAATTTCCAGCGTCAGGGCTGGCGCGGGGAAGAGATCCTCGCCGGTCTGGCGGCGGTGCTTCCTAAGAACATCTTCCTCTACGTGGCCGGCATTCCCAACCTCGCCAAGCTGGGATCGCGCTTTATCCTACAAGGTGGGACGCAGAAGAACCTGGCGGCCGTGAAGTCGGAGGTCGATTTCATTCACTCGCACTTCCACGGCGCAGGACATGAGCCGGAAGTCATCGTTCACGAGCACTGCGGCGAATCCGGCGCCATCGGCGCAGGCGTGGAGGCGATCCGCATTTACAAGAACGGACACCGCACCACCTTTATCGGCCTCGACGCCGTGCAGAAGATCGGCTATAAGACCACCCGCAACGAAGACACGCGCTGCTATTTCTGCAAGAACAATTGCCTGCGCACTTTCATCGACGTGAACGTCGGCGATGGTGCGCTGGAGCCCGCTTCCCCGCTGCCGGTTTTCAAATCCAAGGTGCCGCTGCAGGCGGGCGAGCGCCGCCTGATCATCTCGACCTGCGAAAAAGGCCAAGTCGAGGACGTTAGCGCTATGCGCGGCATCAAGGCCGGCCTCGACGCTATAAAGAAGGCCAATCCCAATTTCGTGGATATTGCCGCCAACGAAGCCTGGCGCTCGCGCAATCCGCAGAAGGTCGCCGATCCTATCCCCGCAGTGCCGCGCTGGCGCGGGAAGACGCCCGTGCTCGAGCGCATCGAGTTGATGAAGAAGCGCTCGACGTTTCGCGTGGGCATGCCGCGCGTGCTAAATATGTATCAGTATGCGCCCATGTTCAGCGCCTATCTGGAGAGCCTGGGGCTGGAGCCCGAGAATATCGTCAGCTCTGAGTTCACTGGCCAGGAGATGTACCGCCAGGGTGCGGGCCGCGGCGCCATCGATCCCTGCTTCCCTTCGAAGGTCGGCATTCCGCACGTCTACAACCTGATCTTCCAGAAGCACCAGAAGAGGCCGCTAAACGCCATCTTTTTCCCCATGATCGACACGCTGCATCAGCCGCTGAAGAACTGCAGCGGCAGCAATGCGTGCCCCACCGTGACCGCCACCCCGAATGCGGTGAAAGCTGCCTTCACCAAGGAAAACGATGTCTTCGCCGAGAACCGTATTCAGTATTTCGATCCCATTCTGAACATCGACGACAAGAAGCTGTTTGCTTTGCAGATGTTCCGGACCTGGGGCCCGGTCCTGGGACTGAGCGAAGACGAAAACCAGCGCGCCATCGAGGCCGGATTCAAGGCCTTCGAGGATTTCGATTGCTCGCTGCGCAAGCGCGCCCGCGAAGTGCTGGACGCGCTGGAGCGCGAGAACCGGCTGGGCATCGTCATGCTGGGGCGCATCTATCACCACGATCCCGGCCTGAATCACGAAATCATGGAGGAGTTCCAGAAGCTTGGCTACCCGGTCTTCTCGCAGAGCTTTCTGCCAACCGATGACGACCTTCTCGATCGGCTCTTCGGCGAAGAAGTGCGTTCCGGCGCGATCACCCATGCGCTCGACATCCGCGATGTTTGGAAGAACGCCTATTCTGCCAGCACCAACATGAAGATCTGGGCGGCGAAATTCACGGCGCGCCATCCCAACCTGGTGGCGCTGGAGATCAGCAGCTTCAAGTGCGGCCATGACGCGCCCATATATTCAGTGATCGAAGACATCATTGAGAGTTCAGGCACGCCGTACTTCTCCTTCAAGGACCTGGATGAGAACAAGCCGACGGGCTCGATCAAGATCCGCGTCGAGACCATCGACTACTTCCTCAAACGCTATCGCGAAGACCTGCTGAAGAAAGCGGAGATGGCGAAAACGCTGGAGGAGCAGCTCGCTGACTACGAGCGCGCGCTGCGGATGAGCCTGACGCACAAGTCGGTCAGGCGCGAAGCCGGGATTGTTCCCTTCCCAGAGACGCATGAGGCGGAGGCGGCAACCGCGTCGGGCGATGATTAACATCAGCAATTAGCGATTAGCAATTAGTAAGGTGCTTCAGCGACGACCTGATGTCTAAGATTATTGTTAATGCTTAGCTGACAAAGAACTGCCAAAGACGAGACGAATGGCGATCGACTCTGCGTTAAACTAATTGCGAGTTGCTAATTGCTAATTGCTTCTTCCCCATGCCCCTGACCAGCGACACCAAGAAGGTGATGTTTGAAATCTATCGCGATGCCGACCACGGCGGCCGCTACAAGGTGGTCTACTTTACGGAACTCGGGGAGCACGACAAGGAAACCGAGATCGAGAATGCCATGCGCGGCCAGCACGTCTTCGACGGCTTCTTACTGCATCGCGAGCGCAATCAGGCCAAGCAGATCGTCGATCGGATTCTTGAACGCTTGAACGGCGGCGAGAAGCTTGACGAAGATGCTATCCGTGAAAACCTGCAGCCTTATCTCGCCTGAATATCTGCCTCCAGCTTGCAATAGCAGCGCGCCGGTGGCAATTCAGGGATGGCGGTGCAGCACCTTGGTTGCGATATCTGGCCAGAATTCCCTAAAGACATTGGTGAGGGCATCCCGGCCCATTGCCCATCCGTATTTGACGGCAATCTCGCCGGCGGTGCGATCGGCGGCCGGATAATACGCGGACGAAATCCCTTCAGCGATCCCGCGGCCAAAAACGTCGGAAGCGTTGAAGGTGTTCTTTCCCTGGTAATTCGGGGTAATGAGGATGCGGCTGGCGGCATAAATACCGCGTTTCAGAATGCTTCCCTTGCCCAGAGCATAGTAGCGCTCATCTTCGTGAAGAACTGTGGGGAGCGCCCAAAGCACCAGATAATTGCCGCCGGCCTTGTCGAGGAACCCGCGCCAATAGTATTGCCCGAAGCCCCCGATGCCCTTTCCCAGTTGCGGATGCGTATCTGTTCCCTCAGCCAGCAAGGAAGTTATGCCGACAAAAACAAAGGCCGAGTAGTCGAAGCTCTGCTGGGTAGCGATTTTGAAGGCTTCCTTGGGACTCGGCGGGGGCGGAAGTGCACCCGCGCTGACAGCCCTGTAGTTAGGCATTACTCCCAGAATTCGCTTGGGCTGTCGCTGGGAGACGGGAACCTGCTGATTGGCTTCGGTTGTGCTGGGCGCATTCGGCAGTTGGGAGTTCTTGGACTGCGAGGCGGAAGTGCTGGATTGTGAAGTCGCTGACTCACCGGTTTGCTTTTGCCCTGCGGCGGAGGACGGGGAAGCTTGTGGCGCCGCAGGCGCCGGTGAACTGCCTTGCTGAGCGAACCCGAAGGCCGACAACACCATTATCACTGCCAGAACAATGCGCAAGAATTCCTCCACCGCTCTATAAGGACAGGCCCCTTACGCGAGGCCGCGTCCATGATCGTCGTTTAGATGTCCATGAAATGCCAGGGATGGACGCTAGTTTATCAGGTTGGCGGCACGGTCCCGCCCTCTCGTATTCCGAAGAGCACAACAAGCAGGTTCCGCGAAAATGCTTGCGATTGCCGATGCGCCGACGCGCAGCTCTGCCGAGCAGCTTGCCGAACTGCCAAACCGGCTGCGGATGGCCGCCCCGGCGTGCGCGGACGATTGAGCTAGTCCAGCTGATAGGACGCCCCGCCCGAGCTAGTGGTTCGCTCGCCAGCGGAAATAACGGAATGAGTGCGCAGAATTCCTGTCCCGATAACCACGGCGCCAAACAGCAGCAGCACGCGCAGCACATTCGCGTGCAGGACAGGATCGCCCAGCACAATCCTGACCAGGCCGAAGCTGGCGCTCGCCGCACAGAAAGCGAAGTAGAGCCGCTCCTTGGCGCAGCGCGAAAAGCCCAGTAGAACCAGCAGGACGGTGGTGACAATCAGGTAGATTGTCAGCAAAACAATCTCCTTGACGGCTTGCTGGCCCCGGACGGAAAACGGCGCGGCATGGGAAATCGCCAGTTGTACCCCGGCAACACTGAGGAAAAACACAGTATGGATCAGCGCGATGATGGCCCGCTTGCGATTGTTGAGGATGGCGAAGCCTGACATATTTGCCGCGTTCTGTAGCCTTTCAGCCCTGGAATTGCGGGGGCCTTTGGCGCAACGATCTATGCAATTGTGCCGTATCGAAAACGCACTGGCTGTGACAGACATCACGTGCGTGCGAATCACGTAGGGTATTGTGCTTCTTGAGCTGAAAGTCGGCTTGACAGAAGGCTAGAAATTCGGAGCCGAACTCAAGCCATCTGGCAGACAGGAACAAGGTGGCATCCCGAACACCGGTGGAATCCAACGAGAACTGGCCACTGATCGCAGGAAACTGCTTTTGGAGGCGCGGGGCGGAATCGAACCGCCGATAGAGGTTTTGCAGACCTCGGCCTTACCACTTGGCTACCGCGCCCTCGGGGATCAACGATGCGAAACACCCTCGCTGGCCGAGCCGAGCGCAGGTGCGAAAGCGGGAGTTCTGGAGCGGGAGACGGGATTTGAACCCGCGACTTCGACCTTGGCAAGGTCGCACTCTACCACTGAGTTACTCCCGCTCGCGAGCTTTGATTATAGCGAATGCCGGAAGATGCGAGCAAATGCATGGAAGCGATTAGCGATTAGCACTGAGTGTGGCGCAGCGGCCTGCGCAAGACCGCTCTCATGGGGCTCGCCGTCAGGAGCTTGCCAAAAGCCGAGCACTGCCGAGCACTAATTGCTAGTTGCTAATTGCCAATCGCTCTTCAGTACCCTCCCCCGTGCCCGGTCGCATTCTCGGCGTTCACCCGCGAGGTGATCTCGTTGCGCACATTCCACAGCGCACGATATAGCGGAAACTCCATGCGCTGCTTCAGCACTTCCACCGGCGTTCCCATGGTGCCCACCACCTCGCCGCCGATGATGCGCTGCGCCAGCTTCAAATGCGCGTAGCGGAAGAGCTGGATGTGCTCATCGTAGTCGAGCAGTTCCTCGGCCAGTTCGTGCAGCTCAAAGAACTCCTTGTGCCGCCGGTATAGCTCTTCCACCGTCAGGCCAGCCTTGCTGACCTGCTCGAAGAATGCCTCGCCTAATCGCGGCGCAATGTGCAGCAGCGCCAGAAAGCCCGGCGAATCCAGCCCGCTCCCATGCCCCAGCCCGGCGCGAATTATGTGGTACTCGTAGGGCGTGATCGTCTCCAGCAGCGCCAACATGCGCAAGGGGTGGTCCAGCATCTTGTTGGCGCGGCGTAACAGCCTGGCTGCATCCTTGTAATCGCCTTCGAGAATGCACTGCCGCGCGCGCCCCAGTTCCCACGCCGCTCCCTTCATCAGAAGTTCACTAGCCTGATGCGTCACCTGGAAGGTGAGCTCGTCGGGATGCAGCATTTCCTCCGGCGGCTTCTGCAGCCGCAGCAGCTCGTCGGTGCGCAAGTAGCGCTCGTAATCGGAGGCGGCCGTGCCCGACAGGATGGGCGAGCGCAGGTCTTCAGTCATCGGCATGGCTCCATTGCGGATCTTTCTCCGGCGGCACGATCGATCCATCGCGCATATGAATGATCCGGTCGCCATAAGCCGCGGCCTCTGGATTGTGAGTGATCATCAGCACCGTCTGTCCCAGCTCCTGGTTGGACTGGCGCAGCATGCGCAGCACGATCTCGGAATTTTCGGAGTCTAGGTTGCCCGTCGGTTCGTCGGCCAGCACAATCGCCGGCTGGTTCACCAGGGCGCGAGCCAGCGCTACCCGCTGCTGCTCGCCGCCGCTCATCTCCGCGGGGCGGTGCTCCAGGCGCTGGTCGATTCCCAACAGTCGCGTGACTCGTTCCACCCGTTCGCGTTCTACGCCGCCATCGGCGTGGCCGCTAATGTCGCGGGCGATCTCAATGTTGCCCTGGGCAGAAAGCGTGGGAAGCAGATTGAACTTCTGGAAGACGAACCCAATTTTCGAGCGGCGCAAGCGGGTGCGCTGGGAGTCGGACAGCGTGGTAAAGTCCACTCCATCGATGATCACGCGGCCGGAATCGGCATGGGTCAGTCCGCCCAAAATGTAGAATAGGGTCGATTTGCCGCTGCCGGACGGCCCGACAATCGTGACGAACTCGCCCTTCTCCACCTGCAGCGAGACGCCGCGCAATGCCGACACACCCACCTTACCGATGTAGTAGGTCTTGCGGACGTCCTCTGTCTCGATCATCCACCCCATGCGACTCTTCGATATTACACGAAATCGCGCAGGGGCCGGCAGCAGAGTCAGGGCTACGATCTAAACGTCCCGCCGAGCTTACTCTTCGGCCGCTCGGCCGGGTTCTATAGAAGGGGATGTCAAGAGATTCCAGCTGCAGGCGGCTCTCGACGACGCGCTGCTCCTCGTCACCCGCAACCCGTGAAGCGTTGATTCTGGAAACAAGCGGGGCGGATCTCCTCGGTGGTCGAGCGCTCACCCAGACCGGCAACCATCTCCGCCAGCCGGAAAAGCGCTGGCGCATCCCCGGCCGACGGGGGCTGATTTGTGACGGTTAAATGCTCGACATTTGCCATCAGTAGCTCACGTCGAATGTCTGCAAGATTCATCATTGACTCAACATGGCAATCTTGTAGTCGATGTACAGCGGGGCTATCTTGATCTGGTTTTCCTGAACATACCGGGGCTCCCGAGCCAACCGAATCATCCTAAGAATGGCTCCAGGATTGCCGGCGCTGTATTCCGCTACTCTCTCCAGAAATCGCGCCAGATTATCCGCATGCAGGCCTTCTTTTTGCGCGCATGCCGCGGCAAACTCGGTCGCTACATCAGCATCAAAGTTGCGCAATGCCAACTTGTCACGCCGATCAGCGAACAGAGGCAATACAAATCCAGCGTCCTCCATGTGAGCGGAACGTGTGACGGCGACGACAGGAACTGACCAGTGCAGCATCAGCTCACGAAGGGCAGCTGCCAGTGCCTGCGACGGCCGCATGAGGTGATCCAGAACAAGCAGATACTTCGAATCGAGCAGCGCCTGGCGTAGCAGCCCCTTTAGAGACACAGCGTTTTTGGCTTGCAGAGAGGCTGTTCCGCGCGGACATGCACGCGTGAACACCGGATGACCTGTGCTCCAAAGCAATTCGGCCAGTTTGCGATACAGAGCTTGTGGAGTTGCATTGCTGCCGCTATAGAGAATGTCTCGGAATTCCGGCAGCACAGCCTTCAACAAAAGTGTTTTGCCGACACCGCCCGGACCGTGAACTAAGAACGAATGCCTTTGAGCCAAACGGTCGCGTATCAGCTTGAGTTCGTCACAACGGTCGAAGATCGTCGCGCGGGTATCGGGCCGGTGGTCGGCTCCTGTGGCGCGGCCAGGGTGCGAATGTGCATTCACGGCTGGGATCTCCATCCTTCCTGATGCACATACTTGATTACCTCGACATCGGACATTGCGATTAACCCCTCCTGCACCATTTCATCCAATGCCGGAAGGAGGCGCTGAATATTTTCCGCAGTATCAATGATCTGCACCAGGATGGGAGCGTCAGCGGAAAAGTGCAGCATGTGTGAACGGCGGATGATGGTGTTGGCGCCATAGCCCTCAATTCCGCGATACACGGTGGCACCTGCGATATCCAACTTGCGGCAGCGCTCGACGATCGCCTCATAGAGCGGCTGCCCATGCCACTGGTCATCTTCCCCGAAGTGAATCCTCAACATTTTTGCTTTGCCTTCGAGTTTCACCCCTCTGCCTCCTGGGTGTCCGGCAATGGCTGAGCGTGTGAATACTTGATAATGTCGACGTCCGAAAGCACGACCAATCCCTGCAGTACCATTTGGTCCAGGACAGGAAAAAAGGAACGCAACTTCTGCTCCGAATCAACCACGGTCAGCAAGATCGGGGCATCGTGCGACAGATTCAGCGTCGACTCTTTGTGCACCCGCCGATTGGCGCCGTAGCCGAGAATCCCGCGATAAACCGTTACGCCGGCAATGTCATTTGCTCGGAGGGCGTGTACCAGAGCTTGATGAAGAGGCTTCCCATTCCACTTGTCGTGCTCCCCGATCAGGATCCGCATCAATTTCGCTTGCGCCTGCAGCTTGGCGGGTGCGACATCGGGTGGTGATTTCTTGCCGGAAGGAATGGGCCTTATGACGGTCGTGTCGTGGACCTCGATAATGCCGTGGCAGGCAATCTCCGTAAGCTTGGGGAGCACTTCCTGCACCTTGTCAGGGCTCTCGAGAAATTCGATCTTGATGGGCATCTGGTCAGCAAGGTCCACGAGACGGCTGGTGTGCAGTTTGTGGTCTGTACCGAAGCCGGCCACCCCTCGCACCACGGTCGCATCCGAGATACCGCGAAAGAACAGGTAATCGAGGACTGCGGCATAACAAGCCGTGCCGTGATAGGTCTGGCCTTCCATGACATACACGGTCACCTTCTTGGCTGGTCCCGTATTCAGCATCTGGTCTCCTATCGCGTCAAGCCGCGCTACGAAACAAGAAACTCGGTTACATGGCCGAGCACGCCACCGCCCCCGGCTTCTCCTTTTTGTATGCGACCTTGAAAAGTAAGCAGCTGTTGTTCCAATTCATTCTGACTCCTGGCAAGCATCTGGCGCACCAGGTCGGCTTCAGCCGCTGGCAGCATATCGACCAGGCATCTACCGTGAAACAGACATACCATTCCGTATTGCGTCACCCATTTCCGGAAGTTGTCGCGCTTCAGTTCGCGCGCATACTCGCTCAAGTTTTCCTCTTCGTGATGGCGTATGTTTTGGCACCAGTCACAAGAATGCAATCCCACGGGTCGGGAGGCGGCATCATCCGGAGCCTGCCGGAGCATGGACTTTAAGGCTGCTACCGCGTCGATGGCTGGCGAGGCATGTGCGAGCGACCATGCGTGAAAATTGCACAGTTTCGTCGCGGGATCAGAGTGGGCGCTCTCAACCATTGCATTCTGTAAGCTGCGCATCAATGTACAAATAGGACACACCCCACGGGCTAATACCTGAACGATCGAAGTCTCGGGGGCAACGGGGGTAAACTGCTCCTTCATACCAGTACCCGTCCTAGCTCCGCGCCGGCCCATACCGCGAGGAAGCCGACAACCAGGCTAAGCCCTACGTTGAGCAACCCGGTCATTACTTGACCATCCTGTATGGTCCGAAGCGTTTCATACTCGAAGGTCGAGAACGTCGTGTAGGCTCCGATAAATCCGATGGGGATTAGGTATCGCCAATACGCGCTTGCCGTCGTCCGGGCGAGCAGGGTCAGGACTAATCCAGTCAGAAACGAGCCGCTCACATTGATAACGAACGTGCCCAGCGGGAAGCGCATCCCGTAGCGCCCGCCGATATAAGCCGCGAGAGCGTATCGCGAGATCGCGCCGAGAAAGCCTCCCACACCAATCGCAAGATATTTCAGCAAAATGTGCGATCCTCACTAAACTTGGACACACCTGTATTCAGGAAGCCATAGCTTCATTGTTCGTCGCAGCTGTCTCTGCGACGAACATCTTGGACAACTCTTCGAGATCGTGGCTGACACGGTCGGAATCGAGCGCGGGCCGATTCCGGTCGAGCAAGAGACGCTCCAACTGGACCCGATAGCGATTAGCAAAACTGTCAAAGCGATGCTCCAAGTCTGAACTGCTCTCAACTCCCCATGAGTACAGCAGCCGAGAAAAGCTCTCCAGTGCTTGCTTCAGGATCGGCTCGTAAAGGCTTACGATTCGAGCTGCCGCCCGCACGCGAAACCACTTTCCCAAGCTCCCAGAGATCGGCCGGCGAGCACGTTCACTCTGCCGATTCATATGAAAGACCGGCATTTCCGCCAGCCCTTGGAAATCCTTCTCGCAGGGAAAATCCGCTGATTTTAGCAAGGTTGCCGTCTTCGAGAGTTCTTGTTGCAGCAGTTCTTGGGCCCGCGACAGCCGGCCGCGGATCTCATCAGCAATTGCCAGAGCGATTTCGGCTGCGGTGCCGCGTAGCACCGCAGCGCAGTCCACCTCACGTTCGCTGTTCCAGAGATCTGCAACCGCTTCCGCGGACTTCTGCAAAATGAAGGCACTGAGTCTGGGAATTTCATCCGTTGTAGGCCGCAGTTCCGCTTGAAATGTCTGCAGGTGGCCGGCGCTGCGTCGCAATTCCAGATCGATTTCTTCCAATCGAACGCGGTCCTCACCTTCGATTGGCGGATCATGCGCAACCGCTTCGAGAGTGGATCGTACCGTTGCGGCCAGCATCAGCGTTTTCCTTGCCAGCGACTCCTGCAATAGGCGTTGCTTGCGCTCGTACAGCGGGGACAGTTCTTCGGCAAACCACTGGTCCAGCAGTTGCGCATGTGTCGGCATGACGCTCACCGGGCGGACTGGCAGCTCGGTTTCGAACTCGCTCAGCAGTTGCTCTCTGATATAGGTGATTTGCTGCTCAAGCTCATTCTGAGAAAGAAGATCGGCTTTACTGACGAGCACGGTCGTCAAGGTGCCGACTTGAGTTAATGCACGCACGATGTTGAGATCGTCCGGAGTAAGGGTCGAACCAGCGTCCACCAGCACAATGCCGGCATCGCAGCGCGGCAGATAAGCCAACGTCTCGCTTGCACCTCGTGCGGCAAGCGAACCTACACCGGGTGTATCTACAAAGATGATTCCCTCGCGCAGCCGCTCGGAGGGGTATAAGACCACGATCCGGCCTACCCGCTTCCGGTTCTCGGGGTTGAGGCGTTCATCTACAAATGACGGCAGATCTTCAACGGCGTGCTCGGAGGTACCAACTCCTTCCTGCCACACCCTTACTGATGGCTTTTTGCCATAACCAATCCTGGTGGGTACGGCGGTGATCGGTGTCACCCCCACCGGAAGCAAATCGGCTCCCATCACATGGTTCAGCAAAGAAGACTTTCCGGTACTGACACGGCCGAAAACCGCGATTTCAAGCGCCGTTTCCTCCGCGCGATCGAGAAGCATCGTTATTGTGGGCCGAAATTCGGTCAGTCCATTGCGATCGATGATGTTGGCCAACGTTTGCAGGCCCTGAACGTCCCAGCCCTGGTTGGCAAGCCGCGCTACGCGGTCTTGCAGATCAGCGGCCCGAGGTTGGAGCACATAGCGCTTCAGTTCTTTGATCGCAGACTGCAACTCCCCCACGATGCCGTTGAGGTCGGCCGCACCCTCCTCCGAAACTGGGCCGTAGCCGCGCATGTAATGCGGTGCGAGCTCAGCAATGGCAATGTCGACGAAAGTGAGATTGACATGGATGGAGTGGGCCGCAGGGATCCGGGGTAGCTCCGGAGATAGCGACTCTCCGGCGACCACCTGCAACAGTTGCCCACGCACGCGTGCGATGTAATCCTCAATCGTCTTTCGCTGCGCCGGCGTCACATCATTGACATAAGTCGGGAAAACAGTCTTCGAGGCCGCAGCGTTCAGCGTTGCTTCGATGTCGCCCAGCAGCTTGTCAATGTGCTTGCAGGTAGTCAGCAAGCGCCGCCGTTGGGCGCCATTCAACGTGATGGGGCCGTCAGACAACTCGGGTAGCTCCGTTTTTCTTGTTGCTTGCAGACTTGAGTATCCAGCGCAATAAGCGACATCGTCTGGCCTCCACAGGACTCGAAGAGGCCGAAGCAGTTTCGAGCTCGCGAACGATCGCATCGTCCGCAAGCGATAAATGCCCGCATAGAAACTCCGCGATTTCGTCAGCCAGCACTCAAGGTGGCGACGTCAGACGGTTGATAAGTTTTTGGGAAGACTTGTTGGGAGGCGCGGACTCCAGAGACAAGGTTCCCTCTCAGGAGTCATCATCTGTCCCGGTGATACGGGACAGCGGTTCCGGGTGAACTCCTTCACCCTTATGCAAGTTGTACAACTCTTTGATAGACGAGGGCCAAGTAGAAGTCAAGTGGCAGCATGCCGTACGCCCGCGGCTTTGTCCGCAAGGGCGAGCCAGAACTTCTTTTGCAAACCATAGCATCCGCTGTCCATCCCGAAGGCTAGAGCACCTGACGGCTTCCTGAAAGAAGTCATTTCTACACTTCCGTTGTCTGCACAACGTCCCAATTTATTGATTCTGCCTCGCTTATGATGCCGTCCCCGCGTTGCTTTTCACACTTCTTCTCTGTGCACGCCGGCGCTAGCTGGTGAAATCGGTTGGCTTAGCTGCCGGACCAGGCTTCGTTCGCCGGTCATCAGGAATATGCCCCGAGAGCCTGAAAGCAGAGTGCAAAGAAATGCGTGAAGCGAGAGAAGATTTTGAGCGGTTGCAATGGCTGTTCTCCGGAGGACTCCAGCGACATTGCCCGGCTGATATATACTTCCGATGTTCTGAGTTTTGTAGTTTTTTTGCTGCCGCTACGGCCGCAGTCGGGGACCGCTCCTTTTTTCATAATTCCCCGAAAGATTCATAGAGTAAAGACCGAGTCGAGGCCGCTGTGTCGTGTCTCGGGAATGGGACTGGAGTCGCCGGCGCATGATCCGCACCCGCAATTGCCGCCAGTGTTGCGGCGATGGGGCGGAGGATTTTTGGCTCTCATAAGTCCGGCGCACATTATTCCGACCGCAGACCCCCAGAGCTGGCCATGGGAGGTGTGGCGTGGATCTTGTACTCATACGGGTTGTATTTGTTCTGGTTACGGCCCTGGCAAGTTATGAACTTTGTCCCCTTGGACTAGCGCCCTGGCCGGCAGCCGGCGTCGGCGTGCTGTTCGGCTTGGCCGTCGTGCTGTTCGAGATGCGGCTGCGCCAGGTCAGCCTGAAGCGGCTGATCGGTGCGGTCATCGGTAGTATTCTGGGCATCTGCGGCGCCTATCTCTTCAGCCTGGTTATCCGTAACAGCATTAAACCTGACGCTACCCAGAGCTTCCTGCAGCTTTTCATCATGCTGCTGATGGCCTACATCGGGCTGGTCGTGGGCGCGGGCAAGGGCGACCTGCTCAATCTGGCTGCTCTAGGCGGCATCTTTGGCGGCGAAAAGCAGTCCAAGCGCAGCTACAAGATTCTCGATACCAGCGTCATCATCGATGGCCGCATCGCCGATATTGCCGAAACCGGCTTCCTCGATGGTGTCATCGTCATTCCGCAGTTCGTCCTGCATGAGCTGCAACTGGTGGCCGATTCTGCCGACTCCATGAAGCGCAACCGCGGCCGCCGCGGCCTCGACATTCTGCAGCGCATCCAGAAAATCGCCAGCCTGACGGTGCAGATCATTGAAGACGACTTCCCTGCCGTACGCGAGGTGGACCTCAAGCTGATCGAACTGGCCAAGGTGTACGAGGGCAAGATCGTCACCAACGACTTCAACCTGAACAAAGTAGCGCAACTACAGGGCGTGGAGGTGCTAAACATCAACGAACTGGCCAACTCGCTAAAGCCGATCGTGCTGCCCGGCGAAATCATGAAGGTCTTCATCCTCAAAGAAGGCAAGGAGTACAACCAGGGCGTGGCCTATCTCGACGACGGAACCATGGTCGTGGTGGACAACGCCCGCAAGATGATCGGCAAGAATATCGACGTCTCCGTCACGTCGGTGCTGCAGACCACCGCCGGCAAAATGATCTTCGGCAAGTTCGACGAGCGTGCCATCTCGATGCCGCGCGCGGCGGAAGCGCGGGCCGAGATGCGTAAGTCCGGAGCCACCCCCGTCGCAGCGGCCACCGTAACCGAAGCCGCCAAGCCGGAATAGGGATCAGTAACGTATTGGGATGCTCTTCTGGAGGGTCCTCTGATTTGTATTGCCCCTCTTCGCCCATTTATACTCGGCTTCCCACGATGAAAGTTGTCGTCATCATTCCGGCGGCAGGGCTGGGGACGCGCATGTCCGCCGCTCCCAGCGGCCCCTTCGACAAGCTCAGGGCAGGCTCCAAGAGCAAAAGCAAGCAGTTCTTTGAACTGCAAGGCACGCCCATCTTGGTACATACCCTGCGCAAGTTCGCCCAGTGCGACGCCGTCAGCGAGATCGTCTTGGCGCTGCGCAAAAACGAAACCGCAATCTTTGAGAACGAGATCGCCAAGGAAAATTTCCGCAAGCCGCTGCGCGTGGTCGAAGGCGGCGAGCACCGCCAGAACTCCGTCGCCAATGCGCTGGCGGCCATCGAAGCTGCCGACGACGACATCATTCTGGTTCACGACGCGGTTCGGCCGTTCGTCGATCAGGAAACCATCGTGAACGTGATTGAGGCGGTGAAGAAATACGAGGCCGCCATCGCCGGCGTGCCTGCCATTGATACCGTCAAGCAGGTTGATCGCACCGCCGACGGCGCAGTGGTCATCGCCACCGTCCCGCGCGAAAGAATGGTGCTGGCGCAGACGCCGCAGGGCTTTCGCTTCGGCCCGCTGAAAGAGGCGTTCGACGAGGCCATGGCCGACGGCTTCATGGGTACCGACGAAGCGTCGCTGATCGAGCGCCGCGGCGGCGCCGTGCACGTTGTCATGGGCTCGCCGCGCAACATGAAAATCACCACCCCCGCCGACCTGGAGCTGGCCGAGTTCTTCCTCTCGCTGGAAAACCGCGAGCTCAGCCTGAGCGGGTGAAGTCACAAGAATTTCTGGTTTACGAGCCTTGGTTCGTTGTTGTGAAGAAGGGTGGAGCACGCCTTCAGGCGTGCAGTTCGTCGGAGTTTTTGAGAACGCGCTTTAGCTCACCTCAGCGGCTAAAGCCGGCTTGCCTCTCGAATGCCATCTGTACCGCTAAAAGCGGTGCTTCACCCAAGGCTGCTGGAATCACTTTGTCCACTTCCCCCATTTTCCGCATTCCTCGCATCGGCTACGGCTGGGACTCGCACGAGTTCACCCCCGGCATTCCGCTCAAGATCGGCGGCGTCATTCTGCCACATCACAGCGGTCTGGCCGGCCACTCCGACGGAGACGTCCTGCTGCATGCCCTCACCGATGCTCTCTTAGGCGCTATCGCCGCTGGCGACATTGGCACCTACTTCCCGCCCAGCGATCCCAAGTGGAAGGGCGCCGATTCCGCCATCTTCCTTCGTGAGGCGCTGCGCCTGATCGACGAAGCCGGCTACCGCGTCGGCAACGTTGACACCACGCTGATTCTTGCCGCGCCGCGAATCGCCCCGCACGCCTCCGCTATTCAGCAGAGCGTTGCCCGCCTGCTCAGCATCGAGCCAGCGTGCGTCGGCATTAAAGCCAAAACTCCCGAAGGCATGGGCACCGACCACGCCGCCATCGCCCACGCCGTCGTCTTGCTCGCAGAAATTAGCTGGCCGTAGCCACACCGCCGTTCGTCCCGCCCTACCGCGTAAAATGATCTTTTCGGCGAATCGTCCGCCACCTTGATTCAATTGAGGCATTGCATTTATGTCGACATCCACCCACGGCGAGGAAACCGCCGTTAACGCTATACAGGCCGAGTCAACAGCTCGACCCTCGAACTTTGTCCGCGACATCATCCTCGAAGATCTGAAAACCAACAAGTACAACGGTCGCGTGCACACCCGCTTCCCTCCCGAGCCCAACGGCTATCTGCACATCGGTCACGCCAAATCCATCTGCCTGAACTTCGGCCTGGCAAAGGAGTTCGGCGGCAAGACCAACCTGCGCTTTGACGACACCAATCCCGAAAAAGAAGAGCAGGAGTACGTTGATTCCATCATCGAGGACGCGCGCTGGCTGGGGGCGAACTGGGACGATCGCATGTTCTACGCCTCCGACTACTTCGACCAGCTTCACCAGTGGGCCATCCAGCTCATCAAGGCCGGCAAGGCGTATGTTGATGATCTGACCGCCGACCAGGTCCGCCAATATCGCGGCTCGCTGACCGAGCCGGGCAAGGAAAGCCCTTATCGCAATCGCTCGGTCGAAGAAAATCTCGATCTCTTCGAGCGCATGAGGCAAGGCGAATTTCCTGACGGCTCGCGCACCTTGCGCGCCAAAATCGACATGGCTTCGCCCAACCTCAATCTGCGCGATCCCGTGATGTACCGCATCCTGCACGCCTCGCATCATCGCACCGGCGACAAGTGGTGCATCTACCCCATGTACGATTTCGCGCACGGCCAGTCCGACTCCATCGAGCAGATCACGCACTCCATCTGCACCCTCGAATTTGAGGACCATCGCCCGCTCTACAACTGGTTCATCCAGCAGCTCGGCATCTTTCCCTCGCAGCAGATCGAGTTCGACCGGCTGAACCTCACCTACACGCTGCTCAGCAAGCGCCGCCTGCTGCAACTGGTCACGGAGGGTCGCGTGCGCGGCTGGGACGATCCCCGCATGCCCACCATCTCCGGCATTCGCCGCCGCGGCTACACGCCCGAGGCGGTCCGCAACTTCTGCGCCGCCATCGGCGTATCGAAGACCAACGGCATCATCGATCTCGCCATGTTGGAGCACTACGTCCGCGACGATTTGAACAAGCGCGCCCTGCGTGCCATGGCCGTGCTGCGGCCGCTGAAGGTCGTCCTCGACAACTATCCCGAAGGGCAGGTCGAGGAACTGGAAGTCGTCAACAATCCCGAAGACGCCAGCGCCGGCACGCGCAAAGTCCCGTTCTCGCGCGAGCTTTACATCGAGCAGGACGACTTCCGCGAGCAGCCGCCGAAAAAGTTCTTCCGCCTCGCGCCCGGTCAGGAAGTCCGCCTGCGCGGAGGATATTTCATCACCTGCAAGAGCGTGGTTAAGAACGCCAGCGGCGAAGTGACCGAAGTCCATTGCACCTATGATTCCGCCACGCGCAGCGGCAACGCGCCCGATGGCCGCAAGCCAAAGGCGACCATCCATTGGGTCTCGGCCCAGCACGCCATCAGCGCCGAGGTGCGGCTCTACGAGAACCTCTTCGCCAAAGAAGACCCCAGCGATGTTCCCGAGGGCCAGGACTTCACCGCAAACCTGAATCCCAACTCGCTGGAGGTGATCACCAGCGCTACGCTCGAGCCGTCGCTGGCTTCGGCGAACGTAGGTGACCGCTTCCAGTTCGAGCGCCTCGGCTACTTCTGCGTCGATCCCGATGCCACCCCAGACGCGCTCGTCTTCAACCGCACCGTGCCGCTCCGCGACACCTGGGCGAAGATCGAAAAAAGGGGGAAGGGAAATTGACTGGGCGTCCGTATAGCCGTTTTACATTGGCAATATAGCCATGAAGACGGTGAACATTGCTGGCCTAAAAGAACCGCCTGCGTGGCTACCTTCAACGGGTGTGCGAGGGAGAAGAGATCATTGTGAAAGACCGGAATCAGCCCATTGCCCGAATCACTCCTTACGACACTTCGGGGTTGTCGGAGAGTGAGCGTCGCTTGGTTGCATCCGGGGCGCTCAAGCTTCCCGAAGAACAGACGACGAATTGGGACGAGTTCCTGGACGAGTACTTCAGCCGGCCTGGGCCGAAGATTAGCCAGGACGGGCTCGTGCAAGCGGTGATTAAGGAACGTGAGGAAGGCTGGTAATGAAGCTGCCTTCCGGGACACGAGTGCTTTGATCCGGGACACCTCAGCCAAGACCGACGAAAGGTTAGTTTGCGAGCCCGGCTTCAGCCGGCGGGCACGCTGACTAACCGGAATACGCCAAACCTTGCCCCAAAAAGCCTCACCAGCCGCTGTAGTATAGGAAGACACCAGCTCTTCAATGGGGAACATTGACGATGGAACAATGTCCGGCGTGTGGTTCGGGGGTGCAGCAGGCAACGCCCTTCTGTGCGCAGTGCGGCACCCCGCTCAGGAAAAGCTCCGCTGCGGCTTCGCGGACTTCGGTCTCTGACGCTCCCACCATGGCCGCGGCCGGTGCTGCGGAGGCGCAAACGTATCCGCCGCCGCGCCGGTCCGCTTCATCCCGGCCGGCGTCGCATCCTTCCCGCGACGAAGGCCGCTTCGCTCCCGGGATGGTGATTGCCGAGCGCTATCGCGTCATCTCGTTGCTGGGACGCGGCGGGATGGGCGAAGTCTTTCGCGCCGACGACCTCACGCTCGACCAGCCGGTCGCACTCAAGTTCCTGCCCGAGTCGATGACCGACGAGTTCATGCTGGAGCGCTTCCGCAGTGAAGTCCGCATTGCGCGCCGCATCTCGCATCCCAATGTTTGCCGCGTCTACGACATCGGCCAGACCGACAATCAGGTCTTCCTGTCGATGGAATACGTGGATGGCGAAGATCTCTCTTCGCTGCTGCGCCGCATTGGCCGGCTTCCCTCAGATAAAGCGCTGGAGATCGCGCGCAAAATCTGTGCCGGACTGGCGGCCGCGCACGACAAGGGCGTGTTGCATCGCGACCTGAAGCCCTCGAACATCATGCTCGATGGCCGCGGCGAAGTGCTCATCATGGATTTCGGCCTCGCCGGACTGGCCCATGAAATCGAGGACGTGCGCAGCGGAACGCCCGCCTATATGGCTCCGGAGCAGCTTGCGGGCAAAGAAGTCACCGCTCGCAGCGACATCTATGCGCTCGGGCTGGTGCTCTATGAGCTGTTCACCGGCAAAGCAGCATTCCAGGGCAACACGCACGATGAGATTGTGCGGGTTCGCCGCGAAAGCACGCCACATCGCCCGTCAACGCTGGTCCGCGACCTTGATCCTGCGGTGGAACGTGTGATTCTGCGTTGCCTGGAAGCCGAGCCGGAGAACCGTCCTACATCAGCCTTGATGGTCTCAGCCGCGCTGCCCGGTGGTGATCCATTGGCGGCTGCGCTGGCCGCGGGTGAAACGCCTTCGCCGGAAATGGTGGCTGCGGCGGGCGAGACCGCAGGACTTCCGGTGCGTACCGCACTGGCCTCCCTGGCGTTTACGCTGCTGGGACTGCTGGCGTTTTACCTTCTGTCGGCGCACACCAGCGGCTTACGGAAAATGAGCCTGCCGTACTCGGCGGAGGTTCTGGCTCAGCATTCGCGCGACATGGTGCGCCAGCTTGGATACGCCGCGCCGCCGCTCGATTCCGCCAGCGCCTTCGACTGGAACGATGCCTACCTGGAGCACCTCGACCATGCCGGCGGCAAGCATCCCAACTGGGACTGGGTGCTTCAACATCGGCCAGCGCCGCTGAGTTTCTGGTACCGGCAGAGTCCCGGCTTTCTTGTGGCGGATGAGTTTAAGAGCAACCTGCTGATGCCGGGCCTGGTCACGCTGGACGATCCGCCTCCGATTCTGTCGGGTATGGTCGAAGTCTCTCTCGATCCCGAAGGCAGGCTAGCCCATCTGGCGGCCATTCCGCCGCAGAAGGACAGCACGCCGCCTTCGCCGCAGCCTTACGACTGGAAGCAACTCTTTTCCCTGGCCGGCCTCGACATGGCGCAGTTTCACCCCGCCGCGCCGGAGTGGAATTCGCTGGGCGCTTCCGATCAGCGCGCCGCGTGGACGGGAGTCTGGCCGGGGACGACGACGCCATTGCGCATTGAGGCCGCAAGCTGGGGCGGCAAGCCGGTTTACTTCCAGATGATCGGCGAGTGGACCAAGCCGGGCCGGATGCCCTCGGTCCAGAGCGCGCAATCGAAAACGCCGGAAGTGCTGCTGGTGATTTTTCTGCTAATGATGTTGGCCGGCGCGGTATGGCTCGCGCGGCACAATTACGTCCGGCAGAAGAGCGATCCGCAGGGGGCCTTGCGCGTGGGAGTGTTGGTCTTCGCCTTGCAGATGCTGGTCTGGATTTTCACTGCACATTTTGTGCCCAGCCTTGGGACTTTTGGATTGTTTGTGTACGCAGCCAGCGGTGCGGTCTTTTTGGCGGCTGTCTTCTGTGTGGTTTACCTTGCCATTGAGCCGTTTGTGCGCCGTCACTGGCCGCATGCCGTCATCTCGTGGGCGCGGTTGATGGCGGGCCGCATTCGCGATCCGCTGGTGGGGCGCGACACCCTGTTTGGAACCATACTGGGTGTCAGTTGGGGCCTAATCTTCGTGAGTATCAATCTGGCGATGGACCGCATTGGCGCCGAACCCAGTTTCGGCTCAACCGACTTTCTGCTGGGCGTGCGGCACTTGCTGGCCACATGCCTTACGCATCTGGCAGGTTCGGTCCAGGCTACGCTGATCTTCTTCTTCCTGATGTTTGCCTTCCGCGTGATCTTTCGCAAGCCCTGGCTGGGCGCGCTGGCGTTCGTCGCCTTTTGGACGGTCATCAAAGTTTACGGCGAACACCATCTCGCGATCCTGGTTCCCGGGGTCGCGGCCATCTATGCCATCGCCGCGTTTGTGGTGATGCGCTTCGGATTTGTCGCGCTGGCGGTTGGCATCTTCGTCGCCGACTTCATCGGCAGCCTTCCCGCCACCACCGATCTGTCCAGTTGGTATGTCGGCAACTCGATCTTCGTGCTTTGCCTGATCGTCGCCATCGCAGTCTGGGGATGCTACACCGCGCTCGCCGGGCAAAAGCTGATCAAGGAAAACCTGTTCGACTAGGGGACTTGGTAAGGGGGCGGAGGCGGCTATTCGATCTGCACCAATTCGCCCACTCCCAGCGGCGATTGCGGTGGTCGAAGGGTTTGCGGCGCTCGCCAGTGGTCCAGGTACGAGACCTGATGCACGCAGGAGACGGTGCAGTGTGGCGCGCAGCTTTTTTCCGTCAGGAACTCGCGGCGAATGTCGGCCACGGAGTACTGCTCCAGCGGTATCCCGGGATAGCCACGCTGCTGCGAGCAGTAGTGCACCAGGCCGTCCTCGCAGATGTAGAGATAGCGCGCGCCGGCGCGGCAGCGCCAATCGTTCGGCTTGCCATCTGCGATGTTGTTCTGGAACCAGTTGAAGCGCGAATAGTGCCGCTTCTGCAACTGCTTCATCTTGAGAAAGACTTCGCGCTCCACCTCGCCCAGCGGCCGAAGCTGCCCGTCACCGTCGTGGATGATGCCAATGGTGGAACGAAAGCCCAGTTGCACGGCGCGGCGGCCCACCACCAAGGCGTCATGCGGATCGCGAATGCCGCCGCCGACCACGGAATTGATGTTGACATCGAATTCGGCGTGTTCGGCCAGGAGCTGCAGCTTCTTGTCCAGCACCTTCAGCGACTTCTTGGAGACATCGTCAGGCATGATGTTATCGATGCTGATCTGCAGATGATCCAGCCCGGCGCGGTTCAGCCGCTGGATACGGTCAGCGGTGAGCAGATAGCCGTTGGTGATAATGGCGGCGATCATCGGATAGCGGCGGATGTGGGCGATGATGTCGTCCAGTTCCGGATGCAGCAGCGGCTCGCCACCGCTCAGGGTGACGACGGATGTGCTCAGGCGCGCCAGGTGATCGATCCGGGACTGCATGGTCGGCAGAGGGACCGGCTTGGAGAAATCGTCGTACTCGTTGCAATACTCGCAGGCGAGGTTGCAGCGGCGAGTGGGAATGATGTGCGCCATGATGGGGTGGTCGGTCGAGGCCAGCCCTTTGGCAATCATCTTGATTTCCCGCGCCCGGCGTTTATAAGCCAGCAGGCGCCGGCGCAGAGATGGAGACGATTTCGACATTCTCAGTCGTTCCTATTACAACACATCGGCTTTTGCCGGAGGGAAGCGTTCCGCTGCGTGCGGGTGATTTTCGCGGTTGAGCGGCATGTGGTTGCATCGATCAACGCTTCCACGGGCGTTTGCCAGTCTCAAGACTGCACTGCATCGCTCGCGGCTGATTTATAATCAAGAGATTCAATTAGCCACTCTGGAGTTTCCATAGCATGATTCGCTTTTTGCAAAAGCCCGGCCCGATCAAGAAAATCTTATTGGGCGGCATTCTGGTCGTCGTCTGCGTGATGATGGTCATCACCCTGGTTCCCGGCGGAATGTTCGGCGACTATTTCACCGGTAGTCTCACGACGCAAGGCGTCCTGGCCAAGGTGGGCAATCAGGAAATCGGGGTGCAGCAGGTGCAGCAGCAGGCCCGCCTGATTGGCAAGCAGCAGTTCAAGGGCAACGTTCCCGACCAGCTCATGCCGTTTCTCATGCAGCGCGCGGCGCAGAACTTGATTACCGAGAAGGCCGTCGTCTACGAAGCTGACAGGATGGGCCTCGGCGTCAGCGATGGTGAACTGCGCGATTTTCTCCATCAGGGCGAGTTCGGCCAGATCCTTTTCCCCAATGGCAGCTTTATCGGTGAAATGGCTTACGAACAGTTCATCGAGAACCAGTTCAACATGGGGGTGCAGGACTTTGAGCAGGAGGTGAAAGCCGAGATTGCGCAGCACAAGCTGCTGGCGGCGATCGGTGCGGCGGTCACGGTAAGCGACAAGGACATCACCGAGCAGGTAAAGCAGCAGGACACGAAGGTGAAGTTTGATTACGCTGTGCTCACCTTGGATGACGTGACGAAGCAGATCAAGCCGACGGATGCGGAGCTCAAGGCGTTTTACGAGCAGAACAAGCAGCAGTACGTGAACTCCATCCCGGAGAAGATCAAGGCGAAATACATCCTGATTGACACCAGCAAGCTGGCCGACAAGATCGACATTTCGCCGGTCGAGCTAGGGCAGTATTACAAAGAGCACCAGGACGAATACCGGGTGCCGGAGAGCGTGACGGTTCGCCACATTCTGATCACAACCCCGACTCCTGACGCTAGCGGTAAGGTTGACCAGAAAGCCGTGGACGCAGCGCAGGCCAAAGCCGAAGACATTTTGAAGCAGTTGAAAGCGGGAGCGAATTTCGCCGACCTGGCGAAGAAATATTCGCAAGACCCGGGCAGCGCCGAAAAGGGCGGCCTGCTGCCTCCCATCACCCGCGGACGAACGGTTGCTGCCTTTGAAAACGCTGCTTTCAACACTCCCGTGGGGCAAACCACCGGCGTGATTCGCACCAACTACGGGTTCCACATTATTCACGTGGAAGCCAAAGAGCAGGCGCGGTTGAAGCCATTGTCCGAGGTGAAGCCCGAGATCGAAGCGGTACTGAAGAAGCAGCAAGCTGGGACCGAGGCGCAGCGCCTGGCCAACACCGTGCAAAGCCTTGCCCGGACTGCGGGCATGGAGAAAGCGGCTGCGGAAAAGGGTTTGAGTGTCACCAGCACGGATCTCATCAGCCAGGAGGATCAGTTGCCCGGCTTGGGCGCAGCTCCCGATTTCATGACCGCGCTGTTCGGGGCGAAGAAGGACGAGCCACCTGCCGTGGCCAGCACGCCCCAGGGCTACGCGGTGTATCAGGTGACGCAGATTCAGCCGGCCCAGACCCCGAGCTTCGACCAAATCAGGGCCAAGGTAGCGGAGCAGTTCAAGGCTCAGCAGGCACAAATGCTACTGCGGCAGAAAACGCAGGAACTTGCCGATCGCGCCCACGCGGAGCACGATTTGGCGAAGGCAGCCAAAGAAGTGGGCGCAACCGTCAAGACCAGCGATTTGGTGGGCCACGATTCGCAGTTGCCTGAACTGGGCGCAATGAGCGGACCGGCGAGCGTCGCCTTTAGTCTGAAGGTCGGCGAAATCAGCGGCCCTATCCAAAGCGGTTCGGATGGAGCAGTGCTTAAGGTTCTGGAAGTGCAGGCACCTGGCCCCGAAGAGGTCAAGCAGGGTTGGGAGACGGCCAGAGAAAGCCTGCTGCAGCAGAAGCGCCAGGAATACGAAGCACTTTATGTGCAGAACCTGCGCGACACACTGGAGAAACAGGGCAAGATCAAGATCAACAAGGAAGAAATGCAACGTCTGACCGCTCAATCTGAGGGGTCATAACGATGCCGTAGCATCTCACTCCCCGGCCAGCAGGAACGCTCTGCTGGCCACGTTTGTTTCCTGGCCCTGGCGGCCCCATATTGAAGTTCAATTTTTCGCAAGCAAACAAAGGATCTATGCTGTCCGAGCGCTCATCTGGCCTTCTGTTGCATCCCACTTCGTTGCCTTCACGCGGCGGCATCGGAGACTTTGGCCCGGCCGCGTACGAGTTCGTCGATTGGCTGGCGGCCGCCAAGCAGACGCTGTGGCAGGTCCTGCCGTTGCAGCCAGTCGGCTGGGGGAACTCGCCGTACTCTTGCACCTCGGCGTTCGCAGGGAACACTCTGCTGGTGAGCCTGGAGCGACTGGCGGAGCAAGGCCTGTTGGACGCAGATAGGATGGGGAATTTTCCAGAGGAGGGTGCGTCGGTCGATTTCGAGAGCGTTCGCGCGCACAAACTGCTGTTGTTACGGCAGGCGGCGTCGACGTTCCTTCGCACAGCCACGGGGGCAGCGCGCGAGCGCTATGAGAGTTTTTGCCGCGATAACGACTGGTGGTTGGAGGATTACGTTTTGTATAGTGTGCTGCGGGAACGGTTCGGGCAACAGCCCTGGAACCAGTGGCCGCGGGAAATTGCGCGGCGCGAGCCCAGCGCCATCGAACCGTTGCGCTCCGAGCTCAAGGAACAACTGGACCAGGAGCGCTTTCTGCAGTTCGCATTTTTCGAGCAGTGGGGAGCGCTGCGCTCGTATTGCGCCGATCGCGGCATCCGCATCATTGGAGATGTTTCGATCTTTGTCAGCTATGACAGCGCCGATGTTTGGACCAACCCACAATTGTTCCGCCTGAAGGAGGATCTCTCGCCAGAAGTGGTCGCCGGTGTCCCGCCTGATGCCTTCAGCGAAACCGGACAGCGCTGGGGCAATCCGCTGTATGACTGGGCGGCCTTGCGTGCCCGCGGCTATGACTGGTGGATCGGCCGAATGCGCTGGGCGACGGAAACCTGTGACATCCTGCGCATTGATCATTTCCGCGGCTTCGAGGCGTACTGGGAAATTCCTGCGGCAGAGCCAACGGCGGTCCACGGCCGCTGGGTCGCAGGTCCGAATGAGAGCTTGTTCTCTGCGCTGCGCGAGGCCTTGGGGAAGCTGCCGTTCATTGCCGAAGACCTGGGCTACATTACGCGAGAAGTGCACGATCTGCGTAAGGCGCTGGACATTCCGGGAATGAAGATCTTGCAATTTGGATTCGGCAACAAAGGAGCGCACGTTTACTTGCCGCATCGTTATGAGACCGACTGCGTTGTCTATACCGGAACCCACGACAATGACACGGTGGTGGGCTGGTGGAACGCGGGCGCTACGCAAGAAGAGAAGCGGCTGGGCTCAACTTACCTGGGAATCGGCCAGGACGGCGTGCATTGGGCCTTTATCCGCGCGGCCCTGACTTCGGTGGCCAACTTGTGTGTGATTCCTGCGCAGGACGTGCTCGGGCTGGGCAGTGAGGCGCGGATGAACATTCCCAGCGAAAGCGATGGCAGTTGGGCGTGGCGCTTGCGCACGGGCGCGCTCACGCCGGAACTGGCCGCCAAAATGGCCGCGCTGGTGGAGATCACCGACCGCGATGCTTGCGCGAAGAAGCCTTCATTCCAGGGAGAGCAAGGCCAGCGGGAAGCGGGCAAAAGCTTTGCGGCATAAGAGCGAACTCCCGGCAACAATCGTTTCGCCGGTGAAGCGGTTGCGCAACCGTCTGCCCGCAGCTTCGGGCGGCAATAAGAGCTCTGACTCGTCCCAGACTGCGCCGATCGGAGGCTCTTCCCTGCCCTTCATCAAGGTGCAGCTCAGCCGCGGTATGGCGGTGATCGCTATCTCTCCCGCATGCCGCCGCGCGAAAGCGACGACATGCTCCTCCCGTCCACGCGCCACTTCCAAGGGAAGATAACTGCCTAGCTGAAACAAGTCCCGGTGATCGCGGCGGAAATTCAGGGCGCACATCGTGACCCACAACTTAATGCGCCCATCGCGATAGTTCTCCAGCAACTCCTGAGAAATTTCGGAAGGATCTTCGCTCGCCGCTCGCGTGCGCAGCTCCTCGGCTGCCCGCATCCGCTGATCGAAATCGACCGGGCGGCGATTATCGGGATCGACCAGGCTGAAGTTCCACATCTCTTGTCCCTGATAGATGTCGGGTACGCCGGGGCAAGTCAGCTTCAGCAAAACTTGGCTAAGCGAATTGATACAGCCGAAGTACATTACCTCCGGCAGGAATCGCTGCAGCGATTCCCAGAAGAGGTTGGTCTTGCCCCGATGGCTAGGCGCCAGGATTTTTTCCACGAACGAATTCAGGCCGGCGACGTAATCCGGATTTGTATTAAGCCAGCTCAGGTTGACTTTCGCCTCATGCACCGCCTTCTCCATGTATTGCTGAATGCGGCGGACGAATTCACTCCGCTCCGCTGCGCCCGTCACGTGCAATGGCCAGGCGCCCACCAGAGTTTGGTAGAGCAAATATTCCTCGTTGTTATCCGGCACAGCGCGGCCGTCGGGGAGCTGCACTTTGTGCTTGCCATTGAGACGCCGCCACTTCATCACCAGCGCCGCCCAGGCGCGCGGCATCTCGGAGAGCACGTTCAGGCGCGCGCGGACATCCTCGCTGCGCTTACTGTCGTGGGTGGAGGTGCTCAGCATCGAATTCGGCCAGCGCTGGGCGCGTTCCTGATTGGCACGATGAAACTCCGCCGGCGAAGCTCCGAAGGCTGCCGGCGTTCCTCCCACGTCATTGACGGAGATGAAGCGGTTGTACACGTAGCATGAGGTGTCCTCCAGGCCCTTGGCCATCACCGGCCCAGTAAGCTGCTGGAACTTCAGGGTGAAGTAAAGCTGCCGGCGGTAGCCGTAGATGGTGGCGCCGCCATTGTGTCCTTCCAGCAGGATGCTGCGCAGGAAATCAAAGCCTGCGGCGGCCTGAGTGCCATTTTGCCGTTTGGCGCAATCGATCGCCTGTTCGATGTAAGCCCGGTCAGTTTCGCTGACATGGCCTCGCTCGTCTATGTAGGTGCGGTAGACCGGAAAGCAGGCGATGGTCTCGCGGATCGCCTCGCGCAACACGTTCAAGGTGAAATCGCGGGCGCGCCGATCCAGGTTGGAAATTTCGTTGAGCATGTGTGCCAGTACATTGACCTCGCTGGCCAACGCCCGCCGCATCACCAGCTTCTTGCTCTCAATGATCAGCTTGCCGGGGCGAAGATTCTCCTCGATCACCCGGCGATAAAGGTCGGTAAAAAGGCGCTCATTGCTATTCTCGATGAATAGGCCGTTGACCAGGTTCGCGAAGTCGTAGCCCACCGTTCCATCAACCGGCCAGTCTTCCGGTTGCCGCTCGCCCGTTTGGAAGATTTTCTCCACCAGCAGATAAAGAGGAGCCTCGGCAGCACCGGCTTCGCGACTGCCGAAGGCGCCGTGTATCTCCAGTTCGATGCCGTCGGTCGCCTGCGGTAAAACGGGCTTGCCGCCGCGGCATTGGCTGGCGGCGTAGAGCCGTTGCAGACGCATGAAATACTGCAAAGGCTCCAGCAGCCCATCAGGATGGTCGATGCGCAGTCCGGAGACGAGGTCTTCCGCCAGCAGCCGTCGTATGAGCTTGTGCGTCGCCGCGAAGACCCGCGGGTTCTCCATGCGAAGCCCGGCCAGGTCGTTAATGTCGAAGAAGCGCCGGTAGTTGATCTCTTCTCCCGAGACGCGCCAGAACGCCAGCCGATAGGCCTGCTTCTCCAGAAGTTCGTGCAGCGCATCGAAGCTGCCGCCATCACCGGGAGTCCCGTTCAGCCTCTGCAAAGCTTCTTGGATTTGCAATCGCGCCGGGTCCGAACCGGCAGCGAGCCGTCGTAGCTGTTCGAGTAGTGAGGGTATTTCGTTCTGCCGCTGCTGCACCTCGCCCGGAGCTGTTACGCAGTTGGAAGGAAGGCGGCCGAAAGCATTCAGCAGCGCATCCAGTTCGTCGCGGGCGGCCTGGTGCTCGCGCTGATGCTGCCACGCTTCCATAGGGACAAAAATCATAGGAATGGTCTGCGGGTCCAGGGGGAGAACCTTATCAAAGTAGCGCACGAAGAACCGGTCATCTTCGAAGACAACGTGGATGTTGCCTTCCTCAAGAGCTTCGCCATAAGGTCTTGCGAGGATGGGAATCAGTACCTTATTGCGCAGCTCGGGCTTCAGTGGCTCCCAGTCGATATCAAAGAAGTCGGCATAAGCCGAGGCGCGGCCATTCTGCAGCACGTCCTGCCACCAGAGATTGTCGCCCGCACCTACACCCATGTGATTGGGAACGATGTCGAGCAGCAGCCCCATGTCGCGAGCTTTGAGCTCGGCTGCCAGTTCGCCAAACTCCTCTTCCGTGCCGATCTCGGGATTAAGCTGATTGTGGTCGGTAATATCGTAGCCGTGCGGGCTGCCGGCCCGCGCCTTCAAGATGGGCGAGCCATAACAGTGACTGATGCCGACCTGCCTAAGGTACGGGAGCAGCTTGCGCGCATCTGCGAAGTGAAAGCGGGCGCTGAATTGCAAGCGGTAGGTGCACAGCGGTACCGCTCCTGGTCTCTTGGAAGCCAGGTGATCGAGGCAGTCGCGGAGCTGTGCAGGTTGATCGAACATAAGCAGGGCACCGGCTTGCATGGAAGCTCGCCGATCGCTCTTGAGAATCGCAAAGCACGAGGACGGGCAACCAACCGACTGTTGCCCAACGACGAGCACGAGCCTTGGCCAGGAACTGCGGCAGGACTTTCATGTTTTTGATGCAGGGTTCGCGACTGCCGCTGCCCTCGCCGCTTTACTTAATGAGGAGCGGCGGCGAAAATAGTTGTTTGCTCAGTTTTACGGGAGATGTTTTCTACGGCGAATGTGTTGCAACCCGGCTCTAGGATGATGCGAGGTGAAAGGACCCTTATGGGCGCTACTGGTGAATTGATCCGGATGATGAACTATGTGGACGACATTGCGGCGACGCTGCGTCGCATCAAGTCAGGCTTATATCTAATTACGCCGGAAGAGAGGCGGCGGCTGGCCGAGTATATGCGCAAGTCCGATCCCAACTTCGTCAACGTGGTTGAGCAGTTGGATAAAGGAGCGTAGCTGCATGGCCGAGGTCCGCACCATCGCCGTGATCGGCGCCGGCATCATGGGCCGCGGCATCGCCCATGCGGCGGCGCTGGGCGGCTACCGCACCATCCTGGAAGACATTCTGCCGACTGCGCTGCGCAAGGCGGAGACGGAGATCCGTTCCAATCTCGACAAGGCCGTAGCGTTGGGCAAGGTGACGCAGACAGACGCCGACGACGCTTTGGGCCGCGTGGAATACGCTTCGTCCGTGGAAGAAGCGGCACGCGCAGCCGACCTGGTGATCGAAGCCGTTCCCGAGGAGATGGAATCGAAGATCGAAATCTTTACCCTCCTCGACAAAGTTTGCCGGCCCACGACCATTCTTGCCTCCAACACCTCTTCGCTCAGCGTGACGGAGATTGCGTCGGTCACCTACCGCGCGCCGAGGTGTGTCGGCATGCACTTTTTCAATCCTGTGCACAAGATGAAGCTGCTGGAGATTGTGCGGGCGCTGGAGACCGATGAAGAAACGCTGGCTGCGGCTGTCGAAGTCGGCAGGCGTATGAAGAAAGAAGTCGTGGCCATCCGAGAGTCGCCGGGATTCATCACCAGCCGCATTAACGCCATGATCGGCAATGAAGCGTTTTACATGCTGCAGGAGGGCGTGGCCTCGGCGCAGGACATCGACAGGGCCCTGAAGCTTGGGCTGAACCACCCCATGGGGCCATTCGAGATGATTGACCTGGTCGGGCTCGATACCCGCCTGCACATTCTGGAATATCTGCATAAAACCCTGGGCGAGAAGTTTCGTCCCGCCCCGCTGCTGGTGCAGTACGTGAAGGCCGGACGCCTGGGCCGCAAGTCCGGACGTGGGGTGTACGAATATCCAGGACAAGAAGCGGGACGCAATCCGGAGCAGCAGAAGCAGGGTGGAACCTGGCGGAAATGATCTCCGTGACGCCACTTGCTCTTTCCAAATCCCGACCGGAGCGTTCATAATGACTGATTACGTTGCACTCGCTGGTTTGGACCGTGCTCGGGCAGGCTTTCAGCTCGAATTCCAAATTCTCGAGATAGCGGCTGGAGATCCTGACCGCTGCCAATTTGCGACACTTCCATGAATCAGAAAGAAATCAAAGAACTCATCGAACTCCTGGTTGAGAAAGACATCACTGAGTTTGAGCTCGAACGCGGCGACATGAAGGTGCACGTCAAGCGGGGCGGCTCGGCGCCGGTGGTGCAGGTTGCGCCGGCCGGTGCCGCCGTGCAGTCGCTTCCGCTGGCCTTGACCCCGCCAGCCTCGGTCGCAGTACCGAGTTCGAGCACTCAACCCGCTGCGGCGGCGCCGCCTGCCGGCTCACCGGAAGCAGCCCCCGACGCGGACCTATTCATCGTGAAGTCGCCAATCGTGGGCACGTTCTACGAGGCGCCGTCGCCGGGCACGCCGCCTTTCGTCAAAGTGGGCGACACGGTGAAGGAGGGCCAGGTGCTCTGCATCATCGAGGCCATGAAGCTGATGAACGAGATCGAAGCGGAAGTTTCCGGCGTCATTGCCAAGACGTTCGCTTCCAATGGAAATCCGGTTGAGTACGGTATGCCGCTGTTCGGCATCCGGAAGTAGTGACCCTCAAGAGGAACTTGTTCACCACGGCGCAAAATAAGCATCGAACCTCATGTTCAACAAAATTCTCATTGCCAATCGCGGCGAAATTGCCCTGCGCGTCATCTGTGCCTGCAAGGAACTGGGCGTCAAGACGGTCGCCATTTATAGCGAGGCTGATCGCAACTCGCTGCACGTGCGCTTTGCCGACGAAGCCATCTGCATTGGGCCGCCGCGCCTGAACGAAAGCTACCTGAACATTCCCGCCGTGATCAGCGCCGCTGAAATTGCCAACGTCGATGCCATTCATCCCGGCTATGGCTTGCTGAGCGAGAACGCCAACTTTGCCGAAGTCTGCCAGGCCTGCGGCATTAAGTTCATCGGGCCCCCGCCGGAGGTGACGCGGCTGATGGGCGAAAAAGAAAAAGCGCGCGCCACCATGAAGAAGGAAGGCGTGCCGATTCTGCCGGGCTCGGATGGCATTCTCGCCTCAGCCGAGGAGGCGCTGGAGTGGGCGCGCAGCGTGGGTTTCCCGGTGATTGTGAAAGCTTCAGCCGGCGGCGGCGGCCGTGGCATGAGGGTCATCCGCAGCGAGCAAGAACTGCCCAACCTGTTTCACTCGGCGCAGTCGGAAGCCGCGGCGGCCTTCGGCAACGGCGACCTCTACATGGAGAAGTTCATCGAGCGGCCGCGCCACATCGAGTTTCAGGTGCTGGCCGACGAGCACGGCAACGTGATCAGCCTGGGTGAGCGCGAATGCAGCATCCAGCGCCGCCACCAAAAGCTGCTGGAAGAAGCGCCCTCGGTGAAGATGACTCCCGAACTCCGCGAGAGTATCGGCGGCATTCTGGTCAAGACCCTAAGCCACATCGGCTATATGAACGCCGGCACCGTCGAGTTCCTGATGGACGAAGATGGCAGCCTGCATTTCATCGAGATGAACACCCGCATTCAGGTGGAGCATCCGGTCACGGAGATGACCACCGATGTCGATCTGGTGAAGTCGCAGATGCTGATTGCCGCAGGCGAAAAGCTCAGCAGCATCATCACCCAGCCGGTTTGTTTTCGCGGCCATGCCATCGAGTGCCGCATCAATGCCGAACATCCCGAACGCTTCACGCCGTCTGCCGGTAAGATTACCGCCCTCAATCTGCCAGGTGGCACGGGGATTCGCGTGGACACCGCCGTTTACGCGGAAGGGGTCGTCCCACCCTACTACGACTCGCTGATCGCCAAACTGGTGGCGCGCGGACGCGACCGCGGCGAAGCTATCTCGCGTATGTCGCGGGCTTTGGACATGTTCGTGGTAGAGGGGATTTACACCAGCATTCCGCTGCACCAGCGCATCATGCGCGATCCCGATTTCCGCGCCGGCAACTTTGACACCAAGTTCATGGAACGCTTTCTGGCGTCCTAGTCAAACGATGCAGCCACTAAAACGCATAGCCCAATGCAATCAAGGCATTGTTGGCGTGGAAGTAACGGGGAGCCGTCGGCCCCACAAAGGAGCCTTCACTATATTGGTAGTAGTTCCACAACGTTTTGAGGGTCACATCCTTGTAGACATTGACATCCACGCCGGCCAGCGGAGACTGAAAAGAAGAGGAGAGTGGCCCCAGAGGCAGCAGAGCATTCAAGGATGTCGTGTTGCCCTGATTGTCTACAATGCTGTATCCCATCCGCATGGTGACGCGCTTCACAGGGCTTAGCTTGAAAGCGAAGTAGCCGTACTGGGTATGGGTTTGGTAAACGTTGTAAACCTCATTAAAAGTAGTATCCCCCACGCAAGGGAATGTCCCCACAGGCAGAATCGTTCCCGGGAAGCAGATGTTCATGTTCTGCTGAATAGCATTGAAGCTATACGCTAGGTCAAGTCCCCAGCGCCCGTTCGGCATAATATTGGCATCAAACGTAGTTGAATAGTTATGCTGATTATAGGCAAGGTCGCTGTTGTTGTTGATTGCGTGCTCAAATACCAGATCAGCACCCAGGTTTAGCCACGAGCGCGGAGTATAGTTGATGTTCCCCGAGATATTGAAGAAGCGCATAGGGTCGATGCGATAGATCCAGTTGTCCGCCGCCCCGTATTGCGCGTCAATATTAGCGTGCAACGTCGTGCCCTTGCGGAACCATGCGCCGAGCACTCCGGTGTAGCGGTTGATTTCGGTCGTGGGATTACCAAAGGGCGCAATCACACCAATGAAGGTACAACTGCCGTCCGGATTCAGCGGCAGCCCCACGCAGTTACCGCGGTTAGCATTGTTGGGATAGTAGATATCTCCCAAGGCAGCCTGGTAGCTATTTCCGGGTTGGATCGTGGACCCGTTCCAGTTGAATCCCGCACGAACGCCAAAGAAGCTCGTCACGTCATACTGCACCTGGAAGTCATTCTCTTTCGAATTTTGCGACAGCAGGTTCGCATACATCTCGTCCAAAATATCGGGGGCGGAACTAGCGTTGTGCAAAAGTGCAGTAGTTGGAAACATCCCTACTGGCGACAGCAGAGACGCCGTGCCTGCGCTGGCGGAAGCAAAAAAGTACGAAGCAAGATCGAAGAAGTTCCCTTCCACGCTATAGTTGCGAAAACGAAACGCCTCAACCAGCCTCAGTTTGTCCGAAATGTGGTAGACGGCCGAGATATCGGCGGAGGCGGAATTCCACCTGGCGTCGGAGTAGCTGCCGGCCGTGTTGTAACCGAGATTGTTAGTTCGGGTCTCGAGACCGCTGAACGTTGCCCCGAAAGGGGTGCTCATGCGCGCATGGCTGTACTGATATTGCCCGCTGAAATCCAGATGCTTAATAGAAGAGGACCTTATGTTGATTTGTTCCGTCGGAATAAACGTATCGATGTCCTGGAATTGATTGTAGCCAAAGTAGCCATTACAAACGGGATTTGCGATACCGCCGTTCAGCAGCGGTTTGGCGCAGGGGCTACCACCATTAAACCACGAAAGCCCCAGGGAAACTGGCACGCCATTCGCTAGCGGCCAGGAGTTGAAGGGATTCAGTCCATCCGTGGTTCCCCCGTTGTAGGATTGGAACATTTGTGTGTAACTGATGGTAGTCTTCTTCGTGGCACGAAAATCCGCACCAAAGGTATAGCCGTTCATTGTGTTATCGGTAATCTGGTTGAGCAATGCTTCTGTACCGATATGCAAGCTGCTGAATGCCGGGCCCTGAAAGCGGTTGTGATTATAGCCCACGCGGAACGAGAGCCGATGCATGGGCAGCAGCACAAGATTGTAGTTGTATAGCTTCTGCCGATTATAGTAGCCGTGAGGCGAGTTCTGGATAGGAAGAAAAGGCACACCAGTGGGCGGATTCAAGGGGTTGGCAAACAGGTCATAGTCAAAGTAGTTCTGCATGTACTGATAGCTGCCGCTGAAGCTATACCAATGGTACTTGTCAATACGCAGGCGCGCCGCCTGCTCGGGGTCGCCGCCCCATCCAAAGCTGCTCAGCGTCAAGGTATCGAAAATGTCCTGATGGGTGAGGGATTGCATGATCAGGGACTGGTCCAGGAGGCGAACGCCGCTCTGATAGTTCTCCAGGGTGTTGTACATAGGCTGGCTGCCGGTCACATTCGTGATACGCCCGCCAATGTCAATCGACTGGATGACCTGGAAATCCCCGATCTTCTTGCCCTCGCCCGTGCCGGAGTCCGTGGAGATTGAGGATGTAGTCTGGCCCAAACTCTGCGCGAGAACACCGCCGGTCAGCCACAGGCAAGCGGCGATGAGAGCAAGGCCAAAAGAACAAGCGCTACGACTTCTTTCCGAACGCATTGGCATGCCCCTCGTTTACTGGAAGAAGAACGGACTGAAGTTGGAACCATGGATCTGCGTGTGACACATCGTGCACGCCTGGTACTTGGTGGCCTGGTTGTGGAACGAGGGCACGCCAGGGGCGGCTCCGTTCAGGTTAACGGTATGGCACCGCAGGCACAGGAAATTGACGTTGTTGACCTGCAGCAGCCGCGGATTGGTCGAGCCATGCGGCACGTGACAGTTCAGGCAGCCGTTCTCGGTCCTCACCGACGCGTGTTCGAAGACGAACGGCCCCATGGTATCGGTATGGCACTTGGTGCAGATCGGGAATTGGCCGGCGGCGGTCCGCACCTGGTTTCGCGTCTCGATGGTGCCATGCGGATCATGGCAGTCGCTGCACTGGATCAGTCCGACGTCAACCCGGTGACGGAAAGGCCGGGAAAATTCGGCTTTCTGCGCGCTATGGCAACTGAAGCACAGATCCGTCTGCGGCTTGACCAGCAGGAAATTCACATCCGTGAAGTTGTGCGGATTATGACAGGTGGTGCAGCTCAGGCCGTTGGACAGGTGCACGGAGGTGGCAAAATTCTGCGTCTCCAGGCTCGACTGGTGACACTTCAGACAGATCGCCGCGCTCTGCGCGGGGCTCAGAGTCTCGAAGCGAATGATCTTGGTGGGATCGCCGCCGGCATCCACGTGTGCTTGCGCGGGGCCGTGGCAGTCCTGGCATCCATGTTGCTTGCCCTTGAGCAGCGCAGAGTGCGGCGTACCGGCAAAATGCTTGTCCCAGATGTCCTGGTGGCAGGTCTTACATACGTCATTTGCGGCATATTGGCCTGCGGTTGAACCCGGCAGAGCGGCCGATGTCTGCGGAGGTGAGCTGCCGGCCTGTTGGGCGTTCAAGACGGATGTGGAAACGCAACCGGCGGCCAACAAGAAGAGAAGCAACCAGAAGGCCCTGTTCATGGTAAGACTCGCCCCCCATACTCAAGTCAGGTCAACTGCCACTTAAGCGCTGCGCTGGTTTAGCTATTTGGTGCGGGACAACGCCCGCGGAATGGCACCTCGTTCAGTTCGACCGACATTGTATATCAAGTGCATCTTCGATTGTTTGAAAATTTCACGCGTTTTAAGAAATTTTTCACCGTATCACCGGAGGCACCAACGTGGAGTTATGTGACTTAGGTTTTGACCGCCGGCTGACCAGACCGCTTGGCGTTGTGACAGCCCAATAGGTTTCGCCGGGCTGCGGCTTGTGGCCGAAGGGATTGGAGCCGGTTTCACTGCGAACCTCTCGGGATTTCTGGGACAATGTTGCCCATGATCTCGCGACTTGTCAATTTCTTTTTCTCTCTTTTTTTGCTGCTTGGCTTGTCGGCAAGCCTCCGCGCCGCTGAGAAGCCGAGCTTGGCCCAAACGCTCACCGAAGTCTCGGCGGCCTACGCCAAGCTGGAACCGCAGTCCATTCGTCCTGCCGAGGGCTTCATCAAGTACGACTATCTGATCCCCGCCGGCTACTACAAACAGATGTGGGATTGGGACGGCTTCTTCATCGGCTCGCATCTGGCGCAGCAGGGCAAGCCGCAGTACCTGAAGTGGTGGGTGCTGGACTTTGCCGGCGCCATCGACAAGGACGGCTACGTCGCCGGTTGCATCACCACCAAAGGCCCGCGTCCGCTGATGGGCAGGTTCGCCATGAAGCCGTTTCTGGCGCAGGGCGCGGTGATCGCTTCGGAAGATCTGGAAGACTACAGCTGGGTGAAGCCTATCTGGGAGAACATGCGGAAGGTTATCGCATATCGCGAGAGCACGCAGTTCGATCCCAAGCACGGACTGTTCTTCTGGGAGAACGCGATCTCCTCCGGCGCGGACAACAATGTCGCGCTGACTAACGATCCCAAGGACAAGAGCGCGATTCTGGCCACTGACATCAGCACCTTCCAATATCGCGAGTACAACGCCATGGCACAGCTTGCCGATAAGCTGGGCAAGCCCGACGAAGCTGCCGAATACCGCAAGAAAGCTGCGACATTGCGGGCCGCGATGCTGAAGTACATGTGGCTTCCAAAAGAAGCGATGTTCTACAACATCCGCCGCGACACCGGCGAGCCGGTGAAGCGCATCAGCTACTCCAACTTCGTTCCCCTCATCGTCGACCTTCTGCCGGCGAAAAGTGCGCGGGAGATGATCCGCCGATACATGCTGAGCCCGAGCGTGATGCTCGCGCCGTATGGAATTCGCAGCCTCTCGAAACAGGATCCGGACTACAACAACGCGGCGATCATCGTTCCGTATTCCAATTGGCAAGGACCAATCTGGATCAATGCGAACTACATGAACTACATCGCCCTCAAGCGCTATGGTTTCGACAAGGAGGCGACGGAGTTGTCCGGCGTTCTGGGACGCATGGTGCTGGCAGATATTCACAAGTGGGGCTCGATGCACGAGGACTACAACGCCGAGACGGGCGAGGGGCTCGCGCCGACGCCCGAGCAGTCGCCGAATCACGTCTTCGCCGGCTTCGTCGGCTGGAACCTGCTGGTTCAGGACATGCTGCAGTGCGACGTGAAGGGCGAATGTCAATTTCTGCGGGCGTACAGCCAGCAAACGAAGAAGTAGAACCGAACGCCAGGATCGCGGGCGGGAACATCAGACAGAATTTCAAATCGACCCAAGGTCTTACGTTCAAACTGGCAGCTCGTCCTGCAACCAGACCGGCACTTGGGACTTGGCTTCGGCGGTCAAGTCCAGCACCAGATTTTCCAGCACCAGCCGCTTGCTGGGGGGGTTGGAGCGCAGCGCCAGATCCGCGCGCGCTACGCGGCGGATGGCAGCGGTCAGTTCGCGCCGCGATTTGTAACGGCGGGCCTGACGAATGACATCGTCGGCGGCGAAGGGCGGGATGCGAAAGCCCTGCCAGAGCGCCTGCCAGAGCGCGCGGGAGTCGCGCACATTGCGCTCCAGGATGACCAGCATCTGGCGGAAGGTGCGGGAGAGCATGTAAAGATGACCGATGGCAGATTCCTCGCCGTCGCCGGTGCTGAGGATGGCATCGAGCACCGCCAAGGCGCGAGCACGATCATGCGAGGAAATCGCGTCGGTCAATTCATAGAAGGACCGCTGTTTGGCGGCCAGAACCATCGTTTCGACGTCGCCGAGGGTGATGTGTTTTTTGTCGCCGACAAAGAGCACCAGCTTCTCCAATTCATTGGCCACCATCGTCATGTCGCCGCCCAGTGAGTCCACCAACTCGCGGGCGGCGTCGCTGTCCAGCTTGACGCCTTCGGCGGCGGCCGTCGTCGTTGCCCACTTGACGGCGTCGCCTTCCTCGACGCGAGCAAACTCCACCACCCGGCAATGTTCGCCGAGCGTCTCGCGGATGCGCTCATAGCGCTCCTTGTCGGTCAGTTCCATGCGGCGGACGTCGGTGGGAATGTTGATGTAGTCGGCAATAAAGACGAGCAACGCATCGGGATTGGGGTCCTTGAAATAGTCGGCGATGGCGGCGAATTCGTCATCATGCTTGCCGCGGCTGTAAAGGTTTTTGACGCCGCGGATGAAGAAGACCTGGAAGGGAGACATGAGCGAGGGCGTGCGGGCCTGGTCCAGAACCTGCTGCAAGCCGACTTCGGCGAGATCCATGTCATAAAGGCTAAGCTCGCGCACTTCGGCTGGCAGAAGATGCTGCAGGATGGCGTCGCGGCAGCGGCGGCGAAAGAAGGCTTCCTCGCCGACGAAAACATAGCCGGGCGCCAGTTTGCGGGCCTTCACGTCAGCCACGAAGCGGTCGGCAGCCGCGAAGCTGCGCATCTAGAAAGCCTCCAGAATGTTGCCCACCAGGGTCTTGGCAAAACTATTCGCCATACGTTGCACGGCGGGGGTTGCTTCCTCGAAGAAGCTGGCCACGTTAATCGATTCCTGGTATTGCGAGCGATAGAGGAAGTTGGGATTGTTCCACAGCACCTTCCCGTCCTTGGCCATCAGGTGGGCGTTCAGCGAAACCACCACCATCGACGACGTGATGGTGTAGGGGGGCTGGGAGTCAAAGGTCAAGGGAGCAACGGACACACTGGTAATCGTTCCTGAGAGAGTGGCATCGGCGCTCCCATCGTTGGTGGTGATGATGCGGTAGTTGGTGCGCTCGCGCAGCTCGCGGACAAGCGCCTCGGTGAAGACCGTACCAACCCGATAGGACTGCGAGGCATTGGCAATTCCCGGAACATATAGCGTGTGCAGATCGGAGGGAAGCCGCACCGCCGTGCCCGCGGTGTGATAGCCGCAGGCTGCGGTCAACAGCAAAAGAGCGGCGCCACCAGCCAGAATCATGCGGCGCCGGATGGCGAAACGGATCACTGAACGGTCCCCCGTGGGCGTGAAGCCAGCATATTCTCCGCGCACTCCACCGCGCTGAGGGCGGCGATGCGCAGGTTGTCCGAAGCGGCCCACAGCCAGAACCCCTTGCCATTCTGCCCATCTGGCCGGGCAAAGACCTGGATTTGCTCCTGCCCGGCGGCATTGACGTTGCTGGGCGGTTCCTCCATGCCCTGCAGGACATCGACATGCTCGCCGGAGATTGCGGCGGTCAGTTCTTCGATCTGCGCCGGCTTTTCCAGTTCAATGTAAAGGGAAAAGGCGTGACCATGGAAGATAGGGGCCTGCAGCAACATCAGCGAAGGCACTGCCAGCCTGTCCTGGACGATGCTGCGAAAATGGCGCTGGATGCGCTTTTCCACGGTGGCCAGGGAAGGCGACGAATGCTCGCCGTATCGGTCGAGCAGATTGAACGCCACCTGGGCGTCGAAAACGCCTTTGGGCAGTTGCTGGAAGGAGAGCAGATTGACGGTCTGCTCATGCAGTTCGTCCATGCCGCGGCGGCCATGTTCGGAGGCGGGCTCAAAGGCGGTGACAATGGCGCGCACGATACTGCCCACGCGTTGGGCGCGAAGCATCAGCAGGCCCAGCACCACTGCGGCCGGATGAGCCACTACGACGATGGCTTCGCCAAAATGGACCTTCGGCGGGGCGCCCAGTTCGCGCTCGACCCAGGGCGCACGCAGCAGCGTTCCTGCCTGTCCTTCCAGCGCATAGGAAAGATCAACAATGTCGCTACCGGCCTCGCGCGCCAATTTCCAGGTGGTTTGCGTGTAGTTTTCCTCAGACGCGAAGAAAGTGAAATCGACGTTTTCCAGATGCTCGGGAAGCACGCTCTGGATAAAGGTAGGCTCATCGCCGACCGCTTCCAGTTGACCGAGGGATTCTTCGTCATCGAGCAGGCGCACATCCTGCGCGGGGAAGTTGCGGTCGGAGAGGACTTCCTTCAGCTCACGGCCCTTGAGAGTCGCAGCACCCACAATGGCAATGCGGAACAGCCCGGCCCAGTGCCCTCCGTCGGCGCGCGGAGCAGAGGGATTATTGTTTGGCTTCTTCATCAAGCGTGTGAGGCCTCATCCTGATGTGACGGAGGTGGCGCCGCCGGCCGGCGGAATACGAACGACAAGCGAGCCACTACACCCGAAAGAATGTACAGCAGCGCCAGCGCGAATAATACATACTCCGAAAAGAAAAAGATGAGCGTCACCATGGCGCCCAGGATAATGATCCAGCGAAAATTCTGCGGCTGGCGGAGGTTGATCCCCTTCAGGCTCAAGAATCGCCACGTGCTTACCATCAGGAAGGAGACGGCGAAAACGAAAATAGCCCAGCCCAGGGAGAGCCACCAGACCAGCAGCGGGTTGCCTTCCACCAGGTGGACCATGGCGGCTACCGCGCCCGCTCCCGCAGGAATCGGCATCCCCACAAAGTACTTGCGATTGGGATGGCCGGGATTGGAAGGCTGCGGATTGACCTGGATGTTGAAGCGCGCCAGGCGTGATGCCCCTGCCAGCAGGTAGACAAAAGTAGCAATCGCGCCAAGCTGAACGATACGAAGCCGCAAATGCAGGTCGCCGTCCATGGGGAGCATGTGGAAACCCCATATCCAGGCCAATACCGCAGGAGCCACGCCAAAGGCGATTACGTCGGCCAGCGAATCCAGCTCCCGGCCAAAAGCGCTAGCCGTGTTTGTCAGGCGGGCAATCGCGCCATCGAAGAAGTCGAAGATGATGGCAAATCCTATGGCTTTGGCCGCCTGGTCGAAGTGCCAGGGGTCGCTAGCGGTGCCTTGGATGGCCTGCGAGATGGCGTAATAGCCGGACGCCATCGTGCCGGCTGTGAACACCGACGGCAGCAGATATAGACCTTTGCGGGGCCGGCGCTGCGGGAAGGCAACATTTTCGCGAGGCGGTGGATATTCCTTCATCGCACCTCCGCAATATCGTGCAGCCGAGATGCGGTGGCTACCGGCAGTGCGATCGCCAGCACCGTCGAGCCGCCTTTGACGTGCTCCCCCAGGCGGACCTTCATCTCTGCGCCAGCGGGAAAGATCACATCGGTGCGCGAGCCGAACTTGATCATCCCAACTCGCTGCCCCCGCTCGAGGGTCTCTCCGACCTTCTTGGTAAAGACGATCCTTCGCGCCAGCAGCCCGGCAATCTGCTTGAAGACGACGGTGCCAGCGTCACTGCTGACGGTGACGATGTTCTGCTCGTTGCTATCGGCGGAGGCCGCGCTCATGGCGTTGGCGAACTTGCCTTTCTGGTAGCGCACATTTTCGATCACTCCGCTGACCGGAGAACGGTTCACATGAACGTCAAAAACGCTGAGGAAAATGCTGATCCGGGTTCGCGCTTCGCCATTCTCCTGGACAACGGAAATGTCTGTGACCTTACCGTCCGCGGGCGAGACGATGGCTCCCTGTACGGCAGGAATTCTGCGCTCCGGATCGCGAAAGAACCACAGAAAAAATGCAGCCAGCAGCAAGGGAATGGCCGCCAGCGCAGGCACCGTCAGCCAGCCCACCAGCACGGCTGCGGCCACCAGAGCCAGCCCGTAATAAATGCCGTCGCGAACCATTGGGATACTTTGATTATAGAGCGCGACCGCTGGGCGCGCCTCGGCCCGAGGTCATATGTGCAATTTCAACGCCGCTCGTGAAGGCCGGCTTCAGAGAGTGGCCCTCCCGGAATTTCGATGGGCTGAAATTCGGGAACCGTATCTTCGCCTAACGGTATGGGTTGATTGTCACCCGTTGTACGCGTTTTGCGGTTCTGGTCTTCAGGTTCTTGCATCGACAAGTTCCCTTTGCGGTTTCCAAAAGCCACTTGGCAGCGCCCCTCGCCCATCATAATTTCTGTCCGGAGACCTTATTCCCCCACAATCTTCCGTGCCAGCTCATCCATCCGCTGCTGCACTTCCTGGTATTTCTCTCCTGTCGACGGGCCGGTGACGCCGGCCCGACTGGCCCGGACGAGGCCGGGGCGATCAACCTACAGCGACGTATGCAAGGCGCCGAAGTTCACCCGTGGCGGCAGCGGCGTGGCGATCTGTCCCTCGTCGGTCGTTCCGGAAAGCAACAGCGGGAAGGTCAGCCCATACTTGGCGCGGTAGATGGCGATCTGGTGCTGATTGCGTGCCGCGTCATCAACGTATTCATAGGCCAGGCCGACAATTTGCAATCCCTGCGGGTGATACTTGCGATACAGTTTCTCCAGCAGCGGCGCTTCGTCGTGGCAATTGGGGCACCAGGTACCGAAGATGTCGATGATCAGCGGCTTGCCTTTGAATTCCGGGCTGTCCTGGTTCAGGGTCTTGCCGGACGCGTCAACGCCGCTGAAGCGAAACGGCTCGGCCGGATCTTTCATGTGCGTCAAGGTTTCAGCTAAGGCATTGGGATTGGCCGTCGCGGAATTGCTGGAGCGAATGGCAGTGAACGATTCGAGGGCAACCACTCCACCTTCGTTGCCTTTCAGGCTGCCGTCGGGCAGAAACTCGCCATCGATCGCCATGACGTGAATACCGTCGAAGCGGCTCAGGTGAAAGTGGGGCTTGCCGTCCGGGCCGGTGAAGATCTGTCCGTGCAGCAGGCCGGTGTCGCCGCTGACTGGCTCGATGATGCCAGTGACGGGAACTCTCCCGTCGGCGTCAGCCAGCTTCTGTTGATGAAAGTCTGCCTGCGTCGTCTTTTCGGCCCCTTGTCCGCCGGCCCAGGTGAACAGCCAGTTCCCGGTGAGGCTGGCTCCCGTCCAGGGCTTTTTCGCCGCCGATTCGTGGTGCGGAACCAGGACCACAGGAATGTGCGCCATGCCGCCGCTGGTCTGGCGCGAATACTCGCCCTCCAGCCGTTGCGGAGAAACCATGCGAGCCGTGAGAACGCCGTCGTAGTAATTTATGCGGAGCGTCAGCGTGGAGGCCTTCTCATCCCATGTTGCACTGCTGAAAGGCTGGCGATCGGTCGCGTTGACTAGCGTTGCCTGAAGCGTGCCGTCGGGCTTGGCTCGCAGGTCAACGCCGAAGTTCACCTCGCCGGACTTGCTCTGGATGACGCCATCCCAGAGGCCAGTCGGCATGTGGGGCTTAGCCTGAGCCAACAGCGACACGGAAAGTAAGACCGCGCAAATGAGGGCAAGAACGCCGTAGCGCCGCAACTTAGAAAGTGCGAGCAAAGCAAGCTCCTAGAAAACTAGATTCAACGTGCGCAAGTCAGGATACAGCAATAAGGTAGGAGTTATGTAGAGGCGATTGATGCAGACGTGCACTTAGCCTTGGGCGGAAAAAGTGGACGTTCTTTCCGCCGCGTCATCGGGCTCAATGGTTATTAAACAACCATCTGGGTGGCCCGGAACTGCTGTTCCAGGCTTTCCATCTGGTCCTTCAGGTGGAGCTTCAGCTTCTTGAGCCGCACTTCCTCGAGCTTTTCATCTTCCGAGAGATACTTCTTCTGAATCAGAGAGTCGAGGCGCTGCGAGTATTGGGAGTGTTCATCGACTAGACGCCGGAATTCCTCATTGCTCGCCAGAAGCTGATCGCGGACCTGAGTTGCCATTCAGTAAACCTCCGGAGAACCTACGATTAAAACGCTAGCACAAGGGCAAGAGCGGCTTCAAGCCGTTGTCACGGAAATGAAATAGAAATTTCCAGCAAAAGTGCGTCCTCGGGAGGTACCTGATAGTAGTTCTTCCGCCGGCCAACTTCGCTAAAGCCAAATTTTTCATACAGTTTGCGAGCCTTCTGGTTATGCTCCCGCACCTCAAGCAGCACGAAAGTGGCCCTCGCTTGGCGCGCCTCCTGCAGAAGTTGGCGCAGCAGGGCGCTCGCCAGACCACGACGACGCTGATCCTCGGCCACCACCACGTTTTCGATCTCCCACTCGTCAGCTCCGCAGCGGGCGATAAGAAAGCCGTGAATGTGGGAAGAAGAGGCCTCGTCTGCGATGACCAGCGCAATTCGTTTTGGGCACTCCGGCGCGAACAGGGCGTCGTATTCGTGCTGGCTCCAATGCGCGGCGAAGTCGGTTTTTTGTTCCAACGCGCGAATCTGCGAGAGGTCCTCGGGTCTGGCGGAGCGGATCGGCACGGAGCTAACTCTTGGGGAAAAGATTTCCGCGTCGGAGCGGCGAATGTAGTTCACGTCGACCGTGACCGGGTCGGCGAGTTCGTCGGCCAGCAGCTTGCGAATACCGATGCGCCCGATTGCATCGGCCTGGAGCGGCGCAACCAGCCGGACCTGCTTGCCGGCCAGACGGAGGGATTCCGCGACGCGAGCGTCAGGGGTCAGCAGCTCGCGACCTGGCTCAGCCTCAAATCCTTCGAGCTTTACGATGTATTCGCGAATGGCCCCCGCGCCTCCAGCGAAAACTGCATAGTCACCGACGTAAACCTCGCCGCGTCCGGCGTCGAGAACTACGGTCACCGTCTCTCGAGCAATGCCGTGGGTCACGGCAACGGCTTCCAGCATCGAGATCGTGGCCAGCGGCTTCTGCAGTATCTCGCACAGGCCCTTCACCGTCGCCAACCCTACGCGCAGACCGGTAAACGACCCAGGACCTGAGACCACGGCAAATCCCTCGACATCGCCCTTGTCGAATCCATTCTGCTGGAGCAGCGACGAAATTACCGGAACCAGGCTGGCGGAATACGTGCCGCCTTCTATGGGCATGAGCTGCAGAGTGTGGCAGCTTTCGGCATCGCCGCGGCACAAGGCCACGCTGCCGTGACGGCCGGAAGTATCGATGGCAAGGATCAACATGGGTGCAGTCGATCAATTGTCATCACGAGGCCCGATTTTGGCGCGAGGGATCTGCTTTCTTCACGCATACAGCAGATCCTCGCAGGCTGAACGATGCCCCGACACGCAAAAGCCGCGTTTGTCGGGGGGGCTCAGCTCGTGATGACAAATCTTCTAATTCGCGCTTCAAATCCAAACCGCGGGGCGAAGTCACACCCCTTCGGGCGGATCTTCCACCAGCTCCAGCAGCACGCCGCCGGCGCTGGAGGGATGCACAAAAATGTACAGGTGTCCGCCGGCTCCTACTTTGATTTCGTCGGAGATAAGGCGAGTGCCGCCGGCTTTCAGGCGCTCGACCGTAGCCGAGAGATCATCGACATGCAGCGCGACGTGATGCAGCCCCTCGCCGCGCTTGGCCAGGAACTTGGCGATGGCGGAGTCGGGCGAGGTCGGCTCCAGCAACTCGATGCGGCTCTCGCCCACCGGGACCATCGACAGCCGCACCTGCTCGGCCTCCACCGTCTCTTCCGGCATAGGGTGCAGTCCCAGCTTCTCGTAAAACTTCTTCGCTTCCGTGAGCGACTTTACTGCAATGCCAAGATGGTCGATCTGGCTCATTCCGGCTTCCCCAATTCGTCGACGATTTCTTCCACCAGGGAGTACGGGTCGCGCTTGTGCTCGGCAACTTCGGCGGCATAACGGGTCGCCTCGCCTTCGCTCAAATAATAGGCAAGCACGCGCTGGAAAAGAGCATCGCGCAGCATCTGCGCAATTCGCTCCCGCCAGTTTTCGATGCGACGGGCGCGCGCGCGGTCGCCTTGCTGGAGATAGCTGCGGTAACTTTCGATGGCTTCCAACAGTTCCTCAATACCTGTGCCTTCACTGGCAATGGTTTTGACGATCGGCGGAGTCCAGTCATCTTTGCGAATACCGCTCTCTTCGGGGCTCGGGGCTCCCAGCGCGCCGGCTTCTGCCGCGCCGACACCCGCAACAACGCCGGTCGTTAGGGAACCTGGAGCGGTCCGGTGATGTGCCTCCTCGCGCAGCGCCGTTGCACGGGAGGGGGTGATGGCCTGCATGGCGCGAATTTCGCGCTCCACGCGCTCGGCACCGTCGCGGTCAGACTTATTGATGACGAAGATGTCGGCAATTTCCATAATCCCGGCCTTGATGGTCTGCACGTCGTCGCCCATGCCGGGAACCAGGACAACGATGGTGACATCGGCGAGGCGCACGATATCCACCTCGTCCTGGCCCACGCCGACGGTTTCAATCATCACGATGTCGCGGCCGCTGGCGCCCATAACCATCGCCACGTCGGCGGTGGTCGAGGCGAGCCCGCCGAGAGAGCCACGGGTGGCCATGCTGCGGATGTAGATGCCCGGATCGGCATGATGCGACTGCATGCGGATGCGGTCACCCAGAATGGCCCCGCCGCTGAACGGGCTGGTGGGATCGACGGCGACGATGCCGACGGTCTTGCCTCGATCGCGATAGGCGCGCGCGACCTGATTGGCCAGGGTGCTCTTGCCGGCGCCGGGCGCGCCGGTCAGGCCGAGCAAGAGCGCCTTCCCGCTGTAGGGAAAGAGCGCCTTCAGCAATGCGGTCGATTCCGCCGTGTGGTCTTCGACGGCGGAGATGGCCCGCGAGAGGGCACGAACGTCACCGTTGCGTATGCGCTGGGCAAATTCCGGGATGTGGTTATTCGCGGTCAATGTTCAACCACAGAGACACAGAGGCACCGAGAATCAAAAATCAGTCTGGCATATTTTCCGAGAATTTGTGGTCAGAGGATGGCAATAGGCCTTGGTTTTCCTCTGTGTCTCCGTGCCTCTGTGGTTAAATCCTTCAATCCTTCAGTATCTGCCTGGCGATCACCAGCCGCTGAATTTCGCTGGTGCCCTCGCCGATGGTGCAGAGCTTCACGTCGCGATAGAACTTCTCTGCCGGATAGTCCTTGATGAAGCCGTAGCCGCCGTGAATCTGCACCGCCTCATTAGCGGCCTTGACGGCCACTTCGCTGGTAAACAGCTTCGCCATCGACGACTCCAGCGTCGTCTTCATCCCGGCATCCTTCATCGCCGCGGCGCGCATCGTGAGCAGGCGGGCGGCATCAACTTCGGTCGCCAGATCGGCCAGCTTGAAGCCAATTGCCTGGAATTCGCTGATTGCCTGCCCGAACTGCTTGCGCTCCTTGGAATACTTCAGGGCGGACTCGTAAGCGCCCTGCGCCATGCCCAGCCCTAGCGCGGCAATCGAGATGCGGCCGCCGTCCAGCACCCGCATCGCATCGATGAAGCCCTGCCCCTCGCGTCCCAGCATATTCCCCGCCGGGACCTCGCAATCCTCGAAGATCAGCTCCGAGGTGTCGCTGGCACGCAGGCCCAGCTTGTTCTCTTTCTTACCGGCGCGAAATCCCTTGGTACCCTTCTCGACGATAAAAGCCGAGAGCCCATGGGTGTGCGCGGTCTTGTCCGTAACCGCGATGACGACGGCTACGTCGCCGTAGTGGCCGTTGGTGATGAACGTCTTGTTGCCATTCAGCACCCAATTGTCGCCTTTACGAACGGCGGTGCAGCGCGCGCCACCGGCATCGGAACCCGAACCCGGCTCGGTCAGTCCCCAAGCGCCCAGGAACTCGCCGGTGGCAAGCTTGGGAACATACTTGCGCTTCTGCTCCTCATTACCCGCAAGGAAAATATGGTTGGAGCACAGCGAGGTGTGGGCCGCGACCGTGATGCCCACGGAGCCGTCAACGCGGGAAAGTTCCTCCACCGCAATGACGTATTCCACATAGCCCATTCCCGCGCCGCCGTATTCGGTGGGGAAGATGGTGCCCATCAGGCCCAGCTTGCCCAGCTCTTTGTAGAGCTCCAAGGGAAAGGTGCCAGGTTCATCCCATTTCATGATGTTGGGAGCGATTTCGCTCTGAGCAAAGTCGCGCACCATCTTTCTCAGTTGTAGTTGTTCCTCCGATAGCTGGAAATCCAAAGGGCCCTCCACTGTGGAAAATGCACAAGCGCCACAAGCCGTCGCATAGAAAAGTATGAAACATGCGGTTATAACACACCGCCAGCGAGAGTTGAAATCGCCGCTCGCGATCGGAGTAGCCCGCTGAAAAAGTCGCTGCGATCGCAGGTTCGGGTAGAGCGGGCCTTTAGGCCCGCGTCTGAGCGCTCTATTTACTCTAGGAGCCGGCTTTAGCCGGCGGCAAAGCATCGTGCGCTTCGACGGAGATTCAAACTGTGCCTACCCGCGATCGGGGCAGCAAACGCAATGTCTCACGATAGACACACAAAGCCGCAGCGCAAGAATCTGGCGCGTCCAAGTATTATGGAGAGAAGTTCCACACGCCGAGAGGATCGATGAGCACAGAGATGAAAACTGCGATTGCGGTGTCCCCCCTGGCGGGCAAGCCGGCGCCGAAAACCATGCTGGTGGACCTTGCCCGCCTGGAGCGCGCCTACTACGAGAACCGTCCCGACGTCAGCGATCCCAATCAGTTGGTCATCTTCGGGACCAGCGGACACCGCGGCTCATCGCTGCGCAGCACCTTCACCGAGGCACACATCCTGGCCATCACCCAGGCCATCTGCGACTATCGCCGCAGCCAGCAAACTGACGGTCCGCTTTACATGGGCAAAGACACCCACGGGCTCTCCGGTCCGGCGCAGCGCAGCGCGCTGGAGGTGCTCGCCGCCAACGGCGTCGAAACCATCATCCAGCAGGGCGATAGCTTTACTCCCACGCCGGTCATCTCGCGAGCCATTCTTGCTTACAACCGCGGGCGCAAAGGCCATCTTGCTGACGGCATCGTCATTACGCCCTCGCACAATCCTCCGGAGGACGGCGGCTTCAAGTACAACCCCACCAACGGCGGTCCCGCCGACACTGAAGTCACAGGCTGGATCGAAGACCGCGCGAATGCGTTGCTGCGCGATAACAACGCCGGCGTACGGCGCGTGTCCTATGAGACCGCGATGAAGTCGGCCAGCACACATCAGGAGGATTTTGTGCTCCCCTACGTCAACGATCTGAGAAACGTCGTTGACGTGGACGCCATTCGCTCAGCTGGGCTAAAGCTGGCGGTCGATCCCCTCGGTGGCGCTTCGCAGCCGTATTGGGAGCCAATCAACACCGTGTACGGACTCGATATTGTCGTTGTCAATGCGGCCATCGATCCCACTTTCTCCTTTATGACGGTCGATCACGACGGCAAGATCCGCATGGATTGCTCCAGCCCGTATGCGATGGCGCGGCTCGTAGCCCTGAAGGATCAATATCAGTTGGCCTTCGGCAACGACACGGATTCCGATCGCCACGGCATCGTCACCCCGTCGGCGGGGTTGTTGAATCCCAACCATTATTTGGCAGTTGCCATCCAGTACCTGCTGACCCATCGCGAGCAGTGGCGTGAGAATGTCGTTGTTGGCAAGACGCTGGTCTCCAGCAGCATGATCGACCGCGTGGTCAAGAAACTTGGTCGTACATTGTGGGAGGTTCCCGTTGGCTTCAAATGGTTTGCTCCCGGACTCTACGACGGCTCCTGCTGCTTCGGCGGCGAAGAGAGCGCTGGTGCCAGCTTCCTGCGGCGCGATGGCACGGTCTGGACCACCGACAAGGACGGCCTGCTCATGGACCTGCTCGCGGCCGAGATTACCGCGCGCACCGGCAAGGACCCGGGCGAGCATTTCCGCGCTCTAGCCGAAGAATTCGGTGTGCCGTACTACACGCGCATCGATGCACCGGCGACTCCAGACCAGAAAGCGAAGCTGGAGAAGCTGTCGCCGGAGTCGGTAAAGGAAACAACACTTGCCAGCGAGCCGATCCTGGCCAAACTCACCCGCGCTCCGGGGAACAACGCCGCCATAGGCGGGTTGAAGGTCGTCAGCGCCAGCGGGTGGTTCGCCGCCCGGCCCTCAGGCACGGAAAATATCTATAAGATTTACGCGGAAAGTTTCCGGGACGAGTCACACCTGGAAGCTATCGTCGATGAGGCGCAGCAGATGGTGAACCATGCCCTGCAGTAATTTCAGCCGCAGTGTTTCGTTCCTTCCTGTTACCCTGAGTCTTCCAGGACCATGCCCGCGCCAAAGCCACATTCCATCCGCTCGCTGCTGAAACAGGCGCCTGCTTACGCCAGCTTCAAGCAACTCGGCCACTATCCTGACTACTGGTGGTGGAAGTTGCGCGGCGAGCCTCGGCGGATCCCCCACCTCGTGAAACAGCGGGCCGTCCGGGACTACGCGCAGGCGTTCGGGCTGACCACGCTGATTGAAACCGGCACCTACTACGGAGAGATGATCGCCGCGATGGCCCAGCGCTTTCGCCGTATCTACTCGATCGAACTCGACCCTCGCCTGGCGGAGTTGGCGCGGAAGCGTTTCCGCCGCTACGCGCATGTGCAGATCCTCGAAGGCGACAGCCAGCGGATTGTGCCGAGGCTACTGCAGCAGATCAACGAGCGCTGCCTGTGGTGGCTGGACGCCGGCTATTGCGGCTGGAGCGGTGAAACGGGCAATCCCGATCGCTTAGGCTCGGAGTTTGCCGCAATTCTGGCAGACCGGCTTCACGATCATGTCATCCTGATGGACGACGCCGACGGTATCCAAGACCAGAATGGCTCGCCGAGGCTTCCGCAAGTGATCGCGTCCATCGAGGCCGACTATCCCAACCGGCGGGTTGAGGTCGCCCGTAACATCCTGCGGATTACGCCCACACGGTCCGAATAGGTACGCGAGGGGGCGCAGCTAAAGCCGCGCCCTTTCCACCCGTTGGCCCTACGGTGCGGCAATCTGGAATCGCAAGACCGACTGGGCAATGCGGTACTGGTACTGGGCCGCGGCATACTCGATCTGCGCCTGCGTCTGCTGCAACTGCGCCTGGCTCAATTCCACGATGGAACTGAGGCCGAGGTTGTAGCGGGTCTGCGATAGTCTCAGGGCCAAGTCCGTTTCCTTGACGAACTGCTGGCTCACGCCAATGCGATCGAAGGCGGTGATCGTATTCAGCCAACTGGTGCGGACGTCATTGGCGATCCGGTCTTTCAGGTCGCGCAGTTGCTCGTTGGCGGCCTGGGCACGCAGGCTGGCTTCCTTGGAGCGGGCAAAATACAGAAATCCGTTGAAGATGGGGAGGCTGAGGTTGGCGCCCGCCGCTCCGTAGTAGCCAGGAAATTGCTGCACCCCGTTGTACGTGCTGCCGCTGAACGAGTCGCCAGCCGCGCCTATGGCCGAGACGGTTGGGAAAAGCAAGTCACGCTGGGCCTTCTGGTAACGGTGTGCTGCCTGAAGCTCGTAGTCCTGGGCGGCGATCTCTGGGCGGTTGCGGAACGCCTCGTCCTGCAGTTGACTGACGTCGTCCACGGGCGGCGTCAACTCAGTTTCCGTCTCAATCAGTTGGAAAGGCTGCTGCGTGGCATAGCCAAGAATCTGCGAAAGATTGGAAAGAGCAGCCTGATAGTTGTTTTGCGCGTCGAGCAGCAACAGGTTGGCCTGGGCCAGGTTAGCATCGGCAAAGCTGACGTCAACCTCCGAGCGCAGTTTGTTCGTATATAAGGTGGTGATCTGGGTGGAGACGGTTTGCCGCTCGTGCACGGTTACCTGGGCCACCTGCAACAGAGCATGGTCCTGGAGCGCGGTGTAAAAGGACTGATCGACGGCCAGCTTGATTTCATCCGCGGTAGCAAAGGTATTCATATTGGCGGCTTTGGCGCGGAGCGCCTCGGTAGCCACCATGTTGCTGGTCTGGCCAAAATCGTAGATGAGTTGGGACAACGTGAGTCCGCCGGCGGCGCGATCCAGCAACCGCGGAGAATTTAAGTTGCCGGCCGCGATTCGGCTGGCCTGGTTGCCGCCCACGGCGGTCAGATCGCCGCTGATCTGCGGGTAGTATGCCGACCTCGCCTCGCGCGTCACCTGGTTCGAGGCCAGATACAGCAGGCGGTACATCGACATCCGAGGATTGTTCTTCAGCGCCAGGGCCTCCGCCTCCTGGATGGTGAGGCGTAGCGTAGGGCCGGCGGTGGGAACCTGTGCCGGCTTTTGTGGCACGGACGAGGGTGTCCCAGGCATCGGCAATGGCGGATTCTGCGGCGGAGTAGTTATATTCTGCTCCGACGACGGAGCCGCCGGCACTGTGCCGGGTTGAGACCCAGCAGGTGGGTTTGCGGGTGGCGTGGGAGCCGTGGCCTGCGCTATCAAGGAAATACTGCTCAAGAGAACTGCAATAACAAGCCAGAGGGACTTGCGTCTCAAGCTTGCACCTCCTGCAAAGGACCGTTTTCTTCTTCGTGGCGGTGGATCAACAGATATGCCGCCGGAACAATGAACACCGTTAGCACCACCGAGACCAGCAGGCCGCCAATGATGGCCCGGGCCAAAGGAGCGTATTGCTCGCTACCGGCTTCCAGGGCCAGCGCCATAGGAACCAGTCCCAACAATGTAGCCATCGAAGTCATGAGAATGGGGCGCAGACGCACGCGACAAGCCAACGCCACCGCCTCGCGAATCGGCATCCCGCCTTGGCGGTAGGCGCGCGTCACGTCAACGATCAGAATGCTGTTGGAGACCACAATGCCGGTCATCATCAGTACCCCCATCAGCGACATGACATTCAGCGTAGTGTGGGTGGCCAGCAGGAACAAAACCACGCCCGTAATCCCTGAGGGGATGGCGAGCAAAATGATGAACGGATCGACGAAGGAGGCGAACTGCGCCATCAGGATGAGATAGACCAGCACGATCGCCAGCAGCAGGCCCAAGCCGAAGCTGAGGAACGATTCATGCATGGAGACGACCGATCCGCGAATGTCGATGCGAATGTTGGGAGACAGCTTGGTCTGGTGGATGATGTTGTTGACCGTCTTGGACAGGCCGCCCAGGTTCTCGCCCTTGGGTGCGACATAAACATCAATGACGCGGAAGAGCTGATAGTGATCGACCTCGGTTGGGGTGTTGATCACCCTGATGTTGGCAACATTTTCTAGCATGGTGGGACTGGGGTTGTTGCGAGCGTGGAGCGGAATCTGTTTGAAATCCTCCATCGTCATGGAAGCAATCTGCTGATTGGTGTACTGCACGGTGAGGAAGTAGTTGTTACCGTTGTGGGGATCGACCCAATAGCTGGGGGCGATCATGCCGTTGGAGGTGAGGGCGGTGACCACGTTGTCCACCACGTCGCTCGCCGTCATCCCCAGGCGGGCCGCCATCTCACGCTTCACATCCAGCTGCAGGCCGGGATAATCCAGGTCCTGCGGGATGAGCACGTCGCTGACGCTGGGCTGGGAGCGCAGCTTTTTAGCGATCTCGAGAGCGACACTGTAGGCCTCCTGCTGATTGTTGCCGCTAACTTGGATGTCGATCGGCGCCGGCATTCCCTGGTTGACCACCGAATCGACCAGCCCGCCGGTGCGGAAATAGGTGGATAGCTCGGGCAGATCGGAGGCGAGTTTCTCCCGCACGCGCTGCATATAGGCGAAGGTGCTGGTCTTGTGATCCTCCCGCAGTTGCACCTGGACGAAAGCGGTTTCCATCGCGGAATTCGTGGTGTAGATGGCAGAAAGGTCGGGATTTACTCCAATGTTGGAGACGATCATCTTTCGATCGTTGGGCCCGACGATCTGGCGAATGTCGTCTTCCACGCGGCCGATGTACCGATTGGTCATTTCAATTCGTGTGCCGCTGGGGGCTTTCACGTTAATCACGAACTGTCCGGGATCGGTGCGAGGGAAGAAGGCAACGCCCATCAGCGGCACCAGCGCCAGGCTGACGACAAAGCTGGCCATGATGATAATCACGGTTGCCAGCGGTCGAGCCAGCGCCTTATCCACTGCTTTGTCGTATTGCATCAGGAGCTGGTCATACTTGTGGTTGAAGCCGGCGAAGAACTTGCCGAACCAGGACTCGCTGGGCTGGTGACCGCCCTTCCCATGAGCAACCTTGATGAACTTGGCGCAGAACAACGGGACCACGGTCATCGCCACCAGGTAAGAAGCGACCAGCGCCAGCACCACGCCCATCGCCAGAGCGGTGAACAGGTACTTGCTGACGCCATACAGAAACATGACCGGGAAGAAGACGATGGCGGTGGTGAAGGTGGCGGCGAGAACCGCAAGCTGCACCTCCTGGCCGCCGCGTTCGGAGGCGGTCACGGCATCTTCGCCTTCCTCCATGTGTCGGAAGATGTTCTCCAGCACGACGACGGAGTTGTCAATCAATCGCGAGAGCACTAGCGCCAGGCCGCCCAGGACCATGGTGTTGATGGTGCCGCCAAAGGCGTTCAGTAACAGGAACGCCGCCAGGCAGGAGACCGGAATGGAGATCAAGACCGAGATGGTGCCGCGCATCGAGCCGAGGAAGATGAGAATCATGATCGCGGTCAGCACCAGGCCGATGCCGCCTTCGCGTACTACGTTGCGCACCGCCAGCTTCACATACTGTGACTGATCGAAGACCACGTTGGCCACCAGGTGCTTCGGGATGTCCAACAAATGCTTGATGCGGTCCCGTACGCCATTCACAATCTGGATGGTGTTGCTGTTGCCCCCCTGCTTAAGGATCGGCAGGTAGACCGATTTCTGCCCATTGACACGGACGACGTTGTACTGAATGGCGGAGGAATCTTCCGCCCTACCAATGTCGCCGAAACGCAGCACGTTGTTCCCAATGGCTTTCAAGGGAACATCGTTCATCGCCTTGATGTTTGGCAGTTGGCTGTTGCTGTAAATGTTGTAGTCCAGGGGGCCGATGCGCACGTCGCCCGCCGGCAGGATCGTGTTGGCGTCGTTGATGATGCGCACGACGTCCATAGGGCTCAACTGCGCCGCCTCCAGCTTCACCGGATCGATGTAAAACTGGATTTGGCGGTACTTGCCGCCGAAGGGCTGCGGCACCGAGGCCCCGGGCACGTTCGCAATCTGGTTGCGTACATTGAACTGTCCCTGGTCGTGCAGCTCGGTTTCGCTGAGCCCTTTGCCTTCCAGGGTTACCAGGCAGACGGGCAGGCTGGAGGCGTCGAATTTCAGCACCACGGGAGGCAGCGTGCCCTGCGGCAGGCGGCGCAAGTCGGCCATGGCCAAATTGGCAATTTCGCTCACCGCCGCGTCGGGATCGGTGCCCGGCTGGAAGTAGACCTTGATCAGGCTGACGCCGGTCAGCGAGCGCGACTGGATGTGATCGATATTGCTGCCCAGGGTGAAGAAGCGCTCGAAGGTGTCGGTGATATCGGCTTCGATCTGCTGCGGGGGCATGCCGGAGTAGAACGTCGCCACCACCACCACCGGAATCTTGATAGGGGGGAACAGATCGACCGGCATGCGTGCCACCGTCGTCACCCCGACCACAATGACAATGAGGCACAGCGTCAGGATGAAAAACGGATATTTGATGGCAAAATTCGACATCCCTTAGTTCCTGGTCTCCACAAGCTCGCCCATCCCTTCCTCTTCTTCGTGGCGACGGTGCATGAGGAAATAGGCGGAAGGCACCAGGAAAAGGGTCACCAGGAACGAAAACATCAGACCTCCGATAATAGCGCGCGCCAGGGGTGCATACTGCTCGCTCCCAGCCTCTAGCGCCAGCGCCATCGGAACCAGGCCCAGAAACGTGGCAAACGTGGTCATCATAATCGGCCGCAGACGCACGTGGCAGGCATTCTGGATGGCCTCGCTCAGGCCTTGCCCGCGGCGGCGCAGCTCGCGCGTGAACTCCACAATCAAGATGGAATCAGAAACCACGATCCCGATCATCATCATCACCCCCATCAGTGACATGATGTTAATCGTAGTGTGGGTCAACAGCAAGAACAGGATCACTCCGGTAAAGCCAGGCGGCACGGCCAGTAGAATGATGAAGGGATCACTGAAAGAGGCGAACTGCGCCATCAGGACGAGGTATACGAGCACAATCGATAGCGACAGGCCCACCGCGAAGCTCTTGAACGACTGTCGCATGGACACGACCGAACCCATCAGCTGGATGCGCGTATTCGGCGGCAGCTTGGTCTGCTCGATGACCTTCTGCACCTGCTCGGTAAGCTTGCCCAAGTTCTCGCCATGCGGCGCAACGTAGAGATCGATGACGCGGAACAGTTGATAGTGGTCCACCTCCGTCGGGGTGTTGATCATGTGAATATTGGCGACGTTTTCCAGCATGGTCGGCTCATCATTCGTCTTAGCGTGCAGCGGGATCTGCTTGAAATCCTCCAGCGTCATGGTGCCGATCTGCTTCGGCGTGTACTGCACGGTGAGGAAGTAGTTGTTGCCGCTGCGCGGATCGATCCAGTATCCCGGCGCGATCATGCCATTCGATGTCAGTGCGGTCACGACATTGTCAATGACGTCTCTGGCCGTGAGACCCAGTCGCGCCGCCATTTCGCGCTTCACGTCGAGCTGGACGCCGGGATAATCCAGGTCCTGCGGAATTAGCACATCGCTCACATCGGACAGGGGGCGCAGCTTCTGGGCCATCTCACTGGCCGCCTGGTAGGCCGCATGCTGATTGTTGCCGGTCACCTGGATATCGATCGGCGCGGGCATGCCCTGGTTGACGATGGAATCCACCAACCCGCCGGTTTGGAAGAAGGTAGAGAGTTGAGGCAGGTCGCTGTTCAGCTTCCGCCGCACCCGATTGATGTAGGTGAAGGTGCTGGTCTTGTGCTCTTCCTTCAGCTGCACTTGAACAAACGCGGTGTGCATGGCCGAGTTAGTGGTATAGATGGCGGAGAGATCGGCATTCACCCCGATGTTAGAGACGATCATCTTCAGCTCATCGGGCGGGATAATCTGGCGGATATCCTGCTCGACGCGCGCGATGTAGTCGTTGGTCAGCTCAATGCGGGTGCCGGTGGGAGCTTTGACGTTAATCACAAACTGCCCGGGATCGGTCCGCGGAAAGAAGGCGACCCCCAGCAAGGGAGAGAGCATCAAGCTTGCCGCGAAAGTAGCCATGATGGTGCCGACGGTCAGCTTGGGATGCTCCAGGGCTTTGGCCAGCGCCCGTTCGTACCGGAGCAGAACGAAATCGTAGCCGCGATTGAACGGCGCCAGCACTCGCTCCAGCAGGCTCGGTTCGTGCTCCCCGTGCTGCTGGCCGCCATGGGCGGTCTTGATGAAGCGCGAACAGAACAGCGGCACTACCGACATGGCCACCAGGTACGACGCAGCCAGTGCCAGCACCACGCCCATCGCAAGGGCCGTAAACAGGTACTTGCTGACGCCGGAGAGAAAGACGACCGGGAAGAAGACAATTGCGGTGGTGAAGGTGGCGGCTAGCACGGCGAGCGCAACCTCGCGGCCACCCTCTTCTGCTGCCGTGTAAGAGTCCTCACCCATCTCCAGGTGCCGGAAGATGTTTTCCAGCACCACCACCGAGTTGTCGATCAAGCGCGACAGCACCAGCGCCAGTCCGCCGAGGACCATGGTGTTGATGGTGCTGCCCATGAGGTTGAGCAACAGGAAGGCCGCCAGGCAGGAGATAGGGATGGAGAGCAGCACAGAAACCGTTCCGCGCAGTGATCCCAGGAAAACCAGGATCATGACCGCGGTCAGGAACAGGCCCATGCCGCCCTCGCGCAACACGTTCTTGATAGCCACCTTCACGTATTGCGATTGGTCGAAGACGACGTTGGCTACCAGGTGTTTGGGAATGTCGCGCAGATGGGCGACACGGTCGCGAACGCCATTGACGATCTGGATGGTGTTGCTGTCGCCGCCCTGCTTCAAGATGGGCAGGTAGACCGATTTCTGGCCGTCGACGCGCACGATGTTGTACTGCAGCGCCGATGAGTCTTCCGCGTGCCCGATGTCCCCGAAGCGCAGCACATTGTTGCCGATGGCCTTCAAGGGCACGTCGTTCATCGTGTGCACATTCGGCAGTTGGCTGTTGCTGTAAATGTTGTAGTCGAGCGGGCCAATACGGACATCGCCGGCAGGCAAAATAGTATTGGCCTTGTTGATGGCGCGCACCACGTCCATTGGGCTGAGCTGCGCGGCTTCCAGCTTGACCGGATTGATGTAGAACTGGATTTGCCGGTACTTGCCGCCATAGGGCTGCGGCACCGAGGCGCCGGGCACGTTCGCAATCTGGTTGCGAACGTTGAACTGTCCCTGGTCATGGAGTTCCGTCTCGCTCAGGCCCTTGCCCTTGAGCGTCACCAGGCAGACCGGCATGCTGGAGGCATCGAATTTCAGCACCACAGGCGGCAGGGTTCCCTCTGGCAAACGGCGTAGATCGGCCATCGCCAGATTGGCAATCTCGCTGACCGCTGCATCCGGATCGGTTCCCGCCTGAAAATAGACCTTAATCAGGCTGACGCCGGTGAGTGACCGCGACTCGATGTGATCGATGTTGCTGCCCAGGGTGAAGAAGCGCTCGAACGTGTCCGTGATGTCGGCTTCGATCTGCTCCGGCGGCATGCCGTTGTAGAAGGTAGCGATGACGACAACCGGGATTTGAATTTCAGGAAAGAGGTCTACCGGCATGCGCGCCACGGTCGTCACGCCAACGACGATAATGGCGAGGCACAGCATGAGGATAAAGAATGGATATTTAATGGCGAAGCTTGACATCGACCCGCTACTCCGCCCCTGAGAGGTTATCCGCTGTGGTGAAGATGGCGTGCTTTGGCCGCACCAGCTCGCCCGCCTGGTAGCTGCCCAGATTACCGACAATCACCCGCTCGCCTTCCTGCACTCCGCTGAGCACCTGCGCCCGATTGGAGCTTTCCACCCCTAAATTTACCTGGCGCGTCTGGACCCGGTTTTGATCATCGACCACCAGCACGCTGGTCTTGTTCCCGTGGCGCATCACCGCGGTAATGGGGACGGTCAGCGCGTCGGGCCTGCTGTTAGCCAGCAGGGTCACATTCGCATACATGCCGGGCTGCAGATGATAGTTAGGATTCGGGACATCGATTTCTACCTGCTCGGTTCGCGTGGAAGGATCAAGCGCATTGGTGAAGCGCGTTACCTTGCCGGTGAAGTGCTCGCCCGTGGCCTGCACATAGATATCGGCGGAATCGCCAATACGTACCTTGGCCGCGATGGACTCGGGCGCAGGAATGCGCAAGCGCAGCGGATTAATCTGCGCCACCGTAACCACGGGCAGCCCGCTGGTCTCCGACGTGCCGGCCTGCACGAGCGCTCCGGTATCGGAAAAACGCCAAGTCACCACGCCATCATAAGGAGCGGTGATTTTGGCGTAGCCGTAGAGCGCGCTGTAGTGCTGCAAAGTGGCTTGCGCCACGGCCAGTTGCTGCTGGGCCGCGGCCAGCGACGATTTGGCAGCGTCCACCCGCGCCTCTGAGGCGCGATCTTTGGCGTTAGCATCATCCAGCTCCTGTTGTGCGATCAGCCCAGGCTGCGCCTTATCGGTGTTGTTCATCCGCACCGCGTCCGCATGCAGGGCGACATTGTCCGCCTCAGCCCGCAATACTTCGCTCTTGGCTCGCTGGATTTCTTCTTCCGCATGGTGAACGGCCGCTTTGGACTCATCGATCTGCGCCACTAATTCCGGAATCTCCAGCACCGCCAGCACTTCCCCGGTATGCACGTGGTCGCCAATATCGACGTAGATATCCTTGATGTATCCCGCCACTTTGGCATGCAGCTCGACATTCTGATAAGGAAGAAATTGCCCTGCGATGGACAGTGAGTTGGCAATCGTCCGGCGTCTTACTGGAGCGACGGCGGCATAAGGCACATGCTGGACGGCCGCCACATCGGCTGAATTGGGCCGCAAGGCGCCTGCCCGCACCCGCCCCACTACAATGGCGGCAATCAGCAGGCACAGTACAGCCACTCCCAGGATCAGGAACTTTCGCGAACGAAGAAGCGACGATGATGTTGGTTTTTCGGCTAGATCCTGCATGAACCCCTCGTTTTCCACGGAAGCGCCCGTGTGCAGTCGTTTCGCTTCGCGTGAACGGTTGACCAGAGAAATCCGGAGCCCCTAATGGCAAACTCGCACGACTTAAGGGCAGGTGCGAAAATTACGCTTGGATAGGAGGTGGCCGCAGAAAACGATGCAGATGGAGCCGGGAATGATGAATGGGCGGTGGAGCGAAAAAAGCGCTTTGGACCAATACCTCCCGCCGGACGTACGGCTCGATGAGGCAAAGCACGACCATGCAGAACAACAACCCCGCGCCCGCATCAAAGCTCTGCGTCTCCATCTTCTGCTCGCTCGGCCATAGCTTGGCAGTCGTTGATGGCGTCAGCCTTCCCGGCGTGCCGCCACCGTAAACCGCAGTTTTAGCGTGCAGCGCGAAAAAAAACACCAGCACGCAGAATCCCACTCTCATCGCGCGCCACAGCGTCCTATTTTGCTTGAGCTGAAGATTCAAAGCCAGGGGAAAAACTCCACCTCGTATTATACGTATGCCTTCTGGATTCGTAAGCATTTTGCGCAGGACGGCAGCTGCCCCAAGCTATTAAGTAGCAACACGGTTCCGCTGCGAAAGTTTCCTTGCCGCCACGCAAAAGTCACCGACGCCGGCTTCCAACGCTGCAAGGCGACCGCCACTCGTGCTACTCTGCACAGCAGGAACTGCGACCTATGAGCCGACGGCTATTGTGCTTGCTCCCAGCCCTGCTCATGCTTTGCCTCCCGGGCGGTATCTTTGCCCAAGCCGCACCCTTGCCTGGGCAGAATTCCGGCATTACCTTACACACCTTAGGGCCGGATGGAAAACGCGGAGAGATTGTCGCGCACCCAGCCGCTTCACCGGCGCAAAGTCCGGAAATGGCTGCCGCCGACCGGCTCTTCATCTCGGGAAAGATAGTCGATGCCCTTGCCGCATACCAGGCCATCGTCGACCGCGATCCCAGTTCCGTACCTGCAACGGTTGGTGTGGTTCGGTGCTACCTCGTGATGCACAAGCATAACGAGGCGCAGACCGCCTTGGACACTGCGCTGGCGCTTCAGCCCAACTCCTCGCTATTGCAGTTGACCTTGGGCGATCTGCGCTATGCCCAGGGGAAGATCCCAGAGGCGGAACGGGCCTACATCAAGGGCCAGAACCTCAAGCCTGATGACGCCGCACCCTACCTCGGTTTGGCGCGTGTTTATCGTGCTTATTCCCTCTACCGCCGGGCGTACGACAATCTGAAGCGTGCGCACGAGATTGCCCCCAATGACCTTGCAGTACAGCTCCTGTGGTTCTCTTCGCTTCCCCACCAGGACCGAATCGCCGCACTCCAGGCTTATCTCGATGGCCCCGGCGTGAGTCCTCAGCTTGCTGGTCCGCTGCAAAAATATCTGGCATTTTTAAAAAAGAACGCCAACGCTCCCGTGCACGCATGTCGGCTGGTGAGCAAGGTTGAGGAGACGAACACCAAGCTCTACGCAATTCGCCGCCCCGGCACCGAGCTCGGCGCTTCCGGCCTGGCGGTCAAGATCAACAACAAGGAACTGCACTTGGCCCTGGATACGGGCGCCAGCGGCGTGCTGCTGGGCAGCACCGCCGCCGAAAAGCTCGGGCTCAAGCGCCTCGCCTACAACCCAATCGTCGGCTTGGGCGATTCCGGCAAGCAGGGCGGATACACTGCGGTGGCGAATCGCATCCGGGTCGGCGACCTGGAATTTCAGGACTGTGTTGTGCGCGTCACCGATGCCGCTACCCCGGTCGCGGGACAAGACGGTTTGATTGGCGCCGACGTCTTCAGCTCTTATCTGATCGATATCGATATTCCGGGCGCCCGCCTGCGCTTGTCCCCGCTCCCTAAGCGCCCCGACGAGACCACTGCCCCTACTGCACTCAACACGATCTCTCAGGACAGCGAGGAATTGCAAGCTGGAGGCCAACCCGGCGCAAAGAGCAATTCACCAGCAGCCAATTCCGGCGAACCGCTCCTGTTCAACCTGCCGGAAGACGCCTACGTTGCTCCGGAGATGGCCCATTGGACGAAGGTCTATCGCTTCCGGAGCCTCTTAATGGTTCCCACCTTGGTTGACCACACCGGCCCCATGCTCTTCCTGATCGACACCGGCTCCTTTGCCAACGTTCTGTCCACACGTGCGGCGCAAGAGATCACCCAAATCCGCTCCGACCCAAATCTCTCAGTCCGGGGATTGAGCGGCGCCGTCTCGAAGGTCTACCGCGCCGACAAAGCCACGCTCCAGTTTGGGCGTTATGAACAAGAGAACCAGGACATTGTGACCTTCGATCTTGGCCCCGTCTCCGCGCAGTCTGGAACCGAAGTCTCCGGCATCCTCGGCTTTAACATGCTGCGCATCCTGCAGACCAAAATCGACTATCGTGATGGCCTGGTCGACTTCGTTTACGATCCCAACCATCTGCCCAAGCAGGTCCAACTGAAAAAGTGACAGCGCGGTCCTCGTAGCTGCGCGTACCACCTGCAATGGAAGCAGGAATGGCAGGACCATCCGCACTTATTTGCGGGCCCTTTTTTCAACCAAGGGTATAATGTTCCGACTTCGATTCGGGGACCCGCAGGCAAATTTCAGCACCACAACATAGGCGTCACAGCCATGTAGGCGCCCTACCCCGCCTTGCGCCCGAGGACTTCACTGAGGAGAGAGATGAAGCTTTTGCGGATTTTCACTGTCGCTCTTGTCGCGCTCTGGGCTGTTACCAGCGCCAGCGCTCAATCTTGGCAGCCATTAACCCATCAACCCAGCTTCACCGCCGGAACTGCGCTTTTGCTGACCGACGGCACCCTGATGGTGCATCATGAGGACCCGAACGACGGATTCTCCGAGTGGTACAAACTCACCCCCGACAGTAACGGCAGCTATGTCAATGGGACCTGGTCGCAGTTGGCTTCGCTCTCGCCGAACTACGGGCCATTATTCTTCACCTCCGCGGTGCTGGCCGATGGCCGCGTCATCGTCGAAGGCGGAGAACAGAATTTCAGCCAGTATGTTTGGACCAACATGGGAGCCATCTACGATCCCGTGGCCAACACCTGGACCACCATGACCCCGCCCAGCGGCTGGAGTAGTATCGGCGATGCTTCCAGCGTCGTCCTGGTCAACAAACAGCTCATGATGGCCAACTGCTGCAATCGGCAGCAGGCTATCCTCGATCCCACCACCCTCACCTGGACGCCGACCGGCTCCGGCAAATTCGATTCCAACGACGAGGAGGGTTGGACTCTGCTGCCCGGCGGCAAAGTGCTTACGGTCGACGCCTACACCGATGTGAATGACCCGAACGGCACCAACTCCGAACTCTACGATCCGGCCAGCGGCTCCTGGTCCAGCGCGGGCAGCACCATCGTTCAGCTCTGGGATTCGCATGGCTCGTACGAAGTAGGACCCGCGATTCTGCGGCCCGACGGCAACGTCTTCTACACCGGAGCCAACGGCGCCGGAGCCGGTCATACCTCCATCTACAACGTCAGCGGCCAAAGCTGGACGCCGGGCCCGAATTTCCCCAACGGTCTTGACATTGCCGACGGTCCCGCCGCCCTGTTGCCCGACGGCAACGTCTTGGTCAGCGCCAGCGCCGGTATCTTCCAACTCGACACCTATTTCTTCGAGTGGGATGGGAGCCAACTCAACTCCGTGCCGCGCCCGCCGAATGCCCCCAACGATTCCTCCTGGTATGGACGCATGCTGGTGTTACCCACGGGACAGGTGCTCTACACCGACGGCAGCGCCGATGTCGAGATCTATACCCCTGCGGGAAACCCCTATCCCGGCTTGGCCGCTTCCGCCTTCCTGAGGAACCCATTGGTCAGCCGCGGCAGTTCGTTCCTTTTGCAAGGCTACAAATTCAACGGCGCCTCACAGGCCGTGGCTTATGGAGATGATGCCCAGGCGGCTACCAACTACCCCATCGTGCGGATTACAAACCAGTCCACGGGCCATGTGTTCTATTGCCGTACGCATGACCACAGCACAATGGCGGTGGGATATGGGGGACCGGCGTATACCCATGTCGATGTCCCCGCCAATATGGAAACCGGCCCCAGCTACCTCGAGGTGGTGGTGAATGGCATCGCCTCGCCCCGGTACTTTATCGCCGTTCACTAGCCTCTGACCCTTTGGCTATCCCGGCGGCCACTTCATATCGCGCCCGCCAATCAGGTGCAGGTGCAGATGAAAGACGGAGTGGCCGGCCCGGGGGCCGACATTGTACACGGTGCGGTAGCCGTCCTCGATGCCGCGCTCGCGGGCGATTTGCGCGGCGACGAGATGGCTGTAGCCGATGATCTCCGCGTCCTCCGGCGTGGCTTCCTTCAGGCTCACGATGTGGCGCTTGGGAATGATCAACACATGCGTCGGCGCTGTGGGATGGATGTCTTCAAAGACGTAGACCTTGTCGTCCTCGTACACCTTCTTCGAGGGCAGCTTCCCGGCGATGATCTTGCAGAACAGGCAGTCGTTCATGGAGGAAATGTTAGTCGAGGGGCGCGCGAATGTCGCGCAATTTCGCAAGCCGCCGATCGCAGCACCGGTTTACGGCTCGGTCAGCACTGTGTGATAAGGATCGGCGACCAACTCCGTCACGCCCGCCGGGGCGGGCAAGGTGAATTGGGTGTCTGCCCCTTCGGCGAAGACGCGGCCCAGATACACTTGCCGGTCTCCGGCGACGCCGAAAATTGGGACGCTGGTGACCAGATCGAACGGCGCATCGCCCTGGTGGATGTCGCCCTTCACGGTGCGTCCTCGCGCGCTATGGGCAAACTTCACACTGGAGAGTTCAAGCCGCGGAAAGGCAATGCCGTTCACCCAGCCGTCGAAGAACCAGTCCAGCGACTTGCGATTTTCGAACCACAACGAGCGCGGCAAAACGTCTTCCACCGCCTGCTCGAAATCGGCATTGGTGATCTGCTCACCGCGGTAACGAACCACCAGGTTACGCAACAGGCCGAGAAAAACTGTATCGTCGCCCGCGGGGTGCTCCGGCGTCCGCGAAGCGTCCCGCAACATCCATCGCAGCATGTGGATGAGCCAGGTGCCGCGTCCGTAGGTGATGACTTCATAGCCGTTGGGAAAATGCGAGGAAGACAGCCGGCTGCCCAGGGTCACCGGACCGGCTTCCTCCAAACGGCGCCCCTCTTTGGTGCGGCTGGCCAGAATTTCGCGATACGTTTCCAGCGCGAGCTGGACATCGGCCGGACGGGAACGCTCCAGCAGAAGCAGCGAACAATAGTTCGCCAGCCCCTCCAGCAGCCATTGTTCGTGATAGCTGGCCCAGGAGACCTGATCCCCATACCATTGGTGCGCCAGCTCATGCGGCATCATGACTTCGCTGTAGATGATGGCGTCGGCTGCCGAAAGCTTCATTGCCTGCAACTGCTCGGATGGAAGATACGCGTAGCTCGAGAGGAAAATCAGTCCCGGCCAGCCCTGGCTCTCTGCACTGGGATTCTCGGTGAGCGACAGCGAACTGTAAGGGTAAGGGCCGAGCATCTGCGAGAGCGCGTTCAGAGTTTGAGCGGCGTGCTGGGCCAGCGATTCCCCTGTTTCCTCGGGATTCTGCAAGTCGGGTGGCAAAGGTACGGCATCGACCGTTCCGGGGGCATGCGGCGACAGCAGGGGAGACGAACCACTGGCCACATTCGGCGCCGATCGCCGGTATTGGCTCCCGCGCGCCGCGTAGGCGTCAATCTCGATGTTCTGCAGCTGGGCAGAACTCCGCTCATAGTCGCCCAGATTGAATCCCGCGATGGGGATGGGTTGCTCGCTTACCCAGCGCCCCACGATGCCATCGCCGTCGCGCTCGAGCGAGACCCGCTTGCCGGTGGCGATGAGCGTCCACGGCGGATAAAAGTGAAAGGTGAGGTCGTAGTTGGCCATGGACATCCCGCGATTGGGATACCAGGTGCCGCGTGCGCCCACATAGAACAATCCGCCGCCGGCATCGGCGAGCACGGAACCAAAATAAACGAATCGCAGAGCGAAGTGCGTGCCCGCCTGCAACGGGGCAGGAAAAACAACCGCAATGGTGTCGTTGCCGCGCCGCGAAAGCTCGCTGCCCTCCACCGCCTCGTTCTGTAGGAACTCCAGCGCCTTGCCTTGGTATTCCACCTGCTTCACCTGCAGATAGCGCGAAAGCTCGAAAAGCACAATGCGCGTGCCCCCTTGTTTCACATCGACGTCGAGCGTCGCTTCGGCAGAGAGGTTCAGCAGCGGATCAAGGCTGGCGTCAATGGTGTACTTGCCAATCGACATGACATGGGGCGTCCACAGCGGACCGCTGGGGCCGCCGAAGCGGGTGTCGGAGAGCGGCTGCTTGCGCAAGGAGCGCATGGGAAAGCTCATCCACAGGTCGTAATAGGTTTCCTCGCCATGAATGGAAGCGTTGCCCACCATTACCTGCTCCGGGCTGCGGGTGTCGAAGAAAACGTCGAAGACGCCGTAGTGCTTGCCGGCCACGCGAACATGCAGCAGACGGTCAGGAACAGGCGGAGGCTCGCCCGGCGCGGACACCGCCGGCCCGCTGGTGAGGGAAATGCAGAGGCGCATCGCGTCCATTGCGGCCAGTCCGCGCGCCCGGCTGTCGTTGCGCGCGACAAACTCGGCAGCGTCGTCCGGCGGGCGGCGCAGGAAGGGTTTCAGCGCCTGTGCGGTGTCATCGTTGAAGCGCAGATAAGCGTAAGAAAACTGTTCTTCCAGCACGCCGGCATCGGTGAACCGTCCCAGCGAGGCGCGCTCCATGCGGTCCGGCGGGCGAATCAGCACTTCGCCTTCGCCCTCGAAATAGGCGCCGGTAACGTGGCCGTCAACGGCCTGGGTAAAAGCGATCGTGCCGTCGGTCAGCCAGAGGTGAATATCCTCCCGGTCGATCTCCGCATCGCGAATCTCGAACACCTGTTGCGGATCGAGCCCCACGTCGCGCAGCGCGCGATACAGCGGCAAAACCGGCCCCGAGATTAGGGTCCTTTCCCCCGCGGGCGGAGACGGCTGAGTTGCAGCCGGGGACACAGACTCCCGCGTCTGCGCGCCGGCGCAGTGCAAAAGGAAGGTCGCAAGTGCAAGCTGGCAGACGGCCAGGATGGCCCGGTGTTTCATACGGCTGATTCAAGGATGCTACGGAGCGGGGACGATTGTCATCTGCGATGGGACGAGAGGCACAAGGATGGGAAAATCCGCTTCAGTCCGGGACCGAGGTCGATCCGGCATTCTCGGCAACCACCAGCTTCTCCTCCAACTGCGCCACGAGCTCCATCAGATAGTGGTCATACCCCTTGAAATTGCGCAGACGATAGAGAAACTCTCCCAGCAACAGCAGCCGGCAACAAACAATCACGATAAACACTAGAGCCAACGAGATGTCGAGATTCGCATGGAAACGGCTGTATACTACCGGGTTCCCGCCCGCGCGCCCAGCCGAACGAATGGCGACCAGTTCCAGGAAAACTCCTCCCAGAAACAGACCCATTAAGAGGAGCACAAACACGAAGGACCGGGCCACATAGACGATCGTGGCAAAGGCATTATTGTGACACTCGCACAGATTGAACAGCTTGGAGTTCACCGACAACAGCCGCGCCTTCAAGACCCACGTGCCCACCCGCTGCGGCGGCAGAGACAAAAAGTGCCGCACCGTGTCAGCATACAGCGCAACCAAGCCGCTGAAGATCACCAACAGCGTCTCCAGAATCAAGGCATGGTCGTGCAGCCACCAAAGCAAAGAATTCAGCATCTGGGCGCAAATATACCACGGAACCCCCATCGGAGGCAGCGCTATGCTTGTAGTTGACAGAAAACCGTGCGCAGGTAGCGTTGCGGCACAAATTCCGGACACAGCCCGCTTCGGAATGGTGCGGCATCGATCCTTTGACTATCTCGGATGCATACCGCCGCTACCGGCTGCGCTGCCAGGTGGAGAAGACGAACACGGAGCGGGTGAGAGCGATCTTCGAAGCGGTGTTTCGCGAGTATGAATTGCCGGCGGCGATACGTACGGACAACGGAGCACCGGGAAGTCGAGTGTTTGAGGTGGAGAGGGCGGAAACGTGTTCTTAAGGCAGCAGCCCAAACACGGCGACTCCCGTTGGGGTTCCCACAAACACCTTGCCGTTGGCCACAACCGGGGTGATGAACTTGTTGCCGGGGCCAAATTGATCGCGCGATCCCGCCTGATTGTTGTCGTACAGCTCGTGTGCCAGGTTCGTGCCGTCGTACGCGTACAGGACCGCTGGATTGCTGTTGGCTATCGCCCACACAATGACATTCGAGCTTTGATTGGCGGAGACGGCAGGCGTCGTCCCCGGATAAGGAAAGGTGTTCGCGGTCTCGGAGGTTACATGATTCACCGCACAAGCCGGGCTTGCTCCCCAGCACAGAGCTATGAGGTTCAGGACGAAAAGAGCTGCCACGCTGACGTGATCTCGCATATTTCACCCCACAGAAGAAAATCCCACATGTGACAAAGTAGATGCGGAAGCGAGGCGTCGCAGTGCCAGGAATTGTGCGAGAATCCCCTGATGTTCTGACCTTTGGGTGCTGGTTGTCGCCGCAGAGCGAAGCCCGAGGCGGCGGCAGTGCGCTGAAGACGCCAGCGTTTTCAGCTTGGTTCCCAGCACCCAACCGCTACTGTTCACGATCCGCGCTCCGGTGTTACCCTGAAGATTGCTGGACGGCACGTTTTCCGCCGAGGTCGACCGAGTCCCGCGCAGCTCAGTTGCGCTAATCGAGACTCTCGCCCGGCATTTTCCTTCCGGAAGATACCCTAGAATTGGGTTTCAACTGCGGCTTTTGGTTGAGTGCGATTGTCTCTTTTATGGCATAAACTGTAGTTACTGCCTCATTACTTAGAAAGAATCAGCACGAGATGTCATCTAACGGTTTTCATAGCAGTTCCTCGCGCTTCGGCAACATGCGTTCGCTGTTCAGCGTCTTCTCCAGCGATCTCGCCATTGATCTCGGGACCGCGAACACGCTGGTCTACGCGCGCAACAAGGGCATCGTGGTCAACGAGCCTTCTATCGTAGCGATCAACAAGAACACGGGTGAAGTTGAGGCCGTGGGCAAAGAGGCCAAGGAGATGCTGGGCCGCACTCCCGGCAACATCGTCGCCATCAAGCCGATGAAAGATGGCGTGATCGCCGACTTCAAGGTCACCGAAAAGATGCTGAACTACTTCATCCAGAAGGCACACAACCGCAAGATGCTGGTGCATCCGCGTATCGTCATCGGCGTACCTTCGGAGATCACGCAAGTGGAAAAGCGCGCCGTGATGGATTCGGCCTATCGCGCCAAAGCCAGTGAAGTTCACCTGGTGGAGCAGGCCATGGTCGCCGCCATTGGCGCCGGGCTGCCCATCACCGAACCCAGCGGCAACATGGTGGTGGATATCGGCGGCGGCACCACCGACATCGCCGTGATCTCCCTTAGCGGCATCGTATACTCGCGCTCGGTGCGCATGGCAGGCAATCAGATGGACGAAGCCATCATGAATTACCTGAAGCGCAAGTACAACCTGCTGATCGGCGAGCGAACCGCCGAGCAGATCAAGATCGAAATCGGCTCGGCTTATCCCTTGGAGAAGCCGCTGACCATGGAAATTAAGGGCCGCAACCTGATCGAAGGCGTGCCCAAGACCATCACCATCGAAGACAGCGAGATTCGCGAGTCACTGAGCGAGTGTGTTTCGACGGTGATGAATGCGATTCGGGTGGCTCTGGAGCGGACGCCGCCGGAACTCTCGGCCGACATCAGCGACCGTGGCATCGTGCTCACCGGCGGGGGCGCGCTGCTGAAGAACCTCGACAAACGCATCCGCGAGGAAACCGGCCTGCCGGTCTCCATTGCCGACGACCCATTGTGCAGCGTGGTTCTGGGCACGGGAAAAATGTTGAGCGACTTCAAGCTGCTGCGCAAGATATCGATTGACTAGCATTGGGGCCGGCGGTTCGCCGCCGGCATTGGTATGGACACCTTCCTCAGCCGCTATCGCAACCTGATTGTTTTGGCGGCCATTCTGTTCGCCCAGATCATCGGCCTCGCCGTGCAGGTGCGCCGTCCCACCCAGGAGGGCGAAACCCGTCTCATTCGCCTGTGGGCGGTTTCAGCGGTTACTCCGTTAGAAAGCGCTGTGGTCCACAGCCAGAACTGGGTGACGCATCTCTGGAGCAACTACCTTTACCTGCGCGGCGTCCGCCGCGAAAACCGCGAATTGCGCGCGCAGATCCAGCACATGGGCTTGGAACAAGTACGTCTCCGCGAAGATGCCGACATGGCGCGCCGCATCCAGGCGCTGCTCGCCTTCAAAGAGCAGTACATCAACTCCACGGTCGCAGCCCAGGTGATTGGCACCAGCGGCAGCGACCAGTCGCGCGTCCTCTACCTCGACAAAGGCTCCGATGACGGCATTAAGACCGATATGGCGGTCATCACGCCTACCGGCATCGTGGGCAAGATCGTGCAGGCCTTTCCTGACTCGTCACAGGTGTTGCCCATCAACGATCAGTTCAGCGGCGTCGGCGTAGCGCTGAAGGACTCGCGATTGCAAGGCATTCTGAAGGGCGGCCTCAACGGTACCACCACGCTGCAATACATCATGAGCGATGAAGCGGTGAAGCCCGGCGAAGAGGTGATCACCAGCGGCGGCGATCGCATCTTTCCGAAGGGCCTGCCGGTGGGCCAGGTGGTATCCGTGCAGCCGGGCAAGGACCTCTTCCTCAACATCCGGGTAGCCCCGGCGGCCCACCTCGATCGACTCGAAGAAGTGCTGGTGGTTACCAAAATCACAGAGAAGTTGCCCGACACTCAGGACCTCGGCCCGCTGCGCGCCTCCGATATTCTCGCCCAGCGCCTGCCGTCGGTTCCCAGCAATGCCAACCTGGACGCTGCCGGCAATGCCAAGCCGGACAGCACGGCTGGAACGATTCCCGGAACCACGCCGCCGCGGCCGGCAACGCGCACCGCCAGCGCCGCGCCGCCGGCCACACCGGGAGCTC
>VFSW01000105.1_pt1 | contig 100981 bp, 83 predicted proteins | sample 5358111 | NCBI WGS metagenome assembly VFSW01 (sample SAMN11554181, study PRJNA540505) | mine drainage metagenome | isolation source: sediment from site ElyBrook_90M | place: USA: Ely Copper Mine, Vershire, VT | collected 2017 | reverse complement strand
TTACAGGCTGCGCAAAACCTCGCTGCGATGGCAGGTGCTGGTACAGCGGGCCTTTAGGCCCGCGTCTAAGCCCGTTATTTTTGTCATCTCGAGCGGGCTTTAGCCCGCGAGAGACCTGCTTTTATAACTTTTTCCGCAGCCTCTTCAGTCGGCGGCAGAAATGTGTCGCTGGCTGAAGCCGGCTCGAACACCAAAAATGGTCTGCCCACCCAAGGCTTCCGCCCTGGGCTAAATTCAGTTTCGCCCTAACGGGCTGGACTCTTCGCGACTCAACATTCTTGCGTTGGTTAGAGCGCTGAAGGCCAGCTTACGCTGCTGCAAATCAAGGCCAGCTTCATTCCAGCACTTCCTCAACGTCGCTTAACAGGTTCTGCAGATACCTTCTGCGGTTCAGCAGGCCCAGCATTTTGTCGCGGACGGCCAAGCGGTCGTCCTCCAGCACGGCGCCGTCGCGCTCGGCGCTGTCTACCAACGCGTCCCAGGCGTTCCAGGCGTGTTGCAACTCCTGCATCATGCCGTCGTACTTGGCCTGCAATTGCTTCTTGGTGTCTAGCAGTTCCAGCAAAAGGCTGCGGTCCGGCTCGCCCATCTTCTTGTTCATGCGAGCTTCTTCGAGCTGCATGTTCAGCTCGAACACCTGTTCCAGCAGATCGGGAGGAACGACTTGCTTCTTGGCCTTGCCGGTGCGCCGGGCGTCTTCGGTCGCCGCCGTTGATTGCTCCTCCAGCCGCACGCCCTGCAAGCGCAGCAGATATTCGGTGCGCGCAATCGGGTCCTTTAACGTGCGATAGGCATCGTTGAGCTGCGAGCTCTGCTCCAGGCTCCACTCCTGTTCCTGCGAGCTGCGGATGACGTTAATGTCGGGATGCAGGTGCCGGCTCAGGCTATAGAATTCCCGCTGCAACTTCGCCGTGTCCAGGTTGAGCTTGTAAGGCAAGCCGAAAAAGGCGAAGTAATCGACCGGCGCCGGCGGCTGCACCTTGCCGCATTGCCGGCAAAAGTGCGCCGCCCGCATGTCGCCGCACGACCAGCAATTGACCTTGGTCGATCGGCTGGGGCTGGCGACCAGGATGCCGGCGCTGCGGTGGTTCTCGAGTTTTTTTTGCTCAATTGGAGGCATATTGAAAGATTTGGGTGGAGCACCACTTCAGCGGTGCATTAACGATCACATCAGGGGCCGGCTGCTTCAGCCGCTGAGGTGAAGTCAGGATTACCTCAGTCCCTAAAGGGCAAATCCCAAATATGGCCAGCTCGACTGCACGCCTGAAGGCGTGCTCCACCCATCTGCTGTCATAGGTGCGGCTCCTCACGAGAACGAAGTCCCGCAGCCGCACGATTTTGTCGCGTTCGGGTTGTGAAAGACGAAGCCCTGGCGCATCAAGGTCTCCTCATAATCGAGCACCATGCCGTGCAGGTAGATGAACGATTTGGGATCGACGAAGAGGCGCACGTCGCCGTACTGGAAGATGCGGTCGCGTTCCGCCGGCCCGGCTTCGAAGCGAATCACATAGCTTAGCCCGGAACAGCCGCCGCCCTGTACGCCCAGGCGCAGGCCGCCCTCCGCTGTCGAGATATTTTCCTTCGCCATCGCCGAGCGGATGTGGGCCAGCGCCTTCTCCGTTACCTCAATGCCCTTGGAGGTGTTCGCGGGGGTCGCGGCCGGATTCTCGATGTTGACTGTACTCATGTCTGCTGTTCTCACTATTCAGCTTCGTGTCAGGGCACGACTTTAGTCGTGCCGGAGATCGAATATTAGGATCGGGGCTTTAGCCTCTGTTATCACGCGCGCTGTTCCGTCGATTCCGTTGTCGTATCTGATTGCGACGGCATCGCAGCATTCTTCTTTTTCCAATCGCCAATGGCGGCGCGAATGGCGTCCTCCGCCAGCACCGAGCAGTGGATCTTCACCGGCGGCAGCGCCAGCTCCTTCACGATGTCGGTATTGCGGATGGTCAGCGCTTCGTCGATGCTCTTGCCCTTGACCCACTCCGTCGCCAGTGACGACGAAGCAATTGCCGAGCCGCAGCCGAACGTCTTGAACTTCGCGTCCTCAATAATATTGGTTTCCGGATTCACCTTGATCTGCAGCTTCATCACGTCGCCGCATTCGGGCGCGCCCACCAGGCCGGTGCCCACCTGAGGGCTGTTCTTGTCGAGCGTGCCCACGTTGCGCGGATTGCTGTAGTGATCAAGAACTTTGTCGCTATACGCCATTCCAATCTCCTGCGTTTTTCGCTCTTCGCTGTTCGCTCTTCGCTTTTCGCCAGAAAGCCGCTCTTCGCTTTTCGCCCTTCGCAAGAACAGCTCAGATGAGATCTCGGCGAATAGCGAAAAGCGACTGCCCTTCAGTGCGTCGTCTCCGCCGCCCACTGCATTTTCTTAAGGTCCACGCCTTCCTTGGCCATCTCATACAGCGGCGACAACTCGCGCAGCCGCTTCACCGTCTCGATCACGCGCGCGGCCACATAATCCACCTCAGCTTCCGTGTTGAAGCGGCCCAGGCCGAAGCGAATCGAGCTGTGCGCCAGATCATCGCCTGCGCCCAGCGCCTTCAGCACGTACGACGGCTCCAGCGTCGCCGACGTGCAGGCCGAGCCGCTCGACACGGCAACGTCCTTGACGCCCATCAGCAGTGATTCACCTTCCACGTAAGCGAAGCTGATGTTCAAGTTCCCTGGCAGGCGGTGCTCCATCGAGCCGTTGATGTACACCTCGTCAAGCTGGCCCAGGATCGCGTCTTTTAGCCGATCACGCAGCGCTGCCAACTTCTTCACTTCTTCCGCCATCTCTTCGCCGGCAATCTCGCACGCCTTGCCCATGCCCACGATGCCGGTCACATTCAGCGTGCCCGACCTCATTCCGCGCTCGTGGCCGCCGCCATCGATCTGCGCCACCAGTTGTACCCGCGGATTCTTTCGCCGCACATATAGCGCGCCGACGCCCTTGGGGCCGTAAATCTTGTGCGCCGAAATCGAGGCCAGGTCCACGTTGTCCTCAATCACGTTGAACGGCACCTTGCCGACGGACTGCACCGCATCGGTGTGGAAGATGACGCCGCGCTCATGGCACAGCGCGCCGATCTCGCGGATCGGCTGCAGCACGCCCACCTCATTGTTGGCCGCCATGATGGTCACCAGGATGGTCCGGTCGTCAATGGCACGGCTGAGGTCGTCGAGATCGACGCGGCCATCCCGGTGCACCGGCAGATAGGTTACGCGGAAGCCATGCTTCTCCAGCCGCTTGCAACTGTCGAGCACCGCCTTGTGCTCGGTGGCCTGGGTGATGATGTGATCGCCCTTCTCGCGATACATCTCGGCGACGCCCTTGATGGCGAGGTTGTCGCTCTCCGTGGCGCCCGAGGTAAAGATGATTTCTTTTGCGCTGGCGCCGATCAGCTTGGCGATGCGCTCCCGCCCCTGCTCCACGGCATGCTCGGCCACCCAGCCAAATTCGTGGTTGCGGCTGGCGGCGTTGCCGAAGCTCTCGGTGAAGTAAGGCAACATCTCTTCTAGCACGCGTGGATCGGTGCGCGTGGTGGCGTGATTGTCCATATAGATGGGCAGCTTCACTCCGCCAGCAATCGTGCCCGGTGTGGCATTCGTACTCATAGCTTTCCAGATCTCCTAAGCAGACCGTGATTCAAGTCTGCTCCTTGAAGGGGACGGCCTTCAGTCCGTCCGGTGCGCGCCGCAAAACTACTGCGGGTTTAGCCGCTGAGGGACTTAACAAACCCTTTCCTGCGACGACCCGCCTTTTCGGCCCCGATCCCAACCTCACTGCTTCGAGCGAGATCAGGTGCTCCGGCTCAGTCATCTCCCAAATCGTTAAGCGGTCCAGGACTTCCTCGATGCTGCGGCTCACTTTGCGCAATGGCTCGCGTACCGTGCAGCGCGCTCTCTGGCCGCAAGCGTGGACCGCAGTGCGGCACGACGTCATGAACAGCGGGCCGTCGATGGCGCGAATCACCTCGAAGGCGCTGATGGTGCGCGGATCGCGCGCCAAAGTATAGCCGCCGTTGGTGCCGTATTGCGAAACCAGCAACCCCGCCTTGGTGAGCCGTTGCAGGATCTTGGCCAGCGCTTCCTGCGGCATGCCGTAAAGCTCAGCCAGGTCTTTGGCGCTGCACGCGCGCCGTTGGGCGCTCTGCGCCAGGTGCCGCATGGCGATCAGGCCATAATCGGCTTTCTTGGTGAGCTTCAGCATGTATAGATGAATATACGACCAATTGTGTCGCTATTTGAATTCTACTTTGGTGCAGTCGTGGGGACAATCGCCTGCGGTAAGAATGAAGGCCAGAATCAAACGAAAAGTACCAAAATGGGAATCGATAGAGATATGGGCAGCGTCCTTCAGATTCGTTGTAGGCGCTGCAGTTCAGCATGGAGGCATGGAAAGCCGGCTAAAATTCCGTGCTCTCCCCGCCTCCGTGGTGAATAATCTTCCGCCTACGAAGCCAGCTCCGACTGTAGCCCATCGGTGCCTTGCACCGTTTCCATGATCTCGTCGTCGCTGAGGATGCGGTCCGACTCTTTTGCCCGCTGGAAGATGCGGTCCACCAGCTCGCCGCCCGCCTCTATACCGTGGCGCTCCAGCCAGAATTCCACGTTGGATTTCCCGCTCATGGGGCCGACCTCGATGATCTGCTCCATGCCGAAAAACTGCGAGGGCACGCCGGAATAAATACTGTTGGCCAGCATCACGTCATGCTTGCGATACGCCTTGATCACCGCGGAGGCGTGCACGCCGGTTCCGGTGCGGAAGGCGTCATCTCCCACAACCGGGTAGTTCTTGGGAATGGGCACGCCGGTGGATTGCGAAACCGCATCGCAATAGTCTTTCAGCTTGGTCAGGTCCTGGCTCTTCCACGGCTCAATGCCCATCAGCTTCAGGTTGACCAGCATCTGGTCCATCTGGGTGTTGCCCACGCGCTCGCCGATGCCACAGGCGGTCCCGTGGACCACTTCCGCGCCGGCGACCAGCGCCGCCAGGGAATTCGCCACTGCCAGCCCGCGATCGCAGTGGCCGTGCCACTCGACGCGAATGTTCTCGCCCGACGGCTTGACGACTTCGTTGATGACGAAGTGCAACAGCGCCACCACGCCCATCGGCGTTGCGTGACCGCAGGTATCGCAGACCACAATGGCCTTCGCGCCATAGCTGATCGCCGTGGTGTAGAGGCGCTTGATGGTCTCCGGATCGCAGCGCGTGGTGTCCTCGGTCACGTACATCACGTCGAGACCGAGCCCCACGGCATACTTCACGGCGTTCTCCGTGGCGTGCAGCAGGAAGTCGTCAGTCCAGTCTTCGGTGTAGCGGCGGATGGGACTGGAGCCGATGAACGTCGCCGCCTCGATGGGAACGCCGGTGCGCTCCACGATCTCGGCGATGGGACGAATGTCGTTCTGATGGGTGCGAGCGGCGCAGTTCGGCTTGATCTTCATCTTGGCGCGGCCAATTTCGCGGGCCAGCGCCTCGCAGTGCGCCACGGCGCGCGGACCGGCGCCGGGCAGTCCGATGTCCAGCATGTTGATCCCGAGCGACTCCATCAGGTGAAGAATCTCGATCTTCTCCGGGATGGAAGGATCGCGCACCGAAGGCGACTGCAAGCCGTCGCGCAGCGATTCGTCGTTCAATAAGACACGCCCAGCCGGAACCATCGACTTGGCATAGATCGTGTTCCAGTCATAGATCAGCTCAGAAATATTCGCAGACACTTATTCGCACCCCACGTTTTTGCGGAACCCTCACCCTACGTTGCTCTTAGATTACGCCCCACACCAACGGATGCGTAAAGATTATGCCCCAGGCGCGGCGGGTTCGTCGCCGTTAAGAAAGAGGCCGTAGTATTTCTGTTTGACAGGCAGATGGGCGCCTCCGGGGCTGCTATCGAGAATTGCAGATTATAGTGACATCCCGAGGCTGCCAGAGATGCCGGTCGCATTTCGAATTGTCCTTACGAGCCGTTCATGGGCCTGCGGCCCGCCCATGAGGATGAAAATCTTGGGTGCCCCCATTCTGGCCTTCTTTTGGCCAGGGTGGGGCAAAAGTGCTGCGGGTCACTGCCCCGCCCCAGCCAAACGATGGCTGGAACGGGGCACCCGAGGTGATTTTTGACAGAGCGCTCCGCTTTGGGGCGCGAGGGACCTGCTTTTTGTCACGCACTCATCTCTCGCGAAAAATCACACGAGACAACAGACGCAACAATTCCTCCCGAAATGAGAATTCGAGCTGCGCCGCGCGAATTTTTCCTTGTTTGCAGGCCGGCAGGGGATTAGCTTGTGTACGGATTTATCCCAATTAAGTTTCCTGCATCAGAGAAAGGCCTTCCTCATGATCTTCGTGTGTCATCCCTGTTTCCATGAAGCGAGTTATAGCAACAATGGATCGACGTTCAACAATTTCCGTATAAGCATCAGCTTTGTTGTACTGCTCTTGGTTGCGGCTCTGGTCGGCTGCGGCAGCTCGGGTAATGCCCTACAAAACGTTGGCGTCTCGATATCTCCAACGACGGCGAATGCCTATGAGACAAAGTCGGTAACCTTTGCCGCAACGGTCACCGGCACCACCAATACTGCCGTGACTTGGAGCATTCAGGAAGGTACAGCCGGCGGAAACGTGAGTGCGGGTGTTTATACTGCGTCGGCAACGCCTGGCACCTACCACGTGGTTGCCACCAGCCAGGCGAACCCTGGCAAGTCAGCTATCGCTGCCGTAACCGTGACTGCTGGGCCGCAGCCAACTTTTAGCAGCGCGGCGCCAACCGCTGCGGTTGAGGGACAAGCGTATACGTATAGCCTGACCGCCGCCGATCCTGCCGGAGGAACGGTAAGCTTCGCTCTCACCAGCGGTCCCACGAATGCCACTATCTCCGGCGATAGCTTGAGTTGGACTCCCACTCACGCCCAATCGCGCACCTCGAACGCATTTGTCATTCAGGCCACCACGAGCGAAGGAGGAGTCGCCGAGCAGGATTTCGCAGTTACGCCCAATGGCACCATCAACGGCATCTACGCTGAGCTGACCTACACGGAGACCGGCAAGGCCACGGTGCCTCTACAAGCGCAAACCGTAACCGCCTACCTGCTGGGCGCGAACGGCAGCTACACTTCCATCGCGGGAACCAGCAGCAATGGAGCCTTCTCCATTCCCAATGTGCCTGCGGGCTATTATCTGCTGCAAACCGATAGTGAATACCTGTGGACAAGCGCCAGTGACGTCGATCTCACATATCCCTGGGAAGGGCGAGCGAATCCGACCTATCCGCAGCAGGATACGACGCTCACTGTGAACTTCACCATGGGCGCGCCTGAGTATCCGAATGATACGTGCTTCCTACTTGTTCCAAATATTTCTGCGTTTCTACTCGATTCTTGTAGTGGCGAGATGTGGAACCAAACCTATGACTGGTCGGATTACGGGTTTGCCCTTCCTGACGCCTCTCAGGGCGACCTTACTTATGTCTACCGGGCCCAAGCTGTATCCCTTGCTGGCGACACCTGGACGGGCTATACCCTTACCGACTATGACGGCCAACTTGGTTTGACGATTCCCGATGGTGGGAACGTAACGTTGCCCGGCGCCATGACCGCGGAATCTACGAATGCCAGCGTCCGGGCGAACCTGGATGTAAGCGATTTCGTGGCGCTTGAGAGCCAGGTGGCGCCAACCTACTCTGGCACTTACAGTTTTAGTCTCTTTGTCCAACCATTTACAGGCGATTACTTTTTGGGGGGTCTGGGCTACAACCAGACGGCGCCGGACTCTCTCGAGTTGTATCCCTATACGGAAAACGGTCAAAATATTGATTTGGGCGATGTTCCCTACGCCAATCCGTTTCCCAGCACGTGGGTCCCAGGTGCGGCATTCACTGTCGGTGGGAGTTTATCGTATACCGCCGATGGCGCGACCCAGCCAATCTCCCTTGCGGCAGGAGTGGGCACCTACTCCACCCAAATGCCCACCGGCAACTCGCCTATCGCGCCTCTCGTAGGCCAGGCGACAAGTATTACGATCAACGGCGGCGACTTTTATTCCGATACGCCGAATGCGGGGACGGAACCCGTGGTTTCCTGGAATCCGCCAACCGTTGGCACAGCCGACGGCTACTACCTCATCATCTACCAGTTGACGAGCCCCGACGGCTACATAACCGTCCCCGGCCAAATCTTCGTTATTGAGACTGACAGGACTTCCGTCACAATTCCGCCAGGTGTGCTGCAAACGGGTTACGCCTATGTCTTCCAGCTCACCGCGTTTCATGGTAATCCAAATGTGGAGACGGCCCCCGATTACAGCTATTTTCCTTGGGGTTATGCTGATGCATTCTCCGGGTACATTCACGTATCGGCGGGCAGCGCGCCCGCGCAGGGCGCGGCTAGCAGCAAAGCGACGCGTGCCCCAAGGCAACTGCTGCGGGGGCTGAGAGGCGGCGCAGTGCTGCCCCCGGCGGGCGGCTTGGGACTTCCTCAGCAGCCCGCGGGACGCAGGCACTAACTACTGAGGATTGCAAATTATCGTGACACCGTGTGGCCGCTAAACACCGGTGGCATTTTGGAATTATCATTACGAGCGCCCGCCCTTGGGCGCGAGGAATCTGCTTTTCTTCCCCTTGAGGCAAAAGCAGATCCCTCGCCGACTAAAGTCGGCTCGTGATGACGATTTCGTGGTTTTGTCACTATGTTCTGCGAGCCTCAGTACATTGGAAAGTGGAGTTCAAGCCAGTGTACAAGCTCGGCCGGAGCTATCTCTTGATGATCGGGTTATAGCCTTCGGCCGAGAGCTTGGCCTTCATAGCTTCCGCCTGCGCCAGGGTAGAGAAGGGACCAACCTGCACATGGAAGAACCTGTCGTGGGTGACAGGATTGTTCACCACAAAAACGTTGTAGTTCTTCTTGCGCAGGGCCCCGGCCAGAGCGACGGCATCATCCTCGCGGGAAACGGCGGCGATCTGCACCACCAGCGTTCCCGGGCCGGTCACCGGCGAGGTGTGCGGGAGGACCTTGGTGCCGGGGCCCGCAACAAGTCCAGCTTTGGGAGTTGCTGGGGTGGTGGCGGCACGGGCAGCGGCACTCGCGGTTGAGTTCTCCATCGGCGCCGCAGCAGTTGCCCCCCTCCGAGCCGGGGTCGTGGGAGCTGGCGGCGCCTCAGTCACTTGCGGTCCGTCGTCGCTCTGTTGCACTGCCTTGTAGAAGGTGAAGTGGTTTGGCTGAGAGGCGGATTGGGACTCGTCTGTAGTTGGAACCTGGGCCTGCGGGTTTGCGGCCGTAGCCGAAGGCTTGTTTTGGTTGGCCGCCGAAGTGGCCGCGCCGGAATCGGACGATGGATTCATCTGTGCCGGTTGGTCGCTCAGCGCCTGCTCGCGGCCCGAGCTCCTGCCCAGGGAATAGCCGATCGAGAAAAAGACACCGCAGATCACGGCCAGCACGAAGAACAGCCCCAGCAGCTTGCCCACGCCCAGCGTTATCTCGGTGTCGTCATCGGATCTCATGGCGGGTACAGCGACCTCGATTCAAGCTCGTTGGTTCTCTGCCGCCGGCTGAAGCCGGCTCGTAAAGTAAATAAAGCGCTTAGACGCTGGCCTAACGGCCAGCTCTACCTGTCCCTGCCCTCGTATCAGCAGCCTCTAAAGCCGTACTCCGCCCGATGCTTACTCCTGTGCAGGCGCCTGCAAGCCGTCAATCTTCGTCTTGTCCAGTCTCACAAGGCTGTGCAGACCGGCCAGCAGGTCCACCGGTACCGGGAAGATAATCGTCGTGTTCTTCTCGACGCCGATCTCGGTCAACGTCTGCAGGTAGCGCAACTGAATGCTGACCGGCTCGCTGGCCAGCAAGTGAGCCGCATCGATCAGCCGTTGAGCCGCGGCGAACTCGCCTTCAGCGTGAATGATCTTCGACCGCTTCTCGCGCTCGGCCTCAGCCTGCTTGGCCATGGCGCGCGTCATCGTCTCCGGCAGGTCAACCTGCTTGACTTCGACATTGGTCACCTTCACGCCCCAGGGATCGGTGTGCTGGTCGAGGATCGACTGCAGCCGCAGATTGATCTTGTCGCGGTGCGCCAGCAGCTCGTCGAGATCAACCTCGCCCAGCACCGAGCGCAACGTGGTCTGCGCGAACTGCGACGTCTGGTACATATAATTCGAGACCGCGACCACGGCCTTGTTGGGATCGATCACCCGCAGAAAAATGACCGCGTTCACTTTCAGCGTGACGTTGTCGCGCGTGATGATGTCCTGTGGCGGCACCTCCAGCGCCTCCTGCCGCAGCGACACCCGCACAATGCGATCGATCGGCGCGAACACCAGAATGATGCCCGGTCCCTTCGGCACTCCCATCAAGCGACCCAGCCGGAAAATCACGCCACGCTCATATTCCGCCAGGATCTTGATCGAGTTAATGATGTAAAGACCAACAATGACAACGACGACGATGCTAGCAATCGACGAACTGGGCACGATGTGCCTCCAGCCTGAAAGAAGTGTAGAACGGATACCATTGCGGATTGTAGAACCAAGTGGCGGGGAACCCAAGTTGGTAACAGTGGTTGTCAGTAGCCAGTGGCCAGAACGCGTTTCAAAGACACGCACGATGCCGGCGGCCGGAGGATTGTCGCGCGCTGCGCTCCGTCGAGAATTATCCTTGGGGTGCCCCGTTCTAGCCATCTTTTGGCTAGGGCGGGGGAAGATGAACCGCCCTTGCCCCACCCTGGCCGAAGGAAAGCCGGAGGCCCATTTGGCGCTCGAGATGGCACTTCGCAGCAAACCGTAATCGGCGGCAACGTTTAACCTATCGCAACTGCGCCGGCATTTTACTCTTGCGGCAGCACCTCCATCTGCATCTGCTGCGGCGTTGCCGGCGGCAATGGATTCTGCGGCGCCATGTTGGGCACATCCGGCCCTCCCGGGCCTAGCGGCACGATGTGCGGCGTGGTCAACTGGTTGGGGGCGCTGGCCGGAATCACCCCGGGCACGTGCGGCCCATGGGTCACATGCGCGGCCTTGGCGTCGTTCACGTTGACGCCCAGCTTGGTCAGGGTGTCCGCGGTGGAAAGTTCAAGTTGCACCCTGGACTTCTCGTAGTTGGTGGCCGCAGCCAGCACATTTGACTCTGCCTGCGTCATGTTACTCGAAGCCTGCAGCACCAGCGTGCTGGTGGAGGCGCCCATGTGCAGTTTTTTCTGCTCCGCATCCAGGGCCTCGGCGGCGTAATCGCGGGCCGAAATTGCCGCCTGCAACGCCACCCAGTTTTGCTGCAAGGCGAACTGCGCCTGCCGCACCTGCAGTTGGATGAGGTTTTGGGTTTGCAGCAAACTCATCTGGGCCTGGCGATACTCCAGCACCGAGCGCACTTGATCGGCTTGCAATTGCCGGTTGCGCAGCGGAATGCTGATGTTGACGCCTATGCCTTTGTCCGGCCCCGTGCTGTTAAACAGGTTCCCGACCGCTCCCGCATAAGTCACCGGAAACCCCGGGTTGCCACAAAACTCCCGGCAATACGGGTTCAGCGGCCCAGCCAGGGCAGTGGCGCCATAGAAGGCGTACAGATCCACCACCGGCAGCATCAGGTTGCGGATGGATTTTCGCGAAATTTCGTTATTGGTGAGATTCAGGCGGGCGGCGGCGATCTCCGGCCGCTGCTTCAGGGCTTCGTCAATCAGGTCTTGCACCGGCGGCATCTGGTATTCCTTGGTGGTGTTCAGGGTGTCAGTGGGAATCACGGGCGCCACCGCCAGGATCGGATCGGCCATGTTGCGGGTAATGGCGTTTTTCATCAGCAGTTGCTCGAGCTGCAGACTTACCTGCGCGGCCACCAGGTTCTGCTGCGCGGTGGCCACCGCACTCTGCGACTGCACCACGGTCAGCGGCGCTAAGGTTCCCTGCGCCACTTGCTTTTGGTTGTCGGAGAGCGTCTTGTGGGACAGGTCCAGCGCCCGCTGCTGCACTCTAACGTTTTCGTAGGCGTTCACCAGGTCCCAATAGATGTTCTCGATTTGCGAGACGGTGGTGATGATCTGGTCGCGAAAATATTGTTCCGTAATCAGCTTGTTATTGCGTGCGATGCGGATGTAGCGCAGGTTGGGATCGAAGCCGAAGCCCTGCAGCAGATGCTGGCGCAACTGGAAATTGAAGGCCGGAATCAAAGTGGGGTTGAGAGTGTCAAACAGCGAATTGGAGGAAGTGCGGGTATTGTCGTAACTGATGGTCGCCAACGTACCGGTGGAGAATCCTTGCGTATAAAGGAAGTTTGCCTCGGTGGTGGTTTGCACCAGCCGGTTGATGCCGGTGAAGACGGTGTTGGCCTCGGGCGTTACGCTGTGACCTTGCTGGAAGGTCCCGGTGATCACTGGATCGAAGTTGTCGATCGCCGGTCCTTCGCCCTGGGTCGAGAAGACCAGGCCGCCGGCGCCGGCGCCCGCTCCGCCCACGCCGATGCTGGTTCCGCCCACGCCCGTGCCAGTTGCGCCGGTGGTGGCAGTCCCGGTGCCGCCGGCCGCGGTCGTTCCCGTCGTGCCGCCGGGGGTGCCTTGCACCAGTCCCGTGTTCACGCCCAGCGTCGCTGCGCCCGAGGCCGTGCGCAGGATGTCGGTGTCGGCAATCCCCAGGTTGTAGCGCTGGATACCGATATCGAGATTATTCTCCAGAGCCAGAGCGACCGCGTCATTGATCGAGAGATACAGCTTCCCGTCGCGCAGGATCTGGTCAATTCGCGGGGTATTGGCCACATTCAGGCGGGCCACCGGGCGCGGCGACCACACCACAAAAGGATTGGGCCATTGCCGCTGCCCGCGAGTGTAGTCCTGCCGTGAATAGGGATGCGCATTATGCTGGGGCACCGGTGCCTGCGGCAGCGGCGTCAACCCCGAAGCCACGGCTGCATTCTGCTGCGCAGAGGTTGGCGTTGCGGCCTGCTGCTGTGACGGCTGAGCCGCGGTTGACGTGCCCGTGCTCTGCTGGGCTGTGCCGGCCTGCGATGTTGACGACTGGCTTTGCTCCGGCGTTGCGCTCTGCGCGAAACCCGATGCCGCGGGCAGCCAGATCAACAGCATTGCGAAAAGGTAGGCTGGAAATGACAAAGCGCGATGCGAAATCGAACTGGAAACAGACATGTGCTTCTCCTAAAAAAGACGCTACCAGTAACCCACTACCGCTCTTGCGGCAATTTCTGTCGCCTGACCTGGGGAGTGAAACAAGGGGCGGAGATTCGATCTCAACATGCGCCGCGGGAATAAAGATTGATCTCAACCTCGTGCGTTGCGGAAATTTAGTATAGCCGACGGAGCAACGGCACAAGCCAATGCTTTACATAGATTTACACTGCTTAACAGATCGAAATATTTGAGCGGGGAATCACCAGATTGTGAGCCGCAATCTGAAAATCACGCTGGCGTACGATGGCGCGGAATTCTATGGCTGGCAGGTGCAGCCGAATTTGCCCACCGTGCAGGGCGCGCTCGCCAACGCTCTCGAGCGAGTAACCGGCGAAACCGTTTTGCCGCAAGGCTCGAGCCGCACTGATGCCGGGGTTCACGCGCTGGCGCAGGTGGCTTCCGTGCGCCTGGAAAGCCCGATTCCCGCGCGCAATCTGGTCATCGCGCTGAATGATGTGCTGCCGCCGTCGGTACGCGTCAACTCCGTCGAGGTCGTCCCCGACAGCTTTCACGCACGCCACTCGGCCAAAGCCAAGACCTACCGCTATCGCATCTATCGTGGAGATATTTGTCCGCCGTTTCTTGCTCGATACGTCTACCACGATCCTTATCCGATGAATGAAGAAGCGCTCATACGCGCCTCCGAGAACGTAGTCGGCAAGCACGATTTCACCTCCTTCGCCGCCTCCGATCCTGACCGCAACGCGCGTCTGGCGGAAATCGCGGAGCGGAATTTTGGGCATTGTGATCGTGGGACCGCGGGCAACATTCGCACCCTCCATTCTTCGCAATGGGCGCGCACCAGCGACGAATTGGTCTACACTGTCCGTGGCGACGGATTTCTGCACCATATGGTGCGCAATCTGGTGGGAACTTTTCTGCTCGTCGGCAAAGGTTCGCTGAGTATCGGCGACGTGCCATTCATCGTGGAAGCCCGCAATCGCAGTGCTGCCGGACCTACGGCAGCCGCTTGCGGCCTGTATCTGGTGAGCGTGGAATATTAGGCACTGCGGATTTCAGCTCCGCTTTGATGGCCGACCTCTACTCTCATGGCAACTGAACCCAAAATTGTCAGCGCTAGCACCCTCGTCACCACCAATCCCGCCACCGGAGAGGTCCTGGGCGAGCTATCCTGCTCGACGCCGGATGAAGTCCGCGCCTCGGTCCTCCGCGCCAAGGCCGCCCAGCCGCAATGGCAAGCGACCCCTGTTCGTGAACGCATCCAAATCCTGCGTCGCTTCCAGCAGCTTTTGAACGAACGGCGTGACGAGCTCGCACGCCTTATTTGCCGCGAGGCCGGCAAGCCCACCGCCGAAGCGCTCGTCACCGAGATATCCGTCGTTCTCGACACTGCCGAATTCTGCATTCGCCGCGCGCACAACTTCCTTCGTCCGCAGCCGCTGCCGCACCGCAATCCTGCCATGAAGACCAAGCGCGGCAAACTCGTGCGCGAGCCGTATGGCGTCATCGGCATCATCTCGCCCTGGAACTATCCGTTCTCCATTCCGGCCATCGAGACCCTGGCGGCGCTGATCACGGGCAACGCCGTCGTGCTGAAGCCATCGGAGTTTACGCCGCTCATCGGGCTGGAGCTTGAGCGCCTGTTGCACGCTGCCGGCTTGCATCCCGATCTCATGCAAGTTGTGATGGGCGAGGCCCCAGCCGGCGCAGCGCTCACCGAATCGCCCATCGACAAGCTGATCTTCACCGGCAGCGTTGCCACCGGCAAGCGCGTTGGCGAAGCGGCGGCGCGCCGGCTCTTGCCTGTTGTTCTGGAGCTCGGCGGCAAAGATCCCATGATCGTGCTCGACGACGCCAATCTGGAGATCGCCACCAGCGGCGCCCTTTGGGGCGCGTTCATGAATGCCGGCCAGACCTGTCTCTCCGTCGAGCGCTGCTACGTCCATCGCTCCCTCTACCAGCCGTTCCTGGCCCTCTCTCGCGACAAGATCGCCCGGCTGCGCGTCGGCAACGGCCTCGACTCCGAAGTCGAGATCGGTCCGATGATTCATGGCCGCCAGTTGCAGATTGTGGAAGCACAGGTGAACGACGCGGTCGCGCGAGGCGCGCGCCTATTGGCCGGCGGCAAGCGGCTCAGCGAACTAGGGCCGAACTTTTACGCGCCGACGCTGCTCGCCGACGTCACCCACGAGATGCGAATCATGCAGGAGGAGACCTTCGGCCCGGTACTGCCTGTCGCGCCCTTCGACAGCGACGAAGAAGCCGTTCGCCTCGCCAACGACAGCGACTTCGGCCTTGCCGCCAGCGTTTGGACGCGCAACCGCCGCCGCGGCGAGGCCATGGCCCGGAAGATCAAGGCTGGCACCGTCATGCTCAACGATATGATCTCCTGCTTTGGCATCGCCGAAGCGCCGCACGGCGGGTTCAAGCAAAGCGGCATCGGTCGCACCCATGGCGAACTGGGACTGCACGAAATGGTTCAAGTGAAATATGTGGATGTGGACCTCGTCCCCGGCATGCCCAAAGTTTGGTGGTTCGGTTATGGCAGGAAGTACCAGCAGCAAATGGAAGGATTCATCGATCTGCTGTTCGCGCGGAGATGGACGGCAAAGCTGAGGGGCGCTCTGCGGGCCGCGGGCTTACCGCGCCGCTCGAATCGAATCTAGCGACACTCGTGGTCTTTGGAGGCAACGGCTCTCCTGGGTCCCAACCACGCATGCTTTTACGCGGGTTGGTGAGTGACTCACGCCGCCTTGCCACCCCGCCTTTCCCTCTTGCCGTGACCGTAGCCCAACTGGTGTTGCGCTCGTTTGATCAGCAGATCGGCTAGCTCCAGATACCGCCGCACCCACGCCGGCTTGTCCTGATCTGGATCGGCCCGATGGTCCTCCGGCGGTCGTATCGGATGCACGTGAAACATCTTTTCCCCCATTACAGACTCGGCCCAATTTTTCAGTAATCGTGCTTGCCGATGGCGCTTCTCTTTTCCTTCGATTAGATGAGGCCTCGCGTGCCCGGTTGTCCCATCCGGCCGTTATGTCGTATTCATGTAGATGCCGCTCGTCCTGCATATTGCGCGATTCGCCGCAAGAAGGGATACTGCCAACATGTCCGAGACATCCGAGGGCCAAGCCCCTCAGCTGCCCAAGCACAAGGTCAAGTACAAGAAACCGTTTCAGCGCGCCTGCAACGAGCACGATGAGAAGGGCAAGCTCTGCGGCGGTCACCTGAAGCGCTGGTTTTACCTGGCCGACGTCCTGGAGCAGGCCTGCGGCGACGTTCGCCAGGCTTTCGGTGACAAGGCGGAAATCTATCGCTGTGAGCATTGCCGCACGCTCTACCTCCCCAGCGACGAGGAGCCGCGCGGGCGCAACGTCGCTGGCCTCGGCCAGCCTTCCGTCTTTGGATTGACCCTCTCCCCCAAATCCGGCGACGAAGAAAAAGAAAAGCCGTAACGGGCGAATCAACTGCTCCGGCAGCGTGTTCATGGTATCGACGCGCATGGCGGTCATCATTCACATTGTCCGTGGCGCGAACGTTTTGGACAGCAAGCCAGGGAAGGCCATGCGAGAAAATCTAATCGCAGGCAACCCCAGCCCTAGCAATTGAATCCGAACTCAAATTGGCGCAACGCCTTGTTTCTTAATCAGTCGATGATCGCCCACTGCGGTCACCGAGGCGTGCCGCAATTAGTCCAGGAGTGATACTTATGAAGAAAGCTTTCGCGTTAGTGCTGTTTGTGACCATGTTCTGCTGGCTGGCTTGGGCTGGCGACGCCCCCAAAGAACTCAACGCTGCCGCTCACGTCCTGCGCAGCATGACCTCAGCCAATAAAATTCCCGCCTCCCTGCTCAAGGACGCTCGCTGCATCGCCGTCATCCCCAGGATGACCAAAGCCGGCCTGATTGTTGGCGGCAAGCACGGCAACGGCGCGGTAAGCTGCCGCACCACGACGGGCTGGAGCGCGCCCGCCTTTATCAGCATGAGCGGCGGCAGCGTCGGCCTGGAGGCCGGAGAAGAACATCAGTCCGTTATTCTGCTCATGAACCAGCAAGGCGAGCGCGAACTGAAGAACGGCCATTGGGACCTGAAAGCGGGCGCTTCCGCCGCTGGTCCTAACGGCGAATCCGGCGTCAGCCAACAAACCGGCTGGAAGGCCCCGGTGCTTTCCTATTCCAATGGCAAGGGATTTTTTGCGGGCGCAGATGTTGGCGGATCGAAGATCGATCCCGACACAGACACCATCCACAATCTTTATGGCGAGTCAGCCACCTTCCAGACGGTGCTCGACGGCCAGGTGAAGCCGCCAACCTCGGCGCAGCAATTTCTGTCCGCGCTGCGTAAGGCCGCGCACTAGCAGTTTCAGCGCCGGCGGCCGCAGCGCCTCAACTTGCCGGGAACAAATACGTTCCCGGCATCTTCCTCAGATCGGCGATGACGTGGTGACTCTCTCGTCATCGCTGTCCTGCTCGAAGGCGTAGGCGGTCAGGCCCCCGCCGGCTTCGCTCAAACCCAATTGGCTTGCGCGCTTGGTATCTCTGTGCCGGAGGGCTGCCCCGATCGAAGCCGAGGGGCGGTGAAAGCACGCCCATATAATCAACAGATTGAGTTCTTCCGACCACACACCCCGGCGCATTGTCTCGCTCCAGCCTAGCGCGACCGTGACTTTGCGCGATTTGGGCTTACTGGAGCGGGTCGTCGCCTGCACCAAATACTGCGCCGACGTGTGCCCGGAAGTGGCCGACGGTTCGCGCCTCCTCGTGTCTGATTCGTGGAGCGCGCAGACGGAGCAAATTCTGGCTGCCCGCCCTGATCTCGTTCTGGCGTCGGTGCCCTATCAACTACAGGCGGTGGCGGAAATTCTCAAGGCAGGCGTGCGATTCCTCGGGCTCGCTCCGTATTCCCTGGCCGATATCTACATCGACATCGCCGCCATTGCCGGAGTTATGGGAGCCACCCAGCAAGGCGAGGCGGTCATCTCCCGAATGCAATCGCGGATCGACCAGGTGCGCGAGCGCACCGCATCGCTGGCCAAAGTGAAGGTCTTTTGTGAAGAGTGGGGCAAGCCAATCATCGCCTCGCAGCCCTGGGCGGCCGAGTTGGTCGAGGCGGCGGGAGGCGAGTTCATCGGCACGCCGGGCAAGACAATTGCCGCGGAAGAGGTTGCCGCAGCGCAGCCGGAGGTCATCCTGGCTGCATGGTGCGGCGCAGGCGACCGCGTGCCGCTGCAGAAGATCGTCGAGCAGCGCCACTGGCAAGAACTGCCGGCAGCGCGGGCGCAGCGAGTGTTCTGCATAAAGGACGAGCTGCTCAACACGCCCGCCACCAGCTTGCTCGCAGGATTGCAGGCCATCGCCTGGGCGCTGCATCCTCAGCAGTTCGAGCAGCCGGCAGGAATTCGGCAGATTAGCCCTTAGGAAGACTCTGATCGAGTCCGGTTTTTGAAAGGGGACGGTTTTGAGGCCGTCCGTAGACACCGCAAAATCAATGCGGCTTTAGCTGCTGAGAGACCGCACTCCCACTGAATCAGAGTTTCCTTGGCTTTTAAATTTAGCCTTGCGCTTTGGTCTTTGCCTCGGCAGTATTTTCTGTTTGCTAAGAGCTAAAAGCTAAGAGCTAAGAGCTAATCGCGAAAAGTCCGTATGATAAAAAGGACGTCCATGACCACGCTGCAGCAGCAACTCGCTCAAGAACTCACGGCCGCCGCTGATACCGCTCCCAGTGTCGAAGATTTGATGACCAAGATCGTTGGGCGCTTGCAGGAACGTCTGGATCATTACAACTGGGTTGGCTTCTACATGATCGAAAGGTCCACGGACGGCGGGGAGCCGGTGCTGGTGCTCGGTCCTTACGTCGGTGCAGTCACGCCGCACACACGAATTCCGCTGAACCAGGGGATCTGCGGCGCGGCTGCGTCGTCAGGACACACGGTAATCGTTGATGACGTAAATGCCGATCCGCGATATCTGGCTTGCTCCTTGGAGACCAAGTCGGAGATCGTCGCGCCTATCCGGGTGAAAGGCGAGGTGGTTGGTGAGCTCGACATCGACAGCCACACACCGGCGGCATTCCAGGACGATGATCGCCAACTGGTGGAGCATTGCGCGCGAGTGGTCGGCCTTTACCTGGAAAAGACAGCCTAAGGCGATTCCCAGTGAACAGGCGAAGCTACTTTTGCCCCGACGCGTGGAAAAACGTCGCGTGTTGGAGGCCCAAGGAAACTCAATGATCAAGCAAGTGTCAGCGGCGCTCATCGTGCGCGGCGAAGAGATTCTGTGCTGTCAGAGGACGGAGTATCAGGCGCTGCCGCTGAAGTGGGAGTTTCCCGGCGGCAAGATCGAGCCCGGCGAAACGGCGGCCCAGGCGCTCGATCGCGAACTCGACGAAGAGCTGGGAATCCATGCCGAAATTGGAGCCAAGGTCGCGCAACTGCAACATCAATATCAAAACGGCAATGCCGTGGAGCTGCACTTCTTTCTGGTCGAGCGCTACGAAGGCGAGATGCAGAACCGGATTTTTCGCGAGGTCCGCTGGGTCAATCGCAACGACCTGCCGGCGCTGGATTTTCTCGAAGCCGACCGCGCGCTGGTACGGCAGATCGCGGCTGGGGAGTTGCTGTAGAGAAGAACCCCGGCCCGTTTCCCAAGTGATGCGGCCTTGTAGCCAGTCGCCGCTTGGCCGGGACTTGAAGGCTCTGCGCCGGCTATTTTTTGTCGCCGGCGGTTCCCAGTTCCCGTCCGCGGTTGGAGAGTACGCTTTTACCGGACTTGCCGGCGGCGGCGGCCGCTTGGGTGCTCAACTCCGGCCCATAGCGCTCCAGCAGTACGGGCACCAATGCGCCTTCGGCTTCCTTGACGAACGTCAGCTTGCCGTTGGAGCCGAGATCGATGCGAATGAAGTCGCCCAGCTTCACCTGCCCGGTCGCGACCAGGTTGGCCAGCGGAAAAACGATGTTGCGTTCGACGGCGCGCTTCAGGTGCCGCGCACCGTAGCGCAGGTCGGTCCCCTCTTGCAATAGAAACTGCTTTACCGGCAGGGTGCAACTGAAGACAAACTGATTGTTGCCTGTGGCCTGCAGGATGCGCTGCTGCACCATGCCCAGTTCGATTTCCAGGATTTGCTCCAGGTGCTCGCGCCGCAACATGCGGAAGACCACCACCTTGTCGATGCGGTTCATGAACTCGGGCGAAAATTTCCGTCGCGCGGCTTCCACGGCAGCGCGGCCGATTTTTTGATCCAGCCGGGCGTCAATCTGGGCAGGAGTCTGCGCAAAGCCCAGGGTGCCGTTGATCATTTCACTCATTTCGGCGGCGCCCAGGTTCGACGTCATCACAATGACGCACTGCGAGAGATCGACGCGGCGGTTATCGCCCAGGGTCAGCGTGGCCTTGTCCAAAATGCCGAGCAGCAGTTGCCATAGTGCGTCCGAGGCCTTCTCGATTTCGTCGAACAGCAGAATCGAGAGCTTGAGCTTTTCCGTATGCCACTGGTTCAGCGCTTCCTGCGTCAGCACAGGATGAGTCTCGCGGTGGCCGAGGTACCCCGGCGGCGAGCCGACCAGCTTGGCAATCTCATGCGAGTGCTGAAACTCGGCGCAGTCAATCTTGATGCAGGCATGGCTGTCGCCGAAGAGCGCCTCCGCGGTTGCCTCTACTACACGCGTTTTGCCGGAGCCGGTCGGCCCAAGAAACAAAAGATTGCCTACCGGACGTCCCGGCGGATTCAGTCCCGCCAGAAACATCTGGTAAATCTCGGCAATCTTTTCGACAGCGGCCTCCTGCCCGACAATTTTGCGTCGCAGCCCGGTCTCAAACTCCACGGCTTCATTGCTATGCCGCGTAGGATCCAGCAGGGCGTTCAGTCCGGTCTTCATAATGGTTGCCAACTTACCCGGCAGGCCGCGTTCGGCAGCGGCCAAACCGTGTTAATGAGATGGAAGAGGCGGTCTATAAGTTGTTTGGAAGTTGTTGGCGGTATCCCTATTCCAACAATCTCATTCCCCACACTTTCCCACTCTGAGTTTTAGATGATGCAGGATGCTTCTTCGGAGACTTACTGAAGAGTTAACCTCTGCCGGAGATTTTGAACAAAGGGAAGAGGGCCTTCCAACCCGATCGGCGCACGGGCAACAGCGCAAAGCAGACAATGGGAGCCAAAACGGCACGAGACGTCTATGATCGACGTCTCGTGCCGCGAGTCGTTCCAAATTTTGGCGTCGAAGGTTACTTCCCTCTGGGCGGCCTCAATCCTACGGAACTTCAATCAATTCGATTTTGCCATCCTTGCGCCGGTGCAGCACGTTCACCTTGCCTTTGCCGTCGCGGAAGACGAAAACGTCGCGGTCGCGGAACTCGCATTCCTTCACAGCTTCCTCGATCGTCATGGGGCGCATGGCCAGCGAATCCGTCGAGCGCACCAGGTGCGCCTCGGTGGTGCGGGCGGTAGCAGGGAACTTGTGTACCACGACGGGCACGGCCGTGGCTGGGTTGGCGCCAACTGCCATCTGCGCGTCGGCGTCGGCTTCTACCGGCGCCTGCCACGATTTGTCCTTGGCCTTGCGGTGGGTGCTGCGGCGGCGGTCATTGTGGCGCAGCGCCTGGGTTTCAATGTGCTCCAGCGCCTGGTTGACGGCGACCATCATGTCCGCGGCTTCGGCGAGGCCGACCAACTGCCCGCGCCGCCGCTTCACGGTAATTTCCGCAATCTGGCGATGCTTTTCGACGGTCAGAATGACCTTGCTCTTGAAGTTCTCACCCAGAATCTTGGTGAGCTTGCCGAGGCCCGATTCGACCTCGTCACGAAGGGCGGGAGTGATCTCATACTGTCTGCCAAAATATTCTACGGTCATTAAGCTCCCTCTTTCCGCTGCCTGGCTGCCAGCAACTAGCATTTACCACTCGTCACTTAGTACTTGGAAACCCGATCAACGGTCGGTACAGCAGCTTAGTTCTTCACTCTGCGCTGGTGGGTGCTCGGGATGCGCATGTCCTCCCGGTACTTCGCAACCGTGCGGCGAGTGACCTGGATGCCCTGCGACTGGAGGATGCGGGTGATCTGCTCGTCGGTCAACGGCCTGGTAGGATCTTCCTCCTCAATGAGCTTCTTGACCCGGCGCTTCAGGATGAGCAGCGAAGTACTGCTGCCCTCCGGCCCATTGACGCTCTCGCTGAAGAAGTATCGAAGTTCGAAGACGCCTTGCGGAGTATGAGCATACTTGTTGGCCACGGCGCGGCTGACGGTGGAGGGATGCACTCCGATCTCCTCCGCCACGTCCTTGATCATCATGGGCTTCAGATGATCGATGCCCAGGTCAAGAAATTCGCGCTGCCGGTCCAGAATGGAGTAGCAGACACGCAAGATGGTCTGCTTGCGTTGCTCGATGTTCTTGATGAGCTGGATGGCTGACTTGTAGCGCTCCTTGACGTAATTGCGCACGTCCTTTTCGGCCGCGTCGCGGCTCAACAGCCGGCGATAGGAGGGATTCAGGCGCAACTGCGGCACTTCCTCGTCGTTCATCAGCACCAGGTACTCTTCGCCTTGCTTAATGAAGGCCACGTCCGGCTCGATCAGCCGGGTCTCCACCTTGTTGTAGCGTAGGCCAGGACGCGGATCGAGGGTGCGAATGAAATCCATCGCCCGCATCACCGCTTCCATTGGCCGGCCCATGGCCTTGGCTACTTCCTTGTAGTGCTTGTTCTGCAACGCATGCAGGTGCTGATCGACCAGCACGAGAGCGTCGTCCACGGCTTCCAACTCCGCCACATGCGTGCCATTACCATTCTTGCGCGGGAAACGCTTCAAGTCCTGCAACTGCGCCAGCAGACACTCGCGCAAGTCGCGCGCGCCGACGCCGATCGGATCCATCTGCTTCACCAGATCGATGGCTTCGCGCAAGGCGTCACGGCTAAAGGGAACGCGCGCCGGTTCGGTACGCGGTGGCACCAGTGTAGGACGCGAACCGTTCGACGCAGCACTGGTATGCAGTATCTCGGCGTCGTCCACCTCCGTCTGCGCCAGCAACACCGTCGCTCCTTCAACTATGGCCTTGGCCACAACCATGCCGCCATCCGCGGCGTCCGCCTCCACGTCATCCGGCGATAGCTGGCTGACCGGTACGGTCACCGACGATTCCATCGTCTCCGCCTCGGCTGCCGCTGGTTGGGTGCCGGGAGCATCCTCTTCCGCCAGGCCGAGTAACTCGTCATCGCTGGCGGTCAGATAGCCTTCCTCATTCAGGTTGCCAATCACCAGCTCTGCCGCGCGATAGACGTCCTCGTTGACGTGCAACGATCCTAATTGCCACATCAGGTGATCGGTGAGGTTAGTGGGCTTGGAGAGAAAATTCTCAAAGGACGGTTTTTCGCTGTCCTCCATTTCAATGGGGGTACGCATTCCCGGATCGAGGTACTCGGAAAAGAAGGAACCGAAATCAATTTCCTCGAAGGGGTCCTTTTCCTCGGTCGTCGTGGCCGGCTGCTCTTGCGCCGCGGCGGAGCTGTCGCGCTCCTTTTGCTCTTCCCGGGCCGAAACCTCATCCAGCAAGGGGACCGAGCTGTCCAGTTCCTCCAGCACAGGATTTTCCGTCAGCTCGGCGTTGATCATGTCAGCCAGCTCAAGCTTGTTGAGCGCCAGCACACTGACCATCTGCACCAGGCCCGGCGTCAGAATCTGTTTCTGGGAAACTCTGAGGTTTAATTTGGGCTGCAATAGCACCATGCAACATGACCCTGAGGAGCATTGCCCCTCGCTAGATTTTAAACCAACGAGAAGCTCTCGCCTAAGTAAACTCGCTTCACTTCCGAATCATTGCCCAGCTGTTCCGGGGTACCGGTGCGGAAAATTCTTCCTTCATTAATGATGTACGCCCGGTCCGTCACAGACAATGTCTCACGAACATTATGGTCCGTAACCAACACGCCGATACCACTCGCCTTCAAATCGAAGATGGTTTTTTGCAAATCCAGTACCGCAATGGGATCGATGCCGGAAAAAGGCTCGTCCAGCAAAATGAACGAGGGCGAAATGCATAGGCAACGCGCAATCTCCACCCGGCGCCGCTCGCCGCCGGAGAGCGCATAGCCATGATTCTTCCGGATCACCTGCAGCCCGAATTGGTCAATCAACCGCTCCATGCGCTCGCGGCGCTCGTGCCAGGACATCGATTGCGCTTCCAGCACCGCCAGAATGTTGTCTTCCACCGTCAGCTTACGGAAGATCGACGGCTCCTGCGGCAGGTAGCTGATGCCGTGGTTCCGCGCCCGCAGGTACATTGGTACATGGGTAATGTCCTCGCCGTCGATTAACACCCGGCCCGATTCGGCAGGGATAAGGCCGACGACGATATAGAAACTGGTCGTCTTGCCGGCGCCATTCGGCCCCAGCAGCCCAACCACCTCACCCTGCTTTAGGTGGAAACTGACATCGTGGACGACCCTACGACCGCGGTAACTTTTCCCGATCTCATCCGCTGATAAGGTCTGCATTTACTTCGAGGTACGAGCACGTGTGATGGTGGGCGAATTACGCTTACTCTCAACCAGAACCCTATCATCGTGACTGTAGAAAGTCAACGAATCTCCCCATACCGTCCCGTGTTCGGCATCAAAAATGCTCGGGGATTTCCCTGTCAGGTGATATTCGCCTCCGTCGGCGGTATAGACCAGCCTGTCGCCCACAGCGCGACGGGTCGGCTCGGTCACAACAACGTTCCCCGTGGCGATCATGTGATCGATCTGGCTGGGAGCATCCGAGCCGGGGAGCGACGGCCCACGCCGGGAATTCTGCGTCGCTGCGGAGCTTTGCTTGTCGGGATCAGCCTGCTTCAGGTAGACGTCGAGCTGCTTGGCGGTGATTGTGCCGCTTGTACTCTTGGCCAGCACGTTCCCGGTGTAGCGCGCCCGCCGCTCGGCATCGACGTAGGTCAGCTTGTCGGCGGTTACCTCCACCGGCGAGAGCTTGCCATCCTGCGCTTGCTGTACAAACAGGCTGGAAACCGCCTGCGTCGGGTCGAACTCCGCCACAATCGAACGCTTCTCATTGTCAAAGTCGATCTTCGGCGCCCGCACCACGTTCGCAGTTTGCCACAGGCGCACATTGCCGCTGTAGTGGGCCACGCCCGGCTGTTTGTAGGCCACCATATGCTGGGCGGTGACGTGGATGGGATCGGAGTTCGCCAGCAGCGCCCCATTGGGCTGCGGCTTCAAGTCGCTGTACGTGGTCTTCACGTCGTCGTCGGCAAAGCCGTCCCCCGTCTGGCGATTGATGCGGATGTGGACAGCAGTGGTGGTCATGCCGCCGTCAATAATGCGAGGCGATCCGCTGAGGACGAGGATCTGGTCATCCGGCGTGTAGGTGGCCACATCGGCAAAGGCGGCTCGCCCGCCGGCGCTGGGGTTGGCCGAAGGTTCGTGATACTCGAAATGACCGGTCTGGATGAGCTTCTGCGCGCCGCCGTCCGGCCCAAAGGCTACATCGACCTTGTCCGAAGTGCTGACCTTGTCTGGTTGTCCGGGCGTGCTGGATACAATCCGCGAGTTAGGCCAGCCGTGCAGCGCCTGAATATGATTGTTGTCGCCGAAGGTGGCGTGAAACTTGCCCGCCGTGGCGACTGTCGTGGAATTGCTTCCACCCGCGCTCTGCCCGTTCTTGGCCGCGTCCGGAGCCGGCGGCGAGGGCAGAATCGTGATCGACGCCTTGCCCGCTGTGTCGCCCGCCGTGAGCTGATTGCCGTTCGCCAACTGGAAATCGAGCTCGTCGGCAACGATTTCCATTGGCTGGCCGCTGGCGATGGTATTCCCTGCAGCTCCCGGTTTTGCCGGAGCAGCAGCATTCGGCTTGTTTGGTTGAGGGTCCTGCTTCAAGCGAGCGTTTTTCACCATGTGAAACTGCGAAGGCTGATTCTGTCCGGCGAAATCGACGATGAAGGTATCGGCCGATCCGTGGGCAACGCCGCTGCCGTGGCTGTCGAACTCAGCTCCTCCCGACATGATGGCCTGCTGCAAGGAATTTTTCGGCCCCAGATTGAGATCGCAGCGTGGCCCGGTGATATCGACGATGGACGGCCCGCGATCCTGAATGTGGACGCTGCCCTCAGCCACCGCGTGCTGCACCGTGTTGTCGGGCGCGAACAGCAACGTCGCCTTGTCGGCGGTCAGCGTCCGGTTGGGCTGCTCGATTTTGGCATTCAGCAACACGGCTTGCCGCGGCTCTTTCTGGATGGTTCCACTGCTGCCGGTGATGGTCGCCGGATGAGCGCCGCTGGTGAGGACGTGCACGTCCGACTTCAGCTGCAATTCGTTCTGCTTGGAGTCGTAGTAGGCACCCTTGGCCGAACCTGAGGCCTGTTCGGTGTGGAATTCCACCGCCTCGTCGGTTTGCGCTATGCCCGTCTTCTGGTTGAAAGTCAGGGCGCGGGTGACCAGGTGGAGCGGGTTTTTCATCTCTTCGGGAGGGGCCTGGTCGGGCCGGCTCGGGCCCTCAGCATTCCCTTGCAGATCGATATGCACTTCGCCCACCGCTTGAATGTCGCCGGTCTGCGGGTTATAGGTGAACTGGTCGCCGTAGATCTGGTCATAGCGATCGTGACTGCGGCCATACACCACAATGTGAACGTTGTGCAGATTGGCATGACCACCCGCCTTGAACTGCACGGCCCGCGAAGCGTGGATCGTGTACAGAGTTCGCCCACCGACCGACTTGGAGAGCGAAAACCCCTCACTGGTCTGCTGGATGTCAAGGCCTAACGACTGGGGAATATTGTGCAGGACCGGCTGAACGTGGGAGCGGGCGATCCAGTAGGACACCGTGACCGCAGCCACCAGGAGAACACCACATGCAACCAGCCACTTGCGTACCTGAGCCAGCGATTGGAACATCTCGTTCGATCTTACGCTAATCGTTGCAGTCCGAGATGAATCGGCAGGCGGTGATCGCGGGTAAAGCCTAATCGCCGCTTAGAAGGGGAAATTTCCTTTTGGGCACGCGAATGACAAGGCAGTCACACGGCATGTCGTGCAGCGCCTGGCGGCGCTTGGTCCAGCCCGACATCATGAACCCAATAGTCACGCAGAATAGCGACAAGAACTTCATCAGGTGACGAATCGTGGCCTGTCCAAAAGAGGTGCGCCCCCCGTCCGCTGTTGTGACCTGCAGACCCAGCAGGCGCTTGCCAATTGTTGCCTGCCACGACGAACTCTCTGCGAAGGCGCAATAGAGCCACGAACCCGCCGACAGCACCAGGATGAACGCCACACCCGTGAACACCTTCGAATCCCGCGCGTTGATGCCGAAAACGCGCCCAAATCGGCGGAGGCCAAGGTCCAAAACAAAGGTCAGCAGCAGCGCCCCCAACGCTTCGATAGCCACATCGATGGAGCCGGCCCACACCCGTCGCCAAAAGCCGGCATATTCCACCGGGTCAGTCGCGCTCGATGCGCCGTTCGAAGGCGACATGCCGCCAGGAACGGACGATGTTGTCTCGGTTAGCAAATCCCCGCAGAAAAGGCAAAACTCTCCGCCGCCTAAACGGCTATGGCCGCAGTTTGCGCACACTTCCTCAACCGCCATCTCCATCGGTTGGGAATACTACGCTGCGCATTGCTGGCTTGTAAAGTACCTTTGCTGCGCCAGCCCCAACCGGTACACCCGCCAGTGAGAATATCTTGCGCCTGGAAGTGCAAAAATTTTCACTTTGTTGGGCAGGCTTCATGACGTCTGGGTAGATTCCTCAACCACATACAGCCTAAATCATTGGTCATGAACGTGCGGCTTAGTATTTATGTTAATCTTCGTGGAATTGGCACTTCCGTGCTGGCTTGCTCGATAATGCTTCAGCGTCGGCAGCGGGAGTAGCCCCCCTCCTTTGGGAAGAACAAGGCCGGGTGCATGGCTTCCGGCCTTTTTTTTCTGCCCAACGATTCAACCCATGCGCAATTAGCTCTCTGCCGCGCTCGCGGCTGCCGTTATGGGGACAATCCGCGCAAAATCCACCAGGCTGAGCTGCACGCCGCCGAATTCCGGATGCTCGTTGTAATCCACGGTAAATGCCATATCAAGCACATCGCCCGCCAGCAGCGGTTCCTGCGCGGCACGCTCCGCCATGCGCCAGCCCAGGACGTCCCGCGCGTGGAGAAAGCGAAGTTCCCCGCTCTTTGTAGCCGCCGGGAGAGCCCGCAATTTCAGGTGCTTCTCCTTCAACACGCGGGCCGGCTGCACCAGCTTCGCATGGCGCGCCACGAATACCGGCTGCGGATTCCCGGAGCCAAAGGGCTCCAGCCTTTGCAGTGCCAGCCAGAAGTCGTGTTTCACATCGTCGAGTGAAATCTCGGCATCGTATTCCAGCACCGGGACGAAGTCTGCGGGCGCCAAACGCTGCCGCGCGTAAGCCTCCAGCCGGGAACGCAATTCAGGAATCCGCTCCGCCGGAAGCGTACATCCCACAGCGTGGTAGTGCCCGCCAAAGCGGGTAAACAGTTCCGCACACGACTCCAGCGCGGCCAGCAGATGAAAGGCGCCGATCGAGCGTCCGGAGCCGTGCGCCTCGCCGTCTTCGCAGGACAGCACCAACGCCGGGCGATGGTAACGCTCGACCACCCGCGTGGCGCAGATGCCGATTACGCCGCGATGCCAGCCCTCGCCTTCGACCACCAGGCAGTAGGCGTCCTTCCCCTCCGGAGACGATTCAATCTTCTGCTGGATCTCTTCCAGGATTCGCTGCTCTTCCTGCTGGCGGTTGCCATTCAGCTCATCGAGCTGCATCGCCATTTCGGCAGCCCTGCCGGCGTCTTTCTCGGTGAACAACTGAATGACGCGCTCGGCAATATCCATACGGCCGGCGGCATTCAGGCGCGGGGCGACGCGAAACGCGATGTCGCCGGCGCTCAGCGGGCGCGAGCCGTCCAGTTGGCAGTTCGTCAGCAGCGCGCGCAGCCCGGCGTTGACCGGCTTGCGCAGGCCCTCCAGCCCCAGCTTGGCAAAGACGCGATTCTCGCCGACGAGCGGCACCGCGTCGGCGATCGTCGCAATCGCCACCATCTTCAGAAATGACGGCAGCAGCCGTTCCCGTCCGCTTTCGACCAGCAAAGCCTGCGCGATTTTAAAGGCCACTCCCGCTCCGCAAAGCGATTTGCAGGGATACTCGCAACCCGGCTGGTTGGGATTGACGACTGCCAGCGCCTTGGGCACGCCCTCGGCTTGCGGCAGGTGATGATCGGTGACGATGAGCTCGATCCCGCAACGCGCGGCGGCCTCCGCTGCGGCGAAAGCGCGGATGCCGGTATCGACACTGACAATCAGGCGAATCCCGCGCGCGGCCGCCTGCTCGATCACCTCGTCGCGCATGCCGTAGCCTTCGCGAATGCGGTGAGGAACGTGGTAGTCCACCTTGCCGCCGCATAGCTCCAACGCGGTTTTCAGGATGACGATGGCCGTGGTGCCGTCCACGTCATAGTCGCCGTAGATCAGCAGGGTCTCACCGCGCGCAATCGCCGCGCGCAACCGCTCGACGGCGGTTCGCAGGCCGGTCATCAGGTAGGGATCATGCAGATCGTGCAGCGAAGGAGAGAGAAATCTTTGCGCTTGCTCGGCGTTCTGGATGCCGCGCACCGCCAGCAAACGGGCCAAGGAAAGCGGCAGCCCCATGTCCAGAGCCAGCCGTTGCACGGCCTGCGGATCGGCGTTGCGAAGCACCCAGCGCATGATTGGTTGTCGGTTGTCAGTTGTCGGTTGTCAGGGGACAGAACCGGCGGTAGTCAGTTGCTAAGCTGGCCTTGGCGAGGTTCAGTTCTGCTAAAAAGCCGGCAGCTCAAGATCTTCCGCACGCGCCGATCAGCAACCGACAACTGACAACTGACAACGAGCTATTCTTCCTGGTCGGTGTCGTCGAGGGCCACGCTGCCGAAGTCCTCCACCAGGTCCAGCAGGTTCTGGTAGCGGTCGTACCACTCGGTGGAGACCTCGAAGAGAAACATGACACCCTGATGCGGCCAGCCCAACTGGATGAAGCCGGTCTTGCCGATGTAGGTGCGCAGCCAGCGCGCCTCCTCCATGTCGTCGTCGCTGGGAAAGGCGGTGTGCTGCAGGCGCTGCAGCAGGTAGTCAAGCTCGTCGCGCTGCAGCACGTCTTCATCCATGCACAGAAACTGCGCGCCCGCCTTCTTGGCCAGTTCGACAAAGTCCTTCCAGCTTTCCGGGTTATCCCCCGGGTCCCACATGACGCTGCGGACCTCTTCGGTGACGTAACCCTGGAAGCGGCTCAGGCCGTGCCCCAGGATGAAGGCCGTCATGTCATCTTTCAGGTTGGAGAGATCGTCGGACATGGATTTTTGTGGGCTGCGACCGTGAACATCGCAGCGAACCTCATCATACTCCATACTCCGAGGCCCGATGATAGCGGACGAAGATCGTGATTCCGCCTGCCCGCGCCAGGTCGGCCATCAGCGTTACTCCCTGCCGTGCGAGCGGCGGAAAAATCTATGTTAAACTAACTAGTTTCTATCAACTTTGAACATGCTTTTCTCCAAGGAATACGTGGGCTATCTGGCCCGCGAGGTCACCGGCAAACTGATTGAGGGCGAGTTCATCGAGACCACCGACAAGGCGGCGGTGGCCCAGCGCATCAACACGGCCCTGGTGGAAGAGCTCACCCTGGAGGACCGCATCAACGACGAAGTGCGCATTATCCTCGATACCTACGCTGAGGAGATGCAGCGCAGCGGCGCCAACTACCAGGAGATGTTCAAGAAGGTGAAGAACGAGCTGGTGCGGAAATACAAGGCCGTCCTGTGAAAAGGCATTGAGCACTTAGCCAAAGCAGATCGGCCAAGAGCTAATTGCTGATTGCTAGTTGCTTCTTTATGAGAATCAGCCGCGAAAAAATCAACAAGCTGGCGCACGCCGTGGCCGACACCCTGGCCAACATGGAAAACGTCGACTTTGTCGAGGACCGCAACAGCATTCGCCTGGAAACCAAACGCCTGCTGGAAAACCTGATGGCGCAGGAAGCCAAGATCGACGCTGCCGCCCGGCAGAAGATCGAAAGCCAGCGCCGTACCATCCTGGAAGGCTCGCAGGAGTGGGACATCCTCTATCGCAAGTACTACAACGAAGAAGTCAAGAAGCTGGGAATATAAACAGCAATCATTCAATTAGCGACCAGCTCAGTTCCAGTGGTGCGAGTGCCACCAGATCTTCTGAATGTTGAACTTCACCCCACGGCACAGGTAAATCGGCGCGTTCTCCTCGGCCATGCCCCAGCGATCGTTATGCGGGAACGCCTGGTAGGAGGTGCAGCTGTCTTTCACGTCGTCAAGGCTCCACTGGATGGCAATGAGGTTCTTGTACACCTGTGGCGGAGGGCCCCAGTACCAAAGATTCTGGTGACGCGAATAGGCCGTCGGCAGCCCATATCGCGGGCCGAAAAGGTTGATCGCGCCTGCTTCTCCATAGTTGCCCGCCCAGATGCCGGTCTCGGCGCGCTCCTCGGGCGGCAGTGAATCATAGATCTCCGCCACCTGCCGCACCAGGCCGCGCCACCCAAACTGGTCGGCGATAGGTTGCATCAGCAGGGAGTGCTCATGCACCTCCTGCTCGGCCGGTTTGAAACCCAGGGCACTCTGGTAGGCCAGCACGTGCTCGGGCGGGAGCATGAATGTGACCAGCGGCACCAGCGGCACCGTCGTAATCACCATCACGCCGGCGACGGCCGCCCGCGTCCAGGCGCGGCGGTTGGCGAGCCAATGCTCGATCACCACCGCCCCGGCAGCAAACGCCATCGGGTAGATCGGGAAGACATAGTAGTTCTTGCCGTGCAAGACCTCCATCGTCACAAAGAAGACGACGAACGTCAGGCCCAGCACCCGCCATTTGCGCTCACGCAGCAGCCAGATCAGCCCCGGGAACCAGACGAGGAACAGGATCGGATGCAGGCCGATGATCTGCTCTCGGACGAACGCCAGCGGCCCCAGCACGACGTTCTTCCCCTCGCGCCGCACATTCTCCAGGTCCTGCACTGTGGGGAAGTGACGTTGAATCTGCCAGATCAGATTGGGCAGGAAAATCGCCATCGCGATCAGCAGCGCTATCCAAATCCACGGCTTGGCGAATTCGCGGCGATGCGACGTGAGCAGCAACGCCACCGCGACGGCAAAGCCGAAGAACAATGTCGAATGCTTGTTCTCCAGTCCCAGGCCCGCGAGCACGCCGAACCACAGCCACAGCCGCGAATTTCCCGTGCGCAGAATTCGCGCAATTACCAGGGCGCAGCCCATCCAGTAGAGGGGCTCGAAGGCGTTCATGGTCAGCAGACTGCTGGCAAGAAGTTCCGCCGGGCATAGCAAAATGCAGAGTCCGGCGAGAAACTGCGCGTAGCGATTGCCGCCCAGCTCGCGCGCGATCAGCATGGTCAGCGCCACCAGCGCGGTTCCCGCCAGCGCCGGAAGGATGCGCAACGCTGCCAGCGAGCCGCCCATCAGCAGCGCGACCTTCGCATACACCGCGATCAGCGGAGCGCAATCCACGTACCCCCAGGCGAGGTGCCGCGCCAGGTCGAGGTAGTACAGCTCATCGCGAAAATATCCGTAGTGGCGAACGCTGGTGAACAGGTGCAGGAGCAGCTTGGCCGCGCACAGCGCGATCATAGCTCTGACGGCCAGCGGCGGCAGCGTCTTAGAGGTGTCACTCTCGATGCTGTAGGTTTCAGTCGCGGACATCGCCAACATTCGGGCAGTGGGGCAGTTGAAGCTTTGTCGGGTAGAGCTGGCCTTCAGGCCAGCGTCCAGCCGATTGTATCGGCCTTGAAGCCGGCTTTAGCCGGCGACACAAGACCGTGGGCCTGAACCGAGATTGAAACTGCCCCTACAGACATTAGACCTCGCCCGGCAATGCTACACCCCCACTCAACCCCAGGTTATTACGTGAAGCCGGGCTGCTTGGTTCTTATAATCGGTGCGGGGGCGAGTTTTGTCCGCTACGGCCAATCTCAAAGACGACCTCAGGAGGCTCGCCATGGAGGCGGGCTTCGACCTCGCCGGCGTTGCTGGGGTCAAGGCGACACCGGAGCACCGCTTTTTCCCGGAGTGGCTGGCGGCGGGCCGCGGCGGCGAGATGAAATATCTCGAAGGGCGCAATGAAGCCGGCGAGCTGAAGCGCGCCGCTCTGGCCAACGCCGCTCCGTGGGCGCGCTCCGTGGTCGTCTGCGCGCTGAACTATAACACCGATCCGCCTTACTCCACTCACTCCGGCGCTCCCACGCAAGGCTGGATTTCCCGCTACGCCTGGTCGCAGCGCGACTACCACAATGTGGTACTGGAAAAGTTGCGCCGCCTGGAAGCCGGCTTTGTTGAGCTGTGCCGCAGCCGCGAAATCGCAGGGCCGCGCACCTGGTGCTACGTCGATACCGGCCCGCTCATCGAACGCACCTTCGCCAAATACGCCGGCATCGGCTGGATCGCCAAGAACACCTGCGTGATCAACCAGCGGCTTGGTTCATGGCTCTTCCTCGGAGTCATGCTCACTTCGCTGGAGCTGGTCCCCGATTTGCCGCCGCCCGACCGCTGCGGCTCATGCACGCGCTGCCTCGACGCCTGCCCCACTCACGCCTTCCCGGCGCCGTATCAGCTCAATGCCAGCAAATGCATCGCCTATCTCACCGTCGAGCTGCGCGGCACGATTCCCGAGGAGCTTCGCCCCGGCATCGGCCGGCAAATCTTCGGCTGCGACATTTGTCAGGACGTCTGCCCCTGGAACCGGCGCGCTGCCGTCACCGCGGTCCCGGATCTGCAGCCGCGCAAGAAGCTGGTCAACCCCGATCTCGAATGGCTGGCAGGGCTTAGCCTGGAGGAGTTTCGCGAGCTCTTTCGCGGCTCCGCGGTGAAACGCGCCCGCTTCAACGGCCTTCGCCGCAATCTCGCGGTCGCCATGGCTAATAGTGGCGACGAGCGTTTCCTGGCGTTCTTGGAGCAGCTCAGTAGGGATGAAGACGCGATCGTTGCCGAGCATGCGCGCTGGGGATTGTCCCACCTGCGGCGCTCGCTTGCGTGCAAGTCCCACGAGTGAGCAGTGCGGGTGACACGGGTTTGGAATGTGGTTATAACAGACAGTATGACCGAGGCCCTCAGCCGCCGCCTCAAGCAGGATCGCTTCGCCAGCCCCGCACAGGAAGCGGCGCTCAGCCTCATCGTCGCCGCCAACACCCTGAATGAGCGTATGGACCGGCTGTGCGAGGAGCACAACATCACCCGCACGCAATACAACGTCCTGCGCATTCTGCGCGGCGTTTATCCGGAAGGCCACCCGCGCTGCGAGATTGCCTGCCGCATGCTGGACCGCGCCTCCGACGTCACCCGGCTGGTCGATCGCCTCGCGGCCCGGCGACTGGTGAAACGCTGTCGCGGCAGCGAAGACCAGCGCCAAACGGTTACCTTCATCACGGCCAAGGGAATCAAGCTGCTCGACGCCATGCGGCCGCAAATGGACGCAGAAGCGGAAGACATCCTCCAGCGCCTGGGCGAGGACAATTGCCGGAACCTGAGCCGCTTGTGTGCCCGGATCTTCGACGCGGCCAATCCCCAGGGGAGTTAGTCGTGATGCGCCCACCAAGTCTGCGCCACTGGGCGTTTCGCTGTAACATCAAATAGCTACGTTTTTCAATTCCAGGCGGCTGTCGTGTTCCTGTCAGGGAATCGCGAGGAGGCTGAGCGATGTGTGGCATTGTCGGGTATGTAGGGCCGAAGCGGGTTGTTCCGGTGATCATCGACGGGCTGCGGCGGCTGGAGTATCGCGGCTACGATTCGGCAGGCATTGCGGTGGCGGGCAACGGCGAGGGCCTGCAAGTGCGCCGCGCTGAAGGCAAGCTGCGCAACCTGGAAGAGGTCATCCGGCTGAAGCCGCTGGACGGCACCTACGGCATCGGCCACACGCGCTGGGCCACGCACGGGCGGCCGACGGAGGAGAACGCCCACCCGCATCGCGACTGCACCGGCCACGTGGTGGTGGTGCACAACGGGATCATCGAGAACTATCTCAGCCTGAAGAAGAAGCTGATCGAGGAGGGCCACACCTTCCGCACGGAGACTGACACCGAAGTCATCGCCCACCTGGTGGAGAAGAACCTGAAGCTGGAGGGGAACGGCCAGCGCAACTCCCTGGAGGAGGCGGTTCGCCGGACGGTGCAGGTGCTGACGGGCGTCTTCGCGATTGCGGTCATCTCGTCGGACGAGCCCAACAAAATCGTCGCTGCGCGCAACGGCCCGCCGGCAGTCATCGGACTGGGCAAGAACGAATACTTTGTCGCCAGCGACGTGCCGGCGATCCTCTATCACACGCGCGACCTGTTCTTTCTGGCCGACGGCGATCTCGCCGTCCTTACGCCCACGGGCGTGCAGCTCACCGACTTCGAAGGCCGGCCCATCACCCGCCGGGTGCAGCACATCACCTGGGACCCGATCATGGCGGAAAAGGGCGGCTTCAAGCATTTCATGCTGAAGGAAATTTACGAGCAGCCGCGCGCCGTGCGCGATACCACGCTGGGTCGCATCTCGCTCGATTCCGGCAAGGTCTTCCTCGACGAGATGGACATCACCGAGGACGACTTCCGCAAGCTCGGCAAGATTTACATTGCCGCCTGCGGCACCAGTTGGCACGCGGCGCTGGCCGGCAAGTTCATGATCGAGCGGCTGGCCAAGCTGCCGGTTGAGGTCGATTACGCCAGCGAATTTCGCTATCGCGATCCGCTGACCGGACCGGGGGATTTGACGATCCTGATCACGCAGTCGGGCGAGACGGCCGATACCATTGCCGCCATGCGCGAATCGCGCGCCAAGGGTGCGAAGACGCTGGGCATTTGCAACGTGGTTGGTTCGATGATCGCGCGCGAGGCAAACGGAACTGTCTACACGCACGCAGGACCGGAGATCGGAGTGGCTTCGACCAAGGCGTTCACGGCGCAATTGACGGCGCTGTTTTTGTTCGCCGTTTATCTTGGCGAGATTCGCGGCACCATTGATCCCGAGCATTCCAAGAAGCTGCTGCAGGAACTGACCCGCATTCCCGGCAAGCTGGAAGCGCTGCTGACGCACGATGAAGAGGTCGAAGATCTGGCCAAGGAATACCATCGCGTGTCTGATTTCCTCTTCCTCGGGCGCGGCATTCACTATCCCATCGCGCTGGAAGGCGCGCTGAAGCTGAAAGAGATTTCGTACATTCACGCCGAAGGCTATCCCGCCGGCGAGATGAAACACGGACCGAACGCGCTCATCGATGAGGACCTGCCGGTAGTGATCCTGGCGACGCGCGATGCAAGCGATCCCGGTTCGGTGCTGCGCTACGAGAAGACGCTATCAAATCTCAAAGAAGTGAAAGCGCGCTCGGGCACGGTGATTGCGATTGCCACCGAAGGCGACGAGGAGATTCGCGAGGCCGCCGATCACGTGCTGTATGTTCCTGACGCTCCGGAACTGCTGGCGCCGATCCTGGAAGTGGTGCCGTGCCAGTTGCTGGCCTACCACATCGCGGTGCGGCGCGGCTGCGACGTGGACCAGCCGAGAAACCTGGCGAAATCGGTGACGGTGGAGTGATGGCGGGCGAAACACGCCGCCCACCCTCGGTTGTCTACTGCGTCTTTACCTTGTCCACATGCAGTGAACCGCCGGCAGTCAGGCTGCCCGTGATCTGCACATGTTGCCCTATTTCTCCCGAGACCGCCCCGGGATTTTCAATGGCAACGACCTTTTGGCCGTTATCGGCCACGAAGACCGGCTTCTCTCCAGCGGCGATGCACCGCTTGGCACAACTGGCATGGCTGGCATTGGCGCCCTTGGCGCCGCATTTGGAATCGCTGATCCATCCGGTCCAGCTTTGGCTCTTAGGCGCAGCCCAGGTACTCAGGCCGGCAAAGCATAGGACGGCTGCAAGCACGATAGTTTTCTTCACACTAATCTCCTTGGGGGCAATACGAGCGCGGTTCGGCCGCGGGCGGGCCGGCACGCGCTGCTTCTTAATAGATTGAGTGCCCAGGCCGAAATTGGTTACAGAAAATTCCGGCGGCAGAGCGGATAGCCCAGCGGCGCGCCCCCCTTCACGCCACGGACCGCCGCGGGACCGGCAGCCGCGGATCATTGGTCACGCCTTCGGCTGCAGCTTCCCGCACCTCCGACAACGCAGCCAAGGTAAATGCCGCCAATGAGATCTCCACATCGCGAACGGCTACATCCAGGAATGCCCATTGGCTGATGAGGTTAGTTGGGATGCACCACAGCCAGAATCTGAAAGGCGCACCGTATCCCACCCACGGCTTCGCCCCTTGGGTGGTCAAGAACTCTTCACAAACCGCAGCGAAGCCGAATTCATGCAATAGCGCAGGCCGGTGGGGCGCGGGCCGTCGTCGAAGAGGTGGCCGAGGTGGGCGTCGCATTCGGTGCAACGCACTTCGGTGCGCGTCATGCCAAAGCTGCTGTCGGAATCGGTCGTGACGTTTTGTTTGGCGATGGGCTCCCAGAAGCTCGGCCAGCCGGTGCCGGAATCGAACTTGGTTGCCGAGCTGAATAGTGCATTACCACAGCAGACGCAGCGGAAGATGCCTTTGGCGTGCAGGTCCCAGTACTGGCCGGTAAAGGCGCGCTCGGTGCCGCCGTGGCGGGTGACGTCGTACTGCTCGGGAGTCAACTGGGCCTGCCATTGGGCGTCGCTTTTGACCACCCTGGGCACGCGCGCGGGGCCAATCTTGTGACCATCGTCCTTGAACTCGACAATCTCGACGTAACCTGTGGCCGCCGGCGCGGACTCGGCTTGGGCGCGGTTTGCAAAGCTCATAAAGGCAACTCCTGTGAGGGATAGAAAACTGGCTTTCAGGAAATCTCGTCGATTGCTCATAGTGTACTCGTTTAAAAGGCCGGCTTTTCGCTCCCCTCATGGCTCCCAGGGAAGCTGTAACCAAGTGGGTCCCTCAGCGGCTTAAGCCGCAATGCTTTCGGGACCCTTACGGACGGCCTGAAGGCCGTACCCTTCAAAAAACCAGACTCAATCACATCCGCCCTAATTGCGATACAACTGCGGAAACATGTGCTGCAAATTGGCGACCTTCGGCAGGTCGTAGCAGGCAATATACGGGTTGTCAGGATGGCGCGCGGCGAAGTTCTGATGATAGGCTTCGGCCGGATAGAAGGCCTTCAGCGGCACCACCTGGGTGACAATGTTTTGCGGGAATGCCTTCGCCTTGTCCAATTGCGCAATGTAATCCTGCGCGATGCGCTGCTGCTCCTTATTAGCGTAGAAAATGCCGGAACGATACTGCGTGCCGTCGTCCGGCCCCTGCCGATTCAACTGCGTAGGATCGTGGGCGACGGAGAAGAACACCTGCAGCAATTCGCCGTAGGTGACCTGCGACGGGTCGAAGACGATCTTCACCGATTCGGCGTGGCCGGTTTCGCCGGTGCTGACGGTTTCGTAGTCGGCAGTGCCGGCCGCCCCTCCGGAGTAGCCGGCGGTAGCGCTGATGACGCCCTTAACATGCTGAAACACAGCCTGAATGCCCCAGAAGCAGCCGCCGGCGACGACTGCAGTTTGCTGCCCGCCGGCGCTCGCCAAAGGTTCATCCACCGCAGGCTTTGGCAAGGCCCGCGCCGTCTCGCTGGCAGCAACTATCGGGTGATGCAACGCCACGGCAGCGATTGCCGTCACGGCCAGGAATCCCAAGGCCAATCGCATAGGTGATTTCGACATAAGCTTTACTCTTTCCATCTCGGTGGCCCCACATCTACCCGATTAGAGTCGCGATAAGGCCGGAGGTTACAAGGCGAGCGGCAAGCGTCTTTCAGCGCTGCTTGAGGGTGCCTTTCTCCTTCGGTTTCTCGATGGTTTCTCCGGGCCGCAGAAGAGTGGGTTGCGAGGAGGCCTGTGGGTTTTGCGGTTGGGCTGGATCACCGGCGGACGCAGGAGGGTTGGATGCGCCGGGTGCAGGGCTGTTGGCGCTTGAACTGGAAGCCGTCGCGGGGGCGCCGGCCGTGGGACTGGAACTGGAAGGAGACATCTGTGGAGCGGCAGCCTCGGTCGGCGCAGTAGAAGACGCCGATGGCGGTGAGGTTGGATTGGTAGCGGCTGCGGAAGTTGCCGGAGTTTTGGCGGCGGACTCCGGGCTCCTGGGTTGCGAAGCATCTTCGACCTTGGCCGGCGGCGAGGTATCGAAGATGACGCGTTCGTCGGTCAAGGACTGCAGCTCTTTATCATGCGGCGCAGCAAAGAACCAGGTCAGCAGGTATCCACGCCGTTCGGTGATTGCCATGGCAATCGACAGCCGCCGCGCCAACGCGTCGTTGGGAACGGAGAATCCCACGGTACCGTGCAAGTAGAGAAATACGCTGCCATCAGCGGTAAACACTTTGCCGTCGCGCATGTCGTCGAGAATGGGATGGGTCAGGCCGAACTGCAGGAGAAAGTCCCGCGCTGCCTGCCGGTCGGTGGAATTCTCAGGAAATTTCATCCGCGGAAAGCAGGCCATCGACATCGCAGAGACGGTGACCTCGCCGAAGTCGTCGTAGGCGATTTGGCCGTTGGCTCCCGGGCGCTTTGTCCAAACCGAGAACAGGGTGCGACTGCAGGCATCGAGTAGCCTGTGCTCGGTGCGGCCCATTCGCGGCCTTCCGAAGTTTTCCTGGGTGCGGTCGCGCTCAATGGCCGGTTCCACCGCGCCGTTGGCTTCCAACGCCCACCCCTGCGGGATGCGGTAGCTGAAGCCGATCGCCGGATTTTCATAGAAGTCGCCGCGGATCTTTCCTGGGTCGATGTGGTTGGCGGGCGGATCGGCTTCGAGCATCGCCAGCCGGTGAGATGAGATGGAAGGCCCGTCATAGGGCCGCGCGTCCGACTCGACGTACTGGCGTAAGGCTGTCGGCGGGAAGAAGGCCAGGTGCTCAAAGCAGGACTCGAGGCGCTTGACGGTTTTGTCATCATGCGCCGCCAGCAGCACTCGCACGATGTAGTCTCCCGAAGTAGTGGCCAACAGCACATGCTGGTCAATGCCGCGCCGGGTCTCAAACAGATAGAACTGATGCCCGGCAAGGTTGGCTTTCGACAGGCCGCGCAGCTCTTCTACGCCGCGGTAGAGCTCCTCATCCAGAGCCCCGCGCAGGTAGGTTTTCGCATCCTGATTTTTGCCGCTAGAGGTTGGAATGGCGGCAATCGATATCACGGCATCGGCGGGCGGAGGGCCGACAAGCTTCAGGAGCTGGTAACTTCCGTCATGCGCAACGGGCTCGGCGACCGGACGCAGCGCATCCGGCGGCAGATCAAAACTGAAGCCGAAGTATTGGTTGACGTAGCGCGATGCCGACAGGTAACCCTGCTCGGGATAGCTCGCGTTGGAGACGGCACTCTTCGGGACGGCCGGAGCGGCGGGCGACGTCTGCGCAGGTAGCCACGGCGCACTGCAGAGCAGGGAACCCAGTACTATGCCGCATAGTTTGGTTGGGATACGCATGGCTCTCGCGCGCCGGCTGTTGCTCTTTATTGTTCGCCCTTAGGAGGTAAGAGTCAACGCGGCGCCGGGAAGTTGGTTGCTTTCTCTAGCAATCTGCTTGTGGCGATGACGCGGCCCGGCTGAGAGCGTTATCGCGGCCAGCGCGATGAGGTGTACGCGACGGCCTCCTGCACGTTCAGCTCGCGGGTGAGGACGCCGGTGCGCACGTAAAGCTTGGGCGATTCGCCTTCCTTCACATAGACCGGCCGCTCCATACGGGCGACGATGACGCGGCAGACTTCCTGGTTTTCGAGTGTATGAAAAATGATTTGCACCGCCTGGCAGGCGTCGCCGCCGAGCTTGGTGGCGATGGCGGTCATCAGCGCCTGCTCAAAGCCGTCGCGGTCCGGCTTCTTTAGCGTCTGGTAGTCATGGTGGAGACCGACGACGGAGCCGTCATCGGCCACACCAATAAGCAGAGTTCCGCCGTTGCTGTTCATGTAGCCGGCCAGCGTCTTCAGCACTACCGCCTCTACGGTGCGATTCACTTTGTTCTCGCGCAGGTCCCAGCGGAACGACGACTTGAATTCCAGGGTGGCGCCCTCACCCTGGGCGATGAGAGTGCGCAAATCGCCCTGCAGCGCGGCGCTGAGCTGCTCGATGCGCTGCGAGCGGCGCTGCATGGCGGAATATAATCCGGCGCCGCCCATGCTGAGGACAATGCCAACGATCGCATAAAACGCGGTCTTCTTCGGAGTTTTGCCCATTAGCGAGCGATGCAGTTGGATGAGCGCGAAGTTCCCGGCGGTGGTGTTGCCAGGCTGATATTCGCGGTAATAAACGAAGTCGTTGGCGGGATAGAGGACGAAGATTCCGACTGCCGCGCCCAACATGAGTGCGACAGCGAACATTCGCAAGCGCAATCGGAGCTGCCATGAGAGTTGCATTCGTCTTCCAGCGCTGCCCGGAATTGGCTGTTAGGAGGCCCCAGACGATTGCGGGGAAAGCCCGTCCGAGTTAACCGTCCAGGAAAGAACCGCAATCGGGAGATCGGCCGCAGATATCGCCGGCAGTCGCCCGAACGTCAAATGCTAATCGCTAATTACTGTTCCTCAGCTTCTCCAGTGCAAAGTCACTGGGCCGTTTATGGGATGGCGCATCGGCTTGCCGGTGGCCTGCGACTCCAGTCGCGCCTGCTTCAGTTCGAAGTACCACCTGGCGGGGCGGTCGGCGTCATCGATGAGCATCAGTCTGGGATTGTACTGCAGCCCTTCGGCCTGCTGGATCATGGTGAGCTGGTCCTGCCGCACGAAACGCCGGCCAAAGAACTTCGCAATCGGCGTGACCAGCGGCACGTTCAGGAAGACATTCCAGGCGGCGCAGACGTCGATGCGGCAATGGTTTTCGGTGGTGGGCGTGACCGTGGTCAGGCTGGCAAACCACTTCTCGCCGCAGCGGATGACCTCGTAGCGCCGGTTGGGCAGCACGAAATCGATGGTGGTGGTGATGGGCTGGCCGTAGACGCCGAGCAGCTTGTAGGGCGCGCTGTTGGCCGAGGGCTGATGCGCGGTCATGCGAAAGCCCTGCTCGATGGGCTCGAAGTGCTTTTCCTTTTCGTGGATGCTGGCCCGCGAGCGCCACCACCACGACTGATGCACGAACGGCCCGTGCGCCGGGTCCATCAGTCCGATGATGCCGTGATCGATGTTGCAGGGCAGGTCGGCGGTGAGATACGCCGACTTGAATCGCCGGCTGAATTTCGGGACCTCGGGGACGGGCGGGAGATGCGAAGCGTCACGCTCGGGGTCGCGCGGACGGGAATAGGAATCCTGGGTGCCCCGTTCTAGCCCTTCTGTTGGGCTAGGGCGGGGCAAACGGCCCTTCCCACGTTGTGGGACGTAGACCCAAACATGGCCGTCGCGCTCCTCGCAGGGAAACGCGGTCGCATGGATTTTGCAGGGGTCGAGGGAATCTTGCTGAGTCAGCGAAGGTATCTCGCGGCACTGGCCGGAGGCAGGCTCGAAGCTCCAGCCATGATATTTGCAGGTGACTTGCTGCCCGTCGAACCAGCCGTATGACAGCGGAATGCCACGATGCGGGCAGGAATTGCGCATGGCGAAGTAGCGACCATCCGACTTGCGGCCCAGCACCAGCGGAATGCCGAGCAACATGGCCTTCGCCATCTGCTTGCCGCGAATCTCCGAGGCGCGAATCGCCGGGTACCAGTCGTCATAGATGAGCGCGGTGGCGGGCGCGGAAGGCGCCGCAGCGCGTGTGACTTCGCCTGGCATTCGAAAGCCATTTTATAGCCATCCCCCATATGTTTTCACCACGGAGACACTGAAGGCACGGAGGATCAAGAAGGAAAAACTTCGTGTGCTCCGTATCTCCGTGGTGAAAAGCAAAACGGCCGGAGCGCCTTCGCCCCGGCCGCAAACGATTCACGATTCACGAACCACGAACCACGATCCACTACTTCGTGATCTTCTCGCCGATCGACTTCGCCTGGGTGAACAGCAGCAGGTAATCCGGGCCGCCGGCCTTGGAGTCGGTGCCGGACATATTGAAGCCGCCAAAGGGGTGCGCGCCCACCATGGCTCCTGTGCACTTGCGATTGATGTACAGGTTGCCGACATGGAACTGCTGCTTGGCCGCCTCAATCTTGTCGTCCGAGGTGGTATAGACGGCGCCGGTGAGGCCGAACTCGGTGTTGTTGGCAATCTGCAAAGCTTCCTCGAAGCCGTGTGACTTGATGACCGCCAGCACCGGGCCGAAAATCTCCTGCTGCGAGATGGTGCCCATGGGATCGACATCGGCAATGACCGTGGGCTGGATGAAGTAACCGTCGCCCGCGTCCTTGGCGCGCGCGCCGCCGGTGATCAGACGCCCGCCTTCGGCGACGCCCTTCTCGATGTAGCCCAGGATCGACTTCATCGACTTTTCATTGATCACCGGCCCCATGCCTGGGTTCAGCGTCGGATCGCCGACCGTGATTTTCTCCACGCGCTCCTTCAGGCGCTGGAGGAACTTGTCATAGACGCGATCGTCGATGATGGCCCGCGAGCAGGCCGAGCACTTCTGTCCGCTGAATCCGAAAGCGGAAGCCGCGACGCCTTCTACCGCGGCGTCCAGATCGGCGTCGGCATCGACGAGGATCGAGTCCTTGCCGCCCATCTCCAAAATGGTGCGTTTGATCCAGAGCTGGCCCGGCTGCTGAGTGGCGGCGCGCTGATTGATGTGCAAGCCGACTTCCTTCGAGCCGGTGAAGGCGATGTAGCGCGTCTTGGGATGCTCGACAATCGCGTTGCCGAAGCTGCCGCCATGGCCGGGGCAGAAATTCACCACACCGTCGGGCAGGCCGGCTTCTTCCAGGATCTCGAAAAATTTCGCGGCGATGGCCGGAGAATCGCTGGAAGGCTTCAGGATGACGGTGTTGCCGGTGACGACAGAGGCCAGCGTCATGCCGCCCATGATAGCGCTGGGGAAGTTCCACGGCGGGATGACCACGCCGACGCCGAGCGGGATGTAACGCAGGTAGTCCCGCTCGCCCGGCCATTGGATCGGCGGCTCCGATTGCGCCAGCCGCAGCGCTTCCAGTGCATAAAAGGTGGTGAAGTCGATCAACTCGCCGACGTCGGCATCAGCCTCGGCCCAATTCTTGCCGACCTCGAAGACCATCCAGGCCATCAGTTCGAACTTGCGCTCGCGCATCAGATGAGCGGCGCGGAACAGCAGGTTGGTGCGGTCTTCAACCGAAGCGTATTTCCAGGTCTCGAACGCCTTCAGCGCGGCTTGCATCGCGGGCTCGACCTCGGCGGCGCCGGCGGCGGAGAAAATGCCCACGATTTCTGAGGGCTTGGCAGGATTCAGCGACTGCGTCGTCTCGGCAGTCTTCACGCGCCGGCCGCCGATCACCAGGTCGTATTCCCGCCCCAGTTCGTTGCGGACCTTCTCGATCGCAGCTCTCATGCGGCGGGTGTTTTCGGGATTCGTCCAGTCGGTAAAAGGCTCGTTCTTGAACTGCTCGGGGATGGGGGCGTTGACAATGGTTGCGGCCACGCGGGTTCCTTCGCGCGCCGGTGTTGTGGTGGTAGCCATAAATGCGGTCCTTTCAGCAGGGAAATCGGAGATGTTTAGTAGATGACGGCCGCTCCGAAGAGATGCGGGAGCAGCCGGAAACAATATTTTACGCCGCTTTGGATATCTGCGTTGCCGCGCCGCCGGGATCGATGTCGGTCGGGGCTGTTTGCGCTTCAGCGTTTGCCATGACCCTGTTGTCGCCAAGTAACTGCAACCGCCATTACGTGAGCAGGGTGAGAACGAGAGTGGCTGCCTCTCATTCGAGCAAGCGCATCTTCTTCAGGAAGGCATGGTAGCGCGGGTCATGTTCTAAATTCTTCAGCAGCGGGTCGCCTTTCACGTCGGTGAGCGCACCGTCTCTCTGGGCATAGGCACGTTCCAGCCATTCAAACGCTTGATTGGGCTGCCCCCGAAAGGCATAAACCTCTGCAATCTGGTAGGCAGACCCGGTCTGCTCGGTCGCGATGAGTTGTGTCAGAGCCTGATCGGACTCCTGCGTGCGGCCAAGCGCATGGTACGCAAGCGCCAGCCCTTGCAAGTGGAAAGCTGCGAGCTTCTCGCGTTGTGCTTCGGCCAGCGCGGCTTCAGGACGTGATGCCAGATACACGTACCCAAGCACGGTGTGCAGCCAGGGATATCCCGGGTCAAGTTCCAACGCTTTCTGGATGGCTGCGACCGCTTCCTCCGGTCGGCCGGCCCACCAAGCAGTAAACCCAAGGATGTGGTAGGCTCCTGCGCTCAGCGGATTCATTTCCACTGCACGATGTCGCAATCGCAGCGCTTCATCGAAATGGTTAAGTGAAGCAGCCAACCATGCTGCATTCCCTATAACTTGCTCATCGCCGGGATTTAAGGCCAAGGCTTGTTGGATGTCGGCATTCGCTCCGTCCCAATCCCAATCGTATGTCATCTTGATAAACGCTAAAGCCGCGTAAGCCCGCGCCAGGTTTGGATCCAAAGTTAGCGCACGTCGTGCCTCCTCGCGCGCCTTGCTTGCTTCTACTTGCAACTCAGGCCACGAGAGGAACACCACGGCCCTGCTAAAACGAGCTCTGGATAGTTCCGCCCATGCCGGCGCGTAGTTGGGATCGAGCTGGATGGCCTGCTGGTAGTAACTCATCGCCTTTTCTAAGTTCTCTTTCGTGCCCTTTTGGTGGAAATACCCTCCCTGCAAGTAGGCGTTGTAGGCTGAGGGCGTGGTCGCCTGCGGTGAAGGAGCTTTTGCTCCCAACAGCTTTACCTTCAGAGACCCCGCTACCGACCGCGCGATGTCCTCCTGCACTGCGAACACGTCCTTCAGGTTGCGATCGTAAGTCTCCGACCAAAGATTAAAGCCATCGGAAGCGTTGATGAGCTGAGCGGTAATCCGTACGCGATCGCCCTGTTTGCGGACACTGCCCTCCAGCAGGCTGGCCACGTTCAGCTTCTCACCGATGACTCGCGGGTCCGGGTTCTTGCCTTTGAACTGGAACGACGAAGTGCGCGCGGTCACCCGGAGCTCGGGCATCTTGGCCAAGGCGTTGAGCAGTTCTTCGGCGAGACCGTCGGCGAAATATTCCTGGTTCTTGCCCGGACTCATATCTACAAACGGAAGTACGGCAATTGAAGGTGTAACATGCGCGGGCTGAGCAACGTTGCCTGTGGACGGCCGGAGTGCGAATCGCCAAATAGCCAGCGCCGCCAGACCCAGCACTGCCAACACCGCAGCTCCGAAGAGAAGATCGCGGGTGCTCATCCGCCGGCTCTTCCCTGCAACTCCTATCGCAGACGAACCCGAAAGGAGTCGGCGCAGGTCCATGACAATGTCCTGGGCCGAGGCATAGCGAAGTGCCGGATCCTTCTCCATGCATTTCTGAATGATTCCCTCGAAGCCGGGAGAGATCTTATGATTCAGCCTGGAAGGCGCGATCGGCGGCTGGTTCAGAATTTCGTTCACTACAGTTGCGCCGGGGCCAGAAAATGGGCGACGTCCGGTTGCCATCTCATACAGGACGCACCCAGCGCTCCAGATATCCGTACGCGCGTCCAGCCTCTCATTTCGTAACTGCTCGGGGGACATGTAGGGGAAGGTTCCTATCACCGATTGGCTTTCGCTCAGCGTGGGCGCCTCGCTTGGTTGTCTCGGAGTGGCAATCGCCTTTGCCAAGCCGAAATCAAGAATCTTGAGCTGGCGTTCCGGCGTCACTCGGAGATTGCCAGGCTTGATGTCGCGGTGAATGATGCCGTGCTCATGCGCCGCAGCCAGCCCAGCGCACAATTGCACCCCCAGGTCAATGCATTCCTTTTCGCTCAGCGGCTCTAGGACCAGCATCTCGTCGAGCGAGACGCCGGGGATGAATTCCTCGACCAAGTAGTCGATTCCATCACACCTATCGAAGTCGTGGATGACGGCGATGTTGGGATGGTTGATCTCCGAGAGAGCAAGTGCCTCTTTTCTGAATCGTTGGTACGCGGCGTCAGCGGCTAGTGAGCCGGCTGGCAGAACCTTCATCGCTACATCACGCCTCAGGTGTTCATCGCGGGCGCGATAAACCACACCCATTCCGCCTTCGCCGATCTTCTCGACCAGGCGGTAGTGGCCAAGTGCATGGCCGACGAGAGAGTCTTGGCCCAGGGCCTGATGTGCCATGGGAAGACGCTCCTCCTCCTCACCCTTCTCCTCACCCTCTGAAGCGAATCGTAGGCTCGGCCAGAAGGCAAGTCAATGCAAACTAATGTACTACAAGCAGAGATAGGCCTCAGGCAGAAATAAGTCGAATCACTGCTGCGCGAGCGGCGCTCCTCGTCAGTATCTGCTCATGCTTCCCCGCTCGGTTGATCGCACTGTCCTGTGATGCAATACTGAGTTCCCGGTGAGTTACAGGCCTCCGTCCTGTGAACCTACGGGGGAGCGGACCACTTGTGCTTGGGAACCTGTCGAAGCTTTCAGCCGACCAGAGTCTGGATTTGCCGGAGGTCCTGCGGATAAGTCTTGACTCGCTACGGGCCGACAAGCTGCGCACCGGCATGACCGCGCTCAGCATGGCCGTGGGTACGGCCGCTTTGATTCTGGTGGTCACCGTGTCGCTCACGGGAAGCAGCTACATACTCGCGCAGATCGAAAACATCGGCACCAATGTGATTTGGGCGGAGTACACCGGGAGTTCGAGCGGCCCAACCAGCCGAAGCCTGGGCGACAATCTCACGGTGAGGGACATGGCCGCAGTCGAGAAGGGCGTGCCTGGCATCATGGCAGCCTCGCCGGTGGTTGACCTGCGTCTGAACACGTTCCTCGCCAACAGCAATGTTCCGGTGCTGGTGTTGGGGGTGAACCCGCAATATCAACTGGTGCGGCGCATCGTAGTCAGCGAGGGGAGGTTCTTTGACCAGAGGGATGAGGAGTCGGCCACTAAGGTCGCGCTGCTCACGGAATATCTCGCCCGGCAGCAATTCAAAAGCGTGGACCTCGCCCTCGGGCAAGTCATTCACATCGAGGGCATGCCGTTCCTCATTATTGGCGTCTTCCGCGAAAGCGTGGACACCATGGGACAGTCGGAGATTGAAAACAACACGGTGCTGATTCCCTACAGCGTTGCGCGCTATATGACGGGCGGCGACGCCGTAAATCAGCTTTACTTTTCGATGGCCGATTCGGCGGCGGTATCGGAAGGCACGGATCGGATACGAGCTGTCATCGTTTCCCGCCACCGGCCAGAGTCCACGTACGACGTCAGCAACATGACGGGGGTGCTGGAGACGGCGAGGAAAATGTCGGCCGCTTTGACCTGGCTGTTGTTGTCATTCGCCGCAGTGACGTTGATCGCCGGCGGCATTGGCATCATGAACATCATGTGGGCGACCGTGCACGCGCGGACGCACGAGATCGGCGTGCGTAAAGTCGTCGGAGCCACGCGCCGAGCCATTCTCTCGCAGTTCTTATGCGAGGCGCTGCTGGTTGCAATCGTTGGCGGCCTGGCAGGCACTCTGATTGGAATGACGACTTCCGTATCGATGCGTCTGTTCTTCCACTATCCCGTCTATACCTCCATGATTTCAGCCGTGATTGCGTTTCTGGCTTGCTGCCTGATCGGGGTTGCGTTTGGCATATCTCCGGCCCACAACGCTGCGCGACTGGACCCGGTGGAGTGTCTCCGGCATGAGGAGTAGTTGATGGCGGAGGATCTCCAGCAATCGGCGATTACGACACCACGTGGCGTCCTGCCGGACGCGCTTGGAGAGCCGCTGGACGATTCCGCAGCCCACCGGAGTTTCCGCGAGCGTCGTTCTCTGTACTCCATGTTCTTCGTGGCGCTGGGTATCCGGCTTGCGGTGTCGGCGGTAATGGTTCCGGAATTTCTTGATCCCTATCGGGACCACTGGCATTTCGGTTGGGAGATGGGCCGCATCGCGCGTTCCATCTGCAACGGGCAGGGCTTTTCGTCGCCGTTCTTCGATCCGAGCGGTCCGACGGCAATGCTGCCGCCGGTTTATCCCTATCTCGTCGCTGCCTGTATGAAGCTCTTTGGCGGCTTTACGGTAGCGACCACGGTGGCAATCCTCACGCTCAACAGCATCTTTGCCTCGCTGACGGTGCTTCCGATCTATTTCCTGGCGAAGAGAATATTCGGCGAGCGAACCGCGCGGGTTTCCGGCTGGGTCTGGGTCTTCTTCCCTTACTCGATTTATCTCGCGGCCGGACGCATTTACTCCGACACGCTCGCTTGCCTGGTCGCAACCCTGCTATTGCTGCAAGCACTTCGGCTGGAAAAGAGCCGGCGGACAGCCGACTGGTTGATCTGGGGCGCTCTGTGGGGCATCGCGGGGCTGGTCAGCCCGACGCTTCTAGCCCCGCTGCCGTTTCTGGCTATATGGCTGGCTGTGCGGCGCCGGCAGGCGAAAGCGTCGTGGCTCCTGCCGGGCTTGCTGGCAGCGCTGATATTTTTGGCCTTTGTGGCACCGTGGACGGTTCGCAATTATCGAACCTTCCATCGCGTCATCCCTCTGCGCGACGGGTTCTGGATGGAGGTGCACGTCGGCAACAGCGGTGATACATCGGATGTGACGCCTGATTCGGCGCATCCTACGACCAGTGCGATCGAGTACTCGCAATGGCGCCGGTTAGGCGAGATCGGCTACATGGATGCGAAGAAGCAGCAGGCGCTCGAGTTCATCGGCCTGCATCCGGGATTCTTCGCCTGGATGTGTGTACGGCATTTTGTGAACACCTGGACCGGCTTCTGGTCGCTCGACCCCAAGTTTCTGGCGGACGAGCCGTTTCATATACCGAACGTTTTCCTGACGACCACGATGACTGTCCTAATGCTGATTGGCTTGCGCTATGCGTGGCGCAACGGCCGGGCAGAGTCCGTTGTGCCGCTGGTTCTTGTACTCGTCACTTATCCGCTGGTGTACTACATCACGCATTCCGCCATGGACTATCGGCATCCGCTCGATCCGATCCTCGTGATTCTGATCTGCTATGGCGTGCTGGAATGGCGCAGGCAGCATGTTTTTAGGCGGCTCGGCGCTTCCAGGCTCAAAGTTGCGGACCTCAAGTAAGCATAGACAGAAGAAGCGCCATTGTACGGTTGGAGTGAGGGCGATATGATTTGCCAAGAGGATCCGAATGACAACCGAGCGCATCCAGATTGACCCGGCGATTATGATGGGCAAGCCGGTGATTCGCGGAACACGAATCACTGTCGAACTGATCCTGCGAAAACTCGCTGAGGGCACCAGCGAGAATGAACTGCTGGAGGACTACCCGCACATCATAAAGGAAGACATTCGGGCAGCCGTCGCCTACGGAGCGGCGAGCGTGGCCCACGAGGAAGTGCTTTTACTTCAGAGCCAGCCACTGGCGAGCAATTACTAAACATGAACTTCGTGGCCGACGAAAGCTGCGCCAAGCCCGTCGTCCAGGCGTTGCGTAAGGCAGGTCACGACGTAGTTGCCATCGCCGAAATTGCAAAAGGTGCCACCGATGAGCAAGTGCTGCAACGTGCTCTCGACGACAAGCGCGTGCTCATTACCGAGGACCGCGATTTCGGCGAGTTGGTGTATGCACACGGGCATTCCTCCGCCGGCGTAATCCTGGTGAGATTTCCCAGTTGGGCGCGGAACACCAAGGCTGCCACAGTCGTCGAAGCAGTCTCTAAGTTGGCGTCGCGACTGAAAGATGCGTTTACCGTGGTGGAACCCGGACGAGTGCGCAAAAGCAGCAGGCCGTAAGTCGCTCGCCGCGGCGGCATCTCCTCAGCATTCACGAGTTTGTTTGCGCCAAAATTATGATGAAACGGGTCTCCCTCGTATGAGGAATGATGCCTTTCTCCAGACAATTCCTCCCCTGCGTTGCCTGGCCCTTTGCACCTGTGATACCTTCCGCTCGTCTCCTGTTTTGGCGCTTGGTTGCCGATGGAACCACGGCATAGCCTGCTGCGTACCCCGGCAAGGAGGAAAATGAATGATTGGTCTCATCGTCATTATCGTCATTCTGGCGATCATCGCGTTTTCGCTGATCGGCATTTACAACGCCCTGGTGCAGTTGCGAGTGCGCGCCGAAAACGCCTGGGCCGACATCGACGTGCAACTCAAGCGTCGCTACGACCTGATTCCCAATCTCGTCGAAACGGTGAAGGGATACGCTGCGCACGAGAAGAGCACGTTTGAAGACGTGGCGAAGTTTCGCAGCGCCGCCATGTCGGCGACAACGCCCGCCGACAAGAGCGTTGCGGAAGGGCAGTTGACGCAAGCCTTGCGCGGTTTGCTGGCGATAGCCGAGGCGTATCCGCAACTGCGCGCCTCGGAAAACTTCCAGTCGCTGCAAGGCTCGCTCAGCGGACTGGAGGACGCGATCCAGAATGCCCGCCGTTACTACAACGCCGTGGTGCGCGACTTCAACACCAAGATCCAGAGCTTTCCCACCAACATGGTGGCGGGAATGTTCCACTTCCAGCAGAAGCAGTTCTTTGACATCACCGAGCCGGGGCAGCGCGAGCCGGTGGCGGTGAAGTTTTGAGCGCCGAAGGCGCTCAGCAATTAGCAACTAGCAATTAGCAACTAGTTGCGGTCGCTAGTTGCCAGATGCTAAGCGCACAATTTCCGAATCTCCCACCCAAGCAAAGGCGGCTTGGGTGGGGCACCCGCATTCTTCCGCTTCTTGCGATTTGCGTCACCCTCAGCCTGCCCGCGTTCGCGCGGGAGTGGCACATTACCAACTTTGACAGCAGCATGGTGGTGGCGCAGGACGGCACGATGAGGGTCCGCGAGCACCTGGCGGTTTCCTTCCAAGGTGGATATCACGGTATTTACCGCGACATCCCCATCCAGTATCCCGGCCCGCATGGCTCCAACTACACGCTTTTCCTCAAGGTCACCGGGGTCACCGACGGCTTTGGCCATAAGCTGAAATACGACTCCAGCGTGCAGGGCGATTATCGCCATTTGAAGATCTATATTCCCGGGGCGGAAGACGCGACGAAGACCGTCGATATCGACTACACAGTCAAGAACGCGGTGCGCTGGTTCGACGGTCACGACGAGCTGTATTGGAACGTGACCGGCAACGACTGGCCGGTGCCCATCGACAGCGCCATGGCTGTCATCCTGTTTCCGCCGGGTGCGGTGAACAACCTGCGCGCGCAGGCCTTCACCGGCATTTACGGCTCGCAGTCGCAGGACGCCACGGTAAACGTCAACGGCAATGTGGTGCGGGTGACGTCCAACGCGCCACTTTCCATGCGCGAAGGCCTGACCGCCGACGTGTACATTACCAAGGGCGTGTTGACCGAGCCCAGCAAGCTGACCTTCGCCATGTGGTTCCTGCGCAGCAATGTCATCGTGCTGCTGCCGCTGTGGGCCTTCGTGGTGATGTTCTTCTTCTGGTGGACGAAGGGCCGCGATCCCAAGCCCGGCATTTCCGTCGCGCCCATGTACGAGCCGCCGAAGGACATGACGCCGGCGGAGGTCGGATCGCTGGTGGACGATGGCGTTCATCCACGCGACATCACCTCGACCATCGTGGACCTGGCGGTCCGGGGCTACCTGAAGATCGAGGAGACAGAGTCGAAGCTGCTGGTTTTCTCGCATCGCGATTATACCTTCCACCTGCTGAAGCCGGAATCGGAATGGGCGAGCCTTGAAGCTCATGAGCGCCTGATGCTGCGGCACATGTTCTCCGGCGGCGGAACCCAGGTGCAGCTCTCGCAGCTACGCAATCAGTTCTACGTCGCCATTCCCACGCTGAAGGAAGACATCCTGGCCGAGCTGCGGAGCAAGGGGATGTACACCGTCGATCCCGACTCGGCGCATGCTTACGTGCTGGCGGGGGTGGTGTTTACCGCGCTGCCGTTCGTCTTCGCTCAACTGCTGGGCTGGGCGGATGTGTTGGGGTCCGTGGGCCTTCTCATCGCCGCAAGCATCATCGCGCTGATCATCGTGTTTCTATTCGCCCGCATCATGACGGCCAAGTCGCTGAAGGGGGTGCGCACCAAGGTTGAGATTCTGGGCTTCCAGGAATTCATCAACCGCGTCGATGCCGACCGCTTGAAACGCATGCCGCCGGACACCTTCGAGAAATTTCTGCCCTATGCTATGGCGCTGGGCATCGAGCATCGTTGGGCAAAGGCATTCCAGGGCATCTTGCACGATCCTCCAACGTGGTACGTCGGGCCTACGCCTTACGCCATCTTCGATCCGCTCTTCTTCGCCACATCAATGCATGCCATGGCGATGGACGCTCACCAGGCGTTCGTGGCCGCGCCGCGGGCCAGCAGCACCGGCTCAGGATGGGGCGGCGGTGGTTTTGGCGGCGGCGGCTTCAGTGGTGGCGGCTTTGGCGGCGGCGGCGGCGGGGCGTTCTGAAAACAGTTGGCGGTTGGCGCGAAGTGAACCTCTCTCGATGTAAGCCTTCGCGTCCCTTACGCCTTCCTCTGCCGGTTTCGTGCCACTGCCGAATAAAGAACGATTCGTTCTTCCATTTCCCGATTTAGTCATACGGCGGATCGCGAAGGCGACTGAAGGTGGACTTTGCTGCAAGAATTTGCACCTCAGAGACCGCTACTGCCATTCTTTTCAGCATCATAGCGCGGTGACAAAATTGCAAAGGTTTTGTCCGAAAGCAGCTTCCATTGGACCCTCGCCGGATACGGCTCGCATCGCTCTCCACCGTGCTACGAGTGTCAGGGCTTCTTTCGAGTCAGGGGTTGTAGAAAAGGAGATCTTGATGAAGAGGCAGTGGTTTGTGCTGGTCGTGCTGTCGGTGTTTTGCCTGCTGATGGCGGGCGTAGCGAACGCCGACAACGTACAGGTGCCGTTCCCGACCGCGGGCGATTACTACTGCAGCGCCACGAATGGCTGCGGATATATCCCATCGGGCGGCCAGACGGCGTTTATGTGGACAGAGGGAGATTACGTTATCTCGAGTAACTTCACGAGCACCGGTCTGTCTTTGGTCACTGGGCTGAGTTGGGACTTTACCATCCAGAACTATTTGGGTGTCGATGAGACCATCAACGTCCTGCTGAACAACACGATGGTAGGCGACTTCACGATTACGCAATGCGGTGAGTGCGGCAACTATCAGCAGATCACCGGCTCACTCAACTTCGCCGGGATCGGTCCCTCGGATGGCGGCTACACGCTGGAGATGGAACTGGCCAACACCGTTCCCCCCGGCGACGGCTCCATTGCATTTGCTGATGGCGGCACGTTTACGCTGATTGGCAATCAGGGCGGCAGCGTGCCGGAACCCGGCAGCATTCTGCTGTTTGGCAGCGGCGCTTTGGGAGTATTCGGCTTCATGCGCCGGAAAATCAAGTTGTAAGTGGTAGTTCGACCCTCATTCAGCCGGAGCTCTAGCAGCTCCGGCCTTTTTGTGTGCCGACCATGTTCGACGGCTTGAGGATGTCAGGCAGCTTGAACTTACCCGTCGCTCTCGTGCTGGGCTACAGCGATTTGGATCCTCAACGCTCCGAAGATCCGCCCGAGAGTCGCCGCTCCAACCGAGAGCACGGCGTGCAGTGTCAACGCTTGGTTATCACAGCCAGTTGCTAGGCGCTGCTTTTCAGTACTTCGGCATCGCGGGATCGATGCGCTCGGCCCAGGCGATGATGCCGCCGGCGAGATTATGCACATGGCTGAATCCGGCCTGCTTGAGGAAAGCGGCGGCCTGAGCGCCACGGACCCCGAGCTTGCAATGAACCACGATCTCGCGGGCAGGGTCGAGCTCGCCCACGCGCCCAGGAAGCTCCTTGAGCGGGATTAGATACCCGCCGAGGTTGCAGATCTGATATTCAACCGGCTCGCGAACGTCGAGTACGAAAAGATTGTCGCCGCCATCCAGTCGCTGTTTCAGCTCTTCCGGGGTCATCTCCTCAATTGTTGCAGTTGCCGCTTTCGCACCATCAACGTCCGCAGCGCCAGATTTGCATCGCTCTTGCTCCGCCTTGGGTGAAACGCCGCAGAATTCCTCATAGTCGATCAGTTGCGTCACGGTGGGATGTTTGCCGCAGACGGGGCAGGCGGGATTTTTGCGCAGCTTCAGTTCGCGGAAGCGCATGGCGAGCGCATCGATCAGCAACAGGCGCCCAATGAGCGATTCGCCGGAGCCAAGAATCAGCTTGAGGGCTTCCGTCGCCTGAATCAGGCCGACCAGGCCCGGCAAAATCCCCAGCACGCCGGCTTCGGCGCAGGACGGCACCGCGCCCGGCGGCGGCGGCTCGGGATACAGGCAGCGATAACAGGGACCATCCTTGGCGGAGAACACGCTGGCCTGACCCTCGAAGCGGAAGACCGAGCCGTAAACATTGGGCTTGCCGATGAGCACGCAGGCATCGTTGACCAGGTAGCGCGTGGCAAAGTTGTCTGTGCCATCGGCGATGAGGTCGAAGTCGCGGAAGATCTCCAGCGCATTGGAGCTGGTGAGGCGTGTCTCAAATTTGCGAACTTCGACGTGGGGATTGAGGGCGGCGATCGTGTCGGCAGCCGAATCCAGTTTCTTGCGCCCCACGTCGTTTGTGCCGTGAAGCACCTGCCGCTGCAAATTTGTCAGATCGACAATATCGAAATCGACAATGCCAAGCGTTCCCACCCCCGCCGCCGCTAGGTATAGGGCCAAGGGAGATCCCAGCCCGCCGGCGCCCACGCACAGCACCCGGGCCTGCTTCAGCTTGCGCTGTCCGTCCATGCCGACGTCGGGCAGGAGCAGGTGGCGCGAGTAGCGCAGCACTTCGTCTTTGGTCAGGGGCGCGGCTTGCGCGGCTGGTTGGTCGGCGGCCATCCTCATGGCTGCTCTCAGTATAGCGCCCCGTGGCCGAGGAACAGGCTATGTTTATATTCTGGATAATCTTCGCTGCCAAACCGACCCAGAATCCGGTAAGATAAAGAAAATCGTCCCTGGTTGTGAGTTTATAAGGTAGTAACGCCATCCTGCCGTAAGCTCCGCCGCATCAAATTCATGAGGAGCGTCGTGTCCCCACTCCTGCCCATGAAAGAAAGCTCGCGCGAGCTGGTAGTCGAAGTCGCTCGCACCCTGCAGCCCTGCTTTCCCGAGATCACCACTGCCTGGCGGCAGAAGATGTTTGCCGAGTTCGACTTCGACGGTCGCGCCATGGCGGCGCTGGAGCGGCTCACCATCGGCACCGGTTTCTCCATCTTTTCGCAGACGGACTTCTCGGCCTTCTACAACAGCTTGCAACATTTTGGAAGGCGGCTGGCCAAGCTGAAGGTGAGCGCCCGCGCGGTAGCGCGCTCGCTGCAGATTTATCAGGAGCTGACCGACCTTTATCTGGAAAAACTGTTTCCGCCCAGCCGGCGGCCGGAGGTGGTGGCTGCCACGGAAACCCTGTCGTGGGCCAGCTATGTGGCGGTCTCGGCGGCCTACGCCGACGCGCAGAAGATCGAGGCGGACACGCTGCTCTCGGTGCTGGACGCGGAGCTTTCGGCGGGAAATTTAAATGCTCTTTTGAAGCGGGTGCTGGAGGTCGCCACCCACACCTTCAACGCCAAGCTGGGACTGATCCTGCTGAAAGATGCGGAGCAACAACTTCTGCGGGTAGAGGCGCAGGTGGGGCTTGGCGGCGAGTGTGAGAGTCTCGCGACCGCTATAGGAGAAGGCTTTGCCGGCAAGATTGCCTTGAGCGGCGAGTCTGCCATCCTGCCGGACCTGCGGACCGCCAACGACGGCCTGGATCCGTTCCTGCAAGGCAAGGCCGAAGCGCTGTGGGGAGTGCCGCTGAGGTCGAACGAGTCGGTGATCGGCGTGCTCGTGATCGGCTTTTCCCGGCCTTACGACTGGCTGCCTACCGAGCGGGACCTGCTGCGCGCCGTGGCCGATCGCTCGGCGCTGGCCATCGACCGCGCCGGCATGACCGACGCATTGCGCGAGCGCGAGATGCGCATCGCCGAGTTGTCCGCGCACCTGCTGCACGCGCAGGAGGAAGAGCGCAAGCGCATCAGCCGCGAGCTGCACGATGAAACCGGGCAGGCGCTGATGGTGATCCGTTTATATCTCGGCATGCTGGAAAGCAGCGTAACCGCGCGCACCGCGCGCCTGAAGATTCGCGAGACGCTGGAAGTGGTGGACCGCACGATTGAAGGCATACGGCGCATCATCGGGAGGCTCTCGCCGCTGGTCCTGCAGGAGCTCGGCTTGATTGCCGCGGTACGCAAAGAAGCCAAGGACTTGGCGATGAGCGCCGGAGTCAAGGCGCGAGTCACTGTCTCATCGGATTTTGGCCGCTTGCCGCCGACGCTGGAAACTGCCATCTATCGCGTGGTGCAGGAGGCCTTGCACAACGTCGCCAAACATGCCGGCGCCAGCACGGTGACCATCGACCTGCGGCGCGAGGGCGAACTGGTGAGGCTGCTGATCGAAGACGACGGCCAGGGAATCATTTCCACGAAGCCCAATCCCGGACGGCAGAGCTTCGGGCTGACCGGCATGAGGGAAAGAATCGGCAATGTTGGGGGAAAGATGAGGGTGGTCTCGGCGCGCGGCCAGGGAACCCGCATCGAAGTAAGTGCACCGGTGCTGCGCGAAGGGGTGGCGGCGGATGCCGAAGTGCTGGCCCAACCGTCGAACATCGCCGCACGCGGGGCGTGAGGTTTGTGCTGGCGAGAGTTTCCCGGATTTCGTTTGTGAAGGGAGCAGCCTGCATTCGGCTTTAGCTAATGGCCAACTGCTAATTGCTGGTTGCTCAGGTGGAACATGCCAAAAATCAGATGTCTGCTGGTGGATGATCATACGTTGTTTCGGCAGGGCGTGCGCCGCCTGTTGGAAAGCGAAAGTGATTTCGAAGTGGTCGGCGAATCGCCCGATGGAGGCGACGCAGTGGAGAAAGCGCGCGCGCTGCGTCCCGATGTTGTCTTGATGGATATCGGGATGCCTGGCCTGTCTTCCTTCGAGGCCACGCGTCACATTAAGAAGAACCGCCCGGAAACCAAGGTCCTGTTCCTGACCATGTATGAAGACGAGGATTACCTGGTGCAGTGCCTGGAGGTGGGCGCGGCCGGCTACGTGTTGAAAGACACGCCTGCGCCGCAACTGGTCAGCGCCGTGCGCGACGTCTACAAGGGCGGCAAGTATCTCAGCTCGCAGGTGCTGGGGAAGCTGGTGGAGGACTTCCGCGCCCGGGTGCGCGAGTCGCGGCTGCGCCCCCGCATGGCAACGCTGACGCCGCGCGAGCGCGAAATCCTGAAGCTGCTGGCCGAAGGCAACTCGGTGAAAGAGATCGCAGTGGTGTTGGGACTCAGCGTGAAGACGGTCGAAGCCCACAAGTTTAACCTGATGCGCAAGCTCGACATCCACAACAAGGCGCAACTGGTCACCTACGCCATCCAGAAGAAGATCATCAAGGTGCCGGTGAGCCAATAAAGCAGGCGCTGGGCGTCGCCCTTGGAGTCCTTGGTTACCGAACACTCGTTCAGTTACTAAAGTCCAATTACCTCGATTCGCCTTTCGTTATCTTGCGCGGATTACCGTCTCATTCCATACTGCCTTCACCTACCACAGAACCTGGGAGACAGGGTTGGGCGGGGTTACGAGGGTCTCCTCACCCAACCCTTCGTTTGTTTGTTGACTTGGGCCTCCATCGCGCGTTCACGGAAGCAGTTTTTGCGCTGCACAAGACTCATTGCAATTCCTGAATCAAACTATCGACGCGCGCAGATATTGGACAGTTACGAAAGACAGCCTACTTCCGTGGGACGACTAAACCGTGCGCAAGAGATAGCCTCACAATAGGTATTGGAGGCCACTTCTACTATGCAACGATCCGATGGCATGCCACACGATCAAGAGTGGTTCGGGCGCATATTGTCTGCGTCGAGGCCTGTATTCCTTTTCATCGTCGAGGATAAGCCCCTGAGCGACGTCATTTCGGCCGTTCTCAAATACATGGGCTACAAGGTCCTGCACTATGATCGCAGCCCGGAGCAGCTCGCCATTCGCCGGCCGCCGCGTGTGCATGTGATCATAATCGACATTGCGTCGTCGCGAGAGACTCTTTGCGGGCTACCGCAGGATCTCTGCGCTCGCCTTCCGCCTGAGGCCGTGCTGGTCTGCAGCCAGGACCTGGAGAAGCCGTTCTTCGACTGCCACTGCCACGCCTATTTTCTGCGCGCGCCCTTCAACGTCGCCCAGTTTTCGTATGCGCTAGAGCAGGCTATGGATCTGGTCTACAACCGCGAATTTTCGGATGACAAGCGCATCGACACCGGCGACATCTCGTCGGATGTAGCTGAGGATTCGCCTCCCTTGCCGAGTAGCTCGGAACGAAAAAAACCAAATCGATCACTCCCCGGTGGACTGTTGCGGCTGCACGCATAACGGGCATACACCGGACGGCCCAGCCAAGCGCATTAACCTTCTTCGTAGGCTCGTACTTTTGTGGGCGCCCCGCCAAAGCCAGGGGTTTTCGACGAGCGCCGCGGTTGCGCTTGTTGGGGTGGAGGTCGACTGGGCGGGTTCTTAGGGGCTCTCGCGGAACGTAACCGGGGTTCCCGACGACCTTCACGCGAAGCGGCACGCCCATGCTCACAATCTGCATCCTTCATTCTTTCTCAAATCGCTGGTTGCCGTTACCGAACGCTTGTTCAGTTACTAAAGTCCAATTACCTCGATTCGACTTTCGTTATCTTGCGCAGATTACCGTCTCATTCCATACTGCCTTCACCTACCACAGAACCTGGGAGACAGGGTTGGGCGGGGTTACGAGGGTCTCCTCACCCAACCCTTTGTTTTTCGCCAGGATCACAACTTTCCAGAACGCCTTTATCCGTTCCTGGCGACACCTTTTCCAAAAATCTTTTTCGGCGCTGACCGGACAGCTTTTCCAGAGCGGCTTCTCTATTCCCGGGCAGGACACTAAAGAGTAACCGTACCTCGTCTTCTTGCCGGATGAACCCGCCATCAAACGCTCTAAGATGAAAGGAACCGGTGAAGACTGGCTTCCCGGCATGTCCATTCGTGGAGTTGTGTGATGAAAAACAGCCTCACCGCTTTCCTGGCGCTGGCAGCGCTGGTGGTTACCGCTCCTTGGGCTCTGGCATCGGATCGGCGGGATGCTGACTTGGACCGCATCCAGACCGCCAGCGCCGTGTTGCACCAGATTATGTCCGCCCCCGACCGTGCCATTCCCGATAGCATTATGGCGGGCGCGAAATGTATTGCCATCATGCCTTCGATGCTGAAAGCGGGCTTCATTGTCGGGGCCAACTACGGCAAAGGCGTGGCCACCTGCCGCACCGAGCACGGGTGGAGCGCGCCCGCGTTTTTCAAGCTGACGGGCGGCAGCTTCGGATTCCAGGCGGGCGGGCAGGCTTCCGACCTCGTCCTGATAATCCGCACCGACGACGGCATGCAACACCTGTTGCAGAGCAAGTTCAAGCTGGGGGCTGATGCCTCCGCCGCTGCCGGCCCGGTGGGCCGCGATGCCCAAGCGTCCACCGATCTCACCTTGCGCGCCCAGGTGCTGACCTATTCGCGCTCGCGCGGACTTTTTCTCGGCGTCTCGCTGGCCGGCGGCGTGATCAATCAGGATGAGGCCGACACGCAGGCCTTCTACGGCAAGAATTGGACGTATTATTCGGTGCTGAATGGGCAGGTTCCGCCTCCACAGGACGCCGAAGTCCTGCTGAAGGCCGTCGAGAAGTACGCCCCGACCCCCAGGCCGGCGGCAACACCAGCGCCGGCGGCAACGCCAAGTGCGCAAACCAGGCCCGAGCCTGGCGTGGCATCTCCGGTTTCGACCGCATCGCTGAGCCCGGCATCGATCGCAACCGCGAATGCTCACCCGGCGCCCGCGGCGACAAACTCTAGTGCGGCGACGCCCTCACGCTCCGTCGCGCCCGCGGCAGACCCAGCGGCTCCGGCATTGCCGAACGGGGCTGGCGAACGCTGAAGACCCCGCCTCCTTGTTCTGACACGGCGATGGCTTCGGCTACCGCCGTTGCGTCTTCACGGCTTACGACTTAGGCTGCTACCCTCATGCGGCGCGGCATCAGCTTCTTTGCCACCAGGCGATCAAGCCGGGCCGCCAGTTCTTCGCGCATCTGCTTGACCGGCGATAGTTCATGACCATTCACCGCCGGATTCAGGGGCTACTCCTGTTTGTGGTGCGGCAGAGTATATCCTTAAATCTGGAGACCGCTGGGCGCGCAAGCCGCATGGAAAACAACGACGCGAAGCTGCCTGTACGGTCAAAATTCCGAACTCGCCTATGCGATCGGTTGCAGTACTGGCCGGTGGCGCTGCTGGTGCGGCTGATCGGTATCCTGCCGCGCCCGCTGGCGCATGGGGTCGGTATCCTGATTGGCGGGCTGGTATATCGTCTGCATCCTCGTCTGCGGCGGGTCGGGCGTCGCAATCTGGAGCTGGCGCTGCCCCGCAAATCGCCGGCGGAACGGCGCGAGATTTTGCGCGGGGTGTACATCTCGCTGGGCCGCTTGCTGGGGGAAGCGTGTCTGCTCCCTCGCTACACGCGCAGCAACGCTTCGGAGATTGCCGTCTACCAGGGCTTTGAAAATTTCGAAGCGGCGCAGCAGCGCGGCAAGGGGGTGCTGCTGCTCACCGCGCATCTCGGTGGATGGGAGATCGGCTCGTTTTTTCACTCGCTGCAAGGCCATCCCATGCACATCGTGGTGCGCCCGCTGGACAATCCTTACGTCGACGCTTTGGTGGCGCATTATCGCGGGCTGCACGGCAATACCATGATCGGCAAGCAGGAATTCGCCCGCGGGCTGATTGCCGCCATGCGGCGCAATGAAACCGTGGGCATCCTGATGGACACCAACATGACGCCGCCGCAAGGCGTCTTCGTCGATTTCTTCGGCGTCCCGGCTTGCAGCGCCGACGGGCTGGCGCGCATCGCCCTGCGCACCGGCGCAACCGTGGTTCCTGCATTCACCATTTGGGACGCGGTACTGCGCAAGTATCGTGTGGAATTCGATCGCCCGGTGGAGATCGTACGCACCGGCAACGACGAGGCTGATGCCGTGGCCAACACGGCAAAGTTCACCCAGGCGATTGAACGCTACGTTCGCCGCTACCCGGACCAGTGGTTGTGGGTGCACCGCCGCTGGAAGACCAGACCGGCGGGTGAGCCGGGTCTCTATTGAAGTGTCCAGTGGGCCAGTTGCCAGTTGATTTGCGAGTTTCGGGTTTCCACTCTCAAGTTTCTTTTTCCACATTGATCTCGCGTGGAACTTGAAACTAGAAACTGGAAACTGGAAACTGTCTCTCATGCCTCACACTGTCCAAGCCTTGGCGGAGTTTACGGCCGCTCGCCTGATCGGCGACGGCGGCGTTTCAATCAACAAAGTGGCCAGCATTGCGCAGGCCGGCCCGGGCGACCTGATTTTTGTGCAGGGCGAAAACGACCTGGCGGACGCCTTGGCATCGCGCGCCAGCGCCATCATCGCCGGCGAATTTGCTGCTGCGAGGCTGACTGCGTCTGCAACTCGAACGGCAATGGAATCGGCATCACTATCTACTTCTTCAACTCGATTGGCATCGACATCTTCAAATGCGTCTGCAGAGGGGTATGGACCTGCCGCCGGCAAGTCGCTATTGATCTCCGCTAATCCCCGCCTTGCCTTCGCCCGCGCGGGCGCGCTGCTGCATCCGCCGAAGGCGTATCCGGCTGGCGTTCATCCCACGGCGGTCATTCATCCATCGGCACAAGTTGCCGCCACCGCAGCCGTAGATGCGCACGCGGTGATTGAGGCCGGAGCGGTGATCGGCGAGCGGGCGCACGTCGGCGCAAACTGCAGCATCGGCGAAGGCGTTGTTGTCGGCGACGACTGCGATCTCTATCCGTGCGTGGTGATCTACGCGGGCACGACGCTGGGCAGGCGGGTCATTGTGCACGCCGGGACGGTGCTCGGCTCCGACGGCTTCGGATTTGTGCGCGACGATACCTATGGCCGCTACCAAAAATTCCCGCAGGTCGGCACGCTGGAGATTGGCGACTACGTGGAGATCGGGGCCAACTGCACCATCGACCGCGGCGCGCTGGACAAAACCGTGATCGGGGCAGGCACCAAGCTGGACAACCTGGTGCACATTGGCCACAACGATGTTGTGGGGGCGAACGTGGTCATTGCCGCGCAAACCGGCATCTCCGGCAGCGTGGAGATCGGCGACGGCTGCGTCATCGGCGGGCAGGTGGGCATCGGTGACCACGTGAAGATCGAAGGGGGAACCATACTGGGCTCGCAAAGTGGCGTGCTGCCCAACAAGGTTCTGCGTGGGCGAGGCATCGTGCATTGGGGAACACCGGCAAAGCCGCTTCCGCAGTACCTGAAGGAGCTGGCGGTGCTGGCGCGTTTAGCGCACCGCAAGCGTCCCTGACGGGGTGGAGCGGTGTATTCCCATATGTCCTGCAGTACGAGCACTTTCGAATAGTTGTGTCTGCAGGTCGCGCGCGGCACCCCTGGTTTTTTCAGTTCAAGTTCTGCGTGGATTCTCCGATGGTTTGAGGGAGGCGGTTCTCGGCTCACGCGGGCGCACTACGCGTAATCGCCGCTTTGGGGCGAGAAGCTTTCCGATGATCTCCGCTGAAACGCGTCTGGCGTGGAGGGCGCGTGAGCACATCGAAGGTTACCAACTGCGGCCCTCGGAGAAAGTAATGACTAGTGCCATCGGCAAAGACGACCTGATCTATCAAGTGGGTGAAATCTTCAGCTCTATGGCGGGAATGGAGCTTATACCGACTCCCGCGACGTTCCGCCCTGACAAAAGCAAGGGATGCGTAGTTTCGGCGGTGCAAATTGTGGGCGAGTGGCAAGGCGCGGTGCGTCTGGATGCCGACCTGGGGCTGGTCCGGCAGGTCTGCGCCTGCTTCCTGGGAGTCGATGCCGCCGGCCTTTCGCCGGACGACGTTCGCGACGCAGCCGGGGAACTGGCCAACATTATCGGTGGCAGCGTTAAGTCGCTGCTGGCGCCGACCGGCAGATTGTCGCTTCCCTCCGTCGTCATGGGCCGGGACTATGAGGTCTCCTTTCTGCAGGGGAACGTGGTCCAGGAGACAGCGTTTTCTCACGAATCGGGAGGGCTGCTGGTCAGCATTCTGGAGAAGCAGGTCTCACGCTGAGCAATTTTTCAGTCGCTGCATCCGGATAGAACCGGTTTGCAGGGACTGCCCTGAGAGGCGGCGCTGAACCGTCCCGCGCCGCGCAAAGTTCTTCACGCGAGGAAAAGCGTGCGCACGCCTCTCGCCGGAAGATGTCTTCGGAACGCAGCCAACCCAGCTACTTCAAAATGTTCCCCCCGAAGCGGAACGCCGGGCCGATGGAAAAGCGCACACTGTTGCGGCCACCGTTCAGCAGGCCGGAGAACATGTTGTAGTGCACGAAGTCGGCGGCGGTGCGCAGCGCAAAGTGCCGGCTGACGTTAAAGTCCATGCCTCCGCCGAAACCGTAAAACACCACGGTGTCGGTTTTTTGGAAGGTCGGACCCACCAGCCCCTCCACCAACGCCTTAGTGATGGGGTCGGTGGGATTCAACGTGGCGGATTCATGCAGTGCGCCCAGCGCTGGCCGCACGAAGAAGGTCACCGCCTTTAGCTGGCGGAAGTTGATCTGCGGTCCCGCACTGTAGGTGTAGGTCGTGGAGTCCGACGGCACATACGTCAGGCGATATCCCGGAGGAATCACACCCGCTGCGATTCCGGCAGCAATGGTTGAGGCCAATTGCTGCTGCACAGACGGGGCCAACATGCCGGGCGTTATGTTGTTGGATCCGGTAAACACGCTGAAATCGAAGCCCAGGGCCAGCCATTTGGTCACGTTGACGCCGAACTCGCCGTTAAATCCATTCTGAAGGAGATTCAGGCTCGGCGTGTCGAAGAAAGCATAACCACCGTAGGCATCGAATCGGCTGACGTAAGTTTGTTGGGTAAAAGCGGTGAGAGAGGTTAAAAAGACAAATAGCAACACTGCAGAGAGAAGCTTAGGCCGCATAAAACATTCTCCTTGCCACTCACCCTAGGTTCGGGGGATCGGCCAAAACAATAGTCAGCAGCAGATCTTGGAGGGGGGCGTGGCGGCACGAGGAAAGCCGAGCGCCGGCCAAGATCGACTGTGCTTCCCAATCAGTCTCCACTTTTTGTGCCGTGGAATCACCAACAAAGCAGAAATGTTTGTCGCGTATTCCCAAAGTGGCACAGAAATAAGAGAAGCCTCTGTCCCGCTCAGGCTATAGAACGCGTAACCCGGTTGCCAGACAGAATTGGCTGCCGGTGACGTCGAGGGACCAGTCGCGCAGCCGGTAGTCGTGCATTCTGCATCGAAGCCTGCGCGCTTGAGCCGAGCCCATGCCCCCCAGCACGCTCATTCCTCCTTTCCCGACAATGCAATAGCCGAGCGGTTCCACCTCTGCGCATCGTGGCGCCCGACGTGCTTCTTAAATCAAGAACAAGCGATTTGGGGCGAGAGTGCTCGGCAGGGTGAGGCACCTCGGCGCGAATGTCACGCTCGAACAGTTCGATGGCATGTGGCAGAATGCTGCTGCCCTGGGCGAGGTTCCGCTTATGAGCCGAACACCGGACGCTGCAACGGCGCGATGCCGTTTCATGCTCTAGGCCACGAAGTATTTCGCGCTGGGATGGTGGACGACGAGGGCGGAGGTGCTTTGCTCCGGCTCCAGCAGGAACCCGGTGGTCAGATGCACGCCGATGGTTTCGTCGGGATGCAGCAGCGCGAACAGCTTGGTCTGGTCTTCCAGGTTCGGGCACGCGGGATAGCCGAAAGAATAGCGCGAGCCGCGATACTTCTGGTGGAAGAGATCGCGGATGTGGGGTGAGTCGTCGCCGGCGATGCCCAGCTCCTGGCGAATGCGCTTGTGCGCCAGTTCGGCCAGCGCTTCGGCTGATTCCACGCTGAGCCCGTGCAGGTAGAGATACTTGGTGTACTCGCCACCCTCGAACAGTTTTTGAGTCTCGTGCGAAGCCTTGTCGCCGATGGTCACGCAGGACAGGGCAAGCACGTCGATGCGGCCACTCGATTTAGGCAGGAAGAAATCGGAGATGCACAACCGGCGGCCTTCGCGCTGGCGTGGAAAGGTGAAACGTAGGGCTTCGTCGGGAATTGCATCGCCCTGCTTCCAACCTTCGGGCAGGTTATAGACGATGATGTCATTGCCTTCGCTCTGCGCGCCGAAATAGCCATAAACCACCTTCGGCTCAAACCACCCCGCGGCGATGACTTCCGCCTCCAGATCGTTCAGGACGTTGCGATATTTGGTTTCGACCAGTCGTGCGTAGTCTTCTTGCGACGCGGTTTTGAGCTGCCACTGGTTTTTGAACAGCGCGGTCAGGTTGATGTACTGGAAGATCTCGCGCAGGTCGAAGTCCGCCGGCTGCAGCACGCGCACCCCCCAGAAGGGCGGTCGCGGAATGCTCGGTGCCGGTGGAATCTCGATGCTGGGGGCGGTCGGGGCGTCACCGTCTGCGCCGGCAACTGCGGCGCGCACGAACTCCTTCACCACCTGCCCTTCGGCAACGCGCTTCTCGCGCTCGCCGTTGGGCGACGACAAGTCTTCCATCAGGTGCAGCCCGGCGAAGGCGTCATCGGCATAGAAGATGCCACCGTTGTATTCGCGGCGCAGGTCGTCCTCGACGTACTTGCGCGTGAGCGCCGCGCCGCCGCAGATCACCGGAAATGCCAGCTTCTGATGGTGCAGGTCCTGGACGACGTACTTCATCTCCAGCGTCGACTTCACCAGCAGGCCGCTGAGGCCGATGGCATCGGCCTTCTGTTCGAGCGCTGCTTTGATGATCGCATCCGACGGCTGCTTGATGCCGAGGTTCACCACGCGATAGCCGTTGTTGCTGAGGATGATGTCGACGAGGTTCTTGCCGATGTCGTGGACATCTCCCTTCACCGTTGCCAGCACAATCGTTCCCTTTTGCGAGCCTTCTTTCTTCTCCATCTTCGGCTCGAGATAGGCGACGGCGGCCTTCATCACGCCGGCAGAGTCAAGCACCGACGGCAACTGCATCTTGCGCGCGCCAAACAGGTCGCCGACCGTCCTCATGCCGTCAAGCAGAATGTTGTTGATCAGGTCGAGGGGCGAGTAATTCGCCAGCGCCTGTTCCAGCAGCTCATCCAGCGAACGTTTGTTCGCACCATCGCCCACGGATTTTTCGCCGTGGATGATCGCCCACTTCAGCTTGTCTTCGATGGAGAGCGTATCGACATGCGCGGTCGTGGTCTCCTGCTTGCCCTTGGCGCCGGCGAAGTGATTCATGTAAATCTGCAGCGGATCGCCGTTCGACCGGTCGAAGTAGATCAGCTTGCGCGCCAGATCAACTTCCGCCTCAGGAATTTTGTACAGCGGGTAAATCTTGCTGTAGTTGACGATGGCGATGTCGAGCCCGTGATCGACCGCCTCATGGGTAAAGACGCTGTTCAGAATGCGACGCGAGTAAACATTCAGCCCAAAGGAAATGTTGCTGACGCCGAGGATGGTCTTCACCTCGGGCAGTTCGCGCTTGATCGCCTCGACCCCCTTCAGCGTCTCCACGCCGGCGGTGCGGTAGTCTTCCTGGCCGGTCGAGATGGGAAGCGTGAGCGCGTCGAAGATGAGGTCGCAGGGGCGAATGCCGTACTTGTTCACCGCCAGATCGAAAATGCGCTGGGCGATGGCCAGCTTCTTCTGCCAGGTCAGGGCCATGCCGTCTTCATCGATGGTGAGCGCGATGACGGCCGCGCCGTAGCGCTTGGCCATGGGCAGAACGCGGGCCGTGCGCTTTTCGCCGTCCTCCAGGTTGATGGAGTTGATGATGGCCTTGCCGGGAATGCGCTTCAGCGCCTCCTCGATCACGTCAGCTTCAGTGGAATCGACGCAGATGGGCGCGGGCACGCGGGTGGCGATTTTCTCGAGGATGTTCGAGATGTAGCCCTTCTCGTCCTCGCCCACAATGGCGCAGCACAGGTCGAGCATGTGCGAGCCTTCGTTGACCAGCTTCTTGGCCAGCGTGAGGATGCCGTCATAATCCTGCGCGCGCACCATGTTTTTGAAGTGCTCAACGCGGGTGGTGGTGTTCATCTCCTCGGCCACGATCAGCGGTTTGGGATCGAGGTCGAGCGGCACCATAGAGTAGGCGCTGGCCGCGGCGGCGATGGGCTTGACCTCGCGCTTCGCAGGCTCAAGGTTGGCACAGGTGTCGGCGACGGCCTTGATGTGCTCGTAGGTGGTGCCGCAGCATCCGCCGACAATACGCACCCCGTACTCGGTGATGAATTGCTTGTGGTAGTCGGCGAGCTCCTGCGGCTTCAGCGCGTAAACTGCGCGCCCGCCGACATTCTGCGGAAGTCCGGCATTCGGCAGGACAGAAACTGGCTTCGGCGAGTTCGCGCCCAAATAGCGCACGCCGTCGTTCATTTCTTTTGGCCCAGTGGCGCAGTTCATGCCGATCACGGCGACGTCGAACATCTCCAGCGTGGTGAGCGCCGCGCCAATCTCGGTGCCCAGCAGCATCGTGCCAGTTGCTTCGAGCGTGACCTGCACCTGTACGGGAATGTTCTTGCCGGTCTTTTTCAGCGCGTCGAAGATGCCGACCAGTCCGGCCTTGGCTTGCAGGATGTCCTGGCAGGTTTCGAGCAGCAGCACGTCCACGCCGCCATCGATCAGGCCGATAGCCTGCTCGGTGTAAGCGGCCGCCATGTCGTCGAAGCCGATGTGACCGAGAGAGGGCAGCTTTGTTGTAGGGCCCATCGATCCTGCGACGAAGCGCTTCCGGCCATTCGACGAGAAGCTCGACGCCACCTCCCGCGCCAGCTTTGCCGCGGCCAGGTTGACCTCGTGCACGCGGTCGGCCATGTCGTACTCGGCCATAACGATGCGCGTGGAGCTGAACGTGTTGGTCTCGACTACGTCGGCTCCGGCGTTGAAGTACGCGGCGTGAATGTCCTTGACGACATCGGGACGGCTGAGCACAAGAATGTCGTTGTAGCCATCCTTTCCCCAGAAATCGTCGAGCGGAAGGTTGCGGGCCTGGACGCTGGTGCCCATGGCGCCGTCGTAGATGACGACGCGCTCGTGCACGGCTTTGAGATAGTCGCTCATTCCTGTTCTGTCATCGCCCAGGTTAGCGTCCAACCGAGGGCCGCGAACCTGGGGCACCGGATCATACCAATCCCGGCTCATTCCATCGAGTGCGCGATTTGATGAGCCTCTCCGGACACCCGATTCAGGCGGCCCTGCGCTTCACATGGCTTGCAGAGGAGAGGAGAAAGCTCGCAGCTTTAGTTATTTAGTATCGCAGTTTGCGCGGGTTTGGAAAAGCCGACGGCAGCCAATGGCAAGGTTCGCGAGCCAGTGGAGAGTTATGGCAGTGGACGGTACGCCGCAGGAAAAGGTTAGCGCCGTGTTGTCACGCATCGATGGCTTGCAGCGTACGAACGCTATCGAACGTGGAGTGGAACATTCCTGACAACCAAATGCTCCCAACCACCATTGTAGCCAACGGCCGCCGCCGAGCCATATTGGAAGCCGACCGTAAGCGATGCGGAATTGGATTGCTCGGATGCACCGACAAAAACAAAGTGTCGCGACACCGGAACACTTGGTTCGAGAGAGACAAACGCTTGGTCGGAATCAGCGCCATCAGAATCCAAAGGGCTCTTAAACTTAGCCGGAATCTGTTCGCCCGTGTCGTCAGTAAGTAGTACGACCGGCGGGTTCCAGTCGAAAGTCACTTTGACAACGCCGTCGATTTTGCTTTCGATCAAGAACGTGCAATCGACACGACTCTTTCTTAGCTGCACTGCGTCGTACGATCGCTGACAATCCCTAACGGTCACGGCAAACTTGCCGTCACGGGTTGTTGCGGTAGGAGACGTTGGAGTCTGCTGATTCTCTTGGTGGCTCGCTGGACCGGCTTGCGATGCGCCATACGTCGCATTCGTGTATCCCGACGCACCGATGGCAAAGAGAGCAGCGAAGATAAACGAGAAATACTGGCGGCTCCTGACGGGGATCTCCATTTCGACCTCCCAAAGAGTGGTCCTAGTTATACTGAGCCGGGACCGTTTCTTCAGCTAGAAACGGCACCATTCTACGCCTTGTCGATCCCTCGCCTGAAGAGGCTCGTGGTTCGCTATGACCCGTGACCTCGCTTGCCTCCTAGTAGTTGCAAGCTACTGGGGCTGCGGGTGGCTCATGTTTCCCATGCTGCCGTGCATCTGCCGGCTCTGCATCTCTTCCCACTTCTTCTGCTGACTGCTGTTGAGCACGCCGTTAATCTGCTTATTGGTGCTCTGGCGGATTTCCATCATTTTGCTCATGCGCTCCTGCCGGGTCATGGAGGTGTCAGCATGCAACTTCTGCATCTGGTCCTGCTCCTGCTCCAGCATCGGCTTGATCTTGGTCTGTTGCTCCTGGTTAAGGTCGAGCATTTTGGTCATGTGTTCGAGGCGCTGGTCGGGGGTCATCATGTGATGCCCCATTCCGCCGCCTTGCCCCATGGTTCCCTGCTGTGCTCCCTGCTGGGCGTAAAGCACGCTGGAGCAGCAGGCGACGGCAACAGCAAGTAGTGTGCAAAGCAATGCTTTCTTCATCGGTAAAACTCCTTGAATACTCAACGGAAGAAGTTTCGCGACGATGCCGCAGCGATGGACGTCACTAATGACCGGCATCTATCGGCTGGACATCGTTTGTGAGCAAGTCCCTTCCGGCGAATCGAGTGTGGATTGAGGTTGACCCGTGCCCTAAAGCCTTCTACTACGCAGCCAGGCTTCCCTGGCACGGACACACGAATGTTAGATGTGAGCAAGTGGCGTGCGAAAGGGCTCTCGTGAAAGGCGCAGAGGATTTCTGCGCCTTTATCTCAGGCCAGCGCCACGATTTCGCTAGTGCTTTCGACTGGCCGGCGGAATGATGTCGTTCATGCGCAGATATTCCACCATCTGGCCATAGTGGTCAAAGGGATGGCTGAGCGCGATATTAATCAGCGCCAGCCGAGGCATTTTGTTCTTGCCGAAGGGGCTCGGCACCTCTTCCAGGATGTTGTTCTCATTCACCGAACTTATGGCCTTCTGGAGATAGGCGAACGAGTCCTGTAAGAACTTCACGATCTGGGCCTTGGAGGTGATGTTATCCGGGCCGTTCTCGCCGCCGAGCTCTACCGGAGGTTTCTCCTGCAGGATGGCTGCGCCGAACATGTAATTTGCGGCGGCCATGTGTTTCACCTGCTGGGCATAAGTGCGGACGCCCTTGAAGTCGCCCTGAGTGGGGGCGAAGTTGTACTTGGCTTCGGGCATGGCTTCGGCGGCGGGAACCATCTCCTGCTCCACATGGCCCAGGTAGCCATTAAATACCGCGGCAAAGGTTGGTTTCTCGGCCATCTTGCCTTGGGGATTGGCGGCGACGAGATTTCCCGCGGTACCCAAGGCCAACAGCAGAACGGCCATTGCGAATCCCTTCTTCATGGAAAGCCTCCTTGGAAGATTGTTACGTTAATGCTGGGGCCGAATGGTATGTGGGAATTCTAGTCCATTCCTACCGGCGTGGGCTGGATGTCGCCGGCGTGCAGCTTGAACCAGGCAGCCGCGGGGACGCCCACCAGCAGCCCCAGGGCCGCATAGGACAACGAGTGCGAAATGCCAATCTGCTGCGCCACTTCTCCCCACAGCGCGGCGCCGCCTGCCAATCCGCCCTGAAGCACCAGCAGATACATCGAAATGGCGCGCGCCCGCATGTGCGCCGGGCACATGGTTTGGGCAGAAACGTTGAGGCTGGCGAGGACCTGGATCCAGGCCACGCCAGCCAGGAACAGAGTGATCGACAAGACCGGGAAGCTTTGCCAGCGCCCGGCGGAAAAGCTCGCCAGGGCGAAAACAGCGGTGGCGATGGATACCAGCAGGTCGGCAGAAAGGCTGCGGCGGAACAGCGGTATCAGCGTCGCCCCCAGCAGCGCGCCGAATCCGAAGAAACCCAATAGCAGGCCGTAGCCCTGCGATCCAAAGGGATGGGCCAGCAGCGGCAGCAAGGCCGGCAAGGCGCCGGCGGAAATGCTGAAGACCGCGCTGCGCACCAGTACCGCCTTTACCGGCCGCGAGTCACGCATGTGGCGAAAGCCGGCGAACATGGCGCGCATCATGTGTCCGGCGCGAAAGGACGTGCGCCCCGGCTTACGCCGCCACTGATACAAGAAGTAAATCACCCCGAAGAACGAGGCGGCATTCAGCAGAAAGGCGATTCCCGAACCGGCGGCGGCAATTACCAGGCCGCCAATTGCCGGGCCTAGCGCGCGCGCCACGTTGTATCCCGCGGAATTCAAGGCGACCCCGGCGGCGAAGTTCCGGTGCGAGACCACTTCGGGGGTGATGGCCTGCCAGGCAGGATCGTTCAGCACCGCGCCGAATCCCATCAGCAGGGTGAGCAGCAAGAGCAGCGTCGGCGTTACCTTGCCGGCCAAGGTCAGGACGCCGAGTGCCACGGCTGCCAGCACCATCCAGCTCTGGGTGAGCAGTAGCAGCTTGCGCCGGTCCACCATGTCGGCGATAGCGCCCGCCGGCAGCACCACCAGAAACACTGCGATGCTGCCCGTCGCCTGCACCAGGCCGACCATCAGGGGCGACATGGTGAGCCTGGTCATTAGCCAGGCCGCGCCCACGTTTTGCATCCAGGTGCCGGTGTAGCTGATGACGGCGGCGATCCACAGGGTGCGAAACAGCGGCTCGTGCAGCGGCCCCAGCGCACCGTGCCGCGGCGCGATGGGCATCTCCGGAAGGGAGCCTAACTCGGACATCGGCTCAAAGCCCTCTCGCGCCGTGGCGCGGCCCGCGGTTCGGACTCTGCCTCGTTTGCGCGGTGGTGATGTGGGAAGATTCTGCTCGCGCCATGCTCCGCCGGTGGCCATCGCCCATCAGACTTCGACGATGAGAGAAGGTAAGCGCCGAGAGCGCGGCTTTGGGCGCGAACGTTCCCAGCAGCTTCGGATTCGTGGCCGGTAGCGGCGAACTGGGCGCTTTCATGAAAAGTTTTTCCCCTGCGATTATGAGAAAAAGTTGCAAAGAAAGCCTCAGCCAAGACGAACGTGGCGCTGGCTGAAGAGGCCGCTCAAAAAGTCGAAACGGCAGACTCCTCGCGGGCTAAAGCCCGCTCGGAACGTCAAAAATAAATGGCTTAGACGCTGGCCCAAAGGCCAGCTCTACCCGAGCTTGCCGTCGCGGCGACTTTTTCAGCGGCCCGTGGAAGCCCGCTCCGGACCGGCAAACGGCCACTCGCGCCGCTTCCACGAACGCACCAGGTAAATCGCTAACCCGGCGACCAGGATTGCCACTGCGTAACGAATCTGTCGCAGAAAATTCTGCCGTGCCAGCAGAATAAACGTGAAGCCGGCAATCGCCAGCAGCGCCGGCACGGGATAGAGCCACATGCGAAACGGGCGCGGCATCTCAGGCCGCCGCTTACGCAACACCATCACTCCCACAGCCTGTACGATGAACTGCAGCAGTATCCGGATGACCACCAGAGCTGCGATCACATCCACCAGACGCAGAAAACAAAACAGCATGGCGACGCCTCCCAGCGCCACGAGCGACACCGTGGGCAAACGCCGCTGGGGATCGACGCGGGCGAAGGCGCGGAAGTAGTTGCCGTCGAGCGCGGCGGCGTAAGGCACGCGCGAATAGCCCAGCAGTGTCGAGAAGACGGAGGCGAACGCGGTCCACATAATGAGCCCGGTGATCAGCCGCCCGGCCCAGGCGCCATAGATGCGCTGCATGAAGATTGAGATGATGTAATTGCTTTCCCCGGCGGAATGCGAGGCCAACTCGCGCCAGGGAATCACGCCCAGCACGGCGACGTTCATCACCAGATAGATGGCGGCCACGGCCACAATGGAAAGGATCAGCGCGCGCGGAATGGTGCGGCCGGGGTCTTTCACTTCGCTGCCCAGGAAGCACACGTTGTAGTAGCCCCAATAGTCGTAGGTGGCGATCAGCATCGCCGCACCCATTCCGGTGAAGAATGCGGGAGAGGGCGTGAATGCGCCGCGCGGAAAATCGAAGGCGCGCGCCGCGCTGAAGTGCGTCAAGCCGGCAACAATGACCCAGCCGACGGCCAGCGCCACGCCGATCCACAACAGCTCCGCCAGCCTGCCTAGGACAGTGATGCGGCGGTAGAGCAGGAACGTGACGAAGGCTGCCGTGGCGATCGCCAGCCAGGTTCCAGGCATGATCAGCACGCTCACTTCGAGCGTGCCGATCAGCGGCAAGCCCAGGTGAAACGTATGCGCCAGCAGCGTGCGCGCCAGACTCGGCCAAAGATATTCTGCATACTGCGCCAGACCAATGCAGCCGGAGGCAATTGACAGCGGCGCACTGAACGAAAGCTGCCAGATGAAGAGGAACGACAGCAACCGGCCTAGCGACTGGGCGCCGTAGATCTCCTTGAGATAGAAATACGAGCCGCCGGCGGCAGGCATGGCCGCGCCCAGTTCCGCCCACACCAGCCCGTCGCACAACGCCAGGAGCGCGCCGAAGATCCAGCCCAGCATTGCCTGCGGCCCGCCCGCCGCGGCAATCACCAGCGGAAAAGTAATGAACGGCCCCACGCCGATCATGTCGATCATGTTCAGCGTGGTCGCTTCTGTCAGGCCAATGCCGCGAACGAGTTCCGGCCCGGCTCCCTCATGCGCAAGATTGGCTCGCGTGGAGGAGCGTGGCGGCTCTTCGCCCGCACTACTTGGGTTCATGTCCTATGCTCAGCAGGTTCACATAAAAGCGAATTGCCCCTGGCACGCCGAAGGGCAACTGCCGGAAGAAGGCGTAGCCAGTGTAGATGTAATATCCCTTGCCGTACTGTGCCACCAGCAGCCCACCCTTCTGCGGCGCCTGACCGGGATCGTTGCAGGCTAGTAGCGGCGTGTAGTGCGGGTCCCACTGGTCCATGAAGTAGAGCCCACGCTCCTGGATCCAGCCGTCGAAGTCGCGTTCCGTGATCTGGTTGGGATAACGGAAAACCGGGTTCTGCGGCGCGAGAAACGTCACTGGCGCCTGCTCCACGGTGACCCGCTCGCGACTCAGCTCCGCAGGATAGGGAATGTAGTCCCCGGCGTTGAAGTCGCGCGGCAAGGTGTTGTATTGCACCAGCAACGTGCCGCCGTTTTTCACATAATCCAGCAAGCGCTGATTGTTCTTCCTCACATCCTCACGCGTGTCATAGGCGCGAATGCCCAACACGATAGTTCCGAAACGGCTGAGGTCGCCGTGGGCCACATCGTCGGGCGTGAGCAGCGTGACATCAAGTCCCACCTCGCGTAGCACCTGGGGAATATCGTCGCCCGCGCCCATGATGTAACCGACTTTCAATCCAGGCGGGACTTTGACTTGCACGATGCTGGCGAGCTGCAGAGTCGGATGGTAGTAGAAAAAGCCTCCGATATCGGGACGCGCCACCAGGCTGTAGGCTTCGCTGTAGTCGCGGCCGTCGGCGTTGAGCCACGCCCGAACGTCATAGCGGGATTCGCCGGCGCCGTCGGGCAGCTCCCGGAAGTCGGCTGCATGTTGCCCTGGTGCGGCAAATGCAACCTTCGCCGCTTGCGGCTCAATCGTCCATCCCTTCGGCATCTCGGGATGCACCGTGCCACTGCCGTGATCGGCAGTCGTACGTACCATGACGCTCAGCTTAGCGGAAGGATTTTTGCCGGCAAGGATGATCTGCGTGGGGGGCGCCGCGGCGACGGAAAAAGGCGGCACAACCGCCAGCGGCATCGACCAGGCGTCGCCCTTGTCGTTGTGCATGGGGGTGCGCGCTACCGCGTCAATCTCGCCCTCTAGCCCGGGGCCCCGATTTGCGCCGATCTTGCGCGAATTGGGCTGTGGGCCGCTGATGCTGTACTCTACGCGCGCAGAAACCGGCGGCGGAGGCAGCGGCAACGTCGCATACTGCGGCGCATCGATGGTGTAGACCGCATCCCGCTCCGGATCGTCGCGGTGGAAGTACTGCTGGGTGGGCTGAGCGTCGAGCGGCGGGACCACGCGAAACGTCAGCGCGCAACCCTCGCCGGGAGGAATCCGCTTCGGCATTTTGTCCAGGAAGAGCTCCGATTTCCAGCCGGGGGGAACCTTGAGCACAAACTGCCAGATGTCGATCGGCGCGGAGCTGCCGTTGTGCAGGGTCGCACGCAGCAAGAACGATTTGCCGGCAGTGATGACACCCGCCAGCACGCCGCCTTGCTCGGTGGAGAAACTGGCGGCGAGGGGGCGGCCATCGGGCGTGCCGGGACCGAGCTGCAGCTCCAGGCCCAGCGCAAGATTCGCCGCCTGCTGAAACTGCTCTTGCTTGGTATGCAAGCTTGCCAGCAAGCCAGCTTTCTGTGTGCCCGACAAGGCTGAGGCATTAACTCTACTGATCAGCGCGCGCGTAAGCTGTAATCCGCGCAGCAGCGGCGCGCCTGCCGATTGCGGATCTTTGCCGGCGGCTGATGTCGCCTCATCCACTGTCCTGGCCATCGCGCGCAGGTCGGGCCGGAGCCACGGAACTCTCGCTTCGTCCGTTCCCAGCCGCGCGGCCAAGCCCGGCAAGGAAGTATCGATGCCATCGAAGAAGTCTTTCTCATGCGCGCCAGGTGCGGGAGGCGCGATCCCCGCAGAGTCGATCAGCTTGTAGTAGGTGTAACGCGGGCCTTCGGAGAGGTGCCACGCGCCCGCGCCCTGGGAAAGCTGATGCTGCAGGCCCTTCCAGGCAAACTGGGCGTAGGTCTCGCCAAGCAATGGATCGTATTGCGAGGTTTCCAGCTTGATGGTCCAGTCCTCGTCCGGGCGCACGTTGTCCATGTAAAGCTTCCTGGCCTGCCAGGGCTGAAGGCCTTCGCGAATCTGCTCGGGAAAGCGCGTGGGATCGGCAGCGGCGCGAAAGGCTTCCCGCGTCAAGATTCCTGAAGCCTGATGATTGCCGTGCCCATCGCGCGAAGCGCCCTGAAAGCGCGTGCAGATGACGTCGGGGCGGAAGGTGCGAATCACGCGCACCATGTCGGCGAGGGCGGTGTCGTGTCCGCCCCACTTCTGGAAGGTCTCTTCGGAGGTCTTGGAGAAGCCGAAGTCGGCGACGCGGGTGAAGCGTTGCTCCACGCCGTAGTAGCGGTCGGCGGAGAGCAACTCCAGGGTGCGGATGATGCCCAGCTCGTCGAACAGATTGCTGCCCAGCTTGTTCTGGCCGCCCTCGCCGCGGTTCAGGGTGAGCAGCAGCACGCTGTCGCCGTGTCCGCGCGATTCCAGCGTCATCATGCCGCCATCCTCGTCGTCAGGATGAGCGACCGTGTGCATCAGGCGCGCCGTGGTCTGCAGGCGGCGCAGCATCAGCTTCAGCCCGGTAGCGCCGGTCTCAACCGCCAGCGGCTGGGTATCGACCCACGGCGACGGAGCGCTAGCCCATGACGCCAAGGCTGGCTGCGACGCGGTTCGCCGAACTTGCGCGGACGTTGCCGGGCAGAAAGCCGCTAGCAATAGGCAGAGGGATGCAGTCACTCCAGCTTTGCGTCGTGGGCGGCGGACGAAGGTTGAAGGCGGATAGCTCAGGTTGGGACGTGAAGGGCGCATCAGAAGGAACATTGTTTCCGGGAATAGTCCGGTCCATACAGAGTACACAAAAAGCCGCTGTTCGCTAATCGCTCTTCGCTTTTGGCGATTCGCGTCTCGCTATGGGTGAACGAAAAGCGCATGGCGAAAAGCGAGGAACGAAGAGCAATTCTCCAGCGGTTCTTGGATGATCTGCCCTTGGCGCCCGATTCCACCGCGGCAAAACGTCGCTCCGCCGGCCCGTGACTCTGTAGTGCTTGTCTATAATCGAAGGAACATGTCCGACACGATTTGCCGTTCACGTGATTACTGGCTATCAGGTTTTCGCTGCAAATCCGAAGCTCCGACCGGTACTGCTCAAGGGCTGGGAGCTAACGGCTGCTTATCATGATTCAGACCCTGTTCGGCAGCACCGAAGAAAAGCCCAGCTTCTTTCAACGTATGAAAGAGGCGGTCACGCGCACCCGTGAGAGCCTCAGCGAGCGGATCGAGGATGTGGTCGCCTTCCGCAAGGAGATTGACCGCGAGACGCTCGACGATCTGGAAGCCACGCTGATTGCCGCCGACCTCGGTACCACCACTACAGCGACCGTCCTCGCCGCGCTGCGCGAAAAAGTGGATCGCCGGCAGATCGCGAACGTTGACGAACTGAAGCGCGTCCTGAAGGAAGAACTGCTGGCGATCCTCAATGCCGCCGAACAAAAACCGGTGCAGAAGGTGGATGGCGAGCCGGAGGTGATCCTGGTGGTCGGGGTGAATGGCACTGGGAAGACGACGTCGATTGGTAAATTGGCCCACATCCTTCGCGCGCAGGGCAAGACGGTTTTGCTGGCCGCGGCTGATACCTTTCGCGCCGCCGCCATCGAGCAGTTAGAGATTTGGGGCGACCGCACCGGGACCGAAGTCATTAAGAACAAGCCGGGCGGCGATCCCGCAGCCGTGCTCTTCGACGCACTGCAGGCCGCGAAAGCTCGCAGCACCGATTACGTCATCGTCGATACCGCCGGCCGCCTGCACACCAAGTCCAGCCTGATGGAAGAGCTGGCCAAGATGCGCCGCACGGCGCAGCGTTTCAGCGCCAACGCGCCGCACGAAACTCTTCTGGTAATGGACGCCACCACTGGCCAGAACGGCCTGCAGCAGGCGCGGCTGTTCACCCAATCGGCAGGAGTGACCGGCATCGTGCTCACCAAGCTGGACGGCACGGCCAAGGGCGGAGTGGTGGTCGCCATCTGCAAAGAACTGGGCTTGCCGGTGCGCTATGTCGGCGTCGGGGAGAAGGCCGGCGACCTGCTGCCGTTCAACTCGCAGGATTTTGTGAATTCACTTTTTGAGTAATGATTGAGCCGCCAACCGACGAGCACCTCATGCAGCAGGCGCTGGAGCTTGCGCGGAAAGGCATTGCGCTGGCTTCGCCCAATCCCTGCGTGGGCGCGGTACTGGTTTCGCCTGACGGCAAGATCGTGGGCCGCGGCACGCACACCTATGAAGGCCGCAAGCACGGCGAGATACTCGCCATCGAGCAGGCAGGCGCGCGAGCGTGGGGTGCAACCCTCTACCTGAATCTGGAACCGTGCTGCCATGTGGGCCGTACCGGCCCCTGCACGGGGGCGATTATCGCGGCGGGAATCAGGCGCGTCTTTGCCGCTATGCGCGATCCCAATCCGCAAGTAAGCGGGAACGGATTGGCCCAATTGCGCGAGGCCGGCATCGAGGTCCACGAGGGTCTCTGCGCGGATGAGGCCAGGAAACTGAACGAGTCGTTCACCAAGTACATCCGGCACAAGGTTCCCTTTGTCACGCTAAAGACGGCGATGACGCTGGACGGCAAGATTGCCCCGCCTCCGGGCGAACCGGTGGCGGAGGTGGGTACGGGATCGATGGCGCCCAGCGGCGGCTGGATCACCAGTGAGACGGCGCGCGCGCATGTGCAGGAAATGCGCCATGCCAGCGACGCCATCATGGTGGGCGTAGGCACGGTCATTGCCGACGACCCGCTGCTGACCGACCGCACCGGGCTGGCGCGCCGCCGGCCCCTGCTGCGGGTCATTTTGGATTCGCGTCTGCGGCTGCCGCTCGACTCGCGGGTCGTGAAAACTGCCCAGCAAGACCTCATCGTCTTCTGCTGCTTTGCGGAAGAGAACAAGCGGCGCGAACTGGAGGCGCGCGGTATCAAGGTTGAGCAGGTTCCGATGCGACGCTCGCCGGAAGACGGTACTCTGGTTTTCCCCCGCGGCTCGCCTTCCACTGATGGCCGTCCTGACCTGGAGCGTGTGATGCGTGCCCTTGGCGAGCGTGAGATCACCAGCCTTATCATTGAAGGTGGAGCGATGGTCAACTGGGCTGCGCTTTCCGAAGGCATTGTGGACAAGATTTTCTTTTACTATGCTCCCAAAATTCTGGCCGGGAGCGGCTCGATTCCGTTTGCCATCGGGGCAGGCTTTCGCCGTATGAGCGAGGCAGCCTCGGTCAAAGCGCTGACGCTGCATCGCTTCGGAGAGGATTTTGCGGTAGAGGGATATTTGCGGGATGTGTATGAAGGAAGCAGTTAGCAATTAGCAATTAGTATTTAGCCTTCGCTCTTAGCAGAGGCTGGACCGCCGGGGGCCGAACAGATGTCTAGAGCGTGTTTCATGAATGGCAGTAGAGGGAAAAAGCAGGTCCCTCGACTCGCACCGCGACCGCGCCAAATGTGGCGCGGCAAGAATCGTCGCGGTGCTCGCTCGGGATGACACATTTATGAAACACGCTATAGTCAGCAGCGATCGAGGCACCCGGGTTGAAGCCAAGTGCTGAACGCTAAATGCCAAATGCCAAATGCTAAGTGCTGATTTTCGAGGTTCCCATGTTCACCGGACTTGTTGAAGAAGTAGGAACGATAGCCAATATCGTCGAACGCGGCGGCAATCACCGCATCACCATCAACGCGCGCAACACGGCGAAAGAACTTCACACGGGCAACAGCGTGGCGGTCAGCGGTGTCTGCCTGACGGCGCTCGACATCACGCCGGAATCCTTCTGCGCCGATCTGGCCGCCGAAACCTGGGCGCGCACTTCGCTGTCGCGCATCACCAAAGGCGCGCAGGTCAATCTGGAGCTGCCGCTCAAAGCCGACGGCCGCATGGGCGGACACATGGTGCAGGGGCACGTGGACGGGGTCGCGCGCTTCGTCGGGCTGGAGCCGATTCCCAACGCCGACGATTTCTGGCTGCATCTGGACATTCCCCAGGAGCTCGAGAAGTACGTCGTCTTCAAGGGGTCGATTGCCATCGAGGGCATTAGCCTCACCGTCGCTAAGCTGGAGGGCCTGCGGCTCACGATCGCCATCATCCCGCACACCGTCAAGATGACGAACCTGGGATCGCTAAAGCCTGGCGACCCGGTCAACATCGAGACCGACATTGTTGCCAAGTACCTGGAAAAGTGGACCCACCGCGACGAGCAGAGCGCCTCGCTGACCGTGGATCGGCTGGTGGCGCAGGGATTCTAGCTGGGGGCCAACCCGGCTTTAACTTCCGTATCGCCCATCTCCTGGGGTAATGGGCGCCTGCACGGCTCCATGCCGACTTGCCATTACAGTGGTTGCCCGACGAGCAAGTTGACCACTCGGCACGCGTCCATAGTCTGGCCGGGGATTGGACCCGGCGCTCAGCGCGTCGCTAACTCACCTCCGCAATTCCTTTTGCCCGCACCGTTGCGACGAGTGCCAACCCATTGGTCAACAGAATCAGCGCGAAGGTTAGCGACGGAAAAAACATGAGGTCCGCCGGCTTTGCCTGAATCGCCTCCAGCACCAGGACGGCCGTAATCAGCCCACGCGGGATCAGCGTGATGGCGAGTTCGCGTTCGCGCCGGGTCGAATCTCGCCAGACCACCCGGCTCGCCTGCACCGACAACACTCGCGCAGCAAATATCACTACCAGAATTCCCACACTCGGCACCAATTGCTCTTTCAGCCCGCGAAACTGAATCATCGCCCCCAGCAGCACAAAGAAAAAGCTCCGCACCAGAAACGCCAGTTCCGAATGGAACGAGTGGATCTGGCTTCCTTCGTCCGTCGCAGATGTCAGCTCAAACTCTCGCAAGAAGCTTTCAGGCCCCAGCAAGCTCGCCAACGTCGCTCCAAACACCATCACCGCAAACAGCTCGCTGCCGCCCGCCGCATGGGTTCCTGAGTACACGATCAGCACCGTCGCAAAGGTCAACACCTGCCAGAATTTCTTGTTTGAGATCTTTGGTAGCAGGCGCGCCCAGAGGAAACCTGTAATAAGGGCTATCAAAAATGCCAGCGCAAAGCGGAAAGCAAATTGAATTACCATTCCGCTCAGGATCGCTCCGCCGCTGGTGTGACGGGTGGCCCCACCGGCAATCAGGCTCAGCAGCACCCCCACGACCAGGGCGCCGAGTCCGTCTCCGAAAGACGCTTCAATCACCAGCGTGGTTTTCAGGTCAGGCCTCAGATCCATCTGCTCGAGCACCGGCAAAACAATCGACCCGCTCATGCAGCCCAGCGCCGCCCCCGCAAGCAAAGACGCCATGCGGTTCATGTGCAGCACGTGCATGCAGAACAGATGCACGCCTTCCATGGTCAGGCCATAGCTCAGCAGGGCCAGCACCGTCCCGGCGGCGAACTGCTTGCGTGCACGCCGCAAATCCAGCTCCAGCCCCGCGGCAAACAAAATCAGAATCAGCGCAAGCGTACCCACGCCGCGGGTGATCTCAGGGAAGCGGTCGGCGTTGACCCGGTGCAGTCCGGGGCCCAGCGCAATTCCGCAAAGCAGCAGAACCACGACATCGGGCACGCGTGTGCGGTGTGAAAAGCGATTGGCCAGGTATGCTAATACCAGCAAGCCACCCAGCAGCCCAAAAAAATTCGCCAGTGTACTCGACATCGTGCTTTCTTAGTTTCCGGACGTAAATCACAACGCTCGACTACTGCTGCCTTCGTCAGCCAGATGGCTGATTCCGCATCGCAGGAAATTTGAGGAAACGGTGCGTTCCGGATTATCTTTGCAGCTACTCGATAGATCTCCATTTCATAAGTAATCCGGCTGGAGGGTGGTTTATGGGAACGTCTGCTATCCACAACCGTCCGCGGGCGCGTGGCCCGCGAGCGCCCCGCCGAAATGGGTTGACATCTAGAGAGGTTCTCACATGGCGCCCTGTAGCGCTACACTCTAACCGTCGGAGGCTACATGCGACTGATCTCTCGCGGTATTTCATCGAGCTTATGCGCGCTATGGTTTGCGTCAGCGATGGCGTTCGGGCAAGCCCAACCGCAGTCGGCCACGGTCGTCATCAATGGAAAGTCGGGCCAGGCGCCAGTTATACAGGAACGTGGGCGGACCTACGTCGATATGGAAGCACTGGCGCGTCTGGCCAACGGATCGCTCAGCTTCGGTGCCAATGGAATTGCCTTGACCATACCATCGTCGTCCGCGAGCGCGTCTGCCGCTGTTGAAACGCCTGCAGCGAAGGACGACTCGGCGCTATCGCGAGATTTCATGAAGGCCGGTATTGAAGAGATAGCGTTGCTCAGAGAGTGGGGAGCCGCGGTCGGCTATGCTATTCAAAACGGGTATCCTGTCCAGGAGGCGTGGGCGGCTACCTATCAGCAAAAGGCGGCGAAGGGCGCAAGCATGGCTGAGGTTGCTGCAACGACGAATGGCGATAGAAACGCGCTGCAATTGCTCACCACCGAATTTGACGGCGTGCGCGACTGGAGCAATCAACTCGTCCAGGCCAGCAAGTCCATGAATACGGCGAAATACTCTATGTCGCCGGGCTCGCTGCGCAATGAACCCCGATCCCAGAAACTGGTAGCCTGCTGGCACTTTCTCGGCTCGATGTTGAGCAGTGGCAGCTTTCAGGATGACTCCTCCTGCCACTGAACCCAAGCCAATCACATGCTTTCGAGGGCCTTTTGGCTAGCACAACGCTCCTTGTTGCCGGTGATTGGGACTTTGGCAATTCTCCCTTTCCTTGCGTTCTCCGTGCTTTTCACGAAGCCCCAAAGCGCGGCTGGTGAGGCGGGCGCTGGGCACCGAAGTAGCGCTCGAAGTCGAGCGAATCAAGCTCGAGAAATTCCTGCACGATCGGCTCCTGGCAGCGTGCCATCTCGTCAAAGGTACCGAAGAAAATGGCCCTGGCTTCGTGGAGAAACAGCAGCCGGTCGGCGAGCTTCTTGGCCAGCGCCATGTCGTGGGTGACGACGACGCTGGTAAGCTTCAACTGTTTTTTGAGCTTTTTGATCAAATCGCCCAGCAAGTGGGCCATTAGCGGATCGACCATCGTGGTCGGCTCGTCGTAGAGAACGGCGTCCGGTTGGGCGGCGAGCGCGCGCGCAATCGCCACAGAGCGTTTCATGCCGGTGGACAGATCGGACGGCAGCAGATCGCGGAATTCGCGCACGCCCACCATGTCGAGCAGGCCGTCGATGATCTGATAGATCTGCTCCTCTTCCAGCCCGCCGCGCTCGCGCAGAGGGAAGGCGACATTTTCGCCGACCGTCAGCGAATCGAACAGCGCCCCGTTCTGGAAGACCATGGTCACTTTCTTGCGGATGCGTTCCAGGTTTGCTTCGTCGTAGTCGGTAATGTCTTCATAAGCTACCCAGACGCGCCCGCTGTCCGGCTTGAGGAAGCCCATGATGTGATGCAGCGCCACCGACTTGCCGACGCCGCTGCGTCCCAGAATGCAGACCGTCTCGCCGGGCAGTACATCGAAGCTGACGCCATCCAGCACTACATTGCTGCCGAACGCTTTGTGGACGTCGTGGAATTCGATGTAGGGCTTCTGGTCAGACATGGTTTGTTGCTCTTCGCTCCAGCATCTCCGGTGATCAAAGTTGCGCCGAGGCAAACCGTTCGTATTCTCCGCGAGTGTTGATGTTCACGAACAGCTCGGGCGAAAATCCTGCGGCGAGAATCTCCCGCTCGGTGAGGTAACGCGTGGGCACCTTCGCAAACAGATGCGCAATCTTGTAGTCCGCACTTTTCAGCGCCTGTTCCGCCGCGTGGCCCACGTTGCGATGGTACACAGCGGCCAGAGGCTGTGGGCCGCCCAGCACATCAGGAACGGTGATCCAATCCTCCGTCGCGGCTGCTTGCTGCACCAGCCAGCAGAGAAAATCGGAAGTCATCAGCGGCATATCGACCGAGAGCACCAGATTCAAATCCGTATCGGTCGACTGCAGCGCCGCATGGATTCCACTCAGCGGCCCAGAACCTGCATATACATCTTCGATGACTTCGCCCAAGGCAGCGTAGCGCTGTTTCGGCCCAACGATCACAGTTTTACCGACTGCCAGGGCCGCGGTCTGTAACGTTCGCTGCAGCAATGTCTGGCCGTGAAAGAGCAACAACGCCTTATCGGAGCCCATGCGCGAGCTGCGTCCCCCGGCCAGCACAAATGCAGTCACGTTGTCCACGCGGAAATAATAGCTGATCGGCAACCGATTTTGGCTTTTGGCTCCTGGTTTTGGGCCAGGAAAGCGTACGGACGGTTTTGACCAAGAGCCAATAGCCAAGAGCGAAACGAATCTACGCGTGGGCTGGCTGGAAAGTGCTGGTCCTGGGAATGCAACCGTTAATCTCGATGGCGACGATGCGGCCGGCGTGGTCCAGTTCGAGCGTGGCAGGGGCATTGAAGACGGCATCGCCGCTCATACCGGGCAGGGAAATAAAGACTCGATTTTCCACGCAGGAAGCGCCGGGGTCGCGCTTGAGAAACGACAGGGCAAAATCATTGCGGCAAATTTTGGGTAACATAAAACTCAGGTCGGCAACATCGCCGGTCTCGGAGACGGAAACCGACGTCTCGATGGAGATGCGCGAGCGCACCTCATCACCCTCCACTTCAACCTCGGGCTTGAAGCAGATGTAGTAGCCGAATCCCGATTCCGGATCGAAGGGACTCCGATCCACCTGAAACGCCATAGGCGCGCCTCCCTGCGCCGCGCAGCTTGGAAGAGCATAGTAAATCAACCCGCCGGGAACGGCAATGCGACTTTTAGCGACAGGCAGGCTGGGCACGTCGTAGATCTTGACTTCTGCTGGATTTTCGCTGGTCATCGTCCCCGTCACCGGGGAGTGGGTCCGTGGCCTAGTACCGGGAATGGCAAACACCAACTCGGCCTACGCCAGCACATAGCCGACTTCTTCGCGACCTACAAGCAACGGCACCAGCGAGATGCCTAAACCTACCGCGCCCCGTTCGGGTAGACCAGGATCTTGCTGGCCTCGCCGGTCTTCAGGCGCTCCATGCCGGAGGCGAAGTCCTTCATGGCGATGCGGTCGGTGATGACCGGATGCAGGTCGAGCTTGCCGGCCTTCAGCAACGCAGTCATTTGAAACCACGTCTGGAACATGCGCCGGCCGTTGATGCCTTGCACCGTCGCGCCCTTAAAGATGATCTCTTCAGCAAGATTCAGCTCGACGGGTCGGGAGGGAATTCCGAGGAGGGACATGCGGCCACCGAGCCGGAGAATCTTGAAGCCGGTGCGGATGGCGTCGCTGCGCCCAGCCATCTCCAGCACCACATCGACGCCGGTGCCGCCGGTGTTGTCCATCACAATCTGGTAGACATCGTCCTTCGTTGGGTCGAGCACAAAGTCCGGGTTCATCTTTGCGGCGATCTTGCGGCGATGCTCGTTGACCTCCAGCGCGAAAATCTGCGTCGCACCGCAGGCGCGCGCCACGGCAATCGAGAACAGGCCGATCGGGCCGCAGCCCGTAATAGCGACGCTCTTGGCGGCGATGTCGCCCGCCAGCACGGTATGCACCGCGTTGCCCAGCGGATCGAGAATGGAAGCGTACTCCTGCGGGATGGAGGGATCGAGCTTCCAGATGTTGGACTCGGGGATGACGACGTATTCGGCGAAGGCGCCATTGGAGTCAACGCCGATGATCTTCACGTGCTGGCAAATGTGTGCTTCGCCGGTGCGGCATTGCAGGCATTTGCCGCAGGCGACATGCATCTCGGCGGAGACGAAATCGCCTTCCTTGACGCTGGTAACTTCGTCACCCACAGCTTCCACGGTGCCGCAGAATTCATGACCGGGAATGAGCGGGGGATGAATGCGACGCTGCGCCCACTGGTCCCATTGATAGATGTGCAAGTCGGTGCCGCAAATGGACGCCATTTTGACTTTGACCAGGACCTCGGTCGGGCCAAATTCGGGCTTGGGGACTTCGCGGATCTCGGTACCCGGCGCGGGCTCCGGCTTTACGACGGCAAGCATGGTATTCGACATGAGGATGGCTTTCCGGCGTCGAGGGATGAATTTAGTCGTAAGTGTGGGCTCGACGCATGTCGCCCAGTATGAACAGTGATTGGTGGGCAAACGGACAAGTTTAACACGTTGACTTGTCACCGCCGCCCGCTATGTGATTGCGTTATGTGATTGCGATCACATCGATTTCCACCAGCACATCTTTCGGCAGGCGGGCCACTTCGACGGTGGAGCGCGCCGGCGGCGCCTGGGTGAAGTAGCGGCCATACACCTCGTTCATGGCGGCAAAGTCGGACATGTTCTTCAAGAACACGCCGGCCTTGACCACGCGATCCAGCGAGCTGCCGGCTGCCTTCAGAATGGCGGCCAGGTTCTGCAGTACACGCTCGGTTTGCGCGGCCACGTCGCCATTGACAAGTTGCTGCGTCGCCGGATCGATCGAAACCTGTCCCGAAACAAATACAAATCCATTGGCCTTGATGGCCTGGGAATATGGGCCAATGGCTTTCGGCCCATCGCTGGTGGAGATAACTTCACGCATAAGTCCCCCCAATAAAAATTGAAGGATGATTTTCGCATAAGGGCGGTGCAACAGGTGCGGTCTGCGCATCACCCTATTTTGTGGAGGTGTTAGCATCGCCGATAAGCTTGCGGAGAGTAGATCTGCTGAAAGCACCTTTGCGTCGGCTGGCGCATCCAGATAACCCGGTGCGCCGGTGCGTTTGAGGAATGGCTGACACACTCCAATTCGTAGTCCGCTACGGTTATGTCCTGCTGTTCGTGTGGGTTCTGATCGAGCAGGGCGGCCTGCCCATTCCGGCCACGCCTTTGCTGCTGGCCGCGGGAGCGCTCGCCGGCCGGGGCCGTATGAGCCTGCCCCTGATCGTGGTGGCCGCCACCGCGGGCTGCGTCGGAGCGGACATCTTCTGGTACTTCATCGGCAAACGCCGGGGAGCAATCGTGCTCAACGTGCTTTGCCGAATCGCTATGGAGCCGGACTCCTGCGTCCGTCGCACCGAGAGCACCTTCGCCAAATACGGTCCGCGCACGCTGCTCATCTGCAAGTTCATTCCTGGGCTCAACACTGCTGCTCCGGCGCTGGCCGGAATGGTAGGCGTGCCTTATCCGCGTTTTCTGCTCTGCGATCTGCTGGGCGGCTTGTTGTGGACCATCGCCTACACCTTGCTGGGCTTTATTTTCAGCAGGCAATTGGATCGCATTGCCCGCGACGCGCATTTGCTCGGCGGCTGGCTGCTGGTGTTATTCGCGGCCGGCGTCGTCGCCTACGTTCTGTATCGGTGGCGCGAGCGGCAACGCTTCCTGGAGCAAGTGAAGGGCGACCGCATCACCCCCGACGAGCTGAAGCACCAGTTCGAGTCCGGTGAGCGCCCGGTCATTATCGACTTGCGTCATCCCTTGGACGTGCTTACCGATCCGCGCACGCTGCCCGGAGCGCTGCAAATCTCGCCGGAGGAATTGCCCTCGCGCCGCAGCGAGATCACGCGCGATGGGGAGATCGTACTGTTCTGCACCTGACCCAACGAGGCGACCAGCGCCCGGGTGGCGCTGCAACTTCGCAAGCTCGGCATTCGCCGCGTGCGGCCGCTGCTGGGTGGCTTCCACGAATGGAAGCGGCTTGGATTTCCGCTGGTCGACATTCCTGAGCCTGCGACCCCCGCGAACACCCATATCGCAGCGGAAGGCCCGGGGTGATGCGGAAGAAGTAACATCGCCCTGCGTGACGGATCGGCAGCCGCCGCTTACGCCGCAAGGATCTGCTCAACCTTGCCGTGGCCGCGACCGGCTTCTACCTGGTCGTAGGTGCAGCCTCGCGGGTTCTTTTCCGGCCGCCAGTGCAGGAATTTTGTTCCATGGCGAAAGCGGCCGCCGGAGAAGTGGTCATAACGCACCTGACAGACCAGCTTCGGATCGAGCCGCTCCCACTCCCCGCTGCGCTCCGTGCTCCAGCGGCTGGGGCCGCCGGGCGCATGTCCGGTGAAGCCTGAGCCACCCAGGTACGGCCGGAGAATCGCCGTGAGCTTTTTGCGTTCGGCGGCGGCGAAACTCGAGCTGAATCCTACATGGTTCAGCAGACCGTTCTGGTCATACAGCCCCAGAAGCAACGAGCCGACTGCGCCGCCCTTGCTGGCGTAGCGAAAACCACCGACCACGCAATCCGCCGTGCGAATGCGCTTGATCTTGCGCATAGCGGAGCGCTCACCGGAGGCATACGCGCAGTCGATCTGCTTGGCAACGACGCCGTCGAATCCGGTGGCCGCAAGCTCGGACATCCAGCGCTGGGCCGTGGCATAGTTTCTGGTGGCAGGAGAGAGGCGGACGGATTGCGCGCCCGCAACGTGGTGGCCTTGCCCTGGCTGGAGCGAATTGCCGAAGCTCGCAGCCAGGCGTTCCAGGCGCGCACGCCGCTCACTGAGCGGAAGATCGGCAATCGAGTTCCCTGGTTCGTCTACCAGCAGATCAAACAGCAGATAGGTCGCTGGGGTTTCGCGCGAGAGCTTCTGGATGCGGCTGGCGGCGGGATGAATGCGCAACAGGAGATCGTCAAAAGACAGACGGCCGTCGCGCAGGATCACAATCTCGCCGTCCAGCACGAACTCCTGCGGCGTCAGGTTCCGCAACGCCGCGACAAGCTCCGGAAAATAGCGGCCCAAAGGCTGACCTGCCTTCGACTGCAGCAGCACCTGATCGCCTTTGCGAAACGCCAGACAGCGAAAGCCGTCCCACTTCGGCTCGTATTGCCAATTCGCGCCGAGCGGAATTTCGTCTATCAGCTTGGCCTCCATCGGCGGATAGGGCGGCCGAATGGGCAATGCGATGGACGGAAAGTCCTGCGTCAGCTCCTGAGCGGAGACAGCCCCTTCTGTGATCTTGGAGGTCTTGGATGACGATCTGCGAGGCACGACAGATTAGATGCCGATCGAAGCGCACAAAATAGCCCGCGTTGGTGTTCGTCTGGCACTGGTCTGTCGAGTCTTTCGCACTCAGCTCCACCGTCCGGATTCCGTGGCGGGTGAGGGCCTCATAAACAGGCTGGCTGAGCTTCACTCGAAGGCATGCGCGATCGTGCCGCACATACTTCACACAGTTGCAGTGAGGCGATTCATCACGATCGACTTGAGACGGGAAAGACTTGCAATCCGAGGAGTGCCGGACGTAAAAGTACAGCCCCTCTGATTTGCCTTGCATCCGGAGATTGTATTACGACAACTTGGTACAAAGTCGGTACAGTTGCGGGTAGTTGTTGAAAATAAAGTGGTAATATTTGGGGTGGGTGGTGGGATTCGAACCCACGACAGCCGGAGCCACAGTCCGGAGTTCTACCACTGAACTACACCCACCACGACTATCGCAAAAATTATAGCATCCGTCGACAAGGCAAGATTTGGCTCCCCTCGGAAAACCTCACGCGGGACTGCGTCTGTCGTCGCCGCCCGGGGCGGTTTTCGCGGCCTTCGTCGATCCGAGATTTGCTCCTGATTTGCCCCATACCGCTGGCAGCGCCCCTCCAAACCGCTTAATGACGTCATCCCGCGACCGGGTGTAACCTTGCAAAAGAAGGTCCTGATTTTCTGGCGGAGGGCCGAGTTCATGTTGTCGATTTGCCGGATCTTGTTTGCTGTGGCGTTGCTGGTCAGCGCCTCGATCCTGCTCCATGCTCAAATTCCTAGCGACATCCCCTTGTCGTCAACGCATTCGGAAGAGGACGCACAACCAGCGCAAATCCATGAACTGGTTTCCAGCTATTGCCGACTGGACTACGAAGGCGCCCGTCTGGATCCGCAAGCATGGTCGAAGTTCCAGTCGCTGGTTTGGTGGCCGTCCAGCCCCACGTACACACAGATTGACGTGGTGGCGCGATATGCCGTCGATATGCCGTCCGACCCCAGCCACGGCAGATATGATGTAACCGTCCACTACCGTCTGTTGGGGATCTATTACCTGGCGACCGGTTATGTGCGCGAACCGCAAGGCACGACTCAGGATGTAGGATTCAGCGTCACCTCACAAAAATCAGACTGGCGGATTGACGATGCGGACAATACCTCGCCACATCCATCACGGGCCGCCATGCTGACGTGGCTGAATAAGAAGCTGAGCACAGCCCAGGACCCCGACGCAAAGACCCGGTATCAGAACGCGCTCAAGCTATTGCAGGCGCAATCGGCATCGCCCTTTGCCCGATAGCCGTATCTGGCCTATGGTCCACCCCGTCCAAATCGCTCGCGAACTTCATGCCGCTTAAGGACACGGGGACTAAATGGCCGCGAAATCAATGCGGCTTTAGCCGCTGAGGGACGTCGTTTCGACTTAATCAAAGCTTCCTGAGTTCACGTTTTCAATTCCAGAAGACTGCCAGACGATAACGCGGTACTGTGAGCGCCGTCACGGCAGGCTGTGCGCTGTCGGGTCTATTGTGTGGTAGGTTCCCCAGGAGTTTCTCTCATACCGAATTTGTTGAGAGGGAGGGTGTGTCCCGTGAGCAATAGCGCAGCCGAGTTAGCAGCCGATAGCGGCACTCCCATTCGCCGGCCGGCGGGCAGTGCGTCTCCGGATGGACTGGTGGATCGAGAAATCAAACAGGAACCTTGTCCGCGCGCCAAAAAACTGCGCGACTGGTATTTCCAGGCGCTTTCCTCTGCCACCAACGAATTCCCGTACTGGTACACCCGCACGTATGCAGAACTGGAGGGCGAAATCCCGGTGGTACGGCGCGCCGCCGCGCTGAAAGAAGCTTTCTCGCACCTGACCCCGACCATCTTTCCCGGTGAGCTGTTGGTTATGGGCAAGGCCCACTACTATCGCGGCTCCTTTCCCATGCCGTGGCTGTCTGAAGGCTATTACATGGCGAAAGGGGACGAACTCTATCAAGCTGCCTTAGAAAAAGGCAGCTCCAGCGTGGACGAGTTGTCGAAGTTCGGCAGCGGAGGAGGTAACGTTACCGAAAGTTTCGGCGAGGTTGTGTCCATCGCCGGCAAGTTCGGCATGCGTCGCGAGGAAGTTCCCGCTTTGTTGCACATTGCGCGGCAATGGGTAGGCAGATCAGTGGACGATCTGGGTCACAAGTACGAGCAGATGGTTCCGGAATATCCCACAAAAGAAGCCGTCATGCGGGCCATTGTCTGCATGTTCGACTCAGGCTATACCCTTCCGCAGGGCCGGGAGGTGATCAATTACTACTACCCGCTGGAATACGGCTTCGACGGTCTGATCGAGATGGCTAAGCGAAGGAAGGCAGAAGTGGCTGGCCGCGCCCACGGCGACGGGCTGGCCGGCATGAACCGCCTCTATAACTATGAGGCGGTGATACTGATTCTGGAAGGTGTTCAGGCATGGATTCTGAACTACGCCAAGGAAGCTCGCCGCCTAAGAGACTGCGAGACTGAGCCAGAGCAGAAATGCGAATACCAGGAAATCGCCGAGCGCCTAGAATCGGTAGCACACAACAAGCCAACTACATTCCGCGAAGCTATCCAGATGATCTGGACGATACATGTTGCGGTCCTGAATGAGGATGCGATTTCCGGCTTGTCGCCGGGCAGGGTAGGGCAGGTGCTCTATCCATACTATGCGCAGGACAAGGCCGCCGGCCGCATTACCGATGAAGAAGTTCTGGAATGGCTCGAATTACAGCGAGTGAAGTTCACTTGCATCGATTGCTTTGCCTCTATGGGTGTGGTCGGCGGCGTGCTTTCCGGCAATACCTTCAACAATCTTAGTCTCGGTGGGCTTACAAAGGATGGCAGATCGGCGGCGAATGACCTCGAAAAACTCATCATCGAAGCTGCCATCCGCTGCACTAGCACGCAGCCTACCCTTACCGTACTCTATGACGACAAGCTGCCGGAAGACTTTCTGCTCAAAGCCACCGAATGCAATAAAACCGGCACCGGCTACCCGGCTTGGGTGAACAATCGCGGCGCTATGGAGTTTCTTCTCGCCCAGTATGGACCGGAGGGCATGGCGTTGGAAGGAGCGCGGGCAGTCGCCATAGGAGGATGCCTCGAAACTTCCCCCTGCTCATGGTTGCCTCTGCACTTGAACGATGAGGAGTATTGGATCCCCGGCGGATCCGGTCAGCCGACCAGTGTCGGTGTGCATTTCATTTCGCTGCCAAAGGTACTCGAACTGGCACTATTCGACGGCACCGACCAGCGCACTGGACAGCGAGTTTATCCGCCGCATGGCAAGAAGCTTGAAAGCTACAAGGAACTTGTTGAAGTCTTCCAGGACTATTTCCGCCAGACAGTTGACTGCCTCACCACCACCAACAATATCCAGCACGACATCTGGCGCAAGCAGAACATGGCCATCTTCAACTCGCTGCTCAAGCCGGATTGTCTGCGCAAAGGCCACCTGATCAACGAACTTGGCTACCGCTACAACGGCACCTTCAACGTCGAATCGTGCGGCACAATCAACCTCGTCAACAGCCTGGCGGCAATCCAGAAGCTCGTGTTTGAGGACAGTACAACCAGCCTGGGAGAGCTCAAGCAGGCGCTAAAGGAGAACTTCGGTTTCCTGGCCGCGTCAGAGGTTGGCTCGTTTTCCCTGTCCGACCAGCAAAAGAAAGATAAGGGCGGCGTCTGGGACCGTATCCACTATCTCTGTCTTACTGCACCTAAGTACGGCAATGACGATCCTTATGTCGATACCATTTTGAAGGATTGGGAAGAGTGGTTCTGCCGGATGTGCCACGATTACGAATCGCTCAATGCCCGGCCTCTTTACGCCTGCCAAATTTCCGTTTCCACCCATGCGCCCATGGGCATGGCTACCATCGCCACACCGGATGGCCGCCTGGCCGGTACGACCTTCGCCGACGCATCTATGTCGGCTTATCCCGGCACCGACCGCAACGGCCCTTATGCGCTGTTCGAATCCGCAACCGTCTGGAACCACTCCCTTTCCCAAAACTCCCAGATGAACCTGAAGCTGCACCCCACCGCCGTCTGGGGCACGCAAGGTTGCAAGAAGCTCCTGGCGCTGACCCAGTCCTATATGCGCAAAGGCGGTTTTCATATTCAGTACAACGTAGTGGACAGCAAACTACTCCGCGATGCCCAGAAGAACCCCGACAACTATCGCGACCTGATGGTCCGCGTGGCCGGTTTTACCCAGTACTGGGTTGAGATCGGCAAGCCGATCCAGGACGAAGTAATTGCCCGGACCGAATACGAAGGAGTGTGAAACCATGGGCCGAGTGCTTAGACATATGGACTGCCGTAACTTCGCGGCCCTGGATGTAGTCAAGGGCATTTGTCATCGCTCCAAGGAACTGGTTGTGGGAGACGCCGAGCACTGCGAGCATTTCGTCGCGCTCCCGAAGTGCCGGTTCTGCGAGCACTTCGTTGCGAGCCAGCAGTTCCTGGGCGTCTGCAACGCCGTCCCATGGAGGCCGATGACCTATCCCGACCTGATCGCGGTAACCTGCGAGATGTTCACCGTCAGAGGCCAGGCTGGGTAGAAGATGCCTGACGGCGAAAGTAAAGGGCTGATCTTCGACATTCAGGGCCATTCCATTCACGACGGGCCCGGTACGCGCACGCTGGTGTTTCTCAGCGGCTGCCCTTTGCGTTGTAAATGGTGTTCCAACCCGGAAGGTCTGCTGTTGCGGCAGCGACTCATGTACAAGTCAGTGCTGTGCAGAAATTGTTCCGCCCGCTGCGTGCCGGCATGTCCCAAAGGCGCAGTGCAGCAGTCGGACAACGGCGCGCCGCCCGTCGCCTTCGATCGCCTTCAATGCGACACCTGCGACTCCATGGACTGCGTCAACGTCTGCTACATGCGTGCCCTGCAGCCCAGTGGAAAGTGGTATTCCGTTGACGAGCTGATGCGGATATTGAACCGTGATCGCTGCTATTGGGGAGAGCAAGGCGGCGTCAGCCTGACCGGCGGTGAGCCACTCGCGCAAAATGCCTTTGTACTCGAGCTCCTTGCGCGGTGCCAGAAAGCCTACATCGGCACTTGCGTGGAAACCAGCGCCCACCTCCCTCGCGCCGTACTGGGAGCGGCTTTGCCTTACATTGAGTGGCTTTTCGTCGACATCAAGCACATGAACCCGGCCAGGCACCTCGAAGGCACGGGCGTATCCAATGAACTCATCCTCGATAACCTCCGCTGGCTGGCCAAGACGAACTGGCAGGGACGGATGGTTCTACGAATGCCCGTGGTTCCCGGATTCAATGATGATGTGACCAATGCCGAGCAAACCGCTGCTTTTCTGGCGGAGATCGGTCAGCGCGAAATTAACCTGCTGCCGTTTCATCGCTTGGGGACTTCGAAGTATGAGCAACTGGGAATGTCTTACGAATATGCGGAGCAGGGTGGCATGGCGCAGGAGTCCCTAGAGTCGCTCGCACTTGTCTATCGGCAACGGGGTATCGCTTGCCACTTGGGCGCGGATACCCCTTTCTAGGCCCAATCCGGGGTTTGGAAAAATCACATCCTTAAGCCTTGTAGAAATCACACGGTTCGCTTTTGAGAAAAATTACACCCTTTGCCACGGACATTCCCGTCCCGCAACCGCTACTGCGTGATCGCCATCGCCTTCAGCGCCGCCTTGTTGCGGATCAGCAGGGTCGAGCCCTTGGCTTGCACAATTTGCCGCTTCTTGAGATCAGCAAATAGGCGGGTGACGGTCTCCCGCGAGGTGCCGATCATCTGCGCGATCTCTTCATGCGTCAACGCCAGTTTCACGCGTGGCTCAACTTTGGCCGCTTCGCCGTTGCGCGCGCTCCAATCGAGCAGGAGTTTGGCCAGTTTCTCCCCGGCGGAATGCGAAAGCCCCAGCGAACGGATTTCTCGGCAGGCGGAGTTGTACTTGTCGCTGAGTTGCTCGGCGACCCGCAGGCAGGCGTCACTGTGCTCGCGCAGGAAGCGTAGGAAGTCTTCCCGCTTCACGAAGTTGACCTGGCACGGATCGACGGTTTCGGCAGTCAACTCGTAGGGCTTGCCGCTCACCGTGGCGCTGAGCCCCAGTACCTCGCCGGGCTCGGCAATCTTCAGGATTAGGGTTTTGCCGTCGGTCGAGCAGATCGAGAGCTTCACCCGTCCTTTGCACAAAACAAAAATGCCGCGCGGCGTCTGCCCTTCCACGAAAAGTACGGCGCCTTTGGGATAAGCCGTAGCGTATTTGATGGTTTCGAAAGTTTGTAAGGCGGCGGGCGGAAGATCGCAAAAAATATGTTCTGCCCGCATCTTGCACGCTAGACAACTTTCGATAATGTCCAGTCCGTATGGTGTAAGCACGACGACCCCCTGAGATCTATCGTATCCCCGTGTTTCACGGCTGGAGCGGGTGCGAGCCGCTCCGTGAGCCCAAGAAGATTGGTGCCGCGCTGGTTTTTGGTCGCGCACCTTGCCACGTGCCGGCGGTCACCAGCCCTGGTGATCCTCCGAAATCGCGGCAAACCGCACAAAATACGCCATTTGCACGCAATCCACTGCACATTTCGACATTCCAAGGTCTGGCTCCAGATACACTCTAGCGGAACATTCCTGCCGCACACGCAACAAGTGCATACGTCACAAAGGGCTGTGATTTGTGGGAATCGCGGCCTAAAGAGCGATGCCCCCGCTCAGCGACAGCAAAGCCCAGAAAATTACGATAAGCTACACTCTAGAGCCGTTGCTCTGTCTCCTAAACCATTTCACTGGATTCTTGCGCGTGCCGCCCAAATCCGAGCTATTGATCGCTGAGAAACCCGCAGCCGTGCCCTCAGAGATCCCTCGCGTGAGACGGTGGGACGCAGTAGTGGTGGGGACGGTGGTGATTTACGCATCGTTGGTGGCCGTGCTGGTGGAACGTATAATCGCAGTGGCCGGCGACCTCCAGTTGTGGGCCGACGGCGCCTGGTTTCTGATCAGAATTGCCTCCACCCGGAATTACTATCTCTGGATTGGCGATTGGAAAAGAGAACTGTTTCGATCGCGCCTGTTTACCATTCTCGCCGAGCAGACTCCTGTCGTCCTAGGGACACATCTCGGGATTCATTCGTTGCACGCTCTGTCGCTGATTTTTGGTGTCACTCTCTACAGCCATGCATTGATAAGTCTGTATCTCTGCTATCGCTACGCCGCCCGGCGATGGTACATGCTGTTTCCCCTGCTCAGCTTTTTCGCGGGCACGATGAATGTGGAAGCATATCTCTCCACCGATAGCCACTTTGTCGTCTCCCTCTACTGGCCTCTGCTCTTCATACTGCTCTTCCGCGAAGAGCTAACCGCCGGGACCACACTGCTGCTCATCGCCCTTTCCATTCCCACCCTCCTGAGTTACGAGTCGATGATGTTTTTCGGTATCATTCTGGCCGGGACTTGTCTCTGGCGCTGGAAGCGGCTGCCGCGGCAGCGGGTCCTTATGGCCGGGCTTGCGGTCTGGTACATCGCAGGTGCGGGAGTGGCAGCGGCAGCCGTGATATGGCCGTTCGACCCCACCAACCGTGCCGGCTTTTTCCACGCGATATTTTGGCTGATGAGTTCCAGTCATGTCGCTGCCAAAATTTCTTTGGTCGTACTGCTGTGCTGCAGTGTGCTATTCGTTCTTCCTTCTCGGATACCAACGCAGAAACTGGCATTCGTCGTGGGATTGCTGAGCATCCTCTACTTGTACTTTGACGTATTCGTTGGGCGCACGCCATCCACCCTGGACGTGGAAGTTGAGGCGCGAGTATTGAATCTGCTGCTGCCGCTTGCTGCCACGTTTCTGTTGTTGCTGGTGTTGGCAGGCTGGTCCAGACCCAATGCTCGCGCTATTGGCCTGGCAGCGATCCTCATCGGGGGATTGGGCTTCGGGCAGGTCTTCTGGAATCTCGCCGCTATCAACCGCTGGCAGGGTGTGCTGGCGACATTGCGCTACGAACTGCAACTGCACGAAGGTCCCTTGCCGTATCAGGATTCCATCCTGTCGTCACCGCAATTAGGTCCCCTGCACCTGAGTGCACTTGAGGCTGAGTGGTCGCTCTTACCATTGAGCTTGTACGAAGCGGGCCGAGGCGAGGTGCGAACGATCATCGTACCGGAGTCCAGTACCTTCTTGCCGTTTGATCCATATTCCGCCGCTAGCCTTCCCAACCTGTCCCGCTACCGCATACGCTACGACTTCTATCGACAAGCCCTGGAGCGCAAATGGCAATACACCCTGGGGGAAACGCTGACTTTCACTCGCGGAGGAAGTGCTGCCCCGTACCTGCGCGGCAACTGGGCCAATGCGGAGGACTGGGCGACCTGGGGCAGCGGACCTGAATTTGGTCTTGACCTGCCTATAGCCGAAAAGGAACTGCCGAAAGCCGTATTGCTGTCGGCCACCGTTGCGCCCAACCTTGCGCCCAGTTTTCCGGATCTATCGGTGCAGGTGCTGGTGAATCACATGCTCCTAGGGACTTGGGCCTTCCGGTATTCGCCGGATCCATTCTGTACAAGGACGGTGCAAATTCCCAAGGCTGTGCTGACTTCCTTGAATCCTGCGCAGATTCGGTTTCGGGTCATCGGGCAAGTCCACTCTCCAACCGAGATGGGCAAAGGCTCGGATCCCAGAAAACTGAGTCTGGCGTTTCTGAAATTGACTCTACAGGCCGTGCGCTAGCGCATCGTCAATCGTACAGCATCAACGGCATCGAGCGAGACGGCGCTCGGAATAACCGAGACCCCATCGATGGGATTAACGAACAAACGCAGATGGGTAATCGCCGGATGAGGTCCGGCGTGCCATTGCGTTTCGTCGGAGGCAAAAAAACGAAATAGGTCGTCATCCCAGGGATAAAACCAGACGTCGGTAGATTGATTGGGAGGCAGAACAAATGCGATTACTTTACGGTTCCCATCCGCGCGCGTGATCTCAAGCTCATAATGCGATGGTTTGCGCACTTTCCACCAAAATGGATAATGAACCCGGAGGCGGACACGCAGAAAGTCTGCGCCGCTCGAAGGCCATACGGGGGAACCGAGGTCGATAGTCGAAGATCTCCGCACTATAGGATAAGTTTGCGGTAGCAGGTGAAGCGACTCAGCCTGCTCCTGGACTTGGTCCGCGCGCGAATAATCAGCCCGAAGTCCCAGGATTCCCGGCGCTAGATCACGGTCGGCGCGATAATGATGTTGTATCCAGAACCAAAGCTCAGTATTGCGAGTAAAGTTTGGCACGTTATCAACCGGCCAACCCCACGCTGCGCCGAAGTACAGACCTGCGGGTGGAGCTGCACTAGCCAAATCGCGTACGTCAAGGTCGCTTAGATAACCGTCGCTCGCCACATAGCTCAGCAAAACGCCTCCAGCAACGTTCCGTTGCGTCACGCTACCAAAGATATTGAGCCAGGGAAATACCAGTATCGAATCCTGTGCTCTGGTTCGCTGCTGTATATAGCGTTTAGCATTTTCGAACATTTCAGCGGATGGCTGTCCGAGACACCATCGGTCAAACTCTACGAATCCAGCCGCACACGTATCGACAGGATGCACAATTTTCGAATATCTATCTTTGATACTCCAGGAGTAATACATTGTATTGGGATCTACCATTGCCCAACAAAAGGTAAGTGCAACTAAAACGGCAACTGTCGAAGCAATAGTCCGCGCCTCAAATCCGAATAGTATCGTCCCCATGAACAGGACCATTGGGAATACTCCTATCTCGACGTGGAACATATCCGAGCGGACTAATGCAGTTTGCATACCCAAAAGACTATAGACAAAAGCTGCCGCCAGAAACCCCGTCCGTCCGGTAATGGCAGCATGCCCGCGCGGGGTTATGACACGTCGAACGGGGAACACAACTGCACCCGTAACAAGCGTCGCTATCACCCAGAGCTTTTCAGGCTTTCCCATTGGGAAAGGTTCAAACCATCTGTAGGCGCTCACCATGTCTAACGAAGCGCGCCAGAACGTAAAGTCGAAAATTCTGTGCAGAGCAGTATTGACTAACAAGACCAAAATGAGGCACCCGACCGCAAACGTGCCCAGGGTGACGAGAGCGCTCCGTGCAAAGCCATATTCGTTTCCGCTCTCCAGCGCTACGCCGCCAAAAGTTATGAGGAATCCGGCAACGGCATAGGCTCCTGTATCCGCCGCCACGAAAAAAGCAGCGCAGCAGAGCAGCGCTGCCCCGGCGCCGAACGCAACTGTGTCGAGGTGCTGCTGGCTTAGCGCGTACCAGCCTCTCAGAAAAAGAACGAATAGAAAGAGTGCAGCGAAGGGACGCATGTCGGGGTAAAACCAGCTTGGAGCGGCCCAAAAGATAAACAGGGAGATGAGCAATACGAATCGTTTCCAGGGAGGCTGCTCAGGCAGTAACATCTGCAGGGTTAAGGCGGCGAGGAGAAAAGCGACCCACATGGGGACGATATTGCCGGTGGCATACGCTTTTCCCATGCTATAGCCGGTCCAGCGCACAGGAAGGCTAATAAGCCATTGCAGCACGGGTCCGTAGGTCGAAAAAATTCCCCTCCCAAGCCATACGCCGTGGACTGCCTTGTAACAGATATCAATGTACCAGGACTCATCAATATTGGGCGCTTGTGCGGAAGGCAGGGTTCGAGGAGAAAGGAGCGCAGCGGGCATGCTGGCCGCTATCAGCAATAGGACTGCGATGAAGTCCCAGTGTCGCTCTAAGATCGAGAGCGCTGCGCGCAGTTTCGGATGCTGTGGCTGCCATGGCTTCTGTTCAACGGTGGAATGGGAATGGGAAGGGGATGGGGACATCACTGAATGAATATAAATCATGCGCCCGAGGCGGAAACCTCAAAACCCGGGTGGGGCCGCTCTAAAATCAGCCTCCCGACAGTCGCTGGTTGTTCCAGCAGCCCACTCCGCACATCCGAGGACGGCTAGGGCTCGCCTCGAAAGACGCAGGAAGGTCGCAAAGGACAATCAAACCTATCTGTGTGAAAGGTTTCGCGCAAAACGTCGTAGCCCGTGGGGGACAGCGCTGTCGTTTTTAGTTTCGCCAAGCACGCGGACTGTAGGACCGCTGGTCCGGGCCTCATGATGGAACAGAACGGCCCTTGGGCTGGTGTGCACAAAGACGCGCAAAAACCTTCGGGGCCTAGGGAACCTCTGAACAACCACTGCCATTAAGTTGGGAGTGAACTCCCAAACGG
>VFSW01000104.1_pt1 | contig 101591 bp, 113 predicted proteins | sample 5358111 | NCBI WGS metagenome assembly VFSW01 (sample SAMN11554181, study PRJNA540505) | mine drainage metagenome | isolation source: sediment from site ElyBrook_90M | place: USA: Ely Copper Mine, Vershire, VT | collected 2017 | reverse complement strand
AGTGCTCGGGGAGGGAGTCGAACCCTCACGGTGTTACCCCCATGCCTCTCAGACATGGACGTCTACCATTTCGTCACCCGAGCAAATATTGATTGTGCTTCAAGGTCATCTTTGCCGAAAAATGTTCACAACTCAGTTTGTATTTTTCGATTTGCTTACGAATACTAACATGAGCAGAACGAGTGTTGTTAAATCCAAGTAGTCTAACTACTTCTTTCAAAGATGAACCTTCTTGAACAGCCTTTGTCAAGAGCGATTTTTCAATTTGAAACTTATTTGCTCTAGTCCAGCCTCGGCCGTCTTTAGCCCCAAGTCTCCGTTTGAGAATGACAATTTGGGCAGAGAAATCTCAGATTCTATTTCCTGCAATCTAATCTGTTTCCATTGATATGGTCAAGCTGAAGAACTAGCTTCTCTTCTTGCCAGACTTGGCCACCGAGGTAGACTCAGCCCCGAAGACCGCTTTCATCTTCTTCTTGTCTTCATCTGAGAGCTGATAATACCAAACCGGATCGAGTAGATCTCTAGCCTCGTCGGTCAGTTTCTCGATTTCTTCCTTGGACTTATTGCCGTCCTCAAGAGCTGAAATCAGCTTCATGATTTGGACAACAAGTTCCCAAGTTTCGACCTTCTGCATTAGCTGGCTGCTTTCATTTTCCGGTACATCTTTGTCTCGAAGATGAGGAGACCCAGAGCCATGTCCTTCTTGTTGCCTGAATCCCGATAGCGGCGCCCAGAGATGGAATTCGGGTCGCTCTGCAGCCGCTTCTCATAATCCTCAAGGAGTTGAATGTAACAAGGACAAAGAGGATGCTTCTCATCCTGCTGCTTGACGAGCAAAACTTCCTTCGCCTTGACGGGCTGCCCACAAAAGAAACACTCGAACGTTTTCATGCCCTTTCCTTTCTTAGTCATCAGTCCCCTGACGAACAAAGCGAAGTAAAGGAGCAACGTTCGGCCAGCTTGTAGCATTGCCGGTTTCCCGTCCGTTTTTCTTGGTCTCCATCACCGTGAGTATCACAATCTTTGAATTTGCAGAGCGAAACAATCCATATTGAGGTTCTCATTCAAATGCTTTTCTTGTTCACCTTTTGGGCACCGGCAAAATTGAACTCTGCGGACGACGTCGTTTCCGGCCGCTGTTGGCTCTATGACGACATAACTACCAGAACCTCCACAGTTGGAACAGGATGAAGGGTCTATCCTCCTGATAAATTCTTCTTCGTTAGTCAAGTTCGCTCCGCTCATAGCGAGTAGCGGTCTCTAGTGCTCGTTCCAAATCTTTATCTTTTAGAGGCTGCTGCTGGTCAAGAGAGATGAAAGCAACTACATTCCAGGGAATAATCTTCTCAGAAGCAAACCCTCCCCTGAGACGAAGCCTTGCCTCTTTTTCCTTGTACTGCTCTGGTGTCATGCCAGCCAATTTAGCTAGCTCCTCAACCGACCGGCCTGCGTTCATCTTCTCAGCGTAATCTGTAGCACAGCCAATTATTTTCCGTAGCACTCTCATTTGGTAGGACGCAAAGGACTTGAACCTTTAACTTCCAGCTTGTAATGCTGGCACTCTACCATTGAGTTAGCGTCCCACGAATTCGCCAATGACGAATGCTACGTGGACACCTTCAGGCAACAGGGCCTTGACCCTTTTCTGAACTTCACGATAAGAGCCATTGAATTCCATGTCTAGCTGGCGCGAAACGTCTGGTCTAACTTTCTTGCAACCCCAGACGTTATGCCGCCCTTTCGCTTCTGGATCGGTTGGAAGCATCATGGCGTCTGAACCGCAACGAGGACAATAGCAGATCATCATCATGTTTTAGCCCTCAGCCTGTCCACGTTCCCGGAGGCTCTTCAGCTTCTTCTTGACAGTCTCGATGGTCTCTGAAGCAAGCAGGCTCTGCCAAGGCAGCAAGTTCTTGCTTTGTGCAAGGTAATCCGACAGGACTGAGAAGATCTGAAAGATTTCAGTGTCCGGAATTTCACGGCCACTGAAGCCATCCATGGTGACCATATTGAAGCTCTTCATTCCACCATGTGGCTCAGCTCCACGAGCGATTGAAACCAGAAGCATCGCATTGCACCCACCGGCTTTCTCTGCCTCAATTTGTTCGCGGGTCCATTCGCCTGGTTCAATCTTGTACTTGAGGTTGAATTTGTGTCCCCTGGGTGGCTCGTCCATGAGGTTCAATGCTCCTTGCTTGGCTGAGTCGTCGCCGAACGACTTCAAGAGAGCCATAAACATTTCAATGGGCAATTGCGTTTCCTTACCAAAAAAGCTCATGTGACCTCCGGAGGAATATACAATACAGTAGAGTTACTTTTAAGCAACTAGCTTCTTGTAGACCTCTAATGTCATGCGAACGTCGGTACTGGCTCGATGAGCACCTTTCTGGTCAATATTGAAATGCTCGCATAGGTCCTGAAGGCCATTATTCTTGAGTACTTTCTTAACAATTAAGGGCCAGGAAATACCTGCCGTATCTATTAGCCGATAAGTAGCTAATTTCGGCTTAGGTAAACTTACTAGCTCTGCATTGTACGTAATGAAATTCCAGTCAAATTGAGTGTTGTGCCCTCCAATAATTGCACCTTCACAAATGACGAAAAGGGCTTCTAATGCTTCCTTGATTTTGATACCCTTTTCCAATTCTGACATAGAAATCTTGTTGACTTCCATTGCTGCTGGGTCAAAAACCGAATCTTCTCTTGGTCTGATAACGACATCGAGAAAATGTTCGGCCTGCAAATCTGGCTGTTTGACCTTAATCGCAGCGAGTTCAATTATCGCATGCTGTCGTGGATCAAGCCCAGTTGTCTCAATGTCTATGAAGACGATAGGGACAGTCGTAAGGTCGGGGCGTTGTTTATCAGACATGCCAATGATACAACCATCTGCTGAGCGTAGGTTGGGTCTGCGAATGGCTATCGAACATCAAAATTTGGCACCCCCACCGGGATTTGAACCCAGAACTCAAGTTTAGGAAACTCGTGTGATATCCAGTTTCACCATGAGGGTGTGTTTCGTCATTAACCAATAATTATTTGAATATGAGGTAGTTGGCCTGCTTCCTTTCTACGGAGTTCGGAGGAGCATAGATGCCTCATGCTAACGGACAAAGAAAAGCTATTGTGCCTATTCAAGAACTTCCGCTCGGAACTCATCGTTTTGATGAATGGATCCGAGATGTCTGCAGCGGCGCACGCCTATGGAGCGATGCTTCAGTGGAATCTGGAACTGGGGCGCAAACCAGAAGACTTATTGGAGGCTATTTTTCAAGTTTGGGATCAAGTGGAAAATGACAAGATCCGTTAATTCTGGTTCAGTACCCTCACCGGGACTCGAACCCGGAACTCGGGCTTCGGAGGCCCGTATGATTATCCATTTTCAAACATGAGGGTGTTGTAACGGTGTAGGCGGCGGGAATCGAACCCGCGTCCGAGAAAACTTACTAAACAGTTCTACGAGCGTAGCCATTTAATCCATGGCTGGAACTTCTTGGCACCACCCAGTAGTCTTTTTCTAATGGAGGCTGGAGGCACCTGACCTTCTCCACTAGAAGCAACCCTTGTGTTACATCAGGTCCGATACTAGGGCTCCTACGGCTGACGGAGAGTAGAGGCTTTATAGGCATGCTCTCAATTGGCGGACATCACCTCGATTATGCAGCCATCGCGGTGATGCCGTCAACCTCAACGTTGTCGTTGGCGGTTGATTTTTTGGTCCCGTTACGGTGGTTACCATGCCGGCTCGCACTATTTATTGGGCTTCCTCGTCGAAACCAGTTCGCCCACGTGATTTTCAAAGAGACTTCTACAGCTTGACTTTTCTACCGTACTCACTCTTAACAACAGTTTCTATCCCGCCTAAAACTTTTGGGACTGAAGCGATTTCCATCTTCAGGAAGTAAACCAAACCTTCAGAGAATACTTTTTCTTTAACCTCTCTGATTTCCTGAGGAATATTACGCCATATTATTTCATCCGCTTCTAATTCAGTACCTATTGTTTCTGCCCAAGTTTTGAGAAACTCTTTTTTGACGTTACCTCTAATGAAGACTCCATGTGGAAACTTATTATACTGCCAACTGAATTCCGGAAGCTTTTCCCCATAAATGAAATTTCCATCAGAGAAAAGTGATAAAGCACTGTTCGTGGTATAGATTTCTCTCCAAGCTAAGGCCCTAATAATCATAGTTAGTTTACAAATAGAAGAGGCCCTGGGGAGATTCGAACTCCCAACCTTCCGCTTCGTAGGCGGACTATCTAATCCAGTTGATATACAGGGCCAATAAATAACAGGTTATTCAGAGCCTCGGGTGGTGATCGAACCCACACTAGCCGCCTTACCAAGACGGTATTTTTGCCATTAAATTACCGAGGCATTTATTGTATCTTTATCGCCATAAAGGAGCTCTGTGCTATGCCGGCGTTTTCTTTTCTTTCAGAAGATCCCAAGGACCTTTGGCATCTTCTCGCTTATCTAATGCATGCTCGTAAGTGTAGGGTTCGCGCAATTCGTTCCATCGCTCGGTCCGACTTTCTTCTAGAACATGAACGTCGTAGCCTTCACCATCTGCAGCGAAAAAGATTGTCTTGGACAAACCTTTATTGATCGCTTCATTCAAGGCATCTCTCAGATGGATTAGTGCTTCCTTGTTGCCAACGATGAACGCTTCGCTGTGCCAAGCGTACTGAGGGTAGATGTGTAGCTTTTCAAAATCATTCATTTCTGATACCTGCTTTGAAGAATTCATCTGACGCCGTGTCCAATCTAAAACATTTACTTAGGTCAATCTTCCAATAATCCAGCTCATTTTCACGGACGAACTTGAGGTCGATATTCAGACTAAAGATGCCACTCAGAATTCGACTATGCTTCAACTCGTAATAATGCTTCTTCCACTGGACAGGCGTCCAGTCTATTCTTCCGTCCGGAAATTGCTGTGTCACGTTGCTTCTACCAAAACAACGTTTGAAGTCAGCATCGGGAATGATTAGACGGACATCGTAATCATGAGGCTGCTCTTCAACTAGAGCACCGCCAAGCAGATAAACCTTGGCTCCATATCGCGCTGCCAAACCATTGGCTGTGTGACTAAAATTCCAAGCGAAATGATAGTAAGGCGGTACTTCCTTGCTCTGCTTTTTAGCCAGCCGCTTTTCTTCCAACCAATCTGACTTGAAGAATCGTTTCGTCACTCATTACCTACAACAGGTGGAGACAGCGGGGATCGAACCCGCGACCTATGGCTTGCAAAACCATCGCTCTCCCAGCTGAGCTATGTCCCCAAGGACTGCACAAATGTTTCACAAGTTACTGATAATCCTTATATGGTAAGCTACGACGCCATTCAGCCGGAACTTGATTTAGGTGACTTATTAGCTCAACGTCCTTACTTGAAACAAAATCAGACATGTCACCTACGTTTCGCTTGGCCAGGTCTACAGCGGCTGTCCGATCTTCAGCTAATACCATTACTTCGTAAGCAAGAGTCACCTTGTAGAGATTCATTGAAGATGTTCCTCACTTAGTAATAACCAAATCTTCTTGGGCATTCTTCCACAACTTTCTTGAAGAGTTCTTCTGGCAACTTTGCTGTTTCTTTACCACAGCCAAACTCATTTAATCTGTTTCGTTTACCACAAGCTGGACAATCCCATTGACCTTCAGAGAAAAAACCAGAATCCACCATTAGGTGAACCTGTATTTTCATCCCAGGCCATACGACGGATATAAACGAGATTCCTTATTTGAAACTTCTTACCACAACTGGTGGCTCTGACTTTCTCAATCCAAAGCTTCGTCTTCGCCTTGGCCATAATCAAATCATGCCGGCCGTCTTTTGCTTTTCCGACTACACCTTCAAACGTAATTCCTGGAATCTCGTTTTCCCGGAAAGTTTGACCAGAACAACTAAGGATGGACGGGTACGCTTTCATCGCTTAATGAACAACAGCTTCATCCCTACTGAAAGTGGCTCGGGCAGGACTTGAACCTGCAACGCACACGGCTTCAACGTGTCGCTCTACATTGGAGCTACCGAGCCAATTAGATTACTCCTTCAACTGCTTTTCAATTTCCTCTTTGTCCAACCGTCGGCCCAACTTTGAGGCCAAACGTGTCCAAGTTTTTTCTGTTTCTCCTGCGGATTTTCTCTGTACCACCAAAATGATGACGGTCTGAAATTGCCCCTGCAATGGCCCTAGAACGTGGCTTCTTCTTGACGCTGCGACGTCGCTTCTCAGTCTTTTCTAGACTCATACTTCCTCCAGCTTGACTGGTGGTCTTCCACCATACATTTTGCTGAGATCCCTGAAAAAGAGAGCAATCTTTTCTTCCTCTTCCTTAGTCAACTTCGGATTGAATTCATACTCCATGAGAGTACCACCTTCTCGAATAATTTCTCCATCTCGGAGTTTGAATTTTTCCAGCCGACTGCGCGGAACTTGAAGCACTTTGCAAAGCAAATCAGCGAATTGCTGTTCGGCTTTTTCAAGCCCAATCTGCTTATCTATGTCTTCAAACTTTAGCATAGTTCTCCTGTGCATTCGGCTTAGGTTAAGCAATCATATTTCATAAAATTGTACAATCATAACAGATAATTAGGTCTCATTATTCAATCCGCCTAATTCAAGATTGTACAACAGGTGCAGGTTTCTTTGACAGAGTGATATCTGGTTCTGCTCTAAATCTTGAGCAGGTAAAATCACCAAAGATAAGTAACAAATCTGAGTCGGCTATAAAGCGCTACCAGATTTGAGTAAACAATACAAAATGAAACACAAGAAGTATAAAGGGGTCCTCCGGATCCCACGTGGAGAGAATGAGTAGTTAAATCATCTCGTTGAAGCGTGAAAAACTTAGCGTTGGGCAAGCTAACTTGGGTTGCCTAAACTAAGGCACAACCCGGTAACATCCGAGGCAACAACTGTACCGAGAATTGGAGAAGGCGTATTGTCCTTGCAAGAGAAGTAACGTCTTCTTTCACTGCGGTACATGGGGTGAGTACCCGGATTCGAACCGGGGTGACCGGAGCCACAATCCGGTGCCTAAGCCACTCGGCCATGCCCACCATAACGTTTGGCTGAAAAGAGGAGGGCCGGCTTTGCAGCACGGCCCGTCCCCAGGGGCGCGGTTGCGCACTTCCACCACCGTAGAAAACTACTAACCAGCTACGGCCTGGCTCTGAGACTGCAGCTTCACACACTCTTCAGGCTTACGTCCACAATGCTCACAGAGACCAGCTGCCTTGCGACGCGCCACCTTCTTCGCGCGTTTCTTCTCATTCTTGGCCTTCTTGCGCTTATTCTTCGGCAGTCGGTTTGCTTCCTGCACCGCCTTGTGCTTCTTCTTCCGGTCTAGATTATCTGTGTTTGACATATTAGTTTCCTCTTCATTGATACAAACAGATTAAGGTTGTTTCCTCTCAAATTCTTCACGAACATGGGCGAGCTTCTTCAAACAACCCTTCAATGATTCAATCCTTCAGCTATCCAAAATTGCTTGAATCCCTTGTGGCCGAATTTGAAGTAATGCTCGCGGCTACAGAACCAACCGTGTCCAAGCTTTGCGTCGCTCAGAGGGACTAAGTTCACCTTGCCACAATAAAGGCAGGCTTGTGGTTTCTTGACGTGTTCACCTTCGGCTCTTAGGTAATCATTGTCCTTTAAGTACTGGTAACAGTCACGCCAATAAAGCCCAAGTTTCTTAGCACAAACTTTTACTCCGATCCATTCGCCGAGATAAAGTTCCTTGAGCTCTAGAAGCTTCTTCTGCGGGATGTCGGAATATCTTGGAGTTTTCATAATCAGTTGGCGTGGAGGGATTCGAACCCTCGACCTCAGTCTTATCAGGACTGCGCTCTTAGCCAGGCTGAGCTACACGCCAATAACACAGAAAGTTCTGATCCTAAAGTCCAGATGTCTCTTCGTGATATTCTACTACGACTTCTATCTGACCTACGATGAATTCATCAAGTTTCCTGCGGGAATCCAGTATTCAGTACAATTCTTGCCACCTACGAGTTCCTGGAATTGAGCAATGTATTCTGTCTTGATCTCAAAACGAGTGACATAGCCAACACCACTGTCTCTGGCATTCCACTTCCTAGCGATATCCCTAGCGTACTGTTCCTGAACGACCGGGTAGAAGATAGGCTGTTCTGGCAACCTAGGAGGAAATTTCTGATATCCAGAAGCCTTGATTAACTCGAGTTCTACTGGGCCAATTGGACGGTACAGAATCATTTGACAAACTCTTTGAACTTGTGCAAAACATGTAGCTTGTCGTTCAGTTGATGTTCAGAACAAGTTCCATTCCGATTGATACTTAGTTCTCTAAGCCCATCTGTGTGCTTGAGATGATTGTATCTGTGCAGCCGGCAGGTGCCAAATGCTGTTGGCTCGGTTAGCGAAAAGCGACCCCCAATCACAATTGTCACAAGTTCGCAATATCTGATAACCGATATCTTTAAGAACTTTCAATTTGTTTGCATCCATCGACCCGGCGACCTCCACATCGCAGTTGTCTTATTCACATTTACCCTTGGTCTGGGTGGTGGGATTTCGACCCACGACCTCTGTGTCCCGAACACAGCGCTCTAAGCAAGCTGAGCTACACCCAGGAAATTTTGAAGTTGTTGAAAATCTGAAATTTAACCGAACAATGGATTGAACAAAATTTAGGTGGTTTCTCTAGATATCTACTTCGCCAAGGTTTGGTAAATTTCTTCTGACACATTTGGCAAACACCAGAAAAGTCAGGATAATGAGGTTGTACTCTCTTTATGCCGTTCGAAATTTTGGTATTTACCAAAGCCCTATTTTTGGCTTTCCTAAAACAAGTAAGGCACCATCGGCGTTTGAGCAAAGCTACTTTTCCTACGTCCTCTTGTTTTCCACAATCGGAACATTTCCAGATCATATTTGATGAACAATACGGCTCCGGAATTAAAGCACTAACGATTTTGAAGAGATAAGTCGGGGCGATCCGATTCGAACGGACATAAACTTGCTCCCAAAGCAAGGGGGTTACCGTTACCCTACGCCCCGTTATTCACTCGTCATCTTTTCGAACTAATCCTCTGCTACACTGTCTTGAAACCTCACAAGCAGCTTTGCTCGCTCTCTTGCCAAGGTGACAGCTAACGGACTAGGCAACTTGGCGTAAAGGAGCCCACAGTCATCACAGCGGTAAGTGATGCTTTGGTCGACCTCTCTTATGATTGGCCATTATATCTCCACCTTCATCGAGCTTCTGTAGAATACAGTTCCAAAAGTTCATCATGCTCACAAAAAGCTATTCTCTTGAATAGACCCAAACGAACCCATTTCTTCTCCTTAGAGTACCCCGTATGGGAGACGATCCCATTTCTCCAGCTTGAAAGGCTAGTGTCCTAACCTACCGTAGACGAACGGGGCTCAACTCTCTGATTATTCTTCACCAGGTCCTTCACATTTGGAATCCTAGAGACGGCTATGAGATTCGAACTCACTATGGATGGTTTTGCAGACCATTGCCGGACCAATCCGACTCAGCCGTCATTTACTACTTCTCTTCCATCATTTTCAGGATATTCGTCTCTGTATAAAAGCGTTTGAGATATTCATCATGAGCATTGGCTATTGATTTGACTTCCACAGTGAGCCTATATTCAAGTTCTTCTTCAGCAGTTAAAAGAGAACAGGTAAAAAGAGACAGTAAATCTTCACCACGAAATTCCTTATCGAATTTACTCATCTCACTTTCACCGGCTGGTCAGCTTCCGGAGGTCGTGGCTTATATTTGGAACCCATGAGACTGAGCGTTCTAAGCCAGTTCCATTCTCGAGAACATTCCATAGAACAAACTTGACCGTTCTTCGGATGTTCTGTTTTGGTAAAATCGTGCATGAACGACAGGCCACAGACGTTGCAGTACAACTGTTGCTTAGTTGACGGTTTGATGCTATTCATTGATTTAGACCCTCAATGTGCCAAATGAAACCACGTAGCTGAAACTCCTTCAGGATTTCTGTATACTTTGGTTCAAGCCAGCCCTTAGGCGTTCCATCATCACCAATGTAACCTACGAGGTGAAGTTCAACATTCGGATAAAGAAGATTGCTCGTAAACGTCACATTTCGAACCTGGACTGAATGGATGAGTGACAGTTTTTCACCATTCCAAATTACTTCACAAATTACTTCACAATGTCCAGATCCAACTTCCGACGTAAAAACAATCTCTAATTTGTTCTTGCCGTCATTCATCCGTCTAATGAACTCACGTTCATTCCTAGACATATCTAAGATTCGTAAGTCAATGACGGTATGCTTTGGCTCAGCGGGCTGGACTCGAACCAGCAAGTGGGTTTCCCCGGATGGTTAACAGCCATCTGTCTTTCCTTTCGACGCACCGCTGAATATAACACTACTTTACTACTTTGTCTTTCTTGTAAGACTTTATCAGACCCATGCCGAAAAGGTGTTCTCCGCGTAAAATTTTCAATCCCATCGGAAAAGCTTTCCATTTAGCTTCATCTTTCGGTGTTTTGTATCCTTTGATTTCTACGTATTCTTCATCATCTAAAAGGTAGAAATCTGGCGTATATCTTCTAATTCTTCCTTCAAATTCGTAAGGAAAAGATTCTGTTGGTCTCCTCCATTTGATGTGATTGGTATCCAGGTATTTTGCGTAAGCAACCCGTCCATGATTTCATACCTCCAATTCTGTGAGCTCGATTACTTCTGACTTAATCGGCCCTCGACGATCGGCTGGAAAGATAAATTCAACTTGCGTTGGATAATCCGCCCTCCATCATTAATACTGTAGGATATTTGCGGATGTCTTTTCTCAAATTCCTTCTTAAAATCTTTAAGCGTTTTCATTACTTTCCTTCTTTCTTGTACTCGTCCAAAGCTTTTGGGTCAGCTTTCAACCGCTTAAAGCTCTCGTTGATGAGATCCATCAACTTGTCATGTTTTCTTTGTCATAAAGGTTGGCCAGATTGGATTTGAACCAATGACCTATCTCTTATAAGGAGATCGCTCTTACCGGACTGAGCTACTGGCCCATGGGACTAAGACCGCAGCTCAGTTATTCGATTTTGATTCATCGCCTCTCCTTTCATTTTACAAAAGAGAACCCGTCTGGATTAACCAAGTACCAACAGATACATTTGATCTGGAGTCACAGCATCTTAATGCTACGAGTTCGGAGCTCCGGGCCGGAATTGAACCGGCGACATCCGTCTTACAAGGGCGGCGCTCTACCAAACTGAGCTACCGGAGCGTCTGTCTCAACTTCTAGGCGTTGAGCAGCCACTGGAGCAAAAAGCCAGGAGGAGCGTCTTTGAGAAGTCTCCAAGACTGCTGGTTGTTACAACCTGGTACCTCTCAAAGACGCTACCCCGGCCCGTGGGCTTCTAACTGGCTAAGTGGTATAAATTGGCTAATTGAGACTTTCTCGGCCCAATGCATTGCACATTGTGGTTGCCCACTTGAGAACTCGAATTTCCCAATCCATTCTCACTTAGTCCTTCTTGTTCTGCCTGACCGGAAAGAGTAATGAATAGATTTTGTCTCTTCCCCAGGTCAGTTTGCATAAGGTGGTCAATTTGGTGAAACGGGTGCCCCACTAGGCTCGTCCTTGACCGGCCACCTGGCGGTTGTAACGATACGGCGGGAACCTTTAACCCCAGCCCTGTATAGACTTCACTCACTCCAACCAACCAAGGCCGAATTTAGTTGAAGCTTTGAACAGCTTTAAGTATTTTTTAAGTATTTGGCACTAATGACGTCCACAATAAATGGACGGTACAGCGCCTAACATATTTGTCAAGTATTTCTTTATCAAGCCTTTACGGTGCTACTGACGACGTTTTGCAAACGCTGGTACAGCACCCAGAATAGTCTACAAAACAACTCCACACTCTGTACTACCTTGCTACTACTTCCATAATACTTAACAACAAACAAAGACACAAACAAAAAGCTCCGAGGGAGGGATTTGAACCCCCATAGCGACCTCCAGAAGATCGTGTCCTGCCATTAGACGACCTCGGAATAACCTGGTGCTGTCAGCAAGACAGTAACTAGGGAAACCCTCACAGAGCGCCATGGCACCTATCTAACACAGAGGTTTCAACTGTGTCATAACGATGACAAGACGGAGCCCTACCTTCATATTAGGTCTCGCACCAATCAACTATACAGGGCTCAAATCATTGATTTGGTTGCGAGAGTATCAATGCCTCGTGACGTTTCCCACGTTCTCAGAGAGCTCGGCAATTTTCCTGAGCCGTTTGAATTGCTCATGGAAGAGTTCTCTTGCTTCTTGCTCTACTTCAGCCTCGGAATACTTGTAGGCATCTTTTTCAAAAGCAACCGCAGGCAAGAATGGCCATCTGAATTTACACCAGATGGCATGATCTCCAACACGCATCCACCACTGATGTAGTGCCACCCGTTCAACATGGAACCAGGCACCTAATGCAAAATCTGTCCACGAATGAAGCTTGAAGTATTTCTGTCGCTGGAGCAGAAGCTCAGCTCCTTCTTGTGCAGTCATTTCGTCCTTCGCTACTCGCTCGAAGATGGTGATAACACTTTCATAGTCCATAAGTCACCTTCAGGAAGCAACTTGAAATTGATAGTCTGCTGAACATTTATTGCTGCAATAAGTCCTTTTCCTCTTAGCATATGGAAGCTCTTGTTGACAATTTCCGCAATGCTTTGGATTTTTCAAATACTCGTCTTCATGAAGTTTAGATTGATATCTTTTGAAGCATCTATGGCCATTACAAAAATCTTTATTCATCGGAATTGACTTTTGGCAAAATCTACAAGGATGTCTAGGTTCGTCAGGAAGCAAGGATTCATCTGGTTCTATTCCCGGAGGAGTTTGAATACCGTTCCGTAAATACTTATTGTTTCGACTACAAAAAGTCTCGGTTTGACTATTGCAATTAGGGCAAAGTAATCTCAAATTCTGGAGACGATAATCAAATCTTCTGCCATTTATGTGGTCTAATATCAAAACTAATGATTGACCTTGCCATTCATCTTTAAGACCGCATTTCTGGCATTCATTTTTAAGAATGCCTGCTTTTATCAGACGATACTTGACCAATCCACGTTTAGAGACTTTGTTACTTTCGATAAGAATTTCTTCAATAGGTTGGGCGAAGTTTTCTGGTCGTAATAATTTCTGTTCTCTGATGAAGCCATAGCAAGTTGCTTTTGGCAGCGATAGAATTTTTGAACATTTATCTATGCCAAGTCCTTCTTTGTAAAGTCTGATTAATTCTTTGCCTTGCTCGGCAGTTATTTGACTTCTCCTTTGGTTTCCCATGAATATTGAAGAACAAGCATGGCCACAAAAAGTAGAATATCTTTTCGCATATGATAAAACCTTTTGACAATTCCAGCATAGTTTTGGTGCTGCTAGATACTTTTGATAAGCTTTTGTCATATTGGTTCCCGAGGCAGGATTCGAACCTGCAATCTCCTGATCCAAAGTCAGGGGTCCAGCCAATTAGACGACTCGGGAATAGAAAGTCAAAAGATTATTCACTCGTCCTGCCGTTATACAATTGTACAACTGGGTTCGCACTCGCGGGATTTGCGCCAACATCTCCAGCTTCAAAGGCCGGTGTTGGACTAGACGCGAAGGATTGCGCTCCTTAGTGGAACTGACGGAATCCTGTATGAACCGAATGTCCTCACGACAATCAGTCCAAACTCTTACTGATCTAAATCGACTTTCAGAGATTTCAAGATTCAACAACGTTTTGAGGCGTCAACACAGCACAGCCAAAGGGTTATGTCGTCTTGGTGCACCTGAGGACAGCTGTCACCTGATTCAAAGACAGGAGACACGAGATGGAGCAGACTGTACCTCTAAATGCTTCTCCTGCAATCCCTCTTGACAACTGGTCTGAACGAACCTGTCTTTAACAGGTTCCATATCAGAATCATCATCCAATACGACGAATTCATGCTTTTCTGGCTGAGCATCCAACCAAGCCTTGATTTCATCGCCCCGCTGAGACCAGAGCTGGTCCCTTCCCTTCCACTTCCTAGGCTGCGCTAATTGGAAGGATTGACCAGTAGTCGCAATGACCTCGCCTTTGAAACCCTCCCTATCGAGCATTTGCTGAAGAAGGGTAGGATCAAACTTTGCGAAGATGCGCCACGACGAAGAAATGACTACTTTGGCACCGGTCTTCTCTATGATCTTATTCAGAACATTCATGCAGTTTGGATCCACTGGAATCCGGTTATGCCACGGACCCTGTGAATAGGTCCTCATGTTGTTAATGACACCATCGAAATCCAGGAAGATCAGTTTCACGGCAACCTCATTAAGTGACCGGGGTACGTGTCCTACCCGGTCTCCCGTTCTTGACACGCCGGCATCGCTTTTGGCGAAGGTTGGTCAGAGTTCTTTTTTGTACTTCACTTTTAATTTCAGTTCGCCAGGTGAGGGTTGCGGGGCCTCTCCTCCTAACTCTTTTCAGGAGTGCCGACCCTTATCTCCGCCAAGCAGAGATCAAGTTTTGTGTGCGTATCAGAACACACACCGTCATCCTGATCGTGTCTTCTGTGACACTGCGCTTACACCAACCTGCGAGCCCTTCACACTAACGAGCTCTGGCGAAACTTAGTCTTCGTGTCCTCTAGCCATGGTTTGTGGAATTCCTCCTAGGTCATTCATTAGAGAGAGAGTTAATCTACTGTGGGGAACGCAACTCCCCTCTTCCCTTTCTGACGCCCCGTTCCAGCAGCGCTTCTCGCTATCAGAAAGGCGTGCTTAACGCCGCTGGAACAAGATAGTCCAAGCGTGGATGGCCGTGTCACCGAGATTGCTCTCGCCGTGGCGTTACCGCTTCCGGATCCCTTTGGACGCACTTGAACTCTCTTTCACCGTCGTCCACCATGGGCAGCCGGCTTGAACCAGTCAACGTTGCCCGAACATCGTCCCAGCCTTCCAAGGGCAAGGAACTCGGGTAGCTTACACCACCAACCTACACATAGTCAATAGCTAAACACATAGATTTCACAGATTCACTAGTCAGTCAAGAGAACGTGGTTGGCTACATGATTGTGCCCTCCTCTGTGGTTTCACTTACTGAACAACTGTAATCACCTTACCGAAAGTCTTTCGACGATAGGAACGTCCGTGTCCTTTGTTCAGGTTGCCAAAAGTCTCTGTCAAGCTATGCCACAAAACGTGAAACAGCATGTGAACTGCCTCCAACAACTTCACCTTTAAGGCAGAGAGCAATGAAATCTCTGTAGGCCTGTTCGCACTGACAAGCATTAGAACAAAATTTGCGACCGAGATAAGAAGCCTTAACCTTGGTCGGCTTACTGCAAACGAGACAAGAAATAATCTGACCCATCTAAGAGCTCCAGGGGAGAATTGAACTCCCGTCACTGGTTTACGAAACCAGAGCTTTGCCAACTAAGCTACTGGAGCTTATACAGTGCAGGCCAGGAGGGATTTGAACCCCCATCCTTCGGTTTTGGAGACCGCCGCTCTACCATTAGAGCTACTGGCCTAATCTACAATTGGTGCGCCCGGTCGGGATCGAACCGACGACCCTCCGCTTAAAAGGCGGCTGCTCTACCTAGCTGAGCTACGGGCACGTAGGGTGTTGCACTGCCTACGTGCCTGTTTGTACTTGAATGTCATATATGTTTCTCCTATAGGACCCCAAGAAAGATGAGATCTGGTTTTCTCAAAATTTGGAGCTTCTTCGGAAAGCAAGTCCACTTCGCCTTGTCTATTTCGGTTTCGTAACCTTTGATTTATCCGATTCAAGTAAATAGAAATCAGGCGTGTACTTCTTACTGAGACCACGAAATTGATAAGGGAAAGCTACTTTTGGGCGTTCCCATTTGATGTCAAATCTATCAAGAAACTGAGCGTACTTTAGTTCCCAAGAACCATGAAGTTTGACACCACGATATTCATAAATTCTTCTGTCCTTATACGAAAATGGCCATGTTCCCCTTGCGATCATCTCACTTGCAATTTTAGAAAGCTTTTCTCTAGTAACCTTGGATTGACTTCTGAGATGTGCATTCTTTGCTAATGTTGCCTTAGTCTTTTCAAGGTTTGGGTTTTGCTTGCAAGCTCTGACGTGTCCGCCTGCACTTACTTTATTCGTTCCAAGATCTTGACCACAAAATCGGCACTTGATCGGAAAATCAGTCGGTTCAGTGATTCTTGGCACGTGAACATTATACTCCAAGTGGGCCGACGGGGAATCGAACCCCGCTCCCCGGATTAAGAGTCCGGTGCTTCACCAACAAAGCTTTCAGCCCAAAAGGCGGCGACCAAACATTGAGCGAATACTCCTCGCCCGTATCTGGCCACCGCCAGTCACACTGCTATGCGATTATCAAAGACCGCTTTTCGGCTAGACGGTTCACCGCTAGTCGGCTGAGCTCTGTTGCTCAGCGCGGTTTACAGTGGAGAGGGAGGGACTCGAACCCCCGAAGCCCGAAGGCGCCTGATTTACAGTCAGGTGTCTTTGCCACTTGAACTACCTCTCCATGTCAAAGAACTGCAGAATTCAAGTACCACTTACGACCATACCACTTTCCATCCTGAAATGCCGCTACGACATCACCTGCGTTTACCTTGACGATTTCACCGTCGTCCTTTATCACCTTCAACGTTACCGTCTTCAAGTCACTCGCGTCGTTTCCGTACAACTCCTGAACCGTTCCGCCGAAATCCTCAAATGTCAACTTCGGCTGCATTCCCGAGACTGAGCTCAACGTTCTTCGGAAGACCCTTACCTTCGTTCCTGTCGTCACGTTTGTGGTGTAGTCCGCCATGTGTCACCAAGTTCCTCACTAGCTCAACTGCTTCAGACAACGTGAAAACCTTCTTGCTTTTTCCTTCTTTCATCTCTCCTCCTGGAGCGGGTGATGGGGCTCGAGCCCATGACCTCGCTTGGCAAGCTAGAACTCTACCACTGAGCTACACCCGCGTTCCGTGGCAAGTCCTGCATTGTCTAGTTCCTTCCATTCGGACTCCAAAACAAAAAGGGCCGAACCCTTTTGGATTCGGCCCCGTGAGGTCTCCAGTTTTTTTCTGGAGAATTACACAGGGCCTTCCCCACAATCGGCCCAGCTATTCAGTTGTGTTTTGACTGCAAAGGACTTGGCGACGGGCGTACCCTGCTCCGGCTGTCCTGGGAGGGCAATGGACGAGCGATACACGCGGGTCATGGTCGCCGCCGCGAGTCGCCTGCTTGATTCTTTATGTTGCAAAGTTCCCATGCCGGTTTCCAGTATAACTAGGTTCTACGCCTTTGTAAAGTGCTACTCCACAAATAGGTATATGCCACGCCCCTGGTCGAACGCAATCTGTTCGCCCACAGCGACAGAGTTCAGGTAGAGCTGGGCTGTCCCGCTCACAATTCGATTGGGATAGAACAGCTCATCTACGTCTTGAAGCCAAACCTTGATCTCGATCTGGTCGGCTTCGGCAACGTACTGTGCTGTTGTATGAAGCGAAAGAGCCATAACTATACGAACTCGTGTTCCATTGCCTTGGCACTTCCAGGATTGGACCAAGAAGCAATCTTTTCATTAGCTGACGCTTCTGTCTCGAACTTAAACGCATCATGAACAATGGTTGTCCACCCACCTCCACGGTGTGGCATATGTGATTCGTAGTAGTACAGAGCTTGTACACCCGTAACTGGAATCTCAATGAGCCAAGCTATCATAGCTAGAACCTAATGATGCGCTGGACATGCACATGTTGCTTGAATGCAGGTTCGCGCCGGTAGATTTCCTGGAAGTGATTGATGAATTCGTCCACAATTCGGTAGTCTGGGCAGGGATCGGTTGCGAACAACACGTCACTACCGTTGCCAAGTTCTGAGGCAACTTCAAGCACAATGACTGACCTGTACCCTCAGCATACAATCTCGCTAGGCAACTTGCCGGGTGACCACCGGAATCACAGGATACTTACCTTTTACATACAAGCATTGAAACTCAATGCTTATTTCTCACATCGCATGCAAGAAGGTCTGCGATGAGTAAATCTACTTACAGTAGTATACAGCACAGCCATTAGAGAATTAAAATTAAGTAAGAACTCGTTGTATTTCTTCATGTATTTGCTTCAAGAAAGAATGAAATAATTTTGTGCCGCATTTCGTCATCAAGTTCAATGGAGAAACTGTCAGTCTGGTTGGCACCGTCAACTCTCAATAGCCAACTTTTAGCTCCTCTAATGATACGGGCCAATTTGAAGCGTCGTTGATTATCAAAGATTTTTGATTTGAAGGCTGTATTTTCCGCAGAGCCTGCTATGATCAAATCCGTCATTAGAATCCTCGTTCTTTTTGGCTAATTTTCTGAGAACGTCAGTCAGACGATCATATATTTCTTCGCCACATTTGTCACAGGTAGGCAGTTCCAAGTCAGTCGTAGGTCGTACCCTTGCTGCATGCTGGACATCCTGCATTTACTATAGAGCTTTTATCTTGCGATTTCTCGGTCATGAGTTCTTACGAAAAGCATAATATACGTTGCTCCTACTGCCGAGGAGAAATCGTAGATGTTCGTACAGACGGGCGTAGGTCAAGATTTAATAGCTACTGGTTTGATGTTCCAAATTCTTTTCCGATTCCAACTTGTGCTGGATGCAATCGTAAATACCTAAGCAGAGAGGCTGCTGACAAGCTTGACCTTATAGGGAAACGTTTAATTCTCAAAAGAAAGATTCTATTAACACTCTATTGTGCTTTTGGAGCAGGTTGGGCTTATGGCCTTATGTTGTACCCTAAAATAGAACTATACCTTGCTGGTGCTGTATTTTCTCTGGGATTTTATTTTTGGTCAGAATACCAGCGGGGCTAAAATCAGATGGAGTCGCCGCCTGATTCTGGATGTCTTTCATCATTTGTTGTGCTGCGACAATTATTGCCATAAGCTTAGACATTGGGCTTGGCTGGTTATGTACCAGCAAAATAGATTAGCCTTCCTCGGTCTGCTCCCTTCGCTTCTAGCACCCAAGCAAATCTCATGCCAGTGAGCAATTGTTCATGTCGGGCCTCTTCCAATTCCTTGGCCACTCTCAGCCTCTGATTATCTATACCACGTAGCTTGTTTTCTAGTACTGCAATTTTATCGGTCATAGCACTCTCAGGTAGAGGCCTCGTTTAGAAGATTCAATGCCTTCTGATACTGCTCAGTTGTAGATCCATCTTTGCTCATTGCTGCCACACTACAAATTCTTCAACTGGAATTTGTAGTGTGGCAAATGCTGTATCGCCACGTTCTCTAATGTTTTCATAGTTCGAATCACTAGCCCTATGAAGCTCCCACATCTCGACTACATCGCCGCTGCGTCGGAAGTATTTGTTGTCCTTCCAATGGAAGCCAGATAGGCAACTCTCAACTTGTTTCTGGTTCTCAGCACGAGCTTGTTTGAGGTCCTTCCTTCTCCAATCTTCAGATTTAGCAGCTGACCAATCTTGATAGAACTTAATCTGGTTTTGACAGCTGTCATTCTTACAGAAAACCAGGTCACAGCAGGAAGTACCTCCGTTCAGTGTGTCACCGCCACAGATGGAGCACCATGATGATGCTAATTTCTTGCCTTTGACCCTACTTTCAAGTTCCTTCTTGCTGAGTTTGCCCCATTTGCTCTTCAACTCAGTTGAAGCTACTCCAAGATCATACTCAGAGTACAAACTCTTTTCTGCTAAGACTCTGTTGTCAAACACAGCCTTGATGGTCCAGGATTCAGGATCACCATAGCCTGGATAGTGCTGCGTGATCAACAGGACTCCATTCTTGAGCATCCTCATATGCTTCTCACTTTACGCAGAACCTTACTTAGTCAAAGTAGAGTGTGAGATCATCGTGGGTCGGAAAACTGATGAGGAGTTCCTTTCGGTGTCTTGATATTCTTAGTGGTTGTGGAAATGTGTACCGTCAGAATCGGGGTATGATTTGGAATGTTGACAAATTCTAACTTTACCTTTTGGCCAGCCTTCATTATTCCACTTATCGACCCAGCTTTGGGCTTCTTCTTTAGATAAGTTCTGAAGAGGGCCATCAGGCGTGCTCACACAATCCCAAATATTATCTAACATATGAGCTTCTACACACCAATTGTTTGTCATCACATATTCATTGTTGTCGTCTTTTCCAAGAGACTTTCAAGCACCTTGCTTGCTGCCGCTCTCCAGTCACCTTTGAACTGAAATAGGTTTGGCACTATTCCAATCAAGTAGCCCAAGACGTCATCCCGGTCATCTATAAAGTGCGTACATCCGGCTTAGTTTTAAGGAATTCATAATCCAGACATTGTACAATACTTACTTATGATTAGGCGGGCATTCAAATTCAGGCTTTATCCTACCAATCTTCAGCTATCACAAATCAGATTCACTTTAGATTCCTGTAGAGAGCTCTATAATTCCTGTATTCAAGAACGTAGGGATGCTTATCAGAAATCTAAGATTTCTATCTCGCTTTATGAGCAACAGAATCAGTTACCAGAAGTGAAATCAGTAAGGCCAGAATTCAAATCTATTTATGCTCAGGTTCTCCAGAACGTTACTTCCCGTGTAGATAAAGCTTTCAAGCTCTTCTTCCGTTCTAAGTTTTGGTATCCTAGATTCAGATCTCAAAAGAGATATTCATCCTTCACCTATCCTCAGATTTCTTCTAAATCCTATACCCCTCTTCAAATCAATCTTCCCAAGATAGGATGGATTAGATGGAAACCATGGAAGGATTTAGACAAGATAGGTAAGCCTAAGACACTCACAATCAAATCAGAAGCTGATGGTTTCTATGCTATTTTAGCTTGTGAGTTACCAGATCAGATTCCATTATCCAAGACTGGTAATCAAATCGGAATAGACCTAGGACTCATACATCTTATCGCTACGTCTACTGGAATCTTTTTAGGTGATTTAGATATTCTGAAGAGAGCTGAGAAAGCACTACGTAGAATCCAAAGATCAGTTTCTCGTAAGAAGAAGGGATCTAATAGACGCCGTAAAGCCGCTCAACTTCTCGCTAAACGTCATCTTCATCTCACCAGGGTAAGAAAGTATCAACTGGATTGTGTTTCCAAGAAGCTTGTTTCTGAGAATGATTTGATAGTCATGGAGGATCTGAACGTAAAAGGAATGTGCCGTTCTCTAAACAGAGGTATGAGAAGAAATCTACACCAGGCGAGTTTCTCCTTACTGATGAGTATGATCTCGTACAAGGCTGAGAGTGCTGGACGAGAGTTCATCAAAGTAGATCCTCGTTATACTTCTCAAACCTGTCCTTCTTGTGGTTGTGTGAAAAGGAAGGAACTATCTGAAAGGACTCACAAGTGTGACTCTTGTGGATTGGTTTTAGATAGAGATGTAGCGAGTGCTAAAGTGATTCTTCAAAGAGGGCTCTCCGAGTCCTACGTGGAGGGATGTTTGAAGTTAGAACTCCCTGTGAAGCGTGAAAAACTTGGCGTTGGGCAAGCTAGTATTGGTGCTTAAACTAAGGCGGATGAAAGTGCGTAATACCCAGCTCTCTGCAGATGGGTGCTTTACCTTCACGCGTCCTGCAGAAGTGAACGTGGCTTGGGTAGATGCCTGTCCGAGCAAAGAACTGGTGATGGTAGAACCAAACAAGCGTTCGGCAGGAAGTATCCAAACCAGCCTTCGAGATGGTATGAACGTTAAAGGGATCAAAGCGATCAACCAATTGGCCGACAGCTTCCCACATTCCGGTTGTGGCTGGTGCGGCGACTAATTCGTCCATGGTCTTAGCCTGAATCATTCCCTGCGTATCAGGGCCGTCGCCATTGATTATGACACGCCCAACATCAATTCCGATTTGTACTTGTTTTGTATCATTCCTTTTCCTGTTAAGTTTCAGGAAATGGTCTGCCTTCAAAAGCAATGTCCGAAGCTATCTTAAGCCCCTCGTCGTCCATCAAAAGCAAACAACCATGTCCTTTCAGATTCACAACAAAATTAGTCCGATCCTTATTAGGGATCAATTTCACAATTTCATGGACTTCTTCCACTGAACCACAGGGCAATTTATGTGTAGTCAGCACGGCGCCAGGAACATAAACGTGACCGTGGATTATGTACTTGACCTTTGGATACTCACGGAAGAGTCGAAGCTGAATTGGCGTATCAACCGATGGTTTGAAATCACCGTAATATTTGACTGTGTCAAATGAGGTTGCATCCACTTCAACAAAATCGTCCTTGGACAAAGTTGCCTTGTCCACATTCCGTCGAGTAACAAAAACTGCGAACATGTCTTGGCGTACTGAGGGAAAGCCATAAGAGCAACGAGTCGCAGCATTTCCGAGCAAACGATTCGGATTTACTGCATTGACAAACTTTGAAAACTTACTTCCCAGCTTACGTACTAGCTCAATGAAGTCTGGACGAATATCCAAAGGACGGGCTCCGCCAACACGCACGGAACCAATCCTTGTCATAGACTTCAGTGTTTCAATTCGCTTGAGCAGATTCGCACAAAGGTCACTAATGTCGATGGTATCAGCCCAAAGGTTTCCGAGCGGGTCTAGTAACTTGAAACGATAGAGCTCGCCTTCCTTGGTAATCATTAGTCCCAAGTTGGACTTCGACTTGAGTAGACGACCAATAACATCGACCTCTGTGTAGTCTTTTTCAACAACCCGCTTGGAGGAGACCAAGAGAAGTTTTGGATTCTCTTCCTTGATTCTTGGGAGAATCTTGTCTTCTGAGTTGTCAATATTTGGCATCCAGAGTAGGACACCACTCATTGAAGAAAACTGCAATTCCTTCAGCTGGTCGAGACGACCACCATTCAAGCGGACACCTTGACTTGAATTGAGGTAGCTAGCCAGTTTAGCAACAACAGAGGAAAATTTTCCTCCATTGTTGTCAAACGTCCCACCGATCAAATGGCAGGGTGTCTGAATAGCAGATGGCCCCATTATTCTGCTTTCCGGCGCAGATTCTCGATGAGCTCGTGAGCCGCCTTATAGGTGTTGACCGCGACTTCGATTTCCTTCTGAATCGCGAAGTTTTCCAGGTGCTCCTTGATGGAGCGATCGACGTCCTCTGGCGTAACCTGAACGTGGGGCGTCAGGTCCTTGACCAGTTGACCACGCTCATCACTCTTGAACTCAGAGACCTCGAACTTGCCGGCCTTATTCAGCTGCGAGATGAGCTTCTCAGCCTCCTTCGGCTGTTTCACAACGAAGTCAGACATCTTTTCACGCCAGATCTGATCAACAACCTTACGACAAATATCACCAGTTGCGCCTTCGAGCTTCTTTGCGGCCTCCTGCCAATTTTCCTTGCTAAAACCCTTGACAGGTAGGAAGTGACAGAACTGCTTGAGCAGCTTCAAGCGATCATCCTGAGTCAGCTCCCCAACGATTGCTACCTTATGGAAGCGGCGAATCATTGGGATCGGGATGCGCTGCGGGTTGTTCGTCGCACCCCAGATGCTGATGTGTGGATACTGAACAACTCCGTCCATCAGAATCTGAAACTCTAGTGTCAGGTTTGTACTCTTGGAGAGCGTTTGGTCGTTGTTGAGGACCATGTCAATTTCATCAATCAAGAAATGAACATGGCGGTTGGATTCTTTCTGAAGCTTGAGACCCTGCTCAAAGAGCCGCTTTGGATTCTTCTCGGCTTCTCCCATCCAACAGGTCAAGAAATCCGAGCCTTGGGCGAAGATACCAATGGAGTTCTTATCGCCACCAACGGCACGGAGGATTTCTGACTTACCACAACCCTGGGGACCAATCAAAAGAACGTTGGACTTATCACCAGTCTTGCTTGGACTTGTCGCCACGAACAGATCGTGCCACTTCTCAGCCGTCTCAATCTGGTTAAGGAACTCTTTGATAGAGCCAAAGCCACTACCGACGATCTCATCAAGATCGGCAAGAGGCCTCGGGCCAGGAATAACCTTGAGAGCCCCAGGTGCTTCTCCACCAAACGGGTTTCCGTTGGAAATCTTACAGACGTAAAAGCTGTTCTCCTCTTGGAAGAAACGCTTGAGCTCTGCTTTACGATTTAGGATGTATTCAACGAGCTCAGTGGCGTTTGCCTTCGAGATGATCAGATTGACGATCTTCGAAAGAGTCTCGTCCTGGAAATTCAGATTGAAACGTTCCTCTCGCGTGAACATGACGTCCGGCTCTTTATACGTCAAAGAGCTAAAGTCAAGCAGCAAGAATTCTTCAATGTAGGCATTGACTGGTTTGTAATGCCGTGCTGGCGGAATTGTGACACCTAGAATTTCCTTGAACTCACGGACAAGGCTCTTGAGTTTCGTGAAGGCACCAGCAACCTGCTCGAGAGCGCGCATTTGCTCGACAAGCATAGACTGAAAATGTAGAGGCCTAACAACGAACTCACGAAATGTTAGAACCGCTTGGGCCAAGACTTTAGCTTTGTTGGCTGAGTAAGCTGATATTTCATCCGGCTTTGTCCCGTCCTGAATCTCACCATTCTTGTCGACGTTGTCGTAAATTGCCAACGCAACGTCTGTAATCAGGGCATTCTCGTGGACTTTGATACCAGTCGTGCGGTGCCTGTTCAGGAGCTTGTTGTAGTAACTCTCGAACTCATTTAGACAGTCATTCGCGAAACGCGAAAGCTGCTCATCTAGACCGTCCACTCGACCCATTGCAGCAATGAACTGGTTGATGATTGGCAGATTGAATTGCATTTCTAGCATCAACATCTGCATATCATCAAAGCTGCTCAGTCGCTTATTCAAGTTCTTCTGGAGACTGTCCCGAAATCGCTCATTGTTGAGGCCAGCAATATCGTCGTTGAGCGACTTCTTAGCCTTGTCCATCTGAAAAAGCGGCCTTGGTTTGAGGCCGTCGATAACGTCACGGATAGTTTCCATGTTCTGCTTCACTTCGCTCAAAATACTGTAGCAGAAGTGAATGAAATTTCGGCTACTATCAATGCGTGGCGTCTCATCATCGTCAAAAGGTGCTAGGCCGCCCTTTGCACGCCGTCGCCTGGTGCTCTGGGCCTCAATGTGATCAAGCGCCTTCAACTTCACTGAGGCGAACTTGGAGATTCCTGAAAGCCTCGTGCTCAATGATACTTGCGTATTGCGTAAAAGTGGAGTAGAAGTCCGCGACTTTCGCGAACTTGACAGGATCCATCTCGAACTGTGTCTTCTTATTAGGATCCAAATCCAACAAACTCAAATTCATGTCCACTCCACAGGCGTAAGGTTTCTAGTTGAACAACAGAAGGCGCCCGCTTGTTAAGCGGCCTTGAAAGTTTTACGCCTGCTTGTTTCTGCTGTTTATCAAGCATGCTCGACGAACTGAAAGCAAATACAAAGCTGACGAGTGAGACAGCTGCCCGAACTGAAAAGCGGCTCGCTTCCATCCGGTCAGCAATGGCTGCGAAAGTACCTCGGTTGCAGGAGCTCATCGAGAATGAGCTCGTCCAGATTCGCGAAGACATGCTGAAGGTCAATGTAGCCTTTCAGAAATCTGTTGCCCTGACGCAATGGATCTTCCAGCTTCACGACCGTCCGGACTACAAAACGCTCACGAGTGAGACAGTTGATTCACTCCTTACTTCATTGCATCATACAAGCAGGGCAGCAAATGCAACCGAGTCGCTCATCACAATCCTAGAAGCTCTACGTAAATACAGAGAGTAACATGACCAAAAATTCAGGTTGGTTCGAAGTCGATAAGGCTGGTCTAGCCAAATTGCTTGAGAAGCGGGGGAAGGCATTCGCTGTTATGGAACTGATTCAGAATGCCTGGGACACGGCAGCCAAGCAAGTTGACGTGAAACTGGAGCTCGACAACAATATCGCGACCCTCTTGGTTACGGACGATGATCCCGAAGGCTTCAAGGATTTGACTCACGCCTTCACGATCTTCGCTGAATCCGAAAAGAAGGGCGACGCGCTCAAGAGGGGTCGCTTCAACCTTGGTGAAAAGTTTGTCCTTGCCCTCTGCACCGAAGCAAGTATCAAGACCACCAAGGGATTGATCAGTTTCGGTAAGGAAGGCCGGCACGAAAGCAGGAGTAAGACGGAAGTCGGCTCAGTCTTTCAAGCCAAACTTCCTATGAGCACCAAAGAGTTTGATGAAACAGTCCAAGTGCTCAAGACTCTGCTCCCTCCGAAAGAAGTAAAGACAGTTATCAATGACGTTGAACTCTTGGCTAGAGAGCCTCTCAAGACTTTCGAAGCCTACTTGATGACCGAAGTCGCAGAGGCAGACGGTATTCTCAAGCGCCTGAACAGGAAGACAACTGTCAGTGCCTATGAACCACTTCCTGGTGAAGTCCCTTCGTTGTATGAACTTGGCATTCCGGTCGTTGGCACGGATGACAAGTGGCATATCGACATTGGGCAGAAGGTCCCGTTGAACATGGACCGCGACAATGTTCCTCCACATTTTCTTAAGGAAGTCCGGACTCTTGTTGTAAATAACCTAGTAGATAAGCTGACGGAAGAGGACGCAAACCAGACTTGGGTAAGAGAAGCAACGAGTAATCCGAAGTGCTCCGATGAAGCCATTGCCCGTGCCCTTGGTCTACGATTTGGAGAAAAGCGTGTCATCTACGATCCGTCAGATCCAGAAGCTAACAGCCGAGCAGTTTCAGAGGGTTACACAGTTATCTCCGGCCGAATGCTCAATTCCGTCGAGTGGAGCAATGTTAAGCGAGCTACTGCGGCTCTCCCGGCAGGTCAGGTTACGCCGTCTCCAAAGCCGTTTGGAGAGAACGGAAAGCCTCTTAAGATCGTCCCTCAAAGTGAATGGACCGGAGACGTCCGTAGGGTAGTCAACTACATCGAAAGCATCTCGCTTAGTCTTTTGAAGTGCGAAATAGAAGTAGTGGTTGCAAATGATGCGCATTGGCCCTTCGGAGGTACTTATGGTGATGGCCGCATGACCCTCAACGTTGGACGGTTGGGCTACGATTGGTTCAAGCAGGGCAACGGTGCCGAGATCAATCGGCTTGTCATTCACGAGCTCGGTCACCACTATTCCAAAGACCACCTAAGTGCAGAGTACCACCAAGCTCTCTGCCGTCTTGGCGGACAGCTGGTTGAACTTGCCTTGAGAGAACCAAGCAAGTTCACCTTGTGAAGTGATAGGGGCCACATATGTTCGCTGTCGAAACTGCTGACGGCCACGTTTCATCTTTCAGACATCCTCAAACGCTCAAGCCCAAAAACGGAAAGTTCATCGTCGCCTTGATGGCAGGTGGGAACGAGTCCCGCACCCGGGACTTCAGGGAACGACTCGGCGCGCGGCGCGGTATCTTCGTAAAGTATTTCTGGGATTACGAACGCCAGACTGTCTTTTCCAGAGCAATCCCCGCTGATGTTGACCTCGTCATTCTCATCAAGAGTCACATTTCACATTCGCGGAGCTATCAGGTCGATAGGGCCTGTGAGAAGGTTAACGTTCCCTGTGTGCACACACAGCTCAAGTGGAACGTCCTCGAAAACCTCTTGAGGAATCGCTTTGGGCTCACGAAGCAACCGGCCTTGCCCTTGGCTGTACTGTCTACGGCTGTGCTCAGGGAGCCCGAGAAAGCACCGCCTGAACCGGAAATCACGGCAACACCGAAACTCGTTGACGTAACGAAGAACCACCAGCCTGCGCCGGTCTACACAGGTTTGAGACCAACGGAGCCTGTCACCGTCAAGATTGAACACGCGCACTTTCACAATCATCCCTCAGCTTTGTCTAAGGTGCTGGCGCTTCTGTCAGCCGCCCAGCAAAGCTTGCAAGAAGCCGGCATCAAGTCAGCTGTGGTGACATTGGAAGGTCTCCATGTTGACATGAAGGCACAAGTCCAGGTCCAGGTTCCGGAGCTCGCTGAGATTGAACCGAAACAGGCGCCTGTCAAGCGTGCTACTAAGGGCGGCACGGTCGATGACGCCATCCTGGCCTCACTTCAGTATGACCGTGACATGCGGCTTGCCGAAATTGCTGAGGCTGTCAAAGTGCTTCTGGAAAAGCCAGATATGACAGGCGAGCGCCTGAGTGGAAATGTTTCCAGACTGTGCAAGGCTGGGAAAATTTTGCGAAGTGGCAGTCGTCACTCTTTCGCTTATCGCTTGCCACCACGGATTTCCTAACGCTAATGAAGAATGAAACTCGCACTGAAAGAAGGCAAGCTAAACTCCTCTATCACTTCACGCATTGCAACATGCGCTTGCGCCACAGGTACGGCCTGGAATGTTCAATGGAAGAATATCTGGCGTTATGCGCGCAATTCAAGCGTCGTGATATTCTTAACCCAAGAGTAGACACACTCGGAAACGTTGAGGGCTGGGTCAAGTTCAAAGACGTCTGGATTTGTGCCAGTTATATGCCTGATTCCGATTTGATCGGGACAGTCATGCCAGCCCCACCAGGTAACATTGCTGAGCTAGTCAGCAAGCAAGAACTTCAGCGGCTAATCAAGGAAGAAGCGCAGAAAGAAGCTACTGAACTAGTCAAAAAAACAGCAGCTTCTGGTGACAAGCCGAAGTGGTTCAAGGAGACCTCTTCGGAAAATCCAACCACAAAGCATTCAGCAGAACATCTTCGTGGTGCCTTCACGACGGCAGATGTGATTTGGATTAAAGAACGGATCAGAGAAGCTCTCCTCAATCTAGAGAGGGATGAACGTTGGGAAGGAATGACCTTGCTCAAGGCACTGGTTGGTATGCCTCGTCAACTCAAACCAGCTGCAGAAGAACAAGCAGCCGAAAACTTCATCAAGAAGTACAGAGCTGAAGAATTAGAGCGTTACGAGAAATGGGAAATCGAAGCTGATATCAAGGAAAAGCTAGGTGCCTAATTCATTCAGATGTCCAAGCCTAGCAGCGAATTCAACCATATTTTGTTCTGCCCTGTAGCGTTGACTCAGGGTAACCTGAATCTTTCTTGGCGCTTCTAAAATAGCAGCAACCGTGTGTGGCACCCAAAGCTCAGGCCTGTTGCGGACTTTGTAAAGTTTCTGACCACTCCCATCCTTTGCACTAAATTTACTCCAGCCTTCACCTGTTGGTTCAAGCCGATAGGGGAGCTGAAGGGACAAGAGACGTGCTTGTCGTCCAAGATAAATGACTTCCCAACCAGCAGTGGTGAGCTCATTGATTAGCCGTTTAGCGGTACACCTAGCCTTGCCGCGATGACTCGCTAGTCTATATGCTCCTGTAACTGTTTCACCACAATCTGGACAAGGCAACTTCAGCTCAGGCATCTTTATCCTGCATGCTTGAATTTTCCAATTGAAGATGATACAACCCGCAACTGAGGCGTAACTCGCCAACCAATAGACTCAAGCTTGTTACGATTTTGACTAATCCAGTTCTGAAGATCTTGCTGTTCTTGTTGCATGAATTCCATGCTGCGCAGCATGAAAAATTCGCGAACCTCTTTCTCGGATAGCCAACCGTGGTCCTCGAAACCTATTAACCATAGAAGACGCTTCAGGAACGCTTTCATACGTCACCTATCGATCTGAAATATCCAATATTATGAATTTCTGCTTCATCTAATGCAGTTTTGAGCCTCCACCCAACTAAATTTGGAAATTCTTCAATGGCAAAAATTTCTGGCTCCAGTCCTAAACGACAAGAGCTCTTATCCAAGACTGTACGTATGTCTCACCCCAATTTCTGCTGGCTACGTGCCTTCGTAAACGTTTATGAAGATTGTCCTTAGTCTGGCCAACATATCTTAATTCTCCTGTTCTAGGATCAATTAATCCGTAGATAGCGGCCATGGTCTGCTCCAGTTCAGATTTTATTCAGCAGTTCAGCCCTAGCCTTGATCGCATCTTTTAAGCTTTCTAGATCAAGGTTAAGTTTCAATAGCTTCGCATGGTCTTCCAGTAACGTGCTATATACATCTATCTGATTTTCTTTGAGCTTGGCTTTATCTACTAACAACTGTTTTCGGAGAGCTGCGGATAAGAAAGTAATCTGATTCATGAAGATCTTAATATCTCCATGAAGCTCTTCTAGAATGCTTTCCAATTTGGACGCGGGCATTATTTTTTGAGAATCGTTCCTTCGACATCAACGTCGTGGATATTAGCTGCCTCAAAAGAAGCGCCTCGCAAATCTGAATAACTCAAATCAGCATTTCTCAGCATGCATTTATTGAAATTGACGTTCCGTAAGATAGCAATTCTCAATGCAGCGCCTTCCAAATCTGATCCCTCAAAATCAGCATTTTTGAGATTCGCATTTGAGAAATTTGCATGTTGGGCTTTGCAGTTTTTTATCGAGACTGTGTGCATCATCGCTCCAATGAATTCTGCAGTTGTTAACTCAGCCCCATCAAGGATCGCATACTTCATGTAGGCTTCTTTGAAATTTGCCTTGATTAGGCCACAATCCTGCATCTTTGCACTAGCAAGATTAGCCTTATGAAAATTGGCGTGGTCGAGATTGGTTGACTGGAAAGAAGCATTCGTAAGGTCTACACCTTCGAAGTTCGCCCCATGCAAATTTGCGTTGTCAAAAACGGCCTCAACTAAATCTAGTCCGATAAAGGAAGCATCTTTCAGATTCTTGGACGAAAGATCCGCTCCTCGCAATGTCTGAACATCGAGTTCGAGCAAAACTTTGCCCTTCTTGTCTTTGATCTCAATCATGAAGGGCTAGGGCAAGACTTTTCAGACCCTTGATATAGTTCTTGACATGCTCGTGTTCCTGCTTTGGCAAGCGTTCTTTCTTTGAACCATGAAGAAGATAAAACTCATCTCCTGCTTTTGCGACAGTGTAAATAAAGAAAGGATCACTGTCTGAAAGAGCACTGCCAGGAATTTCCCACTTTTGATCATACTTCATAGTATCAGCATATTTCATGGCAACTCTCTCGGCCAAGCTCAAGGATATCTTCTCCTTTGAAAGAGGTACTTGTTCAAAATCACGATGGACACCACAAGAGGGACAGATTGCTCTAAAAGAGGTTGGGGCTATAGGCAGCGGAGGAACAGTAACGGTATCTTTACGAGCGAGTTCGTCTCCCCTGAATTGTTCACCACAATGTTCGCATTTGTATCGGTACACGGATGGCAAGGATTACGCTCCTTTGTGTTGCATAACGGAAGCCCTCTGAGCCAAGATGCAGGCTGCATTCAAATCAGCATGTGCTACGAATCCACAAGCTGTACATCTGAATGCCTGCTTGACTCGACTCCGCTTATCTATTGTTCCACACTTAGAGCAGGTTTGTGAGGAGTAAGCAGGATTTACGTAAATGACCCTGATTCCCTCTTCACGTGCTCTAATGGTAGCGCGACTCGCGAAGTAACACTTAGCCAAAAGATTCTTGGTGTTCAGATTACTAAGTGATTTGGGATTCTCAACAACTAAACTCAGTGAATTCCGCTTTGAAACGTTCAGAGCTCGACTCACATCAATGCCTAGCTGTTGTTTTAATGCGGAATGTTTTGCTGTCTTTGCTTTACTGAGGGTGAAGTTTCTTGTTTCTAATCCATCTTTCTTCAGATTAGCTTTGATTTCAGTAATCTCTTTGAGTGCTATTTGACGAGATTGCTCTGCTCTCTTTTCCTTTGATCTATTGAGAATTTCACGAGCTGAGGGTCCCAAGTAGCCATCAGAACGTGCTACAGTGTGATTGATTCCTACGTCTACACCTAGGAATCCTTTAGATTGAATGAGTTTAGGTTCTTCTTTCTCTACGAAAACTCTGGCGTATGATGAGTCTTCTGAGACCTCAATCTTAGCGGGGTAAGATTTGAACTTGATTTCTGGACAAGAGGATTTATTGCCTGTGGCTTCTGAAGCAGCTCTTTGAGCTCTAATGATTTGAGTTGCTCTTCTCTGAGCTTGATTCGCTAGCTTTCCCATGCCCTTGGTAGAGGATTTAGAAATCTTATCATAGAAGAACTTGTTTACGAAGTGCTGGACAAATTGAATAAAACGAGTAGCTGTGTACCGGATTGACTCCTGCTTACCAGGATTTGAATAGACAGGAATGAGGTAAGAACGGCGCATACAAACTCCTCACGTCTTCTCCTAAATCATTCGATTAATCCTTTATTAGAATACAATGTCATGACTGACAAGATGAAAGAGGAACTTGAGAAGCTTGAACAAGATGATCCAGAGGCGATCATCATGCTCTATCGCACACCAGACGGACTAATTCATTCCGTTATTCATGGCGAATGGAATTCACCACATGAAGTTCTCGGAGTCATGTGTGTATTTCAGAATAACATTATTACAGAGCTGTCTGAGATAGAGACTAAAAGTCCGGGGATTAATTAGTTTTCCTGACGAACCGCCTGTGCTGCCTTGTAAGCGTTAATGACAACATCGGCATTCGTAGGCAATTTGGCCCTGGTTCCTAGTGTCTTGAGGAAGGTATCTATGGCCGGTGGGGCTTTCGCTGTTGCTGGTTTCGGCGCGCTCGCCGTCATAGAAGGTGCCGGCGAAGATGTTACTACAGGAGCGAAGGCTGCGAAGCTACTTCCCCGGACTGGTATTTCACCTAACTTTATGACCTTCTCTACTTTTGCTTTCTTGATCCAACCTCTTGCTAAAGAAAGTTTTTCAAGTTCTTCTAACTGACCCTGCATCTTAGCATTGGCGGAAGATAACTGCTTGATATCTTCAGAAGTTTGTCTGACTGTGTCGTGTAAACTATTAACTGAAGCAGCAAGTGCCCCATAGGTAGCATCAACAGCTAAGTGAAGTTCCGCTGCCTGCTGTTTCGTTTTGGCTTCAGCCTCAACCTTAGAAGTTCGGTAGCTGAAAAATCCTGTAGCCAAAGCTGGGGAAATTCCTATGATAAGCATAACCCACAGTGGTCTCTTGCTATCTTTTCCTTCTCGCTTCGCAACCTCTTTGGCGAGCTCAGTAGCAGCTTCTGTAAGAGGCGATTCAGGCATTTAGTAGAACCTAAGTCCTAGCTGTGGAAATTGGCGAGGATAATGAAATTGACGTCGACCTTCTTCTAGAGTAGCACTAATTTCTTCATCTGTCATTACGACAAACTTAGCCAACTCTTCATCTGTCATTGGTCTCAGCACTTCAGAAAACAAAGAGGGCCCAGGCATTTCGCTTGGGCCCTCTTTGTTATGGATAGGTTGAGACAAGCTTACTTCTCCGCCGCTGGAGCAGGTGCCGGAACCGGAGCAGGTGCCAGAGCAGGAAGTGGCTGGTCAGGCTTTACCAAACCAATCTCTTGCATGATGTCCTTGAGATACATGGGCCCAAGGGTCACGAAGAATGTGATGAGAGCCATTTGTCCATTCTGACCAGCAACCAGCAATCCCAAGAACGCTGCAACTGCAGCAAGAGAGGTCGTAATGACTGTTCCGTGGCTCTTCATGAAGGGGTTATACTGTTCAGAAAGACCGATGAGGTAAATCACAATCTGAACTGCAACCAATGAAACACCAACCCAATAATGAGCCTTAATCAAGGTCAAGAAAGCCGGAAGGTTTCCGATCAATTGGCCTGTGCTAGTTGGCACCTGATAGACACCAGCGTCTGGAGCAGGCAGCTGCGCCAATGCCATCAGGGGCAGCATAAGTACAAACGCAAAAGCCGAGAATGAAAGTAACTTCTTCATTGGGGATCACCTTCCTTTGAGAGAAGGCTCTTGATAAATAGAATATGGAGCCCAGGGGTGGACGTTACCCCACCATCCTTCAGATCCGAATATCGTTTGGATCTATCTCACAAACGCTTAGCACAGCCCAGCCCCTGGCGTTCATAGCAGCCGCCCGCAAATCAGCCCACCAGTCGTCGCCCTTCTCCCAGATAGAAGCGAGTTGTTTTTGGAGTGGGCCAGCAACCTGCTGTGGCTCTTGCGAAAACTGTTCAAAGTACAACCCGTGCAGGAGGGCACCACCTATGACGTAGCTTTCAGATTCTTTCAAGGAACGGTATTCACTATCCACAACGCTCATGGTTGTCTTAGAAGCCACTGGCAACCGACCGTCAATTCGCTTTAGCGCGTCAAGATAGCCCTGGTATAGCTTGAGATGTTCTCTTTGCTGTCTAGCCGAAATAGCCCCTGGCAGGCTAGTCCAAGAAATCTTTACGGGCTCATAGTACTCAGGAGGTAAGAGGCGCTTGGAAAGTTTTAGAGCAAGATTTCCCACGCTCCTTCTCACGATAAAAGCAGTATTCAGATTAGTAGAAGTTTCTGTTGATCAACTTTTTCGAAGAACGTCTTATGTTTCGTGGCGTATTCAGTACTGAGTCTATCAAAGATCTTCTTTGTCTTTTCTTGATAATCCTCAAGAGAAAGTTTGGTTCTGATATATTCTAGTCTGAGAAACATGAAAGCTTTTTGCCAAACATGTTCAATGCAGTAGTGCTCAATTGATTCATAGCCCTTATCCGCATACCAAGAAGCAACAATATTCGTATCGTTGTCGTTTCCTGGGAGGCCCATTAAAGCACAGTAGACACTGAAACGGACAGGCCTGATGGCTCCATAGCCAGACAGATAGTCCATCATGTCAATATGCGCATTGGTTTGATACCGATATCTGAAATTCGCTTCATAATACCAAGGCAATGGTATGCCGTAATGAAAAGCTCGAAGCGCAAGAATCGGTAGGTCAAAGGTTCGCCCATTGAACGAAACTATCGTACTACTTTTCCCAGCTGCATCTGCCCACTTGCGAATCTTGTCTTCTTCTGGGTCCACTGCCTTGCCACCAATTCGACCTGTCTTGACGAGCTCATACTTGTCGTCGAAGATAACAGCACCGATTGAAAGCGGGATATGGCAGTAAACAGGAGGAAATTCATCCTCGTTGTTCTTCTTCCAGAAGATTTCCAGTTCCGGATTATTGAGAGTTTCAATGTTCTGAACAAAGTACACTAAGCCACCAATTCAGTCTGTGTTGCCTGATCGTCGGTGCCTCCGGGCGCCGCTCCATCGATGATCAGCTCCGGGTGGCTGGCCGCGCCGGTAGCCGACATTTACAAACGGATCGTCGGGACTACGATCACGCCTCGCGCTTCTCAGCGGCCTTCGGGTTCAGGAGCGCCCTCGCGTCATCGACGTTAGTCACGACTGCAGAGAACGTCGCATTAGGTTAGAAGCCCGCATTCTCACAGTCTTGCCAGCTGGGATTTGAATTGTTTCGCCCGTCTTCGGATTACGTCCCTTGCGGGCTTTCCGCTCTACCAGCTTAACGAAGCCAAGCTTTCCAAGTGGAATCTTCTTCTCCTTATTGATGTCCTTAACGATAACGTTGTAAGCTGTCTCAAAAACAAGCTTAACGGCTAGGGCATTGAAACTGAGTTTTTGCTTAACCAGCCCTGTCGCAACCTTGTCGTAAAATTCTCTGCGCTTCATTTCTTCTCCTCGAACAGTGTGAGTTTTTCCTTTGGTTCTTCTACTTCACCTTCAAGGTCCTCTTCCGGAACCTTTGTTACAGAAGAAAGCAGCTCTCCGTCAGCCATGGCAATCAGCTTGACTCCAACCGTTGCTCGTCCGCAACTTCTAATATCAGCTGCCTTTAGTCTAATCAGAGTACCAGAATTGGTGATGAGCATAACGTCTTCCCCACCACCGACCTGCAAAAGACCTACAACTGGCCCATTCTTGTCTGTGACTCTGACGCCTGTGACACCTTTCCCACCACGGTTGATGAGTCTGTAATCTTCTAGTGGTGTTCTTTTTCCATAACCTTTACTAGATACAACAAGAAGCTCCACTCCGATGGAATCAAAACTCGTTGCGAAACCTACAACTTCATCTCCTTCGTCTAGTCTGATGCCAATAACACCGATGGCACCACGGCCAGAAGGACGAATGTTCTTTTCGGCAAACCTAGCCATCATCCCTTGTTTAGTTGCCAAAACGATTTGCTGTTCGTCATCCGTGACCGTTGCACCAATGAGTTTATCGCCCTCTTCAATGGTGATGGCTGTTAGGCCACTAGTGCGAATTCGTTCAAAATCGGTAAGCGCTGTCTTCTTGACAATACCATTTTTAGTAACAAAGAAGACAAATTTTCCAGGGGTAAAATCCTGGACCGCAAGAACGGTAGCTATTTTCTCATCTGGCTTGAAACTAATCAGATTGACGAGGGCTTTCCCTTTAGCAGTCCTACTCGCTTCTGGTATCTCGAAAACGTTGAGAGCATAAGCACGTCCCTGGTTGGTGAAGACGAGCAAAATGTCATGCGTGGAGGACACAAACATATGCTCAACAAAGTCTTCGTCTTTGACCCCGCTTGCTGTCTTGCCACGACCAGCCCGACTCTGAGCTTTATAGAGTGAGACAGAACTACGTTTTGCGTAGCCAACATGGCTAATGGTAATAACCATTTGCTCATCAGCAATTAGATCTTTAGTCGTAATGCTATTCGTGTCACCAATGATTTTGGTTTTCCGCTCGTCGCCAAATTCCTTCTTGATCTCTTCAAGCTCCTTGATGATTTCGTCGTCCAATCGTGATGACGAATCTAGAATATCCTTGTAACCTTTAATTGCCGCTTGAGTCTCGGTCAAGTCTTGCAGAATCTTGGTGCTCTCCAGGACCACGAGTCTACGTAGCTGGAGCTCAAGCACAGCCTTAACTTGTGTGTCCGTCAAGGCGAAGTGCCCCTGTAGCACTGTCTTAGCTTCGTCGGAATTCTTCGATTTGCGGATAAGTTCAACGATCTGGTCGGTATTTTCAGTGACAATCTTAAGACCAAGCAAGACATGCTCTTTTTCCTGAGCACGCTTCAGGTCAAACTTTGTTCGACGTGTGACCACAGCACGACGATGGCTAATGAAGATCTCAAGAGCTTGTTTGAGCGTCAGTACCTGTGGAAAATTGTCAACAATCGCTAGACAATTCAGACTGAAACCAGATTCAAAGTCAGTCTTCTCAAAAAGATTATTGAGGACAACTTCTGGATTAGCATCACGTTTCAGCTCAACGACAATACGAGTACCTTCCTTGTCGCTTTCATCCCGAAGGTCACTAATGCCTTCAAGTTCTTTGTCCCTGACAAGTTGTGCGATCTTGGTAATAAGGGTTGCCTTGTTGATCTGGTATGGAATTTCATCAGCAACGATGACGTCCTTACCTCCAAGCTTTTCAAAGTGGGTTTTAGCCCTTACTTTGATCTTACCACGACCAGTCTTATATCCTTGGACGATACCCTCAGTCCCACAGATAAAACCACCAGTCGGGAAATCAGGACCTTTAATGAACTGCATAAGCTCTGGAAGTTCAGCATTTTCGTGCTTGATAAGGTAAATCGTTCCGTCTAAAAGCTCAGTCAAGTTGTGGGGAGGAATGCTGGTGGCCATACCTACGGCGATACCTTCAGACCCGTTGAGCAAGAGATTAGGAAGGACGCTTGGTAGCACAGCTGGCTCTTGAAGAGACCCGTCATAATTCGGGTCTAGGTCAACTGTGTCTTTGTCAATATCTCGCAATAGGAGCTCGCCCAACTTCGAGAGACGAGCCTCTGTGTACCGCATTGCGGCGCAGTTGTGGACAAAAACGCCTGCTGCTAAAGCGAAATTGTGTGTTTCGGCAATTTCACAATCATAAACATCAGCTCGTTCATTTGTCAATTCTACTTTTTTGGAATAGACTCCTCTTCTTAAGTTCCATTCATCCGCTAAGTGATGTGTGTAATCCCAGTAGCCAAGCGTTGGCTGGAAAACTTCTTCATAACCAACAATCCTTCTAGTCTCTTTAGTAGTCAGGCGTCTATAACAAGGCATCAAAGAAGCGCCTGTCCCCAATTGTCGCGCTTCAGCGTAAGTTCCTTCACGAGTCAAAAACTTTTCATTATAAGTGCATTTAATGACTTCGCCATTATCTAGGTAGACTTTAGCTATCTTAGTATTTTCCTTAGTTTTTCTTATATTGGTAATTTCTGCAATCTCAATCTTAGAAGTTTTATGGTTGAATGTATAAGTGTAATTCTTCTTCCCTCGTTTTGCTTCTTCAATTAGCTCCAGGAATGACAGAGTCCTTCCATCTACCAACTGTACTCTGGTATCTCCAGTAAAACACGGATCTCCGTCCACCGAACCGAAGTTCCCCTGACCGTCGACCAAACAGTAACGCATGTTCCAGGGTTGGGCGAAACGCGCAAAAGCCAAGTAGACTGACCCCTCGCCGTGTGGGTGATACTTGCCGATCACGTCGCCAGCGATCCTGGCGCTTTTCTTATACGGCCGGTTGTGGAGAGCCCCGAGCTCATACATGCCATAGAAGGCACGACGATGGACAGGTTTTAGGCCATCTTTGGCGTTCGGGAGAGCTCGGCCAACAATTACTGACATTGAGTAGGCGAGATAGGACTGTTTCATCTCGTCTTCGATATTGACAGTCTGCGTATTTGCGGTAGGCATGGTTGGTTCAAATGTTACAAACAGAAAAGAGAGCGTGCAGATTAAATGCTTTTATCCAGATTGCTTTCTGAGTTCTGCCAGAACGGGCACCATTTTGTATCATCAACGTGGTCACCAGCCTACCAGACGTTTACCCAAAACTTGTTGAGCTGCGGAAGTCAAAATCCGTAGTTCTCAAACCCTGCAATTTAATCCGGGCTGAAACGAAGATCCGTTATTACCAATCCATCGGGATCATGCACCTGCTTCTTATGAAGCGGTTTCTGCTCGGAGATGATACCGGCATTGGCAAAACGTTACAAACTATTGCTACCTTTGCCTACCTACTGGAACGCAATCCAAACCTCAAGTTTATTGTAGCAGCACCTAAATCTGCTCTCCAACAATGGGGTGAGGAGATAGACAAGTTTACGACTGGATTCAAACGGCATGTGCTCAACAACACAGGCATGTTTGCGAAGCTCGTACCAGAATCATTAATTGAAGAACATGGCTTTCAACTTGCTCATCGTATTTTTCAGTATGAGCAATTCTTCAAAGGTAATCTTGGTCACATTCTGATTTGTAACTACAACCCAATCGTTAGTGATTGTGACGAGTTTCTCAAGGTAAGTGTAAAACCTTTTGTCATTTGCTATGACGAAGCGACAGCATTTAAGAGTTATTCCAGCAAGACGCACGATTCCTGTAAGCGCATCAGTATTGAAGCCGAGCGCGTCTACGGATTGACAGCCACGATGTTGAAGAACAATCTGATAGAAGGTTACGGAATTTTCAAAGTTATTTACCCACCACTTTTCGGGCCGATCACACACTTCAAAAAGGCTTTCTGTATTGAGAAAAAGATTCCTTTACCTGGAACGAAACGAAAGTTACCTATCGTTGTCGGGTACAAGAATCTCCCACAGTTCCGTGAACTCATCGACCCTTATTTTTTGGGTCGGCATAAGCATGAAGTCTTGTCAGAACTTCCTGAGTTGGTGACTAAGGAAGTGGTCGTCGACATGACAGAGAAGCAATGGGATAAATACCGTGAAGCCCTAAACGGTTGCCTCATCGTAGACAGCGGACAAGAAATCGAAACAAGCAAACTCAGTGCGATCATCTATTGTCAAGAGATTGCAGACAGTCCACATTTGGTTGGAATTGAGGGGGACTCTGGCAAGGAGACTGAGTTTTTCCGACTTCTTCAAGAAGAATTGGAAGGCGAAAAGATCATTGTCTATTCGCGTTTCAAGAAGATGATTCTCAGACTTACAGAGCTTTGCAAAGAAAAGAAAATTGACACGATGAAGATAACGGGGGACGAGAATGAGGATCAACGTGCACTTTCTCGTTTGATGTTTGTCGAGGACAAAGAAGCCATCAAAAAGTTCTTGCTTGAACGCAAAGACAAGAACATCTCACATCTTAAACACCTGATTCAATATCTCAAAGCTGGTGTCACACCGAAGGTCTTTTTCATCAATGACGCTGGGGGAATGTCTCTCAATCTCCAGGCTGCCTCCACGCTCATTTTCTTTGACCAACCATATTCATTCGGGGACTATCGTCAAATTCTAGGAAGAATGGTTCGCATGGGCAACAATAACAATTCTTTGCTGGCAATTCATTTGCTCAGTGACGGTTCGGTAGATCGTCACGTCTTGTCAATGCTGAAAAAGAAGAAGAATTTATCAGATCAAGTGCTAGGTAAAACTGGACCTGGTGTGCTAGAATTTGAGAAAGATTCGCCCCTTGACGATATTATCAATGCTCTCAAAGTGGATGCACTGAAGTTCGGAAAAAAGAAATCCTGAGAATAAGAAATTGTAAAGTTATGACCCCTGGATACAGGAAGTAGAATGAAGGACGACCTAGAGGACATTCGCAACTTCGTCGCGAAGACCACGAATGAAGCATTGCCTGGACAAACTTCTGAGGGACAGAAGCAATATAGTTGTGAGATTTGTAAGGATAAGGGAGCAGTCGTTGATAGAATTGACGAAAATGGTTTAACAATTTACCGGCGTTGCATCTGTGCTACAGAAAATCTATTCAGGGTAAAACTCGGCCGTGCACTCTTTGAGGCAACGAGAATCCAAAAGTCCGGCATTGAGCAGTTGGTAGACAAGAATCTTTTCCTGAACTGTAGTGTCGAAGCACTTTATGCGCACTTGCGCTTTACGGTTATCTACCAGGGTTTGGGCCTACATTTTCGGCTAGCCTCAGATCACGAGTTACTTTCCGTTTTTTTGGGTAACAACGAGGAAGAGAAAACGACGCGTGTCTTTCTTGACCCTCAGTTGTTGGTGCTGCAGCTTGGGTTGGTTGGTTATTCAAACAAGGCGCTTCCTGGCGTTGTATCTGAGATAGTTCAGCTTCGGTTGGCAGAAAACAAGCCGACTTGGCTCTCGGCCGAAAATGACTTGTCTTCTAGTGACCTCTACTACAGCGAAGTGCTACGGCGCTTAGTTGACGACTACTTTGACAAGGTACGGCTGGGAAAAGCTGCGAGTAAAAACAAAGTTTCTACAGCAGCACCAATCATTGGGCAACAAATAAAATCTTCTGCTAAAAATCTCAATGATATAGCTAGCAAAATAAAATGATGATCCGTTCCTATCTCATCCCTGTTTATTCAAACCCTGGTAAACAAGAGTCTATTCGTTATACAGCTACTCGTTTTATTCAATTTGACCAGCACTTCGTAAACAAGTTCTTCTATGACCAAGTCTCTAAATTCTCTACCAAAGGCATGGGTGCTTTAGCAAATCAGGCTCAGTACAAAGCCAAAGGAATCATTAAAGCTCAGAAAGAAGCTTCTAAATCTACAGGAAACAAATCCTCTTGTCCAGAAATCAAATTCAAATCTTGTCCTGCTAAGATAGAAGTATCAGAAGATTCGTCTTATGATTACTGGATTTCTGCTGAAGATGAATTTAAGAAGTATCACAAGATAAAAGTGCCTGCTAACTCAATCAAGCCTCTTAATAAAGCTCTGAAATATGGATGGAAGCTAAACGAAACCTGTGAGCTCATATTCAAGGGTTCTAAGTATCCTAAGCTTTACGCCAGAGTTTTCGTAGAAAAAGAAGAACCAAAAGTTACTCCATCTAAAGGATTCCTTGGTGTAGATGTAGGAATCAATCACGACGTAGCACATGCTGATTTGAATGCAGCCTGCATCTTGGCTCAGAGGGCGTTCCGTATGTCAGAACTAAGGAGCGAAATCCTTTGAAGCGCTTGCTGAGAAGCATAGTCGACTTACAGGGAATTTCCGAGGACAATCTCAAGGCGAATTATTTCGTCTTGATGGATTCTGGTCTCAAATTTCCCAGTGAAGTAGACCAAGCAATTTTTGGTGAGATCCAGCACCACTTTCAGCAGTTCAACTCTCTCCCTTCATACCAGACACTTGTAGACTTTTTTGAAGAAGCTAATGAAATTGCGGCGCTTGATAGGTTGAAGGAAGTCAAGGAAGCTGAATCTTATATCCAAACCAACTTCAAGCGGCTGGTTGAAAAGCTTCTTGAAGAAGAACGAGAACGCTCACTTGACATCCTTCTCAAAGACACCGCTAGGATCCAGAAGGCTGGTCTTCAGATAGACAAAAACACAAAGCTCCACGGTGTTCAGGATGCTGTCAAATATTTTTTCACCAAAGCTGACAACCTAATTTCTGTTCAAGGCGGCAGCAAACTCAGAGGCGATATAACTGAAGATGGTGAAGAAGTCGTTGCAGAGTACCATCTCCAAAAAACAAATCCAAAAATTGGTCGGGTCACTGGGTTTGAAAACATTGACAAGTATTGCAAAGGACTACGGGCTGGCGAGATGATGTTGGTTGCCGGGTTTGTTGGTCATTTGAAAACTACCTTTGCTCTGAATTATGTGTATAACACAGCTGTCATCTATGGCTGGAATGCGATGTACTTCAGCCTTGAAATGAAGTATGAACAGATTCGGAAGATAGTTTATGCAATGCACAGTACTCACCCGAAATTTAATGGGCACCCAGCAGGTTTTTTGGATTACGGCAAGCTCCGTGATGGGGAATTGAATGCTCAGGAAGAAGACCTTCTTCATCTTGTAGCTCACGATTTGAAGAAGGTTAGAGAGTGGAAAAACCCGGTCACTGGGAAAACCACACCTTACGGCCGTATCATTGTTGAACGACCGACTGATGACATCACTATTCCAGAGATCAAGCTCAGAGCGGAACTTCAAAACAAGAAAGAAGAACTTGGCTTACTTGCCATAGACCACGCTGGCCTGGTAGAAAGTACGGGTGGTCGTCGTTACTCAGACTATGCCATTGCTCTTAACTACGTTATGAAAGACGCTAGTAAACTAGCTCTCAATTTCAATGACGGGAAAGGGATCCCTGTCCTTGTTCCATTCCAGACAAATCGCACAGGCTGGAAGGAAGCTGATAAGAACAATGGCGAATACAATCTCACAGCTCTAAGTTACGCCAACGAAGCCGAGCGTTCGTCATCGGTCATCATCTATACATTCTTGAATGATGAATATCGTAATGCAGGTGAGGTCAAGATTGGCTGCTTAAAGAACCGAGACAATCCACATTTCCCTCCCTTTGTAGCAAAAGTAGATTGGGGCCCTCGTAGAATTAGCACGTTGCTGGACATGAAGGGGCAGGACGTCATCCAAGAACTAGGAATGTGACCTATGATGCCTTACTACTCAACAGACGAGAAGTTCAAACCGAACGAAGAACACGATTGGGAGTGGAAAGGAGTTTGGAATCCTGGTGCGAATGAGATGCATGAGTATGTGTGCTGGCACTGTTCTCAACGGATTGTCTTGACCATTTGTCGGGCTAACCTGCGGGCTAAGGAACACACAGAGAGCAGAGAAGAAGACCAGAAATTGCGTGAGGAAGTAGAGCGTGTGAAATGGTCGCTCTGACCTATAAGGAGTGGCTAGCTGAGAGAATCAAAGTCCTCAGGAAAGAGATTCCCATACACAAGCTCCTGACCGATTGTGGTGCTGAGCTTAGATACGACGACAGGCCACAACAAATTAGCTGTCTCTTCAAGATGAACCATTCAAATTTAGACAAGAAGAAAAGCGCTCGTGTATTTCCAGACGAATATGGCTATTACTGTTACGTCTGCACACCGAAACCAGTAGACGTTGTCGGTTTCATCATGGTCTATGAGGGCCTGAAATTTAGTCAAGCCATTACGTGGCTTGAACGAAAATATGGCATAGATCCTGGTGAGCCTGTCCTCAAAAAGGAACTTGTGGATGAGCTGGAAGATATTCTTCATCCCAAGCAAACCAAGGAAGCCACCGTCAAGAAATTGTTTGATTACGCTGATGATTGCGTCAGACGTAATCGTGACCTAATGCCTCTGAATGACCTTGTTAATTTTTATTGGCTGCACGATGAAATGCTCTTTGATTTTGAAAGAGGAAAACTTCCAGAAGACAAGGCTCAAGAGAATCTAAATAGGCTTATTAAGAAAGTCAAAAGTGCTAGTAACCCACCAATTCAATCTGATCGACAAGTTTGATCGCAAGTACAAAATCTATGCGATCGACCGGGACGGCAACAAGCTTGCTGAAGATTGGAGCTTCTTGCTCATAGAGCTTGAATTAGCCAAGCTTTTCAGTTACGCAAGACAAGACCATCTTCAACTAGCCTTACAAGGCTTCTTAGAACCTCTGCTCAGCAAAATCAAATATTCCCCTAATGAATGTTTTGAGCGAATTGCTGAAAAGTACAAACCCTGTCAGTTGCGCTCTTATTGCGCTTCTTTCCAACCCTCGTGCTTTGATTTGAAGCACTTGAAATGTCTTCTTTACGAGTCTGACTTTGGACAGAAAGAATTCGGCAAAAAGTTAGCGGAGTTATTTAGATTTTGGCAAGACGGTTACTACGTCTTCATCATTGATCCCTAACTTTGTAGAATGAAGATCTATGAATCCTAAGCTCCAACCAAAGCTCGACATGTTCGGCCGGGTGGTATCTGGCGTTCCAGATCATCTTCGTCAACCGTGGATGGAGGAATGTGATTTCGTTCTCGTCTCATCTCTCGATGAACTGAAGTCCATTGTTGACGGGGCTGTTAACGCCAAGCTTTGCGCCTTGGACCTTGAAACCGAGGGACTGGACAATCGTATCTATAATGGAAAAATGAATCACAAGATCGCTGGGTTCGCGATCTCTTATCCACAAGAAAAGGAAATTGGTTACTACGTTCCCATTAATCACAAAGTGGAAGACGGCAATCTTCCAGAGGCTGAAACTCTTCTAGAAATCAAGCGTCTCTGTGAGAACACGCATCTCATCTTCCATAACGCCAAGTTCGACATTGAATTCCTAGAAGGTCATATCCAGGGGCTAGACCTGGACGATGCTGACAAATTCGAAGATACTTTCATTGAGTATTACCTGATGGATAGCAACCACCATCTAGGTAGTGCCTTGAAGCTTAAGAAAATCAGTGAGAACTTTCTCGGCCGAAAGATGATTGAAATTCAGGATCTCTTCCCAAAAGAAACCAAATACATCAATTTCTGTGAGCTCCATCCAGAGGAGGGGTACATCTACGCTGCTTCGGATGCAATCAACACATTGAAACTGCATCAGACAATCAAGGATCACCATTATCTAACGAAACAAGCTGCAATCTATAAGCTCGAGAAAAGGCTCATCGCGGCTATTCGCTGGATGGAGCAGAACCGTGTCCACATTGACAAAGCCTATTTCGCTGAGCTAACCAAAGAAATTAGCAGTAAGCTCAAGGAAATTGAAACTGAGATTTATGCCTTTGCGAAACATCCTTTCAACATTGATTCACCAAAAGAACTCGGCAAAGTTCTCTTCGACGAACTAAAAATTCCGAATGCAGGAACAACTGCAAAGTCTGGGCAATACAAGACAAGCGCCGATGACCTAGATGAACTGAATGAGCAGTATAACGGTCAATATTCAGCTCTAGCTTCAGTCGTCAAGTATCGTAAATACAAGAAAGCGCTGGGCACTTACATCGAACCGTTGATGACGAGGACGGATCAGTTCGACGACGCGCTATTCCAGTTCATTGGTGCCGGAACTAACACCGGTCGTTTCTCCAGCCGAGGCAGTGAGAACGGTCCAGACTGTGGTGTTCAGGGTCAGAACATTCCTTCAGTGGAAAAAGGCATCGTTAACGTCCGGCAAGGCTTCGCTGCCAGAGACGGCATGGATATCGCTGCCATTGACTACTCAGGTGTTGAGCTCCGGCTAATCGCCAACTTCGCCGGAATCAAAAAATGGATTAACGAATTCATCCATGGAAAGGGCGACCTCCACTCCATCACGGCTAGGGACTGCTTTGGAATTCCTGAAGGCGAGCCAGTTCCAAAGGATCTCCGAAAAATTGCTAAGGCTGTGAACTTCGGCTGTGCTTACGGTGCAGGTGGAAGCACGATTGCCGAAAGCGCAGGGATATCAAAGGAAGAAGGCTTCAGGATTCATCGTGCCTTTTTCAGTGGAGTACCAGAGTTTGACAAGTGGATCAAGAAGAAGCAGAAAGAAGGTAAGGAGCAGGGTTACGTTACTACCGCCTTTGGTCGGGTCCGCCTCCTCCCAGACATCAAGAACGAGAATCCATTCCATCGTAGCCATGATGAACGGAACGCAATCAATAGCCCGATTCAGGGTACAAGCGCAGACATCACCAAAATTGCGATGGTCAAGATCTACGATTATGTCAAGAAGAACAACCTCTGGAATGACGTTCGTCTTCTGCTAACGGTCCATGACGAACTCGTCTTCGAAGTCAGACGATCTAAACGTGATGAGCTTTTGCCAGCTCTCATTGACATCATGGTTGGTGTTGCCCCAAAGGGTTGGCCTGTCCCGCTGAAGGTCGATTGTGAGATTGGCGACAGCTGGGGTGTTCTTCAGAACTACTGTGCAAAATGTCACACGGTTTACAAGGACGATGAATGTCCTACCTGCGCTGGCAAACCACCTGAAGCCAAGAAGGAAACAACTGTTGCATCTGCCCAACAAGAAGTTGCTCAGGTTCCTGAACCGAAAGCTACTCCAATTATCAATGGGACAAACGGCGTTCACAAGGTTGAAGCACCAACAGTCCCTGAAGTTGAAACGGTGACGTTTGTCGTAACTGAGCCATTGAATCGGTACAAATGGCGCCGACTTGAAGCTCTGTTCATTTTGGCGGACGCTGCTGCTTTCAACACGAAGACAGCAAAGTTGTGCTTGATAGATGAAAGAAGTCGGGACTTGCTAGGAGATAGAAAAATTCTGGTCCATCCCGACGCTTTTTATTTCAAGGGACTTGAGATGGGCTTACTCAAGGTGCCACTCAGATGAAAGCACTTGTTTGTGCAGCCTGTATGGATATCAGGGCTCTCGAACCTCATGGTGAATGGACCACGTGTCGTTGTGGTAGTTCATCAGCGCGCTGGCTTGATCCTAAAGCCGGAACAGTGAAGTGCAAAGGAAGCCCAAGAAATGTCCGTATTCTTGGGCTAAACAATCGTTACTTGCTCGAAGCTGTCCGAAGCCCTGAACATGAAGACCTTGTGACGGCTGGTGGCCAATGGGAATGGTGGCGTCAGCTCCATGACAAGGCTATTGACGCGCCGAACTACATCTTTGACAAGTCTAAACGAGCTTGTTGGGCGACAGTCGTGTTAGTCGGGGAGACGAACGATATTTCTTGGGAAGAACCAACCTCAACATGATAGAACTGACACAATCAAGTTTGGATCCCGGAAATTGCTGGCAGACAGCTATAGCCTGTCTACTGGAGCTCAATCCAGAAAAGTTGCCAGACCAACTCAAGTACGATAATGACAACTTCAGCTACCGCAACATCATGAATGCTTATCTGGTTAGACACCACGGACTGATCGAAATTCATCCGAATCTACCACCAGAGTTGCAAAACATGTTACGAATAGCAGAACCTGGCTGGCATTTGATCTCTGGCTACACCGTCCGCTCTTCGACAAATGGTGATCGTATGCATGTCGTAGTCGGCCGCTATGGAGAAGTCGTCTGGGATCCTCATCCCAGTCGCGCTGGCCTTCTTTCAGAAGAAGACCCTTACGTGGAATCAAGGCCGAACTTCGGAAGGACTTGGGAGTTTCTGGCTCCATTGCCAAAGGGCTGGCGCGGAACCTGGGAAAAGAAACCCTGTGGGTGCCCAGCTTGTAATGAAGACGTCTCGAATTGTTGACTAATCCTTTTGATCCAGCCTTGATTCAGCAGGCTTCTCGGATAACCTCATCCGAGCTATTTCCCGGGGATCCGCCGGAACTATCTAGAACAGACTTCGTTCTAGAATACTTTATTGGATGAGTCCATTGGAATCTAGGTAGACTAGAACCAGGTTCTAGTCTACCTTTCATCCCGATGGTTCTGATATTCATGGCTCCTACTAAATCTCTTGGAGCTTTGAATCCACATCCTTTGCAATCATATGCCCGTCGGCACTTATTCCGGCACCCACATACAGGACATGTCTGCGAGCTGTAAGCTTCTGAAACTTGAATCGCTCCAGAAGTTTTGTAATCCAACATCCAGATTAGTTTCGAGTTACAAGCCTGAGAGACCTGCTGCGCTTGTACTCTTCCTAGTTTCTGAGCTGCATCATTGAAAGGCTCACCTACGTAGACTTTACTATTCGGAAAGAAATCAGCTACTTTACGAGTAGTTTTGTGGAGGATGTCATGGATCTTATTCCTTGATTTACTTAGGAGTCTAGCTTTCCTTCTTTGAAGTTTCTTCCATCTCCTTGAGAATCTTTCTTTCTCAGAAATCTTGGATTGGATAGAAGCTAGTTTCTTGTTACGATACTGATTGATTGCTTTCACTTCGCGCCCAGAGATAAGGAGAGACTTCTCTCCGTCCGTGGCTGCGATGAGAGTATTGACACCGAGGTCTACACCGATTGTGTTTTTGGTTAATCTCTTCTCATCTATCTCAGTTACGATTATGACTTCACCATACTTCAATCGCACTTCCATGAGCCTGCCAGAAAGTTTCAGTTTCTTCGGGAGTTTGATTTTGATCCTTCTATAAAATTTCCCGAAAGTCTTGTCATAGCCATTGGGCAGAATCAGATAGCCATTTGATAATTTAGCCGATTGATTGGTGTAGAGAATGTCTCTGTGGGTAGATTTTCTCCACGGATATCTTGCGTGAAAGCCTTTCTTTTGCAGTTCAGTTGTTGATCTGATAGCTTCTAGAAATTCTAAAATCATCATCGTTACTGATTGTGCTTGGAGAGCAGGATACTTTTTCTTAGCCCAAACTTGCCATCTGAGTTGAGAAGGCCATTTGAACTTGAATCTACGGATTCGGTGATGGCGTTCAACCAAATCATTCCAAAGACGAGCAGATTCCGCTCTAGATGAATTGAACAGGCTCCACTCTTTGGATGAAGAAGGGAGCCAGGAGATTTTGAAGGTCCTGTAAGCCACGATAATTTGTATTATCAAAAGATTATTCTTGGGTTTGAATTTCCTTTTTATCCTCTTACAGTTTCATGACCAAGAGCGACTTCCTAGGGGAGTGCATGAGCGATTTCAAAACGCTCACAATCCCTCAATTTGCTCAAGCTTTTTGTAATCAATGCCAGAATAGAGAATGTCTTAGGAGTCTTTTTAGCAATTCTACGACACAGAAGAAACTACAAAAACACCAAGAACTTTCGAAGTTCGTAGACCCAACGAAGGTCAAAAACGTACCAGACTTCTTTGTGAGCTTAAAGCTAACACAGTTACCGAAACGCTTTGACTTTCAAGAAGTAGTAACAGTTCAAACTGCCAGCCAGCCAATAGTAGCCCATCAAACACCAGAACAGCCAAAACCAGCCGCTCCGAAAATGAAAGAGATCCGGGCCAAGCCTGGTGATACGATAAAATTTCCATGAATCGTTCCTACCTCATCCCTGTTTATTCAAATCCTGGTAAGCAGGAGTCAATCCGGTACACAGCTACTCGTTTCGTTCAATTTGTCCAGCATTTTGTAAATAAGTTTTTCTATGATCAAGTTTCTAAATCTTCCACCAAGGGCATGGGAAAATTAGCAAACGATGCGCAAAGAAGAGCTTCTCAAATTGTTAGGGCCCAAAGAGCTGCTTCAGAAGTCACTGGTAACAAATCTTCTTGTCCTGAAATCAAATTCAAATCTTGCCCCGCCAAGATTGAAGTATCAAAAGATTCGTCTTATGATTATTGGATTTCTGTTCTAAAACAGTTCACAGACAAGCGATGCGATAGAGTTGAAATTCCAGCCAATTCTATCAAACCTCTTAACAAGGCGCTCAAGAGAGGATGGAAGCTTAACGGAACCTGTGAACTCGTATTCAAAGGCTCAAAGTATCCTAGATTGTACACTAGAGTATTCGTAGAAAAAGAGGAACCTAAGCTCTTACAATCTAAAGGATTCCTTGGTGTAGACGTGGGTATCAATCACGACGTAGCACGTTCTGATGGCTATCTTGGACCTTCAGCTCGTGAAATTCTCAATAGCTCAAAGGAAAAGAGAGCAGAAAGACAGCGACAGGGTCACAAGTTCAAATCACAGAAGTCTGCATTAAAGCAACAACTAGATATAGATGTGAATCGTTCGATTGCACGTTGCCTTCGCGATTCACTGAGTTTAGTTGTTGAGAATCCCAAAATACTTAGTAATCTAAAATCACGAGGATTGGCCTTGTGGGCTAAGTGTTACTTCGCGAATCGGGCTACCATTAGAGCACGTGAAGAGGGAATCAGGGTCATTTACGTAAATCCTGCTTACTCCTCACAAACGTGCTCAAAATGTGGCGTAATAGATAGGTGGAGTCGGGTCAAACAGGCATTCAGATGTACAGCTTGTGGATACGTAGCACATGCTGATTTGAATGCAGCCTGTATCTTGGCTCAGAGGGCTTCCGTATGCAGCATAAAGACGCGAAAGTCTTGCTTTTACTAGACCTCACGCCTGATCAAGCAGCTGCAACTCTGCCTGTTCCTATCTTAGATTTGATGGGTGGTGGAGCGACTGTCATTTCACCTAACAATACGGATGCCAATGAGGGTGTTGGCATCCGTATGCCTAACGGACAGATCATCACGGTCACACGGGCAGATTGGTTCCGCATCGTTCAGGCTATCAAATTTTTTGACTACTTCTTGGGCACATTCGTTCCATTTCAGACCAGAGTCCAGATGGTCCGGAATTGGATTCTGGGCAATTGGCCAGGGGCAGCAACAGGACCAGCTACACCTAACATCATCAATCCAAATCGTTGGACTGGCTTCACTCTCATTCCTGTTATGCAGGCAGGAAGCAAGGTCGGTCCCTTCGGGTACGAGATCCTTCCTGTCCTTTACTCTGGGGCAGTCGTGCGAGATACAGCTTCAGCAAATTTGCCTGGCAATCTAATCATGCCAGTTTATAGCTTTGGCCATATAGTGCCACGAGATTATCCAGTCAATTGGGAAAACATCAGAACTATCGTTTATCCAACGTTTGTAACAGGGACCAGGTTCTCACCACCTGTGCCGGATCCTCATCATTATTCTGGTATGGTTTTGATTCCAACTGTGACTTCAGGCGCGATGACAGGTCATAGGGCCTCATTGAGCTTCACAGGGATTGAAAACGAACCAGTCTTCGTGAAGTCTCAGATGAAGCCTATATTCCCCGGTGTAATTCTTATTCCTGAGCTTTTGCGTGCCATATGAAGATCAAATCCATTATTGAAGTGTCTGAAGAGGAACTTCTTATGTTCCTGTTCAGCCGTTTCAAAAAGGAAGAATTGGAAGCCAGGGGATTATTTGCTGCCAACACAACAGTACAGCACGTAGGTTATTCTTCTGATTCAAATAATCTTCAGTTTCATCTGGTAAGTAATACCATGGAGACTCTTCTGAAGTTGAAGAACAAGATTGATGAACAAGAAGCGAAATTGAAATCAATGGAAGCTAAAACAACACCAGGGCAACTGGTCCAACTGAAGGCCACGTCCAGTGAAATTAAGCGTTGAATATAAGCATGAAGCGATTGAGCTTGACCTAGATCCGAAGACCCCAATCTCTCATGCAGCCGAAAGAGCCGCAAAATTGGCTGGTTGTTTTGGGGACCAAGATGACTGTTGGTGGTTGGCTAAGGGGAATAATGCTTTTGTCCTTCCTTGGCAATCCATCGGTGACCAATTTGAAGAGGGTGATAGAGTCTTTTTGATCACCTACTGCTAGGAGGTTTTATCATCCGGCTTAGTTTTTTTGAATATCAGAACCATGGGGATGAAAGGGAAACTAGAACCTGGTTCTAGTCTACCTAAATTCAGATGGTCTCATCCAATAAAGTATTCTAGGACGAAGTCTGTCCTAGATAGTTCCAGTGGATCCCTGGGAAATAGCTCAAACTTATCAGTTTGAGAATCTCATATATTCTATTTATGAGATGGATCAATAGATGCCTCAAAGAGATTGAGATAATAGTCATGATTCGTTCTTACCTCATCCCTGTTTATTCAAATCCTGGTAAGCAGGAGTCAATCCAGTACACAGCTACTCGTTTCATCACCTGTTCACAGTGTGGAACAATAGATAAGCGGAGTAGAGTCGGACAGGCATTCAAGTGCACAGCTTGTGGATACGTAGCACATGCAGACTTGAATGCGGCTTGTATTCTGTCTCAGAGGGCTTCCGTTAGTTTCCCTAAGGAGCGTAATCCTTGCGACGGAATGAAATTTAACTACATAACACAAAGATTTATTTAGGAGATGTATGAGAAGAAATGAAATTTACACAGCCATTACGGCAGCTACAGGTCTTTCTCCTCTAGATTCAAAGAGGGCTTTCGAGGCTGGTCTTGGCTACATCATCCAGAAGTTGAAGGACGGTAACGTCAGTGACTCCTTCACGATCACGAGCTTTGGGACCTTCTCCTTGCGTGAAATGAAAGCTAGGCCGAGAAGAAATCCAAAGACCGGGGCATCACTTGTCCAACCAAACTACATCTATCCGCATTTCCGATTCAGCGGAAAACTGAAGAATTACTTCAAGAAAAGGAAGTAGCTGTGGCCTTTAGGAAGACTGGTATTGCTGTGCCAATCAAAGCAGTGACTTGTAAGTATTGTCAAAACAAACCGATCACCATGCTGAATAACGAGCCCGTTTGCGCCGACCATATCGACGAGGAACTTGCACAGAATAAGAAAAAGAACTTATCATCAGAGGATAAACAAAAATACCTAAACTGACTATGGTTACGTAGACCCTCGCCCCGATCCTTTGGGGAAAGTTGAGTCCGGAAACTAGATTTAGAATGAAAGAAGCGCAGCAAGCACGCAGATTTAAGGAACTTACAGGCAACAAAAATACCTAAATTAGGAGACCCAAATGAACATTACCCTCCCAAATGGTGTCAAACTTGACGGTGAAGTTGATGAAGTATTGAATTGCATGCGCAAGCTCAATGGTGAAAAGACCAAGAAGAGCAGTGCCAAGGGCAAGAAGGCCAAAATCAAGCTAGATTATCTAGGTCTTCAGGCCGAGGGCAAGCTACCAGAAATCCTCAAGCTGATTGAGGGCATCCAAAAGGGCATTCTTGCGCCGAGCCAGACCATCAACATCGTATACACAGGTCATCACTACTGGTGTGTGACTTGTCAAGGCTATCACACTGGGCACCATTGCCACGAATATGTCTGGTGCACCGCTTGTCTGCGGTGGGTCACTGGTCCGCACGGTCTCCACACGAATTATTATCCTTGGTGGAACTCGCCTAATTATACCTACGGTCAGACCATTCTCACTTCCTTGCTTAATGGTTCTGCCTCGGCTGGGTCTAATCTGAACGTACAGACCGGTGGAACGGCCAATAACACAGTCACCATGACCAGTCAGAATTCCATGACTAATGAAACGTCACTCTCTGATGGAACCGTGACTGTCAGCTCAACAACTCCAATCGAATTTACATTCCAGAACTAGGCGGTTTTCCATGGCGAAGGTCTTCGTCCAGGGGACTATCGTCAATGAGCAATTTGACGGTAAGGTCAGGGCTTTTTATGTCACCCATGGACCACAACGCCTATGGCTGAAGGTCGACACAAGTAAAGTGCCGACTCATACCTTGGTTAGAACAGGTTCTAAAGTCAAGGCCTGGGCTATTAAGACAGCAAACGGGTACGAAGTCCAGGAATTCTTGTTCAAATGATGCTATCGGAAATGACAAAAGGGCGGCTGCTAGGTGCCATTGAGCAGTATAAAACAACGGTTGCTAATCCGAACGTCATCGGCATGGGTATTTCCGCGAAGGGCAACCAGCCAGCTATTCTCGTCTGTCTTGAGAAAGAAGACCTAACGATACCAGCGAAAATAGGCGACTTCCCTGTTGTCAAGCGTGTCTTTTCAAAGGAAGTGGACACGCTTGACAAGAGTGAAAAGCTGATGAATCTAGCTGAAGCCGTTTCAATTGCTTCAGGTGTGCTTGAGGGTAAGGAGTTTCCTGCGGTCAAGGCAATGTCAGCTGGCATCATGCTGGCATTGAAATCACTCCTAGATAAGAGCTATCTGACTAAGGAGCAACTGGAAGCTATTTTGTCGGTGCTGAAGCCGCCGGAGACGCCTTCTGTTGCTTCTTCCCCTTGATCGTGCGCCCCAGCCGATTTAGCAGGTCTTCAATGTTATCTTCCAACAACAGGCCCTCATAAGCATCTTTGTCAATCGTAACGTGGACGGTTACTTTGTCACGACCAAGGTACTTGAAGAGGATATCGTTGATGGTCTGGGTGATGGATAGATTCGAGCCGCTCTGGACCACGTGCTCTTTCAGGCCGTCATAGATGCGTCGCTCTATCCAAACGGGAGCGCCCCTCTCCTTCTTGCTCTTCGGATTGACAAAGCGCTCACGAACTTCTTCTTTATACTTCGCGGCCAATTCCTTGAGCGGTTGGATCTGAGCATGAGAATAGCGCCGCGCCCCGCTTGCCGTTCTGTAGATTGGCTTACAAAGTCCCCGCTTCTCCCATTTGGAGATGACGTACTTCGACACCCCAATCATCATGGCAACATTGTTGATGGAGAACAAAGCTGGCTTAGGAGGTGACTCAAATGTCTCGTAAGTAGTTGGTGGAGAATCAGAGGCTTTTTCAGGCATTAGCAGTCCTAGAAAGTGTTGATGATCATAATATGTCACGCCCCACAACAATGGGCTCCCTAGCATATACAATCGCGCTAGGCAACTTGCCGGGTGACCACCGGGACTACCTGTGAATTCTTCCTCACAGGATACTTGATTGGATGAATGAATCTGATTTTCTTAGGAATACTTCTTCCTGAGGTCATCATCTCATTCTCACCAATTGATTTGATATTCAATGCTCCTATCACGTCACGGGGAGCTTTGACTCCACAAGCACATGAATAAATTCTACCGTGCTTGTTTCTCGCATCGCATACGGGGCACGTCTGCGATGAGTATGCCTCATTCACTTCAGTTGCAGAATTCAGCTTGTAGTTGAGCTGAAAAATGAGCTTAGAATTACAAGCTTGTGAAACTAATTGAGCCTGTTTTCTTCCCAACTTTTGAGCAGCATCATTAAAGGGTTGACCAACATAAACTTTGGCGTTCGGGAACTCATCAGCTACTTTACGAGTAGCTTTATGCAAGACATCTTTGACTTTATTCTCACATCTTGTGAGCATCTTATACTTAACTCGTTGTAATCTCTTCCATCTTCTTCCATACTTCTTCAGATTTGATTGTGTTTCTTGAATCTCAGCAAGTGTTTTATTACGATACTGAATGATAGCTTTTACTTCTCTTCCTGAAATCAGGAGAGCTTTAGAACCATCTGTAGCTGAGATGAGAGTGTTAACTCCGAGATCCACACCAATAGTTTGGACTGGTTCTGCTTTAACATCATCTGTTTTACAAATTAGCTCTACTTTGCCTAGATGAAGTCTGACTTCAACTATCTTACCTTCTAAGTGAATATTCTTTGGTAACTTCACAAAGAGTTTCCCTGCTTTACCATTCGGAAGAATGATCCAACCACTCTTGATCTTAAAGACTTGTGCTTGATATACTACCTGATGATATTTCTGAGATTTAGTTGGATAATTATGTTCTAGTTGTCCATTTTTCCGTAAAGTCCTGATAGTCTTAATCGCTCTATGAAAATCTTTGGCTACTTCTTGAAGGGAAAGACTGTGAAGATTAGGATAATCAGCTCGCTTCACATGTTTGAAAAGCTCGAACATGGTAGGCCATGGCTCATTCTTTTTTCTGATTTCATAGTGATATTCTACCAAATCAGACCAAAGTTTACCAGCTTCTAATCTGACTTTGTTTAGAATAAATTTAGCTTGTCTATTTGAAGGATACCAAGAAATCTGGATTGTCTTGTAATTCACAATACACGGCAGATATTAAAAGATTATGTTTAATGACAAAATTGTATAATTAAAGGATGCATGGAACACTAGCTACTTTGGAGAAATCATGAAAGTCTGGGTTGATGATATTAAGCTTCCTCCAGAAGATGATTGGGTTTGGGCTCAAACCGTTTGTGAAGCGAAGACCTTACTCAAGGATAAGGACATTGAGGTCATCTCGTTGGATTACGATTTGAGCGGCTCAGTCAGTTGCGCAAAGTGCAAGAACCATTACCCAGAATACTGCGTGTGTATTTGTCATGCCAAGTTTGAAAACGGTCACGACTTGGTGCTTTGGATGGAGGAGAACAAGCTGTGGCCCAAGGCCTGCGTTGTACACGCGAAGGACGAAGGCCGAAAGCTAATGTGGTCTGTGATTGATGCGCATTACCAGTGTGGCTCATCAACTTCAGAGAACCCTGTATAGCGTTTTAGGGTTTTTCCATATCCAGCGTGGTCTTTGCAGAAATAGCCTTCTTCTCGCAAAGCCCAACAATCTGAGCACACTACTCGGGCACAGACTTTGCACCCAACTCGACCTTCGTGTTCGGTGAAAAGACGTTGACAGATCGCGCAATTATCCATGAAAGAACTAGGGATAAGTGGACTATAGTCGGAGGATACCAATGAAGGACAAATTTCTAGCCTTTACCTTGAAAGTCGTTTGCTGGCTCTATATGAAACTTGCCAGCGAAGAATCTGCTGCTAAAGCCGCAGCGAAGGAAGCTTGGATGAAACTCAAGGCGTTTGAGTAAGAACTCGCTTTGCGTCTTCGTAGCCTTGTTTCATCATCGGCTGAATTGCTGCCTGGCTAAAGTCTAACGAATTCTGGGTTAGATTTTGAGCAGGCTGGATCAGCCTGACGTTAATGTGCTTCTTATCGGTTTCTTGACCAGCCAAAACCAGCTTATTGTGCAATCCACAAATTTTCAGATCATCGACTATGATCTGATCGCACATCAAATCGATCGCTCGTTGAGCTACGTCAATAGCTGTTGTGGAGCCTGAAAAATTGGCAGGATCATTTGCTGCTGAACAAAGAACGATATCAACCTCAGTAGCACCAGCCTGGATTGCGGCCTTGAGCGGAGTGATACTTCTGCAACCTCCATCGGACCAAAGCTGGCCTAGCATTTTGATAGGAAGAAGCATCGCGGGAAAGGCCGATGAGGCAATGACAGCATCTTGGATGTTGTCATTACTTTCAGTGAAGATTTGATACGCCCCTGTGCTCAGTCCAGTTGCGCCAATACGTAGCTTACGTTTGCTGGTTTTGATCTTGTTCACGTCTAATTGATTGTGTACAATATCTTGAAGCGGCTTGCTGTTGTAAACAGCTGGTTGCCACAAGGCTTCAGCTACTCCGAAAGGAATCCAATTCTTGTAGATCTTTCCAGTGCAAAGACCGGACCATAAGGCTCCCAAGTTCTGATAAGCTACCTTCTCTTGCCCCAGCGGATACATAGATAAGAAAGAAGCATTCAGGGCACCGACAGAGACTCCACAGATGATATCGTATTGAGTCTCTTTGTCTAGGAGAAGGTATTTGAGGGCACCAACTTCATAAGCTCCCTTAGCACCACCACCTGAAAGAACCAACGCTCTCATGAATTGGTAGGGACTAGCTGTCTAGACAATTGCTGGATCTGCTGGCCGATAGTTGCCTTGTCTCTTGAAGTTAGAGTTGGGGCTGACAATTGGCTCTTCAGATTTTTCAATTGTGTCTGAATGCCATTGTTAATGATTGTTGCACTGAGATCAGTTACAGCTAGTTGTCGAATCGCCAAGGATTACCTCATAGAGATTTAATTGTAGACCAATGTGGATTATGCTCTAACATCTGGGCAACACTCGCTTCATCCATCTGATTATGTGCTAAATTCTTAGGCTTCACTTCAAAAAGGTCTACGTTATACTTGTCATTTTTCAATCCGATTAACGCTCCGAGATGCGGTGGGTTGAGCCAAATTGAGAGGGGATTTTCCTTCTTCAAGTAAGAATGTAGACGTTCTAAAGCCTCTCCACCTTGCCCATGTTCTTGTACCCGTCGACCAGGTTCAGGAACTAACCGCCGGTCGGCATACTTGTTAAGAAGGATAGCAAACCGAATCTTCTCAAGCTCATTAGCTGAGTGACCATACCCGGACCTGAAAAGGGCTACTTTAATAACACCGAGTTGTTTTGTTAAATCCATGTTTAGGTATAGTATAAGGAAACTATGGACAAAGCCGAAAAAGAGTTCAATTTACGACTAGACCCAGCGTCATGCCCAAACTGTGATGGGTATGGATTTACTTTGCCGCGTTCAGATCAATATAGTGATAGACGTGGGAAAATACCTATGAGTAGTATGAATTTTTGTTCATGCCCCCTAGGACAACAGAGGAAACGTGAAATCCAGGAAGAGTTAAACATATTCCTTAAATACACAAGTCATATCTATGGCCACTAAGACTCTTACTTTAGACGAGTTGCTTTCTTCCAGAGTCAAGAATTCAATCTGCAAGGCCCTCAAAGTTATGGAAGATAAGGCTGGCCACTACGCAGTAATCGGGGCAATTGCCCTTGCAAAACATGGAGTTATACGAAGCACGACTGACATTGACTTCCTCCTGAGGCCAGACAAGAAAGAGAAAGTTGTCAAGGGCCTCCAAGCTGTTGGCTTTGAAATTGAGGACGAGCCGGATCCTTCTCAGACAATTATGAAGGATAGGAAGACCGGCTTCGGAGTCGACCTGCTTTTCGCTTCCGACGAACCATACGATAGCATGCGCCAGGAAGCTGACATTGTCGACCTCTGTGGTGGAAAGGGCCGTATTCCAGAACCAGATCTCTTGGTCCTTGGCTATCTCCTCTCACCAAAGGAACAGAACAAGATTGACGCTATCAACCTCCTAAAGTCTGGGAAGGTTGACGTTCGCAAGATTTTGAACCTGGTCTGGCATTCGGGGGACCGGGACGCCTTCAAGAAGCTCAACAGCTGGATCGCTGAGAGCAAGAAGAAAGTATCTCATAAGCTCGGTCACTTTTCCGCTGGAAAATAACATGAAGAAAAATGAGAAATTAGCTAAGAAAATTGCTACTAGAATCATAAATTCTGCCCCTGTAATTTTAGCAGAAGGCGGTTTCAAATGGGGATTTTTCTTCCGCGAGGAGCCACGTATGCACCTTCAGACTACCGGAGAGCATGAAGGTGAATATCATGTCTGGCTAGAGAGGGATGGAAAGAAGGTGTTTGAGCCAAATAAATGGAGGAATAAACAGACGCTAGCAGACGCTAGTTAAACTCCATGCTCTTCTAAAAACTTGGTTCGCACAAACCAAAGTTGAAAACCAGTGGGTTCGTTTTATGATGGATAAAAAATGGCTGTCTTTCATCATCAAAGATGACAAGGCCATCATAACAGCCTACCCCGCCTACCCAGGACTAAATCACGAATTCAAACGCACTATCGATTTGTCTAAACATGGTTCTGAAGACTACTACACAAGAAGTAATGTCAAGTTAGATAAAGAAACCGCCTCACTAATGCTGCTAACTGATAAAGATGAAGATAGACGGCCGTTGATCCCGTTAGCTGATTACTTGTGGCTCGGAAAATGGTAGTCTAAAAAACTAGTCACTTTACGGCTGTCCAAATCTGCTGTTTAGGCTCCAGGAAAGGAGCCAGGAAATGGACACGCTAAAGAGCATGACCAATCTCGCCGAAGCCGCTTTTTGGGGCACGGTTTTCTTGGCTATGTTGGTGGCTCTCATCGCTGCGGTTCTAGTTGTTTTCTGTCCTGGTTGCATTGCCCCTCTACTGAAGGTGCTCGCAATATGAGAGTTGTCTCACCGTCCCGTTCAGGAGTTATCATGAAAAGCTTCTTCACTGTTGTTCTTCTCGCTCTCCTTACCAACTGTGGTGACCCTGTAACGGAAACTCGTTGTTGCGCTTCTGATGACGGTGGAAGCTCTAGCACGGGTGGCTCTTCAGGAAGCTCTGGTGGGAATCCTGGTACTACAGGGACTTCGGTGGGCTGTCTTTCTCCTTGTGCTACTTCTGGAGGAACTGTCGGAGATCCTTCTCCCACTAGTGGTGGAGCTACAGGTGCCTCTTCCTCTGGCGGAAGTTCAGGAACTACTGGTAGTGATTCTGGTTGGTCACCTGGTGATGCAGGTTGGGTCTTTAATGACGGTGGACTTTCTTGTACTCCGGCGACGACTGATTGTGAAAATCCAACCACAGAGGTCATCTGCAATCAAAACGGTACCTCAACTCGGGAGGTCCCCTGTCCGAATGGTTGTAATGGAACTTCCTGTGACACCTGTCAGTCTGGCTTTTCCCAGTGCCAGAATGGAAACGTAACTGAGTGCAATTCTGACGATCACTCATCTAGTGTTATTCAGCCCTGCCTGTACGGCTGTGATCCGACATCTGTGACCTGCTATCCGACCTGTGCCCCTACTACTTCACTTTATACTGACCTTCCAGATGGTGGTGGTGAAGTTGTCACCTGTAACCAGGACGGCACTGCCTATGATGCTGGCATCAATATTTGCCCCTTTGGAGGGGCAAATATTGATGGAGGAATTGCTTGCTATACAACTTGTTTCCCTGGCACTTTTCAATGCGGCAACACGAAAGTTCTAGAATGCAATAGCTTTGGCACTGGCTTCGACGGCGGCGAACAAGTCTGCAGTGACCATTGTGGACCTGGAATCGACGGTGGTCTTACTTGTGATTTTTGTAATGACCCGACCGATTGCTTGGCAAACATTCCAGGACTCACTACTTGTAACCCCGGCGGCCCGTTTCTCATTCCAAGACTTTGTGTGAATAATCTTTGTGTTCCTAGCCTTGATATTCAATGCAACATAGATGGTGGGTGTCCAATTGATAGCGTTTGTTTTCAGTCCATGTGCCAAGTACATACTTGTGATATTGCAGAGGCAGGGCCTTCACTGTGCAAGCCGTTTGACCAGGATGCAGGAACCTGCGGTCTAATCCTTACTAATAACTAGATAGCTAAACGGCTGAGCGAAGTTAGTATTACTAGTTGAATTTGCAGTCATTCCTGTTGCAGTATAATTTGCTACGTAAATGATAAATGAAGAATATGGAGGACCTTGTGGGTCTACGAAGAATATTGGGTTCACCCCAATCCAACCACCATTAGCCCCCCCAGGAGATAAAATAATGATTGGTAGATTAACATAATTAACACTGAAATTAACAGTTCCTAGGCTGAGTAGGCTGTTAGCAGTGATAGTCTGGCTTGCGGCAAGATTCCACCAGACTATTCCTGCTGTATCCGTACAACCCCCCGCATAATGGGCAGTGATAGAGCCACTATCTGGGGTGCCCCCAGTAAAGGTTACACTTAGCGCTCCTGTACTATAGTCAATAGTCCCTGAAATAGTAGCACCAGCATAAGAGCCAGAAAACCCACCAAGACCATTATCAGTTACAACTAAATTAGTACCGTCATATATTTTTACAGAGCTGAGACTAACAGGAGCTTGTGATAAAGTAGTAGTAAATGACTGAGGATTTGTCGTCCAGGTTCCTAAAGAGGCTGTAGTGAATTGGGCAGCAGTAAGAGACCCTGCGGTAGAATTTGTAAAGGTAGGAATAGCGGTATTACCGTCATCTATTCTTGATTGAAATTTGATTCTCGCTGCTACCCCACCAAGATTAATTATACCAGCCGTTCCTGTGTCAATATTGAGTGCACTACTGGCACCACCAGCCTTCAAATCTGTTTCACTGACATTAGTCCCTGTACCAATTTTTACTGTACCACTAAGTGACGTAGTACCAATATAAATTGTCCCATAGGGGCCAGAACTAGAATACCCTGCATCTATATGAACCGCATCGGTGGCAAAATTAGCCAGAGCGCCAATACTTACTGTCTCAGTGAGAGTTCCACCGAGAGTGACAGTCACTGCTCTACTTGGTCCGATATTGACGGTTGTTCCTGCATCTAAATTCAATATGCTGGCGTTGACATTACCAACATTGAATGTATTGGCACTAGCAGTATCCAGCCCGAGCCCGTACAAATAACCTGTTGTATATGCTGGTGTTCCAGTGCCAACTAACAAGCTGGTAGCTATGTTTTCGCTGCCAAGGTTATTGATGACTAACCCAGAATGCCCAAGGGATAGACTGGTGACAGTTGTACTAGCACCCACAGCAACAGTAGTGGCTGTGGTTGGGGCTACGTTTATCGAGGTACCAGCATCAATATTTACTATACCAGTGCTAGCAGCAGCATATAGATTAGTATGAGTTACTGTTGTACCTAATCCAATATTGACAAGAGAAGCTGTGGTTGGGGCTACGTTTATCGAGGTACCAGCATCAATATTTACTATACCAGTGCTAGCAGCAGCATATAGATTAGTATGAGTTACTGTTGTACCTTCACCAATAGCGACAAGAGTTGCTGTAGTCGGAGCAATTTTGATTGAACTTGATGAATCTATATTCAAGTTAAGCGTGCTACTCATCGTAAGTATAGTACCATTGAATTGCCAGCTCAGATTATTTGCAGCCGTTGAAGAAGTCAGTAACAATGTATCTACTAATGTAGAAGTATTGTGCTGGTAACTAAGATAACCATAGTTGGTGTTTGTATTGCTGACTGAACCTATTTCCCAGCCAACATTGTTAGTTAAACCAGCTGCTGAATCAAAATAGATAGACCCAGCAGAACTCCCAAATGACATGACCCAGCCATTACCACCAGCTAGAACTGGTCCAGCATTTGAAGCAAAAGGTGCAGTTGGAAGAGTTGACCAAGTGATGCTAGCAGTAGAACTGCCACCTAGATTTTGAAAAACGCCTGCCCCGAATTGGCCAGTGTAAACATAAAAGATTGCGAAAAGACGAACGCGGCCAGCAGTATCGTAAACACCATTGGGATTAATCGCTGTTTGACTGGCGTAATTTCCTGGGGTCGAGAAGTAAGGTGGCGGAATGCTCAGGCGAACGATGCCTGCCTTGTAGTCCACCGTCACACGGCTATTAGAAGCTGAGGGGTCAAGGCTGCTATTAATCAGTGGGTTGAGCGACGTGATGGGTTGTGTCGTGTCTGGAACAATGTTTCCACCAGATATCTTTGCCGGGAACAACAGGAGCCGATATCCATTCGGAATGCCAACCGAATTGGAGACGGAACCCCCGGAGGCATTTGCCAATGGGCTTAGACTCTGGTTTGGAGAAGTGAGACTCGTAAACTTTGGAGGAACTAGGTTCGTCAGCCGAACTGTTTGGACTGTACCGAACGAATCATCATACGGCGGACCGTTATTGCCACCCGGAATTTGGGTGACACACATAAAGGTTTGCTCCTGGCCTGATGAGGTAATCGTCAGGCCAGTCGTCGGATCAACACCTGTGTTGGGGACCGTATAGAGGGAAACACAATTTGTCCCGGCTACGAAGTCAGTAAGCTGTCCAATGCGTACAGTGGTATAGCCTGGCGGAAGAACGTACTGGGTAGGTGTGAAGGAAACTGTCGCTTGACCAATTCCCGCAGCCGCCCCTGCATTCGATTGTGGTTGACCAGGAAGTGAATTGACCCAAACGTCCTGATTTGCTGTAATAATTGACCCAGTTGCAAAGAACTCATCATTTACACTGGCTAGCGTATTCGTAAGAGCAACGCCAAAAGCTGCTTTGTCAGCATGTTGAAGTTGTTCTGTTGCCGGCCCTGGGGGTGCAGTGAGGCCAATTTGCTGTAGGTTGATCGGACTTAGAGCCATGGGTTAGATAGTCCTCACCTCATTGAGCTAAATTCCCTCGGGTTAAATAGAGTATGCGGAGGATTTTACTCGCCAGGGTTCCACTTGTTCATGCCACCGACAAGGAGAAATAAATGAACAAGACGCTCGTTTTCATGTCCATTCTTGCCCTTTCCGCTTGCGGCGGAACCCCTCCGACCGCTCAAGATCCGACCTCCAGCTCAAGCTCTACGAGCAGCGCAAACTCTCCCACAGGGGTTTCTAGCTCCGGAGGTAGTGGAAACAGTTCGACGGGTGGCTCTAGCACTGGCATTGTCAGTTCGACGAGCAGTAATTCTTCTGGCTCTACTGGTGGAAACTCCTCCAGTGGAAGCGTTAGTTCTTCTGGCTCCGGCGGGAGTTCGGGTGGGACAACCGGAATGGCAGACGCAGGTTGGTGGCCTGGGGATGCTGGCTGGACGACCACCGACGACGGTGGTCTTACCTGTACACCGGGGACGACCGATTGCGAGAATCCTACGACTGAACTAATTTGCAATCCTGACGGCTCTTCGACTCGGCAATTCAACTGCCAGAACGGATGCAATGGGACAGCTTGCAACGTCTGCCAGCCTGAAATCTCACAATGCCTAAACGGTAATATTGTTGAATGTAGTTCTGACGGACAGTCTTACAATGTTGTCCTAACTTGTCAATTCGGCTGTGGTCCAGCGTCTGGCGACAATTGTTACGCTTGCAGCCCTAACCAGCCAAGTATTGTCAACGACGCTGGGACCGAAGTACAAATTTGCAATTCCTACGGCACGGCTCTTGACGCCGGAACCTACGACTGTCCATTCGGTACCGAGGTCTCCGACGCTGGCATCACTTGCTTCAATGGCTGTGCACTCGGAACGACCAGCTGCTGCGCGCCGGACGCTGGTGATTGTGCTCTGGACGCCGGCGATATCAACAATCTGAACTGGCCATATTGGACGCAACTGGAATGTGAAAAGACAACCAATGAACTTAGTGCTGGAATTCATGGCACCGTCTGGGGCGTCATGAATAACTGCAACATTTCGCCCTACTTCACGTGTCAGCAGCTTTCGCCGACAGAGGCCAAATGCTGTGACCAAGACGGAGGTTGTATTTAGTCCTGATATCCAATGACGTAATAATAAACTTGGACATTTTCGGCAGTCGTAGGGTTCTGGCTGGCACCACTAGACTGAGTCAAATAAACTTGGAAGTTAGCAGGCGACGGTTGTACTTGCAATTGCCAAGGTACATTAGTTGTGCTGAACAAGGTCCCTGTACCCGTACCTACTGAGATAATGACTGTTGGCGTATTGGTGTAGGCTACCGCAAAAGTCACAGTTCCGAGCAAACCAGATGAGCTAGCCGCGCCAGAGGGAAGCGTAGCACCAGTCGTTTGAACAGTAAAAGTCCCAGAAATATCAGTTGTCGTGTGGCTTATTGCTGTATAATCCACCCCAACAGCAAACCCGGCTGCTGCATTGTTGTCATCAAAATGCCCGGTAACCTTCGTATTAGTAGAACTGTGCCCAAGGAAAATTGTTGAAGTTGCTGTGCCAGTCCCAATGTTGATGTTTTGGGCATTCAGATTAACCGCGTTAGAGCCACCTGAAGGTGCAACTATATTAACTGTTGTCAGATTTGCTGAAGTTGTTTGACCGACCTGAATTGTACCAGCCTCAACGGTTCCAATGTTGAATGTGCCACCAGCGCTAGACGATTGAAGATCGATGCCGCCTGGAAGATAGAGATTTCCATTGGCAACGTCAAAACTCCACACAATTGATTGTGTGTAGTCCATGAAGTTAAAATTGCCGTTTGCGTCCTGAGAAAGCGTTCCTGTTTGTGGTGAGCCACTAATTAGAGTAGTGAAACCTAGATAGGAATCAAGGTAATTGTTGACTGGATTCCCGCCAATGGTAAGCGTGTTGCCGGAAACAACCATGTTTCCGTTCTTGTCCATCAGCGTAGTTCGTTGGGACCAACCAATAGCTTGGTAATATTGAACAGTGATAGAGCCACTATTCGGAGTTCCACCAGTCAATGTAATTGACAATGCACCTGTCGCGTAATTGATAGTTCCTAAAACGGTTGCTCCAGCATAAGTGCCAGAGAAAACGCCATTACCTTGGTCGGTAACAACAAGTGTCACACCATCGTAAACCTGTACTGTTCCAGGGACGACTGGTGTCGTCAGAGACGTTGTAAAAGTCTGTGGAGCAGTTGTCCATGTGCCCAAAGAAGCTGTTGTGAGATGTTCTTTGGTTGCTGATTGTGGCCACGAAGTGGTCGTTACACCCTGCCAGTAAAGATAGGCACCCTGTGGCTGATTTGCGGAGGAAGTTTCAGCCTCGACTACGAAGGCTGCTGTGGGGTTTCCTTCGTCATCTGCAGCCCAAGGATAACCATAAGTGTACGAAGCATTGATAGTTTCGCCAGTACCAGGATTAGAGGTGAGTGTGAAACTGTAGGCACCAGTCGCATAATCAATGGTACCGGTCGTGAATCCGCTTCCAAAAAGATTACCGTTGCCGTACTGAGAATCTGTTGCCGTCAATGTTCCATTTACGACAATGCTAACAGAGTATGGATTAACAGGCGTGTTGGAAAATGTTCCTGTGTAGGTCGTCGTACCAGAAGTTGTCGTACCGTGACTCTCGTTGACAACGACTGTCGGATTCGTGGAATTCGCGTTGTGGCTAAACCAGATGGAACCATCTGAACCAACAATTACCCGCGCCGTTCCCTGGCTTGGGTTCACACCCTGGTCAGGGATTGCTGTTAGCAGGTGCGTGTAGTTCTGGCTCCAGCCTGTGTAGTAACTAGCAGAGAAACGAGCTGTGTTGGCTTGCGAGGCATTATAGACGAGTGCATTGCCAGCAGCAATAGTGCCAGCAGCCGACATATTTCCGACATCATCAGCAATGGTGGTCTTAAACTGCCAGCCACCAGGATTGAATGAAATTAGATTTCCTGCTGGGAGTGTGCCAGATCCTTGCGAAGTCCCAACAAAAGTGGTTGCGGTGGTCGAAGTATAGGTGAAAGACTTAAGAAGAGCTGTTCCTATGTAGAAATTCAAAACTCCAGAAGAGGGGAAGCCAGCAGTTGAATCGACAGTAATTGTGGTTGATGGGAATACGACCGGCTGTGTCGTAATAGCCTGCCGGAACATGGTAACCAAAGCACCAGCATTTACTGTTCCAGCTCCCTGGGAGGCGCCGATTAAAGTAGTAGGATTAAGAGACGTGTAGGTGAACGTCTGCAAACCGGCTGAAGAATAGAAAGTTACGATACCACCACCACTTGGAAATAGACTTCCGTCAGCGACTGGAAGATTAGCCGTCGGTAAAGTTGTCGTTGTGCTAATTGTTGTCGTAAGTGCAAAAGGATGGAAGAGATTAAATTGTGGCCAAGCACTTCCGATGTTGCTTGTGCCTTGAATGTAAGAATAGGTTCCTGCAGTTGGCTCAATCAAGCCCTCTGCATCAACAACCAAAGCAATCGCTGAACCTGCCCCAGAAGCATCATCGGCAGACCACTGATAACCATAATCATAGGCAGCAGTAATTGTTTGTCCACCAGAAGGTGATGCATTCAGAATTAGAGTAACGGCTCCTGTCACATAGTTTATAGAAGACCCAGCCGCAACCCCACCACCTTGGAGAACACCATTACCAATTTCAACAGCTGTGGCTAGACCACCAGAAACAGTAATAGAGAGAGTCCGGGGCACAACTGGTAGGCTAGTAAGAGTAAAGTTATAGGTCGTAACACCGGAAGTAGTCGTTCCGTGGCTTTCACTCGTAACAACGGTATAGTTTGTGGACTTAGCGTTATGCGTTCTCCACCAAGAACCATCATGTGCCTGCAGATCACGGGAGCCAGCCGTGCCAGAAATCACACCACCTGAAGGCATTACTTCAGTAAAATTTGTGAATCCGTCGGTGGAGAAGAAGGTCGCTTCCACCCTTGCTGTGTTAGCCGTCGTGAGACTTGTAGATAGGCCTGTACCGACCGACACGGTTCCAGGCGCATTCAAACTACCGACTGGCGTCGTTGGAACTGTTCCACTGCCAAGCGCAGCAGAACCATAAGCGAGAGACAAAGACGAACCTCTCGTCCCACCGTTGTAGGTAGAAAAAATGAGATTCGAGTTCGTAGCAGATGGAGGATTAGTTAGAGACCAGGTAATAGCACTGCCATATGAACCCGAGGACAACCCAGTCAGCGTAAAAGCCGCTTGAGTCGCATCCATGAATAATCTGAAACTGTTCCCTGTGTTATTGCTATACCAATGGTAGAAATCCTGGTTTGTAAGCGTCGCACTAGGTGGTGTCTGGAATTGAAGTGGTGAAGGGGAGAGTGAGGAAACGAAAGCGAACTGGCCTAGGTCGGTCGCACCACCAGCTGTCATTGCCCCAAGCTCAAAGCCTAGTTGATTTGCGGTCCCGTAAATATCAGAACCATTATCAACGTAAACCTCAGCGTTAGGCCCAAAAGTCATAATCCAGCCATCTACACCTGTCCCAGTGGCTGTATTGTTTGCTATTGGACCATATGTGATATCAGCGAAATTGCCTCCGCCAAGATTCTGGTAAACACCACCACCTGTGCGGCCTGTGAACTGATAAAAGGAAGCGAAGAGAATGACTCGGCCATTGGCATCAAAGACATTGTTCGGATTGATCTCTGTTGTCGTTGGGGAGGCAGAGCCAGAGGCAGGCGGCGGGATACTGAGTCTGACAATACCGCCACGATAATCAACCGTCAAACGGCTGCCAGTCTTTTGCGGGTCGATGAGCCCGTTAATCAATGGGATGGCGTCTGTGATGACACGAGTCAGATCTGGAGTTGGGCTAGCACCCCCTGTCAGGGCGGGAACGAGCACCATGCGGTAACCATTAGGAATACCGAATACCGCAACGTTACTTTTGGCAGCACCTGCTAGGGGGCCGAGGGTAGAGTCATTAAAACTTGGGGGAATGATATTCTGTAGATGAACTGCCTGAATGTCTTGGAAAGCATCAGAAATTGGTTGCTGAGAAACAACGATAAATGATTGCTCCTGACCTGGTGAAGTAATCGGGTTACCAGTATTAGGATCAACACCAGAATTTGGAATCGTGTAGAGCTGAAAAGGTCCTTCACCTGCCGTTGCCACCAAATCGCCAAAGCTAACGAAGGTATAAGAACTGGCGCTACCAAGAGTAGTCGTTCCAGCAACTTGAGGATTTGAGGGGGTGCCACTGACGGACGACCGAACGAGTGAAGCTGAGGCAGAAGTTGTGTTGATCAGGGTATTGATAAGTGACGCAGTATTATTTGCTGTTGTGGTTGAAAGAACAACAGTGATCGCCTGCCCTGTTACAGAAACAGTTGCTGGCCCAGATCCACCTCCGACCGTTGTGTAAGTAACGGTGATTAGATCACCACCAGAACCACCAGCAACGGCTTGATAGTGTAGGTCTTGGAAGGTAACAGAGGCAAAGAAGTCGTTTGGTGCTTTAGTTGTTGGTCCTGTCCCCGTCCCGGGCCAGATTTGAGCGAATGTGACGCCAGCAGGTAAAGGTTCAGCGGGAGCAGATCCACCAGAATAGAGACCAAGTTGTGCTGGGAAACCGACGACTGGGTCTACCCAAACATCCGTCTCTGCTTCAATAATGAAGCCACTACGAAACTGTTCATTGATCGGCGAAAGATTAGTATTGGTGAGGGCCTTCGCCTGTGCGAATTTATCGCCAGTCTCTAGCTGCTCTACTTGAAGTAGTGCATTCGGTACTAGAGGCATTACTGGACCTTGAGATAGATATCAGTGACGTAAACCTGGGCTTGGGCACCAGTCGAATTAGAAGCCGTCGCGTCATCCGTAATCGCAAAGGAAGTGATGATTTTGCCATTCACACTGTTTGTCGAACCAGACGGATTGGTCTGCAAGATTCCATCAAAGAAGACCTGGAACGAAGTCGCAGAGCCCGTTGTGGTAAACGCAAATTCCACCGTGTGGAAACTGTTGTCAAAGGGAATTGTCGTATCAATGATCTCAGTCGGTGAGTGCGTCAGGATGTCGTTGCCGATCATGATCTTGTAAGTCACATCGTTACTAGCTTGAGCAATCGCTAGAAAAGCGCTTGCCGGATAAAACGCTGTGCCACCAGCAGGATTAGGCGTGGTCGTATTGAAGAAGAATCCTGAGGTCATCAATTCGCCAGGGTTCAAACCACCAGCGAATGAGAATTTGAAGCCGACAACGAAAGTGTTAGTCTCGTTGACAGTCAACAATGCCGACTGCAAATCCTGGAAATTGAAGGTAGCGACCTGCTTCGTAATTGTCGTACCTGTGATTGTCTGTGGACCCTGGCCAGCAAAATAACCAGCATTCCGATAACCGGAACCCGCTGCTAGGCCAGAGACCTTGAAACCTTGCTTCAGCACATTAGCAAATATTGGACCTGGTGGTATCGAACCTGTGGTCCCAGTATAGCCAACGCAATTCCATGCCTTGCTGATTGGATCAGACCCATCGCCGGGGAACGCATCAATTGGGTACGTCTCAAAATTGCCAACGATCGGCAAGTGCTTCTGTGTTCCGAGCCCACCGAGATGATACTGGAAAGCTCCACCACGCTGAGTCACTTCTCCAGATTGTCCGACCAAAATCAAATCATAAGTTTCTTCAATAATCGAGCTGGTGAGTGGGTCGATGGGACGCCAGAAGGTGTTATAAGAAGGCAAGCTGAATTCCATGCCTCCAACGAACCGTCTCGTGTAAGCTGACATATCGGTCGGTGGAATTGAAGCCGACCGAATGAAGACACGCTTCTCTTCAAGGTTCTGGCCGTAGACCTGGATTAAGCCATCAACGTCAGTGACCAGTGGATTAACTCCAGTGATCCATGTCTTATCGATGGTCGGGTCCTGCTGATAAGGCCCGGCAACTTGGAGTAGTGGTTGGAACGCCAAATGGCGGTCAGTCTTTTCGATTGGTCTTCCCGGAATACGGTAACGGTCGACCGCGCTAGCCCCCTCACCTGCGCCGCCTGCCGAGTTGACCAACTTGAAAACTGCGTTATTACCGGTCACCACACCAGTACCGACTACGAGCTGCAGTTCGCCGCCTGCAGAGGCCACATTAGCATGGCCGGTAAAGGTAGCAGTGATTGCATTACCGAGCGCTGGGGCAGCCGTGAAGACTAACGTGATGACACCGGTCGTGTAGTTGACCGTGCTGCCAGCCGTAAGTGTAAGCCCAGTGATTACACCAAAGCCATTGTCAGTACCAACTTGCGTTCCATTGTTGGAGACGACAACCGTACTCGGCGTAATTGGTGTTCCAAGCAAAACATTCGTAAACGAAACAGTGCTTCCATCGCCTGTGCCAATGGTCTGACCACCAGAAGAAGTGTTAGGAGTTAGCTCTAGATTGTTCTTGACAAGTGCAGCGACACCGTAGAGGGCTTTATTGAAGACGTTGCCAACGCCATGCTCAGAGGCAAAAGCGCCACCTGGCTGATAACCACTTTCCTGAACAGCAGCGCCACCGCGCTTAGTTCTAAACTGTGTTACATAACTGAAGTTGTGTGAACCATCCGAGATAGCAAACTTGTTTCCGGAGACAATAGCTTCTTCACTGTAATCCACTTCGCCAATTTGACCGGCAATCTCAGTCAGGGGTTGGCCGGTCCCCAAGAAAGGGACATTGTTCGTATTGAACTCGCCAAGTGCAAAAGCTTCGCCAGTAAAATCAGCATCAGTATATTGGCTGCCAAGTGGGAGGCGTGTTGTGAGACCACCAACCTCGACATTGACGTCCGGATACTTTTGAGAATCGTCCTGGATGAAGTCCTGACCTGAGAGCTTTCCACTGAGGCGTCCCGTCCCTAGTGTTGTTGCGAAATCTGTTTGCTCAAGGGCAGTAAAATGATACTGATTAGGGCTGACAGGATTCAGCAGGGGCTGCTCGAGAGCTACTTGATTTGCTAGCGAAACTGGGCCTTTCCCTGTTGATGGGGCATCAATTTCTTCCTGCGGAACATAGATTTCTCCCTGATAGACATTGCGGTCATAAACTATTTGCACGTTGCTGCCAGTAACGGGGCCACGGGAATTCGTCAAAACATTGACAGAAACGGCCGCGCTTGAAGGCTGAGTCCAACCAGCGGATGGTGCCATGATACGACCGTTAGACTCCATGTAGCCATCAGAAAATCCATAGAAATCAGCAACAATGACATAGCCGCCAGCTGTGACAAAGGTCGGGTCAAAGCCACTAATGACGTCACCAAGCAGTGTGAATGTAATGCTCGGGTTCGTTCCAGTATGGCCAATCCAAAGCGTTCTAGTCGGCAAGGTCTGTTGGGCTGGAGTCGTTCCAGTAACGCCCGTAAAGCGCAACAGATTCGTTGCACCAGAACCTCTTACAGAGTAGTCATTCAGATAATAGACAGCTCTTATATTGGCTGGACCAATATACCGAGGAAATTCAATTCCGTTCACTGTTGCATTCAATTTGCAGCCGACACTTGGAGTCGCGCCAGCCACCCCAGTGGCTTCGTAAGCCAGAATCGAATTAGCCTGAAACACAACCGAACCAGAAGATAGAATGATTGGCTGAGTATTAGCAGCCGGTGTATTGAAAATCAGCCCACTTAGGCCTGTCAAGAATGGATTTGAAGGAGGCTGATTTGGAAAAGTACCAGCAGCCTGAATAGCCAAATCTTGCCGCCCGAGTGGAGGCAGCAAACCGAGCGGAACCTCAACAAATTGAGTCGTCGAGAACCAAGTTTTGAAAAAGGTTGTGCCGACGAAAGGTTCTAGATAGGCCTGTTGCGCAAGGCTCAGATTTTGAATAGCCCTCCATGGCGAAATAACAACTGTCTTGCTGGCTATATCATAGAAGCATTCACCATTGACTAACTCATTTCCAAAATAATTCTGAGTCGGTTGGTCAAGCGTGATCAGATACGAGGCTGTCGGCAAAGGTATTGTAGTCCAGGCCTGCTCAATCTCTACGACATTGGTACTTTTGTTGTAGCCAATGATCCGGCGTGTTTGGCCAGCACCAACTCCGGAAGTAATCTGAAGAAGAGCACCGTCATAATAGCCAGGATTTTGGTTTTGGCTACTCGCAGCCAAAGTTAACGTATTGATTGTAGCCGAACTAACTTGGCCCTGAATAATGGAACGTTGGAAACGTGGTGAAGCAAGTGCCGAGCAGACGCTGGTCGGATGTGCTTCCATCGGCGTGAAGTACGTACTAACCACTGGATTGACAGTGCTCTGGGTAATGTAGATGTTAGGATCGACCGTTCCTGGATTAACATAGTTGACGAGATAGATTTTATCTGGACGAGCTGCGAGACCATTGTTCTCTGGATAAACCAAATCAAAGCTGAATACTAGGTTGTTATTCAACTGCGCAGAAATAGTCGGATTCGTACCAACATTTGAACTATATGGTTCCGAAATACCATTGAGATTTGTAATCGTGACCGTTACGTTGCCATCCTCATCTGTAACTGCAGAGGTTTGTGCAACGAATGGAACGAGCTCAATAACCGAAGTCGAATCTGGTACGACTGTCCAATTTGGATTGACTAAAAGAGTCGTCGGGCCAGTGGCAGGGAAAGTTGTGCCATTCGCAATGGCTACGACTTGTCCAGTCCCAGTGCCTCCTACGACTTTAATGGCATAACCTACGTAAACAGCTTGTGGCCCAGTAGTTGGAACGGCACCAGGAATGACAACTTGACCAGAAGTAGCTGAAGTAACCGCACTGGTGTAAACAGGATAATTCCCGTCATAGGTTACTTGAACGTTCTGAATTACAGCTTGATTGTTGTAGGGTAGCGAAGTGCTAAGTGCCGTAAACGTCGAAAGATCCAAAGTGTAGGAATCCTGCACCGTCCACGAACTACCTGTTCCACTTGGGCTCGTTGGATTCTTGCTAGTGCGTGATATGGGACTAGAGACAATAGTTTGCTGCAGAGACGCATCACTAAAGAGCGTTCGGTAATCATCTGCTATAGCAATGATATTACCCGCCGGATTAGTTACCGACGAAATTTCATCTAGGTACAAAAGCTTCGTTCCGAAACGTGAACCATTCGTAGGGATCAGTTTCGGTGTCGTGTGAAGACGACCATTTACGAGCTTGTTAAACGCCCCCTGAAGGAGCGAAGCATAGTCAAAGCCACCTGGACTAACAGCGTGACGTAGATCGATAATGTCACTAGGATCAATTTTATCATTGTACCGTCCGTCCGGCCTGTCGCTTAGTGGTACAGTTGCAAGCACATTCGGAGGAATGATGCTGCCATCCGGTGTTCCGAAAAGCTGTTGAGGTGGTACACGAATAACACCAGCGCCATTCAAATTCGCAGTGCCCCCATCCAGCATATTGAAAGACGTAGTATTTCTTCTAGAGACTGCGCAGATCGGGATGGCATAAACGTAACCATCCACTGTTCCCAATCCATTAGCTGGGTTTCCATCCCCTGCTCTCCACAAGCCTGGGTCATTCAACAGCTGACCCATATTCTGATATTGATAATTCAGCGTCTGTGGATTGTTGCTCGAATAAGCACCAATAGCATAGATACTTGGGTCACCAAGTCCATCTGGATGATTAATCAGATCCACATTTTGGACGACCCGAATCCGATACTGGATCTGAGTTCTCAGTGTAGTTGTGAAGCCCATGGCCGGATCAATGAGATCATCCGGCAAATTCGTCCCACCAAACAACGTGTTCCCATAGGCAAAAATCGTCGAAGCTGTTGGCTTGTTGGCTGTGCTTGGATTCGGTGAGACGAGAGCTTTCCAGACTTCTAGGAAGGCAAAGTTGACGTTGTAAGAAATCGAAGGCGCATACGGAAAGACAATCAGATTCCGCGTATCTGTGTTGACAATGCTCCCAGGATAGTACGGAGGACCAACACTGGAGCCACCAGTAAGGAAGATCTGAAAACCGTCAGTATCATCTTCAATGTTGCCAGCCGAACCAGAAATGACGCCTGTCACCAATGCACTAGCTGCAGAGCTCCCTTGCACAGCAGCAAGGACTTGAGCTGCTGTGCTTATTGGTAGACCAGAAGCATTAGTTGCCAGGCTAACAGTGATTGCATTTCCAGAAACAGAAACCGAGATCGGCTGATTTGGAATCGGAAAATTACCACTTGACGGGACGATGTACTGAATATTGATGAGATTGCCACCCGTTCCTGGGTTGACAGCCGTGTAGGTAATGTCCTGTATTGTCGCAGTTGCCTGACGCGAAACTGTTGGCGAAGTCAGTGGCACATACAGGTTTGTGCCACTGCCTGTGGCATTGATGACCCAGCCATTGACTATAGCATAAAGGCTACCGTCAGCATTAGGATCAACAGTGACTAAACCATTTGCGACTGTTTCATTCTGTCGGCCAAAAGCGATGACATTGTGATAGCTAGCATCAGTAAAGAAATCGTCTTCGGCATTCAGAGGGTCGAACAGCCAACCACTAGGCGTGGTGGCACGAAGAATCTTAGCACTTGCTTCAGAATTGAGGTGACCAACGAGGTTCAGCTCACTGTCAAGTGGAGGCTTTCCAGCTTGAAAGACGGTAATATCGTATGAATCATCGCCGTCCCCAGCTGTTCTCGTAACTTTCGGTCCATAAAATTCTGTCATTCGGAACCTCTAAATCCTTTAGGTCCGTAATAAAGACTTTCGCGTCTTAGTGTTCATATACGGAAGCCCTCTGAGCCAAGATACAGGCTGCATTCAAATCGGCATGTGCTACGTATCCACATGCTACGTGTTAGAGATTTATTGAGTGGTTTGATGGAGTGAGCTGGAATTCTTTTGATATCATTATGTTTTTGTGGAAATTGAGTTTGACAAGAGATCCAGTAATCATAAGATGAATCTTCTGAGACTTCAATCTTAGCAGGGCAAGATTTGAATTTTATCTCAGGACAAGAGGATTTGTTCCCAGTAACAGTCACAGACCTCCTTTGCCCCTTTATTATTCCAGTTGCAATTCGTTTTGCTACATTTGCTAGCTTACCCATCCCTTTGGTCGGATTTTTCGAAATCTGATTATAGAAAAGAATAGCTGCAAAATGCTGTATATATTGAACAAATCTGGTTGCAGTGTACCTAATTTCCTCCAGCTTTGAGGAATTCGGATACACGGGAAGAAGATAAGCTCTATTCATAGGTTTATGTATGCCAAAGCAGCGCCCAGTCCTTGATGAAAATTGGTTGATTCAGGTTGTTGCTGAAAGTCAAAAATGCATAAGGAGAACCAGAAACCAACACAGGGACACTGTCCATAATAGAGTATGTCCCTACTATGGAGCCACTTGTCGGATAATTGGCGGCTGAAACGAACGTCAAGGTTGCAACGACTGAGCCATCCAGGTTGGTGTCAGTAAACATGTCTGACAATCCACCGTTGGTGTTGATGACTCTGGTCAACTGATAAAGATTATAGGCTGGCTGGATTTCAACCGGGGTCTCTGGATTAGACCCATTCAGGAAGGTAAAGACCGTGGTCTTAAGCGTCCCACCTGTTGAGTAATTGACCCAAAGGCTACCTGCAGTTGGTGCTGTGGCAAACGTCACCTGAATTGCTCCGGTGGTGTAATTCACCGAACTACCAAGTGCAGTCACTGCCGGAGTCGGAGCACCAACGGTTGGAGTCAGCCCACCCAGCCCATTGTCCGTTGCAACTGAGACGGCCCCAGAATAAGTTCCACCACTTGTATTCCAGAGAATCTCTACCGTCGTTGGTACAAGCGGAACACCGAGTGTCGTATGTGTGAAGACCGTCGTGGTACCGTTTGGTGCGGTCGGCTGGTTGATTAGCTCACCAGTAGTCGCAATTGCTGGCGCTAGGATCTGGTCGTTATTACCGAATCTCCCCCAAGTCGGAGAAGTCGCCGAAACATCAATGTCAGTTGTACTCTCCAAAGCATCATATGTGATATTCGTATATTGCTGAAAGAGAGCCAACAATCCGCCATACTTCTGACCAATCAGGCTTTGCGTATTGTTGGGGCTGTTAAGCCCAAAGCCAGACACAGTAGTGTCGATCTGTACGCCATCAGGAATTTTGATGGCGTACAGACCATTAATCGGAAAGTTGATAGTCGGGACGTTCGAGACGATTGAATTGTCAAATTTAGAAAGCAGGAAGTACAAGGATCACTCTTACTTGGACTCTTCTTCAGTCTTAATGAAAGTGACCTTCTTGGAATTCTGCTCTACGCCCCAACGAACACCAGAAGGCAAGTGATACTTAGCTTCTAGAACATGCACAAATTTCTCACGCTCATTTTGCATTTCATTGAGTGTGTTCAGAAGCGTCAACTTGCGTTCCTCCAGTGCACCGAGTTGCAATAGAATTGCGTTTCTTTCCGCTTGGTACTTTTGAAGAGTACCATACTCATCATCGGAAAGAGTAATGATTCTTTCCTCCGACTTTCCATTGGTCACTGGGGGCGGAACAGAATTAGTTGTCTCAGTTGTTTCCTGCATGACTTCCATTTGCATCTCCTTTAATTTAGAATCTTTCCTGAAGAGGGTCTATAAAAAGACAATTCCTCTTTTTCTACTTGAGAATACTACAAAATATGAAATCAGAATTGTGCCTGGAGCTGTGTCACAGCAACAGCATTAGAAGCTGGCGTTGTTGCCCCATTTTCCCCTCCACGGTAGCGAACTCGAACGGCAATCAGAGCATTTCCTGAGCCGGTAGTTGCCCCACCGAATGACATCCCATAGATACCAGCCGTTGGGTTATGCCCCGGGACTGATGAATCCTGGCAACCATTAAGAGAGGGATCAGTTCCAGCATTGTAAACTGGACTCGTCGAACCTACGTTCGTTCCGAGATCAAACCAGGCTGTTGTTCCGGGAATTTTAACGGCAACTTGAACAGGAGGGGCTGATGCGGTTGAAGTGAAATTGGCTGTCATAATACCTTGAACAGACAATAACATCTGAGTTCTCGAGCCCTTAGTATCAAAAGTTCGGTAGTAAAAACGATCCGCTGTAGCGGTACCAGGGTTTGGTTGCGGAATCGTGCTATAGTTTGGCTGCGTATACGGACTTCCGGTTGAACCCTGGGGATAAGCTGCAAAGAAGTTAGTCTGTGGCCAAACTAGACCAGGCTGATTCGATGCGCTGGGTAAAGCAGCGCATTGCAAAGCATTATCAACTGATGGAGTAGCAGCCAGGTCAATGAAAACGTTAGAGGGGTAAGTTAGGTTTCCGAGAGCACCGGATAAAGGCGGCGTTACTGGGAAAGTGCTCGAGGTAGCTCGATAATTAGCAGGTGTCGAGTTGAAATCATCCTGGCCACCAGAACCATTTGCCGTGTTTGTCGTATAACGGTAGATTTCGCTAACAAATGATTCAGTATAATCATCAGTAATGCCATTTGTGGCACCACCAACAGGTGCTGTTTGCGTGTAAGTGTCTACTAGCAAAGCAGTTGCGGTAACTGGTGTACTACTAAAACTCGTACTAGTGCCAAATGGATCGGTTGCAGTTGATGAAGAAGCTGCATTGATAGAAAATGCGTTTGCTCCAGGTACAACGCCAGTAGCATTGTACGTTCCTGTGCTTGTCGTCAAGGGTGCATTCGACCCACTGACGAAAGGATTACTTGAACCGTCAACCAAGCTTGACAAAGGAACTTGAGCAGCTGCGATATTCAAGCCAGGATAGGAGACAGTCAAAAGGCCATGGCCACCAAAAGTTGTGTAGAGATAAGTTTCATTGAAGAGAGTTGTGCTCTTGACTTGGACTGTGAAAGCGTCTGCAGCGTTCACTCCGTAGTAGTTGGCCCCAGATAGGAAAACCAACGGAGAAGCTGAAGACCGTAGTGGCCCTGCCAGAGTAGAGGCACTGACAGTAGGTGGTGTCGTACCCTCATCCAAGTAGACATTTGGAAGTTGCGTTGTCGAATTCACGACACTGAATGCTGACGTCGACGGACTAAATGTGGCTGGGGGCGAAGACTTGGTCTGCTGTAAAACGAAATTCCCAATACCATTGGAAGAATAAGTCAAAGGTATCTGCAAAATATACGTTGCGATCTGATAATTGTAGAAATTACCAGCATACGGCAGATACTGAATTGGATTGGTTATTCCGTAATTCTTCAGATATGGCAGACGGTTGACAAGCTGTAATGTGACGCCATTGACAGCTGGGTAGGTGTAGTTTGGCTGTCCAGTATTTCTCAGGCTGTTATTGAATTGTGCTGCAATGTTGAAGGACGCCAACAAATTTCCCCCAACATAAACAGCCAAGTATCCAGAGTCAGCAGGATACATGATACCTTGCATCTGAACTGTGTTGGCAGGGGACAAAACTGGCTGATTAATGACATAATTCGTTTGCTGAATAGCACCAGTAGCAACGTTACCAACTGTGTAAGCATAGGTTCCAGCAGTATTGGCAAGCTCCCATCCGCCAGAAGGATTCGTGTAATCAGGAATACCACTGTTCGGAACCCCTACAGTATTGACTCCAATCACGTTTGGAGCTGGGGGAATTAGCGAACCTAGTGCTTCGAGCGCATCTTCAACATTCTTCTGACCAGTTATCGGGTCTACCGCAAAGTACCCACCTGCGTCGACTACTCCGATAGCTGACGCCATATGTGCGTCAAGTGGATTATTGATGTGCTGTTGTAGAGCCGCACCTGCTGCATTCGTAATGTTAAAGTTAAGCGCTTCCTGGCCAACAGAATTAGGCAGGGTCTGGCCAGGCTGGCCTAGATTGCCACGAAGGTTATCCGGATCTATTGGCGAAAAGGGCATGAAAAAGCTCTAGTTTAATACGTTAAGGATTACGCTCCTTAGTACCTCTGACGGAAGCCCATATAGCTAGATTATTGGCCGCATTCAAGTCTGTGCTACGTCTGTAGCTCGATTCGCGAAGTAGCATCTAGCCCACTTATTGTGAGTCTTCAAGTAGAAAAACTTGTTTACGAAGTGCTGGACATACTGAATGAAACGAGTAGCTGTGTAACGGATATTCTCCTGTTTACCAGGGTTTGAATGGACAGGGATTTGATAAGAACGGATCACTGGTGGTGATTTCCTCTGTTCCGAATCGTCGGATTTCCCTTGATTCTGTAGATCGCCGCATTGCTGGAAGTATCTGGCGTCGTCGTAAAGATCACAGCGTTTTGCTGATCGTTGTTGGTCCGGCTAAACACAACCAAGAAGACTGAGCCCCGATGTCCAATTGAAGGCACATCTGTTCGCAATACAGCCAAAGTCGGATAAACAGTTGTGTGCATGACCGACGAATAAAGCAGCTGGCTGAAGACGTTTGGCTGATAGGCAATCGGATTTCCGTTATAGGGATCGCTAAACGGAATAACGCTGACATCTGTATAAGCGTACTTCCCAGGAGCCGGGTAAATAGCGCCGTCATAGTCGATGTTCAAGGTTCTGAAACGCCATTCCGGGATAGAAGCCATTGGAATGAAAGCCACCAGTTTCATGAACTGGCTGATAGAACTGAAATCATCAACTGTGATATAGCCAAAAGCTTGAAGATTCGAAGCTCCAGTCCAACCTTCCAAGGTTACTGGAATCTGATTGACTGGCCGAATGTAGGGGAAGGATTGCTGATTACTTCCTGCTCCGCCTATGGCTGTGTAAATGAAATCACTCAAATGTAGCTGAAGCATATCAAAGCCACTTGAAGGCAAAGTCATGCTCTGGAAGGCAGGTGATTCATAGTAGAAAGTCATCTGCGTAGTTGAATCTCTGATTGGCTCCTGTGTGACGAAACCAACCAGCACTTCCGTATTGGCACCAGGCAATGGTGTCCCTAATGTTAGAACATTGCCTCCTGGTCCGCCGATAGAACCGCCAGCGAAATATTCAGTTCCAACCCCATAGCCACCAGATTTGAGATAGACTTTTGGATTCCCGAAAGTCGAAGTCGTATCAACAGTAATCGGAAGAACGACTATGCTTGCCGTGGAACTGCTTGTGTCAAATGGGCTAGAAGAACTGAACTCATACTGAGCGAGTACAGTCGCAGCACGACTCGGGTTGTAAAGCTGCGACAAATTGTTGAAGCCCAACAGATTCGTTGGAGGTGGATTCGGAGTATCAAATGTCGTATTGACACCATTCGGCCAAGCCGTACCTGTAGACACCTGATGCCAATTCGGAGGAGATCCGTTCAGGACCAATGGTTCCGAGAAGAGAACATTGTTTCTGCTGAGCCCCGTTCCTGCTTTGAAAAGAAAGTAGATCGTGAAAAGAAGTGGCAGATCAGGCAAGCCGCCAATGCTACGATCATTTAATGGAATGTCGTTATCAAAACCTGTTAGCAATGTGATCGTGATCTGATTTGTGCTAAGGCCAGTTACGGAAAAATGAGTGCTCTGCAAAGCATTCGCAGTTGGAACAGTCCCTGCATAGACCAAATTTGCCGTCGAGTCAACTTCTTCAAAGAGCGCAAGAGAACCAAGTGGAGTCTGAATTTGAATTGTATCACCAGTACCCCAATAAGCATTGTTGATATGTGTTACATTGATGTTAACTGATGTCCTATAGGGGTCATGCCCACTAGCGAAAGGAACTTGAAGACCCAAAGTCGTCACTTGTGCCGCGTCACCAAAGATAGACTGGACGCCATTGAAGGCACCAACGTAATTTGCTCCTGCAGGTGCGCTCGGACCGATAGAGTCGATTTGAGTCCAAGAAGTACCAATTGAACTTCCACCCAAAGGATTCGTTTGCAGGTTAGTCCTAAGCTTCTCATCGAAGAGCCAGCTCAGGTTCTTTTCCATCAGTTCAGGCCAATTAAAACCTGAAGCGCTGATGCTGCGGCGCAAATCCAAAATGTCCTTTTCGGCAATCTGATCGGTGTACAGACCATCAGGACGTGTAGAAGAACCGCTAGAAAGAATAGAACCACCGTTCTGATTTGTCGCTTGTGCCCAAGCCGAAGTGTTCCGGCGCGAAACAGCGCAGATCGGGGCAGCCCAAACATAACCGTCGACTGTTCCTGTAACATTTGACGCTTGCCATGTTCCAGCATCACGCTGTTCGGTGTTATCACCCTGATTGACAAAGGCTGTAGAAGCTGACCAAGCAGCCGAGAAATTCGGATTAGAAGCTGGGCCTGCGGTCAATGTAAAAGTTATGGTTCCAGTCGTATAGTTAATGGTGCCTGATGAAATCGTCCCACCAGTAATATGCCCAGCTCCATCGTCAATACCAATCTGGACATTATTCTGCTTCAAGACGAAAGAAGAAGGGATGACTGGGACTGCATCCAGAGTGAAACTGTATGGCCCAGGAGTAGAAGAAGCATAGGTAACAACGACAGGCACGGAATCCAACGGAGCAGTCGTAAAGGTGACTGAGATAGCTCCTGTTGAATAAGTGATAGTCCCGCTAATTCCTGTTCCAGAAATGACACCTGATCCATTATCTGTACCAGAGATTGAACCTGCGGTGACGGTAACCGAGCTCGTCAAGACTGGGAAGTAACTAAGGGTTGAAGCAAAAGTTACCTGAGAATTATTACCAGTACCAATAGTATTTGTGATTGGGAGTGACTGTGACGTTGAGAAAGCACTTACTGGAGTTGCATTAGGTCCTTGTGGCAGAACATTTGGATCATCCAGACCGTCGGCATAACTGGGGAGATTAACTCCTGCAAACGTTCGAATCGCCCATTGAACCTGAACACGATTCGTAGTCGGTGAGCCGACCTGAGAAGAAACAATCTCAGATGGCATAGAAAAGTTTGTGTAGCCACCAGCTGGCTGAAATTGTGTGCCACCATGCTGAAAAACGTTACCAGCAGAATCTAGATTAGTCGGAGAACCAGCTGGGTACTGAACCAGAGCGCGCCAAACTTCAAGATAGACTAGGTCAATGCGAGTTTGCCCTGCAGTCGTCGGCGGTGCAGGGAGAGTAACCGGTATGCTATCACCAACTGGATTACTCGGATAAAGCTTGATCTCGAAACCATTAACAACAGCAACTTGTTGATTGCCTAGCGTAAACGTATTCGCAGTATTGGTGTAGATGAAATCACCACCAAGCGAATCATTTCCAGTATCTGAAGTATAGTAGCTGTAATTCGCTCCGAGTGTCAGCGAACCAGGGTTACTTGCAAATGAAAAAGTTCCCGTTCCAGCCGAGTAATTGATCGTGCCTGTAACGCTCGTGACCAAGAGAGCGACCTGATTACCAGTCAACATTGTACCAGTACCACCTGAACAACCAGTAAAAGCTGTGGCTGTTATGCTGGTATAAGTTACTGCCTGGAACCCAAGAGAAGTCTGAACTTGAATGGTTCCGGCAGCCGGAAAACCAGTGGTAGAAACAACATCAATATTTGCTTGCGGAAGTGTCTGACCATTCGAACCAGAAGTAATTGTGGTTGTCGTGCTAGTTGCTGTTCCGGTAATCTGGCCGGAACCATTATCGGTGCCGAGAATCGTATAGGGGGAGGCACTCGTGAGCTGGAAAGTGCCAGGGACAACTAGATGATGGACTAGAGTAAAAGTATAGGGCCCAGCACCACTGCCACTAAATGATGAAGAAGGGTCGGTCACAGCGATGGCTGTCTGGCCATTGATTACGTTGCCATTGTTCGGTGCATAGAGACTACGCCAGTTCGTAAACCCACTAGGTACAGCTTGCAACCACATCTCACGACGGGCTTGTGTCTGAATGTCCTGGAAGAGATTGAACTCATCGTCCAGCGGTGGTCTTCCTTGAATAAAAATCACCGTCTCCCAGCTTCGATCCAGGGGAGAAAGAACCTGAGAGACCGGCCCGATGTTATCAGACACTCTTAACTCCTGAATCTAAATTTACTGTTCGACGAGCTGATCAGCAACAACAGTCAGAATATTGGCGATCCTCTGTGTAGAAGTGACACTCTCAGGCTGCTCAACTAGACGCTGAGCAAGTCCAAGAAGCGTGTCGGCGCCATGCTTCTTCTTTTTGTGATGACGCCATTCCGGTCCCTTGGTCGCATCTTCAAGGGAGGAGCAAAATGCACCAGGGTCATCTACATGGCCCTTGATCTTCTCGATGCACTTGGTAACATCGCCAGCAGTAACGTCGCTGCCTGTCATAGACTTCTGGTACTTTTCGAGGCTTTTTTGAGTCCAGCCACGTGGCTTCGTCTTCCACTTGTCGCCGTGCTTTTCAAAACTCGAAGTCTCTTCATGACTAGAGCACTTTTCATCGGAGCACTTTTCCGCAGCTTGCTTTTCCATGCTGGAGGCCTCTTCCTTTTCCTTAGATGAGCTACTAATTTCTCTGGTTCCATAGCCACCCGTTGGGCCGTGTGGTTCCTGAAAGGCAGCCTTCTCAGCAATTCTTTTAGACATCTCCGACATACTGCCTCCTACTCCCAATTGGAAATCTGATATCGATAAAGTGTGCTTAAAACAGAATATTTCTTACCATGAAGCAGAGAGATTTTGATCTCAGGGTAGTCTTGCTTGAATAGAGCAAATTTGTGTTGCCAAGTGGGAAGTTGGTAACCCTTAAGTTCTACGAAGTTGTTCCCCCGCAGTCTAAAATCTGGTGTATAGCCAGTTCCATCTGAAAGTTTGAAAGTCTCTGGCTCGTATTCCCAAGAAATTTTCTTGAGATTCAAAAGACGAGCGAAATTGGCTTCCCAAGAAGAACGGAAATATTGGCCATTCAAATCTGGTCTATGACCAGACTTCCACTTTGGATGGGTATGAAAGTAGGGGGTATGACCTTTTTTGAAAAAGAAAGAATCCTTTGGCTTTTTCTTCAAGGTTACACTGAGGGCCTTCCCACGCCGGATGAGTTGTTCTTTGGTTGGTTGCCTCTCATTAGAAAAGCCAGCTGCAAGACTTCTCTTACCTGCTTCACTTTCTTGCCATTCTTTACTATAATAACGTTCATGGCGCTCTTTGCTCATTCTTTCACCAAGCTCTGGATGCTCTTGATGATACTCATGAACGGTGGCACCGACTTTTTCAGATTGTCTTTTAACTCGTGAGTCAGTTTCTTTGGTTAAGCCCGTATTCCATTTAGGGGTATGAGAATTATCTACGTACTCATTAAACCAGCGATAATTGGCATTCCAAGTGGCTTCTTGACCGCGGCCACAAGCGCACTTAGGAACTAGATTACGAAGTCTGAAATTCTCTGTAATAGAAAATCCATGAACAAGCTGACAATGCATTCCGAGCTTTCGGCTGTTGAACGCAACGCCAGACTTGGTCGTCTTGGCCCCACAGGAATAGCACTCAAAAACAAAATCAGCATGTTCTTGGCGTTTATTCTGCAGCCAAATTTTTAGTTCTTCACGGGTCATTTAGAAAGTAATACGCCAATCCAAAGTAAGTGTAGCCGTGTTCCCCTTGTTTATCACCGGGAAATTCCTCACATTAAAAAGTACATCCCCAGTGGCTTGATTGAAGGGCGGAGTCGTTGCACTATTGCTAATAGGAAAACAGAGCGGATTACCTGGCCCCTGAATATACGATGGTGAAGTATTGATTGGGGCAGCGATTAGACCCATCTCGACCAGGGGACCGACAGCCTGGCTTGACGAAAAAGTAGTTGTAAAGTCAATGATATTTGTTGGAATCGACGAAGGGTTGCCGAGACTGTCAGTAAAACTCACACTCGAGAAAGCCCCACGAGCCAATTCATTGAAGAGCGAACGCTGAGCAGAGGTGGCAGCGGGTGGGTTCTGCAAGTTCCAGCCGTTAGCCCCAGTACCGACAGCTAGGCCCCACATGCCTGCTGTAACGCTCGTGTTGTTGAAACACATACGAGCAATGAAAATAGACGCATCAAAAGTAATGACATTCTTACCGATGTAAATTTTCTGGATAGTTCCATCGGCTTCAGTTAATGTCGCCCAGACTTCACCAGCCCAATTAAACTGCTTTGGTTCCTGCTCTAGGAGATATAGGCCACCCCTCGGGTCTACTTCCGAGGCCCCTCTCATTTTTTCATTCATATGGGTCTTCATTGAATAGACGTTCCTTGACCTGTGAAAAGTGCCGACGATTAAAAGAATATTTGAGAAGAGGGTTATTGAGATTGCTTAAAATTAGAGAGAAACCGGCGAGGTGACTGTAGTGATTTGGTACACAAAATTTGCTGCGTCATAGATATAAAATCCGGCTGCAGGATTGAAGACCCCCCCGGTTAAAGAAAAATCATTAAATTCAGAGTACTTATTGTAGGTATACGAAGCAGAATATGCCAAGTTCGGCGAAGTGGCAAACGAGAAGCTAACAGCTCCTGTAGTGTAATTTATTGTCCCTGTGATAGAACCAGTCGGACTCGACGAGCCATAGATTGCCCCCTGCCCATTATCAACTGCTACAACCGTGCCCCCTTGAAGGAGTTGAAATGTTCTCGGAACAACTGGCAAATTTGTCAAATTGTAAGGGACCCCAGGTCCAAAAGGACCAGTAGAATTCAAGACCCCATAAGATTGTGCAACACTTATTTGGAAACCATTCATAATAAATAGACTTGATGAAGCTGTTGTTGTGGTGACAACTTCAGTTCCAGTTACAGTCGTCTCGGCTGCCCCTCCATAAGTATCTGTTTCTATATCAGAATAAGTAGTTTCTGTCTGACTTATATTTTTGGCCTGAAGAACAGCGCTATTAAAAACAGCCTGAAAATTTCCAGCAGGGGCATTAAACGTAAAGGGAATCGCACCGTCTGGAGGGAAATTGTACGTCTCTATGAAAGTCGTATCCTTGATCGTGATCGCTACAATGCCGTTGTCACAGGCAGCAGTCAAATAGCCAGAAGTGCCTGTAGTAACCGTTGTAATGGTCAGATCGCTATAAAAACCTTGGGCATGTGGTGAATTTGCAAGGATGACATTCGGTGCTACCTGCTCCCCAAAACTCAGCCCTCGTCGACCGTAATTCTCCCCTGTTGAAAGACCCAAGTAATCTTGATCAGCTACGAAAGCGTCATAGGATTGCCAAAGATTTGGGCTGTTCTGGAAAGTGGAGGCCGGAATTTCAGCCGAAACACTGTAGACAGGGCTATAAGTTTGTGACAAAGGAACGATTGGCGTTCCCTCATTCAAAGTCGTTGGGATAGCTGAGTGATTGATTAGATCATAACTCTTGACTGATTGCCCGTAATTCAAGACAGCCTTGCCAGAAACCGGCATGCCTGTCCCGGGGTCAAAGAGCTTGTTTGTTGGCTGATTGAGCGTAAAGAGTAACGGAGAATTCAAACCATATGTCTGATCCCTGGACCACGCTTGCCAACTATACTGATTCTGCTGTGGCTGGTCGTAGACCGGGCCATTCAGCACGAAGGAGCATGGTGTCTGCCCATACGTCCCCCGTTCATTAATCAGGTTGTCTGGATTGTTGAGCTGGAACGGTAAGATCGGATGATCAAACCAAGAATAATCAGCAAAAACAGTAGCACCAACAGGAACCGGAGAAGAGAGAACGACGGTGTTTTCATACGGATTTAGACTCTCTACAGGAATTTGTGTTGCGGGTGGATTATAGGTAACTGTCAGCGCATGTCCAGCTATTGGGGCCACATTGAAAGTAACCGAAAGCACACCACTCGTGTAGTTAATCGTACCAGAAGAAATCGTATTGCCAACAAGCACACCGGTACCATTATCAGTACCGACCTCATAGCCAGCATTCAGAATTTTGATTGTTCCAGGCGTTCCAGCTACAGTCGTTCCAGCTAATGTTACACCAAACGTCGTTGTATGCCCATCTCCAGTCCCAAGTAACTGGCTCGTGTTTACATACACCTGGACGTCTGATGGATTGTAAGTTGGAACCATCGTCGCCGGAGTAACGATAGGTCCGTGTGCCACCCGGAATTGTGTCCTTGGTGCTGGAAGAGCCGTCCCCCAAGACCAAGGGAAAATGGTCGGGTCATCTGCTTGTAGTCGCCACTCGACAACCCTATCACGCGGATAGACTGTTGTCGATTGAATCATGAAGTTGATTTTCGGATAAGCATTAGGAATCTGATATGGCTGTGGCGGATTGATAGGTGTGACAGTTCCGGTAAAGCCAGGCTGGAAAATTCCATTCGTATAGACAGTTTCATAGCCACTGCCTGTGTTGACCCAAATTGAAATTGAGGTTGGGTCTATCCCATAAAGATAGTCAACGAGAGTAAATGAAACAGTAGCATTGACTGGCACATTGGTTGCGCCATCGGCAGGATAGAGGTTGGAAACAGCCGGCGGGGAGAACACAGCCGTCGGCATCTGAATTTCTGGCTCGATAATGAAGCCAGAATGAGAAATTGATTCGGAATGACGAGAAACAATTCCGAATTGAACTGGTGGTTGAAGAATTAAACCAGAACTAAAAGTATGCTCTACAAATGAGCCAACAATTAATGCTTGATTTAGTATTACGCCAGAATGATTAAGATTCCAAGAACTTGCAATTCCACCAACAGGGGCTCTAGGGGTTGAAGGGCTGGGTGGTGTTGGGGCTGGCCCTGCAACTAAAATCCATGACGCAGATTGTGCCACTCAGGCCTCTACACCACTGTTATTAACAGCATAGACGGTGATGGTTAGTCTATCTGGCCAACCATTATCTCTTAGAATCTGATATTGAAAACCATCTAGAATTGTTGTTCGTATATTTGAAGGATTAGAGTACTTCGGACCAAAACTCACTCCATCATGAACGAGTTCACTAATCCCTAAATCCGCAAAAAAAGCTACGACTGTTATCTGTGTAAATAGTGCACCTTTATTTGTGACAGGAAAACTTACAATTGTAGATGGAGTAATATTGCTACCAGAATCTGGACTAAATGGACCTACGATTGGGGCAGGGGCAGAAACTACTCCACGTGCTACTGCCCCACGGGTTGCAGGTCGTATAGCTGTAGCTGCAGTAGATGCAACTACAGCTATACGACCTGCGAAACCACATCTTCCAACATCAGAATTTGTTTCTGGGTCTCTACGCCGTGTAGCAAGAAAACTTTGCCATAAAGCCATATACTCTCACGGTACAAACGGTGTGCTTGAAAGTGGTGTCATTGTTGCTTGTGTATTCAGTGGATTCAAAATCGGCCCTAGCCCAACAATGTTGACTCCTTTGAAGGCTTTCCAGACAGCCGGAACACTCGCATCGCCATATGCATCTTGGTTGCTGACAGTTGTAATCGCTCCAAATTCTTGGACACAATAAAAAAACCCACAAGCTCCCTTAGTCGTGCCAGTTTGCACCACAGGTATATCAAGCTCACCAGGGAACAAAGTATTTGGGTTATTTGACGGACTTTCATAAGAAGTCATGTCAGAAGTTATAACTGCTGCATCGGGTTGGGCTGTTTGACCATTGTAAGAGGTCCATGTTCCATCGAGATTTCTACTCAAAAGAGGAGCTATCTGATCACAGGAAGAACTATTTTGACAAGCTGAGTATTTAATAGGCACCATCCCAACCAGTGCACCAGGATCAAAGGAATGTGGAACCCCAGCTGTAAAATTCAGGGTAGCTTGAGAACCATTTCCAGAAACTGATAACACGGTCATAAGCGCTGCTGCAGAATTCCAATTGGCTGTACTTGAGTCATGACTGTTGTTAACAATGTAAATGTGTTGACCAGCAGAAATTCTACTAGATATATCCGGAGTAACTGTAACTGTCGTAGCAGTAGCAGCAATTGTTGTCGTTGCTGTTCCAACACCACGTTGGCTGAGTGGTTGTATAGTGCGGAATGAGCCAGCTCCCAAGGAAGAGTAGGCTGAACCAACTAATGTCACAACAACGATACTAAATTCACAAATAGCCAGCCACCAAGAAAAAGTTGTATCCTGAATTGTAACTGTCGTAGACATGTAAGCGCCAGCAGTATAGTACCCAGCAACATTTTGTACACCAGTTCCAGTAATTGCAACATCATCCCCGCTAGCAAATCCTATAGTATTGGTGGTAGAACCCTGCCCTACCAAAATTGGTATGTAATCATTATCGCCTATTGCTGTTAAAGCTGAACTGACAAAGGTAGCCGCTACCTTTGTCAATCCAAGAGAGCCAACGTTAGTCCAAGGACTAACGACACCAAGGGATGGTAAGCCACAAGTAACTGTCATATTAGCAGCATGTGTTTTGCTAAAAGTTGCTGTGAAAGTTGTGCCTGTCACAGACGTGACTGAAACACATTCTTGATCAGACAAGCCCCAATTAATCCAAACTGCGGTACCCGCACCAATATTTGTCATTAACAGCGGTGTTACTGATTGTGACCCAGTAGCACTTATCGCTGTAGTAATTTCAGTATTAACGCCAAGAAATGCAGAGGTTATAGCTTGTACGAGGGCATTATAACCACCTGTGCTTGGTGTTGTGCCATATAAATAAGCAATATTTGGTGCAGACATCAGCCACCTCTTTTACGTTTTGGTTATCAAATCATTATTAGATTACTGTGAAAGGATTACATAACGATATTTTCACTTTGTATCGTATGGAAAGTTTTCTGTCCAAGTCGTTGCTGACCAGAGATGCCTCCACAAAATTTCCGAATGTCATCGTAGTTATAGTCAGAAACCGTGATACTCTGCAAGGTATCGATAATTTCTTCTAGAGTATCAACGAAATCAGTGAAGATAAGCGAAACGGTAAAAAGTGTATGTGCTGGCTTGATGATGGTGACTAAGACACTGATTTTATTGAGGATATCAGCTAAACTCTGCGCGATAGTCTCATTGACCAAAACTTCAATCAGGAACGTGAATTCATCGCTGATATCGAGGCCACTGTTAGGCTCACGAGCCAGAAGGTAATCTTCAAAGATCTCAGCGTTTCCAGCTCCAGTGAAGAGCTCGACGCCAGCCAGAATGTTGGCTAACGTACTTCCCTTGAGATAGACATTCAGAACCGAAGTTGCAAAATTTTGAAAGTCAACATCGCTAAACGTGTTGAATGGGATTTTTCCTGCCAGGAACAGCATGTTGACGAAGTTCTGGTAAATGAACTCAGGCCGGACCTGGTAGTAACTAACGTCATTGCTGACAAGTTGAAGTTGAAGAGAAAGCTTAGCAAGCTCTTGAGCATAAGTGCTCTGGAGAACCGCATAGGTTGTTGAGGGAATTGAACTGACGTAGTTGCTAGGCAAATAGCCATTCAAGACTTGAAGAATCTCAGCTGTCTTAGCCTCTAGGTCCTTGCGGTACTGCTTACTGTCCACACCAGCAATCGGAACTGTTGCCTTGTTGGGAAAGCTAAAGAGCGAAAATAGATCTGTCAGAGCCATCAGCTAGCCACCGTGTAAGTGATCGTTGTTGGCCCGAGTGTCAAGTACTCAGCCTCAGAAGTAGTGATGAGCGAGTTAGCCCCAGAAGCGCCGGCAGTAACGTAAGTAACGGCATAGCCGTGATTTGCTGGCGAATCGGTCGGGGCAATTGACACAAGAATCTTGTTCGCAGTTTGAGCTGGCGTAAACGTCCCAATCGCCAGACCGTCATTGCCAACAATGATAGCATTCCCGGCGCCATTTTCTAGGCTAACGACGTCAGACACCAGGTTCAAGGCAATCTGATCTTGGAAGACACCATGGAAGATATTTGAGGGGCCACCAAAGTCGTAAGCCGGGAAAGTCAATTCCTCAGTCAGAAGATAGACGGTCGCGTTGCTCGACTGTGACACGAAGATAAACTGAGAGACAACTGGTTCACGTAGAATGAAAGAGCCATTGCTCTTATAGAAGCTGTTGAGCGGTGTAACAACGTAGTCGACACCTGGAACCTTCTCAACCGCTGCAATAATGGCTGATTGTGATATGGCCTGATCAGTCTTCAGTGTGTTGACCAGATTAGTTAGATTTGTACGAATCTGAATATCAACATCAGATTGGCTGACATTAGAGGACGAAAGCACAACAGTCATATCGACGGTAATCGTATTATCGATTGCCTGTTTGACAATGACGTCTGCAGTAATGTGCTTTGTCTGGTTAATCTGTGTTTGAACGGTTTGGAGCAGGCCATTAATATCGTAGGTGACCGTAAAGTTTTCTTCGGCCCGATAACTGACAAGCACCGTTTCACCATCCGTAATAGTTCCAGCAGGATTTCTCGTAATGGTCGTTGGCTGTGTGAAAGAATTTGTCGGAGATGTGACAAAAAAATCCGGTGTGACAGGCTGTGGCGTCTGGTTGTCTCCTTGATACGTAACAGTTCCGGCAAGGTTTGTGACAACAATTGTCGTTGGATCTACACCAATCAGATTTAGGTTGACTGGTGTCCGGCCCACTAAAACGTGACTTTCATTTGTGGCAGTCTGTCGTGCTCCAGAAGGGACTCCATTAACCTGGATGATTTCCAATTGGTCCTGAGCAATAGTGCTGTCACCAGTGAGTGCAGGATCGTCGAGCTGAAGAAGCTGGAAGCCCGCAGAAGTTAATGCCCCTGACAAGCTACCCACAACTGAGATGACAGCTGAAACGGGCTGTTCCTGGAATGTATAGGCGCTAGTCGTACGGTAACGGAACGTACCCAGAATTGTGTCGTTGAAGACAGGCGTAAAGGTCTGGCTTGCAGCAACGAGTTGGAAGGTATTGTAGCCAGTGATGACTGCTCCAGTCACGTTGAACTGCTGACCGATGTTACCTGGATTCGTACTATTGGTATCCGTCATCGGCGACAAAACAGCTGTCAACGGTGTCTCTGCCGTCAAAAGTGTGTTATTGATGATGAAGGTGTAGTTGCTTGCGTTAACTACCGCAACCAATTGGTTTGTCAATTCTACGACAGGTAAAGCAAAGACATCCGAAACAGTCACTTCATTGATGCCCTGAATCCAGAGGTCAACCTTACCACCGATATTCTTTTTACGGATTGGATCGTAGTCCCGGAACATCAACGGATCACCAGCTGAGACAACCTCGGCATTGAAAACGCCAAGGATAGAGACAGCGGTGTTCAGGTAGCCACCAGCAGTTCCGGTATCGACACCAATGAAGCTAAGCAACGAACGCTGGGCTAGGTCAAAGTTGGTTTCAATGTCAGTGCCGAACAAAGTGGCATCTGGATTGATGACGCCAACTGGAGCATTAACACTAGACAGAACCTGCGTAATCGTCTCAGCAGGAACGTTGCCTGCAGAGCCAAGAACAACGGCACGAATGAAATCAGAGATCTCATACCGCTGTGTGTTTGGATTAAAGTAGGAACTGGCATTAGCTGCTACCATCACAACGGTAGCAGTTGTCGTAAACGAAATTGAGGCAATATTGTTTGTCGGATCAGCGACGGTGCTGACAATTGTTCCAGCAGGAATGACAATATCCTGCACGGGCTTCGTTATCACATAGAACGTAGCTTGACCAGTTGCATTCGCCGCCGGCAGTCGCTGCTTATTGAAGTTACCAGCCAGTTTCGTAAAAGCGTCATTGATCAGCTGTTGAACTTGGGTCGGCGTAAGATTCAGAGCCTGGCCAAGCGCCAACTTATACGGGTCAGTAGATGGATCTGAGCTAATACCATCGCCAGCTGGACTATCAAGTTGAATCAGTGTGAGGAATGATTGAGCCCTGTGACTAAAGTCTAAGAATAGCCAGAGATTCTGCTCTTCTTGACCAGCGGGGTCGATGAAGATGTCACGCGTATCAGAACCTGGAGCCAACGAAACGTTATTGTCGGCATTGTTGACAAGCGTGATGGCCGAAACTTGGATGTCGCGTAGCAAGCGCGGTGTCAAATCTTGGATGTTCGAAGTGATCGTAACTGGGTGCCCAACCAGCTCAGCACTAAAGACACTGACGTACTGTTGGTTATGAACTGTATCGTAGGCTACTGCTTGGACAACATAGTAGAGCGGTGTCGATGGAGGAACATTGCCAAATGTCGAAGAGCCGAGCGTTGGATTGGTGGCCGACGTCGCCGTATTGCTACGATTGTGGATAAAGCTGAAATAGTTGACATTCTGATAAGTAGTTGTGGTTGTGTCTGTTTCTGTATTGACCAATGAGCCTAAGCGGTAAGTATCGAGCACAAACCCCAGGGCCGTATTTGCACTTCCGCTATTGATCAGCAGAGAAGCCGTAGGGCCTGTTGAAACTGTCGTCAACGCAATCGTCGCAGCTCCAGGAGGTGCGATTGATAGCGAGGAAGAATTGTCTGGGACGATAGAAAATGAAGGGCTAATCAAAAATGTATTGGGTGTGGTGGTGCTCAGACCAACAATATCGACAACTTGACCGACGCCTGTGCCTGCTGTAATCTCCAACGTATAGCCACTGAAATTGACACCTGTCGGAATGTCAAGCTGCGAGGTGATTGTCGTCAGTGCCGCATTCGTCACACCACTTGAGAAACTCAGGACATTGCCGCTTGGCGTGTTGAATTGTGCGTAGAAACCAGAGGCGATGCTGTTGATCTGTGCTACCGCATTTGCAATGGAAACGTTCGGGCCAAAGAGTGGAATGGATTGAGACAGGCCACCGTCAACGGTTACGACTAGGAAGGTGTCCGTCAGGTTATAGGGTGGACCTCCTGTGCCAATAATTGTGGCAGGAGCTGGTGAAGTAATGACCGTCGTGGTTGTGTTGGTACTGATGACGTTTTGCTGTGTAAAGGTTGGAGCAGTCACCAACGTCTGGTTGATCTGTGTATACCCAGTCAGTCCGCCACCCGGGGAGGTACTGCAGAAGTAGTTGTATCCAATGACCTGTGGTTCTGGATTCTGTGCATTGACAATCTGAACCTCGTTGATGTATCTCTTCATCACGAGGCCAGTCGGCTGCTGAACTATGAATGAAAGGCTGAACCGACTTACGAGTGTGACGTTGATAGTAGCTGGCGTGCTTTGTTGTGCGTTGGCCCCAACAGCCACAACATTGTAGATATTGACACCTTCAGACAACGTGGTCGTATAGGTCCAGATTCCTGTCTGGACGTTGTACGTCACCCCAGTAGCTAGTCCATTGACTAGAATGGCTGTTGTCGCGGGGGAAGTGGTTCCTGAGAAAGTTTGGTTAGCACCATTAGTCGTGAATGTCAACGACGAGACAAGTGCATTACCAGAAGGCGTATAGATCAGCGGAGCAGCAATAATCGGATGGAAATTACGGATCCCAGCTGGATAACCTGGGATGATGACAAGACCGGTGAAGACGTTGGAGACATCATTGCCAGTTGTCATCAACCCGGTTCCACCTGAACAGCCAGTGAAAGCAGGTGATGGAGAAGTCGTAGTTCCCGTGTAAGTTACGGTTTGAATGCCAGCTGTTGTAACAACATTCAGAGTTCCAGGAGAAGAGAAACCTGTGACAGAGGCGACATAGATCGTCGATTGAGGCAGTGACAGGCCGTTAGAGCCAGTTGCTATCGTCGTTAGCATTAGCTACCTAGCAAACCAGGGGTGGTGTTGGCAACGGCTTGCAACTTGTAAGCTGGCCCCGGCAACGTAAAGGTTGTCTGTGAAGACAAGATCACGTTCGTCTTGTTTTGGAATGTGACAGTCACATCAAAGCCCGTTGGATCAACAGCACTCTGCACGACGCTAATAGAAATCGTTCTAGCAAGCTGTTCATCCGACGTAAGAGTTTGATATTGTGCTTGTTGCCCTTGGATGGAAAGCAGATTAGCCATGGCCTGCTGGACCTGAGCTTGGATATTTGACTGGACGTAGCCAAAGCTGCTTATTTTGGAACCGATCAAAGCAAAGATCTGCGTGCCATACCAAAGATGGAAAATGTTGGAGCCAAGTATCGTAGTGACAATCTTGGTGACTTCTTGAATGAGCAGGTCTTCATCGGTGACTCTGACCAACAAGCCAGCTGACGTAAACTGAAGGTCATTCTCGGCCCGTAGACCACCACAACGTCGGCAATTCACAGCACTCGTATAGTACGAAAGTTGGAAGAGGTCGTCAATGAAATCCCGGGGACGACGTAGCTTTAGAATACGGGTGTTGTAATTCGGCGCGGAAACGATCGTGAACCCGGAATAGCTATCCGATGGGTTCGTAACGATATAGCCATTGATCATCAACCGTACTTGTGTGCTTGCCAATGGTTGTTGCGGCACGAGCGTCTGCAAATCAGCGTTGAGCTGCTCCGTCTCATTCAAGACGAGATGAGGACAAACGTGTGCCAGCTTAAAATCAAAAGACATTATGCAGTACATCCTCTTTTGGTTAGAGTTGGGCCTCGGCCAAAAGACCAACCTAATAACTTACACTTTTCTACTTCAGAAGCTGGAACTAAATGAGAAATAAATTTCAGATCATACATCCATACATTTCCTATTCTCTGTAAACTCATCTTTTGTTTTGTAGCTTTGGTTGCCCCTCTCTTCACTTGGCTTATTTTTCTTTTAGTTTCTTCAGATCTCTTAAGACCTAATAAAGAATTCCTTATTTTCTCTTTGTGCTCTTCGGTTAATTTAATTCCACGACAGAAACTCGAAAAACGTTCTATCTCCTCTTCTGATCTTTTCCTTCTTTTTTGTCCATCACTCATGTGTTTCCTAGCTTGCTGAGTGTGTTTGTAGCCTCTAGTACTCCTTCCGCCAGGCAATTGATTGGTTAAGCGGCAACCTAAACTTCTCCAATAAGTAATATTCCAAGCTTCATCTTCGTCAAAATCCGCAAGAGTAGAATAATGCAATATATCAACTTCAGGTTCCAATGCTGATCGCAACAACGATTTTATCCAAGCATTTTTATGAGTATTCTTATTCAAGTGTGATTTCCATCTGAAATGCGCATAAGCCCTAGACAAGCCATAAGCTGACTGACCAACATATCGTAATTCCTTGCTACGTGGGTCAAACAAACCATATATTAGGCAAGATCTGCCCTCTGCTAACGAAGGCTGCAATTTGAAGTCAAAGGACATTAGGCGAAGTTCGATGGAATTATGCCCAATCTTGAAAAAACAAGTTCAAGAGAAACATCTGTCCCAGACAAAAGGGCTTGGGCATTATTCTTGTACTTCGTTTGTTTCCAGCCGGCCAATTGTGTCTGCAATGAGGCTGGCAGTACAGCATAAACCTGTAAATTTTCATGGGCATCTGTAGGAGCATTTGTCCATGTCTTCGGATTGGTATTTAATTGCAAGTGAATATGAGGCCCCGTTGTGTGAGTTGTCTTTTGATGATATTCATCTCCAGCATAGGAAAAAAGCTTATTAGGAACCTGAGCATCATGTATGATTTGATCTATTGTTGTGTGAAATGTGTCTTTCAGGATTGCTGAAATATTATCTGATGTTGCATATTTCTGATGTAATAATTCCAAAACAACATCCATTGCATTACCAGTCCAATGCCCTCCATTGTATCTGTAAGTTCCTGTTGTCGGATCCTCATTCAAAAATGCTATTGTTGAAAGGTGTCGTGAAGTGGGCGGAAAAGCTTCAGATACTCTCAATATGAGATTCGGATAATTCTTTTGCATGTAGGCTGCAAAGGTTATGAAAGCTTTAGCCATAGTCGGACTGACATAGACATTGTTTTTGAAGTAGTAATTTACATTAGCCGCTCGCAGCTCATTTACTGGGGCAACTACAAGTTTATTCTTAGCAACCCCCTTAATAACTGTCGGAAAGGTAACGAGGGTTCCGCTATTCAGCAATGAAGCTAAGAACCAACGTTGAGAAATCTGTATACTATTTTGGCTATTCGTAGCTTTATCACCATGATATTGGAGTTTGGGAATGAAAATGTTAGAATAGTTAGGAAATTTTACTGTGAATAGACTCGTCGTATTATTTCCAATCTGTGGCCAAGTTGAATCTGGAAAAGGGTTTGTATACGGTGGCTGATTTACCGGCGGGGTCGTGTTGGCAGTAAAGCTATTTGCTGCTGCCTGCTGACCAGCTGCCACTTCTGCAGAGTCATTAACAAGAGTAATCTGACAAGTGCCAGCTGCATTGCCATACATCTGATTAAGCTGTGCCTGCAGAGCATAAGCCTGTTGAAGTTGTTGATTGATGAGGGCAAGCTGATTCCTGACGTCTTCTTCATGGTCAAGAGAAAGCTTATACCTATATTCCAATCTCATCACAGATTTCTGATGCTCTAAAGCAGGCGCAGTTAACTGAGTCTGGGTAACTTGTAGCCCTGCATCTAATGGATTGTCCGTGATGGTAGGATCAGAAACAGGCAGTTTAGGAATCGAAAACCAATTAGTACCAAAGGAGATATATGAATTGGTTTCGTCCATCACCTGGGACGACGTACGGATATTTTCATTCGCCTTGACGAGTTTCGCAACCAATGTACCTGTTTGTGCATCACTAATGATTTCTGGTGTCTGAATAGTTTGGGAATGCCCAGTTGTCGGAGTCGAAGCACTGATAGTTGGCCCAAGACCAATGTTAGAACCACCAGTTCCTGTGGGCGTAATCAGTCCGATGGACTTACCAGTTTCCACCGACAGACCAAATGTCTGCCCCTCATGAAGATAATAGGCTTGTTTGTTGATCAGATCTACAATCGTGGTGTTTACTACTTTGAGTAGTTCTTGCGCTTTGGAGTAGGTGAGCTGAAACGCTGGAGCAAATTTATCAGCTGTATTGATTGCAGGCATTTCTCTCATCTCGTAGAGATCTAATTCTACAAGAGAGATCATATAAATTCAGTATTTCAGAGCGCGGAGATAGCTCCAGTAAGAAGCGAAAATGCGGTCACGATGGCCTGAGAACCAGGTCCACCTGCCAGCATGACAACCCCACCAACATAGTCTTCTGGAGATGTTGGTGGAGGATTAGAAGCATCACTGAGTTGTCCTAAGAAATCAGACGTATCAGTAGCTGAAGGAATTGCCAAGAACGAGAAGCCTGGTAAAGAAAAAGCAGACAAGATCTGAGCGATAGCTTCAATCAAGGAAATGACCTGATTGATCGCATCAATCTTAGTCTGGAGCAAGGTTATGAAATTGACAATGTCTTGAACCGTTGACGTGATTCCAAGATTAAGAGAATTGACAAAGCCACTGATATTCTTCAGGATCACATTCGACAGATTCCAATTAGACAACGAGAACTTAACCCACTTATCTCCCGTGATGTTCGTTGTGCTAAAGGGCCGAATCCCTTCTGGCGTATTTTGGGCAACCGTGACCATACTTGCCAATTCTGCTGCGGTCGGAACAAAACCCATCACCTCTTCACTTGGTTCTCCTTCACCAAGCCGAAATTGATTGATCGTATTCAGGATTCCGATCAATCCCGGGCTAATGCTGTTCAAAGTCGTCCAAGGAGCCTGTGTCAAATCTATGAAGGCGCCACTACTAGCTGAACCAAATTTAGCGCGCACACGGTAATAGTACGGGATACCTGGAGTCACTTGTGTATCAATGAATGTGAAATAACCAGTTGTCAGACCGGAAGAAAAATTGACAATGGAATTCGCATTCGGCACACCCTGACTGTTACGAAAGTCTGTATAGTATGTAACTTTTTTACCTGTGTTGTCTACTGTTACTTCGGTTGTTGAAACAGAGGAACCATCAGACTTAGCCATGTTAACCAACTGTGTGCTAACAGTCGGAAGCATAGCTTTGCCGGTAGAGGAGTTGACCTGCAGACTCGGAACACCACCACGGACTTGGCTTCTCTCCACGACAAAGCTGGTCGGCAAAAAACTAGGCTGGTTACGCCAACTAATCGCAATTGAATCTGGGGCTGGTTCCTGCAATAGCACGTTCAAGTTCTGATCAAGAACAATCTTACTGTGTTGATTTCCAATGCTATCGGTTACCCAAGTCGCCGTATTTGCTGGCAACGTGCTGGGGATGAAATTATCAGTAATCGGATCTATATACTTCGTAAAGAAATTGTTATTGACAGGTCGCGCATGTACATTGAACGGTGGGTTCATGCTTGGTTTGAAAGTATTCCCAAAGAACGCTGCTACTGAGCCAAGAGCTTGGACAAGTTCTCCGATATCTCCACTATTGAAAATTGCGGCCACACCCGTGAGTGAAGCACCAGCAGTGAAAGTTGGCCTGTTGCCATCCATCGGATTCACGAATGCTGACACAACACGATTCGCAAATCCTGGCATACCTCCAAGAAGATTTTGACCATAGAAACTTTGATGAGTTTCATGCGCTGGCAATGGATAGTCGAGAAGAACATAAATGCCAGCTTGGTCAAGATTGTTGATAAGATTCTGAATTTGTGTCAATAGGCCATTAACCACGCTACTCAAAGGATTATTTCCACCAATCAAAAATGTCTTAGCAACAGAGAGAACAGTACTTACTGTCTGAAGAACAGTCTGAATAGGAGTAACAACACTAGAGACTGAAGATGCGACAGAACTTAGATCTGATGGCAGACCAATTAAAGTACCGAGATTTCCATTCTTCCAATCAGCGTTTCCAGATGGCATATCTAGTTCGTAGCAATTTCAGTTAACTGGATAATATTCAAGAGAATATAATCAGCGTTTCCAGATGGCATATCTAGTTCGTAGCAATTTCAGCTAACTGGCCAAACACTAATGGCTCATTTACTTCTAAGAAGTCTTGAGAACAGGGCTTACTTCTACGAGCTAAGTATAGCGCGTCAAGAACTTCTTTCACCTCTGATGGGTCATCATCAGTACCAATATTTTTCATCTTGGAACGTCCAAGAATATTGATACTTCCAACCCAATCAGCATGAGATTTGAATCCACAAGCTTTGCATCTGAAGTTTATACCAGACCTGTTCTTACTAGAAACATATCCACATCTAGGACAAGTTTGTGAAGTATAAGCAGGATTAACTTTGAGAGTATGAGCTTTCTGTTCTAGAGCATGATGAATTTCTTTGTATCTAGATCTCTTTTGGCCGTAGGTTCCTTGTAAATCTAAATCCTCAATAACGAAGATAGTATTGGGATTATTGAGAATGAGTTTATTTACTATCGTTCTACAGGTAGTCTTGATGAATTCAGTAAGAGAGAATTCTAATCTAGAAATTCTAGGAGAGTCTTCCAGTAATCCCTGGTTCTTCCTATCATTCCTGATTTTGAGTATCTTATCTCTCTTCTTGTTGAAGATGGATTTGAACTCAGAACCAAGTATTTGACCATCAGAAGTAGCTGCTAAGCAATTAAATCCTACGTCTATTCCTAGATATTCTGGATTAGAAATCTCAGGTAGCTCATACTCTTTCTTCTCAGCTACTTCCACTCTCCATCCCCCCTTCTTATCTTTTCTGAATGAACAATTCTTTCTCAGTTCTTTAGATGATTTGATGTACGGATTAGAGCTGAGAGGTAATGAGATAGTATGACCCTTGTTTAAGGTGCCCAGTCTAATCCAATAATTGAATTCTTTAGATTCTTCCGAATCTTCAAAACTAGAAGTCATACAAGAAAGTCTAATAGCAGAGTTCTTGATTTGAGGGATACGTCCTGAAATATTCTCATCGAAGAGAAGTGAGAGGTATAGATTGAGATGTTCTTGTGTGATAAATTTCCATGGTATGGTGATGAGATGTTTACCTATAACATGAAGAGATTTAGCTTCTAATTCAGTGATTTGATAAGATTTCAGAAGCTTCCTGATATGTCTTTTAAGTTTAGATTGATAAACAGCTTTAGCCCAAGATGATATGATTGAGACAGCTTGAATTCGACAGTTACGTTGAATATGTGAAGAAAGATTAGAAGGAGGAAAGAAATCTTTAAGTTGTGAGAGACTAAGATTCAAAGTCTTTGTTTGGATGAGAAGATTCACACAAGACTGAAGATAAGACTTGTATGTTTGGTGAAGCTCTTCTAGGACTTGAAGCTTAGAAGAATTAGTCTTATCCGATAGATAGAAAAATCTAGATTTGACCATAGATTATAGGATAATCAGCCACGAGGGTTCTTTCTTGCTACTGTATTCGCCAGCTGCTGTAATTCACCGATCTTATTTTGATGCTTATCCCGCTCTAGCTCAAGAGCTTTCTTCAACTGCAGCAGAATTTCCAACAAAGTTGAAGGTTTCTTCTCATCTGATTTTTCCCACTCCATAATCAGGCTCCGAGAGAACTTAGAACAAGGGCATTGATCCTGCCTCAACCACAGGCTTCTCGAATAGAATCATTCGAGCTATTTCCCAG